>Ga0207906_1000053_pt1 | contig 166300 bp, 156 predicted proteins | sample LinPmetageLP37_FD_184050 | JGI IMG/M metagenome (GOLD analysis project Ga0207906, IMG submission 184050) | Marine viral communities from the Pacific Ocean - LP-37 (SPAdes) | ecosystem: Environmental > Aquatic > Marine > Oceanic | place: Pacific Ocean | collected 2010-06-16 | reverse complement strand
TTATCGGCACCGTCAGCAGACGCCCGGACAAACCCGAAATCAAAATCCCCATAGCTCATCGCGTGCGGCCCGCGGGTTCGGGCACCGTCGACTTTCCGACGCCTCACGGCGTCCGAAACTCTAAACGTAAGCGGAATGGCTGCTTTCGGCACGTGTCTCGCAAAAGCGGCCGAGCGTTCGTTGCGTCGATTATCGTTTGTCTGGCCTCGCGTTAGCTTCGGACTTTAGTTTTCTGAGGCGCTCGGAGCACACCTCATGCACCACTCGGCCAAGCTCTTCGACCTGCTCACCGAGCCACTCGAGCTCTTCCTTGGTAATTCGGTAATGCTTAGAGTAGCGCGCTTTCACGTATGCTTCCTTGAGCTTCTCGAACCGCGAGCGATCCTTACGGTTGTCGCGCGGCCAGACGTAAGTGAGACGATGATCAATCCGCTCGGCCTGAGTGCGCAAGAAACCCAAGTTGTGGACATGGGGAGTGTAGAAAGTGCAGACCAGCAGTACACAATGATACAAGCTTTCCGCAGCTTGATGCATTAAGAACGCTGCTCTCTTATACCGTCCCTTATCCAAAAGATGATTAGCGCTGTCGACGAAATCGGTCGCTCCGGGCAGCCACTCGTCAAAATACTCCTGCGCCATGGCTAGCGCCTGCGTGGGTGTCTTGGGTTTCGGCGTATGGAGTTCGCTGTCGTCGGACTGGTAGAGCGCGACCCCGTCCTGCTTCACATCCATGAAGAAATAGCGGCCATGGGCTAACCCGTCGTTCACTTCCTGAAGCGTGTGGACGATGAAGTTCACCGGCGTGTGCAGCGTGCCGGTCACGCCGTATTCGCGCATTAACCGGTCATCGAGCTTCGACCAGTACTTGACCCGGTCGGTCAGCCGCTTGTCGTTGACAATGATGAGCAGGTCGTAGTCCGACTGGTAACCCTTGGCCGTGTGCGGTTCGTCGACCCACGTCCCGCGTGCATAGCTGCCGTACAGGATGACCTTGAGGATCCGGCCGGCCTTCTTCCAATCGTGCTTGGCCAAAGCAAAAGCGTCGTCGAACTCTTCAAAGATCAGCTGCACCACGCGTTCGATCTCGCGCTGCTTTTGCGGGGGAAGATGATCGAAGTCGGTCTTCATCGCTCAAACCTTAGCAAGCTGTTCGAGGGGTTGCACCTGCCGTGTGCGGGAGCGCGTGGCGACGGCGCCACCTAGGTCGCTGAGAAGCCGTGCACAGACGGCTTCGCGTTAGCAACAATCCGATAAGGATTGTTGTTAGCTTAGTTAAGGGGCGCTGGAGCCCAGCATTTCTGCGGGTTTGAGGCCGGTTTCGGTTACCGATAGACCGAACTTCCGGTTCCCGATAGACCGAGCTCCCGGGTTCCCGATAGACCGAATATTGCACAGCCTTATCCACAGGGCCGCCGTCCCGTCTCCGGGGATACGCCATGGTCTACGCTCCATCGCCTTTATCCTCCTTTGCAGCAATTCGCTGCCCAGTCTTCCATCAGCAGCCTGCGCTTTTCCAGCAGATTGCCGCGCCGGTAGGCTGCCTCGGTCTTGTCCTTCACCACATGGGCCAGCGCTGCTTCTGCGACATCGCTCGGGTGGTTGGTCTCCTCGCTCGCCCAATCGCGGAAGGCCGAGCGGAACCCGTGAACCGTGCAACTCTCCTTCATCTCGCGCAGCAGCTTGGTAAGCGTCATGTCGGACATCGCCTTCCTCCCCCGCATCCCGGGAAAGGCGAGGTCACAGTTCCTGATCCGCAGTTCCATGCAGCGCTCGATAATCCGTATCGCCCGATCGCAGAGCGGCACGACATGCTCGCGATTGGCTTTCATCCGCTCTTTGGGGATGGTCCATAGTTTCTCATTGAGATCGAACTCGTCAAAGACCGCATGGCGCACTTCGCCCGAGCGGGCAGCGGTGAGGATCGCAAACTCCAGCGCCAGCCTGCTGTAGCTCTCGCGCTCGCGCAGGCGCGGGATGAAGTCAGGCAGCTTCGCATAGGCCATAGCCGCGAAGTGCCCTTCCTGCCTGGGCTGACGTGGCAGGCCCTTGCTGATCGCGCGCATGGGCGCCTCGCTGTCGCGGTATCCGGAGGCATAGGCCCAGTCGAGCACTGTTCCGATCCGCTGGCGCACCCGGCGCGCGGTTTCTGGCTTTGCCAGCCAGATCTCGGCCAGCACGTTGCGGATCATGGGGCCCGTGATGTCATTAACCTGCACGTTGCCCAGATGCGGGAAGGCGTAAGCCTCCAGCGTCCTGATCCATTGCTTCTCGTGCTTCTCGTTGCGCCAGGTCGATCTATGCTGTGCGAGTACCTTCGCGGTCGCCTCGCGAAACGTGGGAATGCCTTGTGCCTTCCTGCGTTCAAACAAAGGATCGAGTCCGAGTTCGACCCAGGTCCGGATCTCCCGCGCCCGCTCTCGCGCAATTGCGAGCGATATCTTCGATGCACTGCCCAGACCAAAATCGCGGCGATTGCCGCTTTTCTGAACCCGGACCATCCAGCTCTTCGTGCCCGACGGCTTCACCACCAGATAAAGCCCATCTCCGTCGCCTATCCTGCCGGGTCTCGTCGCGGCCTTAACCGCTGTTGCCGAAAGCTTTCCCATGACTCGAATTCTCCCACATTTATTCCCACAAATCCAATCGGACACCGATGGATGAGCAAGGACAGTGTGGGACCCGAATCACCTGATAAGCCGCGCAAATTCTTGGCTTTCTCGGGTCGCCGGTGGAAAATAGGGGAAAGGGTGGTGGCGGAGCAGGAGGGATTCGAACCCTCGATACGGGGTTACCGTATACACACTTTCCAGGCGTGCGCCTTCGACCACTCGGCCACTGCTCCGCATTCTCCTTGGCTACCCTACCGCTTCGCTGCTCGAGGACGATGGGCAAAACCCGATCGGCGCTCAAGCGCACAGCGCGGTAGCGCCGCAAAAGAGCCGCGCGTCTAGCGGCGCCCGATGCGAATCGCAAGCCAATGCGCGGGCAGTATGGCGCCAAGGCCCGATTTCGTGCTATGATCCATTTGCGCGTCGGTGCTGCGCGGATCAGGCATCCCCTGCGAACACCGCCACGAGGCCCCCTCCCGTCCGTACAATGCGCGAGAGGGGGCTTTCGTTTTGCCGGAGCGGGTGGCACTCCCCTGCAGATGACCAAATCGCTTTTTCCGTTCGCCGCGCTGCTCGCGCTTGCTGCTCCCGCGCAGGCGCAGGACGAGGCCGCGCTGCTCGCGCTTGCTGCTCCCGCGCAGGCGCAGGACGAGGCCGCGCCGCCTTCGCCGGGCGAAATCGTCGCGCAGGCGCCTGCGGCGGAATGGACCACCATTGCCCCGCAAGACTTGCTGGTGATGACGCTGGCCTCCGCGCCAGACGGCACCGCGCGCGAGGTGGTGATCCAGCTTATGCCCGCACCTTTCAGCCAAGGCTGGGTCGGGAACATCCGCACGCTCGCCCGTGCCGAATGGTACGACGGCACAACGGTCAATCGCGTGCAGGACAATTATGTCGTCCAATGGGGCGATCCGAACTACGACAATCCCGAGGCCGGGGGCGAGGCGAAAGCTTTGCCGGCCAACCTCGCCGCCGTACCCGAAAACGAGTATTCGGCGAGGTTGGACGAACCCGCGATCGCTAAGATCCGCGCCTATTTCGAAACCGCTGCTTCCCGCGTGGCACCCAGCGACCCCGACACCCTCTCCCGGGCCGATCCCTATGCGAGGGCACATGCCCTTTTCGACGGCTGGCCGATCGCCATGACGGATGACGAACCGGTCGCCTGGCCGGTCCATTGCTACGGCATGATTGGCGTCGGGCGTGGCTATTCGCCCGATACGGGCAGCGGCGCAGAGCTTTATACCGTTATCGGCCATGCGCCGCGCCATCTCGATCGCAATATCGCGTTGGTCGGTCGCATCGTCGAAGGGATGGAGCATCTATCCTCGCTCCCACGTGGCTCGGGCGCGCTGGGCTTCTACACCACCGAGGAATCGGCCAAGCGCACACCGATCCTTTCGGTGCGCTTGGCCAGCGATCTGCCCGAGGCCGAGAGGCCCGCATTCGAATTCCTCTCGACCGAAGGCGAAACCTTCGCGCGCTATGCCGAAGCGCGCGCGAACCGCCGCGACCCGTTCTTCATCCATCCCGCAGGCGGCGCGGATATCTGCAACATCCCGGTGCCCGTGCGCCGCGTGGCCGATTGAGCGAGAGCGTATCCGTCACCGCGCCGCTCTGGCGCTGGACCGCGAAGAACGGCGTCAGCTGGTTCTTCGTGACAATCGAGGGCGAAGCGGGCGAGAGCCTGTCGGCAACCGAAGCGATGTGGCGGCTCGAACTGGGCGGCAAACGCGGGTTCCGCTCGCTCAAGGTCGAGGCATGCATCGGTGAAACCGTCTGGCAGACATCCTGCTTTCCGCGCGACGAGGGCGGCTGGATGCTGCCGGTCAAGGCACCGGTGCGCAAGGCCGAGAAACTCGCCGAGGGCGACCCGGTCGCGGTCACGCTGCGACCCGTCTAGAGCTTCTGCATCAACTCGATACGGTTGCCGAAAGGGTCTTCGGTAAAGCAGCGGTGATACCCCGCGATCGGCTTGTCTTCCCTGACGATTGCTCGCGCTTGCGCAAGCCCGGCGCGAAACTCTGCCAGATCGCCGACCAGCAACGCCGGATGCGCCTTGCGCGCCGGGCGGAAATCGGGGTCGACCCCCAGGTGCAGCTGCAGCGCGCCGCATTCGAACCAGCACCCGGCCGGGGAAAGGTTGGACGGCTTGGCCAGTTCACGCATGCCGAGCAGATCGGTGTAGAAGGCGCGGGCCCGGTCTTCGTCGCCCTCCGGCATCGCCAGCTGGACATGGTCGATGCCCAGCGGCGCGCTCACACCCGTTCGGCCTGGGCGATCGAATCGCTGGCCCGCAGGGCGCTGAGGATGCGCGACAGATGGGGCACATCCTGCACTTCCAGGTCGATCTCGTAAGTGGTGAACGGGTGATCGAGCTGGGTTTGGTCGAGGCTCGTCACATTCACGTGGTTCTGCGCGAAGATGCCTGCCATTTCCGCGAGCGTCCCGGGCCGATCGTAGAGCGTGACGCGCATGCGGCCGACTGCCCCGCGCGAACGCTTGCCCCAGGACAGATCCAGCCAGTCGCTATCGATCCCGTTGGCAAGGTGTGCGCAGTCGATCGTGTGCACTTCGACTCCTTCGTTGGGCCGCCGCACGCCGACGATCCGGTCGCCCGGAACCGGGTGGCAGCAATGGGCCAGCTGGAAGCCCATGCCGGGCGTCAGGCCGCGGATCGACAGCGCCTTGCCACTCTTGGCCCAGTCGGGCTCGTTCTCGAGCTCTGCGGTGCAGCCGGGGACCAGTGCCTCCATCACCGCGCGATCCTCGATCTTGGCCGACCCGATTGCGTAATAGAGGTCTTCCTCGTCCTCCATCTCGAGCCGCTTGATCGCTTCGCGCAGCGCCTTCTTGCCGATCTTCGCGGGCACGCGCAGCGCGATCTCGTCGAACAGCTTCTGCCCGATTTCCGCCACTTCGGCGCGTTCCTTGAGCCGCACCGCGCGGCGGATCGAAGCGCGCGCCTTGCCGGTCACGACAAAGCCCAGCCACGACAGCTGCGGATCGGCATTGTCGCTCTTGATGATCTCGACCACGTCGCCATTGTTGAGCTGCGTGCGCAGCGGCATGTGTCGCCCGTTGATCTTCGCCCCCACCGTCTGCGCCCCCAGATCGGTGTGCACGGCAAAGGCGAAATCAACCGGGGTGGCGCCCTTGGGCAGCTGGAACAGCGCCCCCTTGGGAGTGAAGGCAAAGATGCGATCCTGGTAGATCGCCATCCGCGTGTGCTCGAGCAGCTCTTCGGGATCGTGGCTGGCATCGACGATCTCGATCAGGTCGCGCAGCCAGCCGACCTGCCCGTCGGGCCGGCCATCCTGCTTGTAGGCCCAGTGCGCGGCGAAGCCGAATTCGTTCACCCGGTGCATCTCGCGCGTGCGGATTTGCACTTCGACGCGCATCGACTTGCCGTAGATCAGCGAAGTGTGGAGCGAGCGGTAACCGTTGTTCTTCGGAGTGGAGATGTAATCCTTGAACTTGCCCGGGAGAAACTGCCACGTCGTGTGCAGCACCCCTAGCGCGCGGTAGCAGTCGGCCACGTCCTCGCAGATGATGCGAAAGGCCATGATGTCAGTGACCTGTTCGAACGAGACATGGCGTTCGGCCATCTTGCGCCAGATCGAATAGGGGTGCTTTTCACGGCCCGAAACCTCGGTGGTTATGCCGGCTTCGAGCAAGGCGTGTTTCATGTCGAGCGCGATCGCATCGACCTGCCCGCCATCCTCGCTGCGGATCTGGTCGAGCCGCTGGGTGATGGTGGCGAAGGCTTCGGGCTCGATCTGCTCGAAGGCGAGCATCTGCATCTCGCGCATATATTCATACAGCCCGATGCGCTCGGCCAGCGGGGCGTAGATATCCATCGTCTCGCGCGCGATCCGCTGGCGCTTCTCGGGCTTCTTGATGAAATGCAGCGTCCGCATGTTGTGCAGCCGGTCGCCCAGCTTGACCAGCAGCACGCGGATGTCCTCGCTCATCGCCAGTAGGAACTTGCGCAGGTTTTCCGCCGCGCGCTCGTTCTCGGGCATCTGCTCGATCTTCGACAGCTTGGTCACCCCGTCGACCAGCCGCGCGACATCCTTGCCGAAATGCTGCTCGATATCGTCGATCGTCGCCAGCGTGTCTTCGACCGTGTCGTGCAGCAGCGCGGTGGCGATGGTTTCCTGGTCGAGCTTGAGATCGGTCATCAGGCCGGCGACTTCGACCGGGTGGCTGAAATAGGGATCGCCACTGGCGCGGGTCTGCGTGCCGTGCTTCTGCACGGTATAGACATAGGCGCGGTTGAGCATCGCCTCGTCGGCGTCGGGATCGTATTCCTTGACCCGTTCAACGAGTTCGTACTGGCGCAGCATGTGTTCGAGATAGGTGCGCTTCACCCGCCTGAACAGATGGAATCTTCACGCAGGGCCGCTGCGGGTGGCATGCGCCGTACAGCGATCCTACCTGTGCATCACATCATCCGGAGAGAGACAGGCCATGACCCAGACGCGCACCGAAACCGATTCCATCGGCCCCATCGAAGTCCCTGCCGACGCCTATTGGGGCGCGCAGACGCAGCGCAGCCTGACCAATTTCCCCTTCCCCGCGCACCAGCGCATGCCGATCCAGATCGTCCACGCGCAGGCGGCGGTCAAGCAGGCCGCGGCACGGATCAACCGCCAGCATGGACTAGAGGCACCGCTCGCCGAGGCGATCGAAAGTGCCGCCACCGCGATCCGGGCAGGCGAATATGACGACCAGTTCCCGCTGACCATCTTCCAGACGGGCAGCGGCACGCAGACCAATATGAACGTCAACGAAGTGATCGCCGGAATTGCCAATGAAGCGCTGGCGGGCACGCGCGGCGGCAAGGAGCCAGTCCATCCCAACGACCATGTAAACCGCTCGCAAAGCTCGAACGACAGCTTCCCCACCGCGCTGCATGTCGCCGCCGCGCTGGCGTCGCGCGATGCGCTGCTGCCCGCACTCGACCGACTGGTGGCAGCGCTTAACGCGAAGGCGCGGGCCTTTGCCGATATCGTCAAGATCGGCCGCACGCATACGCAGGACGCCACCCCGCTGACGCTGGGCCAGGAATTTTCCGGCTATGTCTCGCAGTTGAAGAGCTGCCGGGCGCGGATCGAAAGCGCATTGGAGAACGACATCCGCAAGCTCGCGATCGGCGGCACCGCGGTCGGCACCGGGCTCAATGCGCCCGATGGCTGGGCCGCGGATATGGCCCGCGCGATCAGCGATATCACCGACTTTGCTTTCGAGCCTGCGCCCAACACCTTCGAACAGCTCGCTGCGAAGGACGGGCTGGTGTCCTTCTCGGGCGCGCTCAACACGCTTGCAGTGGCGCTCAACAAGATCGCCAACGATATCCGCTTCCTCGCATCGGGTCCGCGCTCGGGCCTTGGCGAACTGTCGCTACCCGCGAACGAACCGGGCAGCTCGATCATGCCGGGCAAGGTCAACCCGACCCAGTGCGAGATGCTGACGATGGTCGCGGGCCAGGTGATCGGCAATCACCAGGCAGTGACGGTGGGCGGAATGCAGGGCCATTTCGAGCTCAACGTGTTCATGCCGCTGATCGGGTCGAACGTGATCCGCTCGGTCGAATTGCTCGCAATCGGGATGGAAGGTTTTGCCACCCGCTGCGTCGAGGGGATCGAGGCGAACACTGAACAGATCGCCGCGCTGGTCGAACGGTCCTTGATGCTGGTGACGGCATTGGCGCCCGAAATTGGCTACGACAATGCCGCCAAGATCGCCAAGCATGCACACCAGACCGGCCAGACGCTCAAGCAGGCGGGCCTCGAGCTGGGGCTGGTGGACGAGCCGACCTTCGACCGCCTCGTCCGCCCCGCCGATATGGTGTGACCTAGCCCTCGGTCCCGAGAATGCGGTCGACCCCGCCGCGCGTTACCGCGTGATAGCTATCGCGAGTCTGGGCATAGATGCGCTGCGCGATCGGCCGGCCCCATTCGTCCTGGTCCCACAGCACCTGGAACAGCGGGCGCACGAATTTCGCGCGGCCGACCTCGGCGAGGAATTCCTCCGCCTGCGGCACTGCGGGTTCGTAGCGATTGGCGAGCGCCAGTTCGAGCCACAGGAACAGTTCCTCGTTATTGCCCGTGCCCGACAGGCCCAGCGCCTCGTTCAGCGCGGCGAGTTGCTGGGCAGTGCGCTGCTTGGGGATATTGTCGAGGAAGCGCTGGCGCTCGGCGCTGCTCCACTGCGCATAGCCCGCCGGGATCGTGCCCTCGGCGCCATAGGCCGACACCGCGGCATCGACCGCGGCGAATGCTGCCGGGTCGGGCTTGGCCACATTCGCGGGCAGGCCCGGCTCGAAGATCCATTCGCGCAGCATCAGCGCATCGGCCTCGGCCTCGCCCTGCACCAGGTTTTCCATCATGTCCGCAAGGAACAACTCGCTGGTGGCGGGCTGGAAGGCATGGTTGTCGAACCACTGGCGCAGCCATGCGTCGAAACGCTCGCGGCCGACCACGCTTTCGACCGTGCGCAGGAAGAACGCGCCCTTGTCATAGGCAATCGCGCTGCCGAGCTGGTAGCCACCATCGGTGCTCAGCGCGGTGCCCGGGGCATCCTCGCCAACCTCGGCCAGCGTTTCCTGGATATTGGCGAACATTAGCGCGGCTTCCTGCTCGGCGCGCTGCTTACCATAGACCGCCTCGACGATGCGGTTCTCGAAATAGGTGGTGACGCCCTCGTTGAGCCAGCTGTCGCCCCACACCGCATTGGTGACGAGATTGCCCGACCAGCTGTGCGCCAGTTCGTGCGCCACGAGGCCGTTGTTCGACCGGTCGCCCGCGATGAAGGTCGGGGTGAGGAAGGTCATCACCGGGTTTTCCATCCCGCCATAGGGGAAGGCGGGCGGCAGCACGATCATGTCGTAGCGGCCCCAGCGATATTCGCCGTAGAGCTCCTCCGCCGCGACGACCATTTCCTCGGTGTCGTTCACTTCGCGCCAGGCCCGGTCGAGCGTGGCGGGTTCGGCCCAGACGCCGGTGCGCGGGCCGATCGCGCGGAAATCGATATCGCCCGCCGCGATCGCGATGAGATAGGGCGGCACCGGCTTGTCCATCACGAAGGTGAAGGCACGGCGGCCGTTGCCGAGATCCTCGGGCTCACCCTGGCGCACGCCGCTCATCACCACGTCCAGCGGCTCGGGCGCGGTGATGCGCGCTTCCCATGTCTGCCGGATGCCGGGGCTGTCCTGCGTCGGGATCCAGCTGCGATTGAGGATCGCCTGTCCCTGGCTGAAGAGGAAGGGATGCAACCCGCCCTTGGTCTGTTCGGGGCTGAGCCATTGCAGCGCGCTGGCATCGGCGGGCGCGCGATAGGCGATGCGCAGCGTCTCCGCGCCGTCGAGGCGGATCGTCAGCGGCGCGCCCTTGCCGCCTTCGGCCACCGGCTCGCCCACCGTATGGGACAGCGCGCGGCCCTGCCCGTCGGTGACCTGCGCGATCTCGAGCCCGTTGGTGTCGAGCACGATTTCCTCGGCCCCCGGCGCGGCCAGCACGCTCAGTTCCGCCGTCCCGCCGACACGCTTGGCGTCGAAATCGAGGTCGAGATCGAGCGCGACATGCGTGACCCGCGCGACCTGGGGCTGCGCATGGGTCAGCGTGTCGACTGCCTCGGGCGAGGTCAGGATCGGCGAGACCATGCGGTCCGCTGCCGCAGCGACCGGCGCGGGCGCCGCTTCCATCGTGGTACAGGCGGTACTGGTGAGCAACAAGGCGAGCGGTGCGGCGAATTTACGCATGAAAGGTCTCCGTGAAGGGCCGGATACGCGACCCGGCTATCTGTCTGTTATTGCAGCGGCTTGGACGGGTGGCCGGTTCAGCTCCAGACCGCCTCGGGCGGCAGGCTCATCAGGATCGCGTCGATATTGCCGCCGGTCTTGAGCCCGAACAGCGTGCCGCGGTCGTAGACCAGGTTGAACTCGGCATAGCGCCCGCGCCATTCGAGCTGGGTCTGCTTGTCCTGTGCCGTGAACGCGCTGTCCATCCGGCGGCGCACCAGCCGCGGGAAGATATCGAGGAAAGCCTCGCCCACGTCCTTGGTGAAAGCGAGATTGCGGTCGAACGCGGCCCCTTCGTCGACGGCGGGATCCTCGCATTCGAGGTGGTCGTAGAAGATCCCGCCCACCCCGCGGTGCACGCCGCGGTGGGGTATGTAGAAATAGTCGTCGGCCCACTTCTTGAAGCGTTCGTAATAGGTCGGGTTGTGCGCCGCGCAGGCCGCGCGGAAACAGGCGTGGAATTCGTCCGTGTCCTCGGCATAGGGGATCGGCGGATTGAGATCGGCCCCGCCGCCGAACCACGCCTTGCCGGTGGTCAGGAACCGCGTGTTCATATGCACGGCGGGCACATGCGGATTGGCCATATGCGCGACCAGGCTGATGCCGGTGGCAGTAAAGCCCGGGCTGTCCGCGCTGGCGCCATTGATCGTGGCGGCGAATTCCTTCGCGAAATTGCCGCGCACGGTCGAAACGTTAACGCCGACCTTTTCGAACACCTTGCCCTTCATCAAGCCGCACGTCCCGCCGCCGGGATCGGCATTGCCTTCCTCTTCGCGGTTCCAGCTGTCGTACTGGAAGCCGGCATCGCTGCCCGCTTCGCGCTCGATGGCTTCGAATTCGGCGCAGATGCGGTCGCGCAGGCTTTCGAACCAGGTGCGGGCGGTCTCGGTCTGCTGGGTCCAGTCGGTCATGGCAAAAGCCTTGCCATCCCCACTTCGCTACGGCAATAGCGAGCCATGGTTCCCCTTTCGTTCGCAGGCGAGGAATGGCTCCTCACCGAAGGCCGCGCGCTGTACTGGCCGCGCGAACGCGCGTTGCTGGTGGCCGACCTGCATCTGGAAAAAGGCAGTTTCTTCGCGCGGCACGGGCAGCTGATCCCGCCCTATGACAGCCGCGAAACGCTGGAACGCGTGGCGCTGGCGATCCGCGAAACGGGCGCGCGGCGGGTCATCACGCTGGGCGACAATTTCCACGATTCGGCCGGGTCCACCCGGCTCGAAGAACATGCCGCGGGGATGCTTCACGCGCTGACCCGCACGGTCGACTGGGTCTGGATCACCGGCAATCACGATCCCGAAATGGAAGCCCGCTGCGGCGGCACGCTGGCGGAAGAACTCGAGCTCGGCGGGCTGATCCTGCGCCACCGCGCGAAGGCCGGCGAAATCCGCCCGGAACTGTCGGGCCACTACCACCCCCGCCTCCAGCTCAAGGTGCGCCAGCGCCATATCCGCCGCCCCTGCGCGGTGGTCAGCGCGAACGATGGCCCCGGCGGCAAGCCGGGCGGACGCATGATCCTGCCCGCCTTCGGCGCCTTTACCGGGGGGATGGATGCCGCCGATCCGGCGATCCTGAAGGCGCTCCAGCCAGCGCAGCGGATCGATGCGGTGGTCCCGGCAAAGGGCCAGCTGGCGCGCTTCAACCTGTGGAACCGCGCTGCCTGAGGGCAACAACAGCGCGCAAATATGCGCCCCATTCGCATAACACACTTCCGAATCCCCGGAACAATGCCTACATGCTGGCTTTCCAATTACCGCAACCAGTTCCGAATACGGCCACCAAAGGAGAGTGCCCCATAGCCCGTCCACCCCGGCGCAGCATGCAAATGCCCGTGAAAAGCGGCCCGCGCTACGATAACATGATCAATGTGCCGAAAGTCCGCGTGATCGACCACGAAGGCGAAAACATCGGCGTTATGTTCACCCGCGAAGCGGTCGAGCAGGCCAATGAACTTGGTCTCAACCTCGTCGAAGTGTCCCCCAATGCGGACCCGCCGGTGTGCAAGTTCCTCGATGTCGGCAAGCACCGCTACGAGGCGCAGAAGAAAGCCAACCTCGCCCGCAAGACGCAGAAGACCCAGGAAATCAAAGAGGTCAAGATGCGCCCGAACATCGACACCCACGATTATGAGGTGAAGATGCGCAATGTCGTCAAGTTCCTCGAGAACGGCGACAAGGTGAAGTGCACGCTGCGGTTCCGCGGTCGCGAAATGGCGCACCAGCAGCTCGGCATGGATCTCCTCAACCGAGTTCGCGACGATGTTGAGGAAATCGCCAAGGTCGAAGCCTTCCCGCGCCTCGAAGGGCGTCAGATGATCATGGTGCTCGCGCCCAAGTAAGGCGCACGCCACACTGCATTGCGAAAGGGCGGCGCTTCGGGGCCGCCCTTTTCGTATCGGGCATCCATGCGCCTGGCGCGTTGCCCCGTCCGCGCGCCGCTGTTAGCAGTTCGCGCCAAGGGGGGATCGCAGCACATGGCGGCCAGACATATCGGATTGCTGGTGGGCGCTGCGGCGCTGCTGGCCAGCATTTTCCTGCCCACGCCCGCGGGCATGCAGCGCGAGGCATTCATCGTCGCCGGGCTGGTGGTGCTGATGGCCGCCTGGTGGATGACCGAGGCGCTGCCGCTGACCGCGACCGCGCTGATGCCGTTCATCGTGCTGCCCTTTGCCGGGGTGATGAGCGCCAAGGAAACCGCCAGCGCCTATTATTCCGACATCCTGTTCCTGCTGCTGGGCGGCGGCTTCATCGCGCTGGCGATCGAGCGCACCGGCCTGCACCGCCGGCTTGCGCTGGGGATCCTCAGCCTGCTTGGCGGGCGCGGCGGACAGGCCGGCCTGCTGCTGGCCTTCATGATCGCCGCCGCGATCCTGTCGATGCTGATTTCGAACACCTCCACCACGCTGATCATGATGCCCATGGCGGTGGCCGTCCTGGCGGGCGGCGGGGTGCTGGCGGGGGACCGCGACGGGCTGGCAGGCGCCTTGCCCATGGGGATCGCGTTTGCGGCCAGCATCGGCGGGCTCGGCACGCTGGTCGGATCGCCGACCAACGCGATCTCGGTGGGGCTGCTGGACACGATGATCGGTACGCAGATCAGCTTTGCCGAATGGTCGTTCTACGGCTTCCCCATCGTGCTGCTCGGCGTTCCGCTCGCGGCTTTCCTCGTCGCGCGGGTCCAGCGCGTTTCGGCGCACCCCTTCGATGTCGGCGCGGCGCGCGCCGCGGTGGCCAATGAACAGCCGATGGGCCCCGCCGAACGGCGGTTGATGATCGTCGTCGCGCTGACCTTTGCCGCCTGGATGACGCGGCTGGTGCTGGGACCCTACCTGCCGGAAGGGTCGTGGACCGATGGCACCATCGCCATCATCGCCAGCCTGGCGCTGTTCCTGCTGCCCGATGGCACCGGGCGGCCGCTGCTGGTGTGGGAAGAGGCCAACCGCGCGCCGTGGGGCGTCATCATGATGTTCGGCGGCGGGCTGGCGCTGGCAGCCGGCATGAGCGCGAGCGGTCTGGCCGACTGGCTGGGCAACGCCCTCCTCCCGCTGGAGGCTTTCCCGCTGCTGCTGGTGGCGCTGGCGGTGGTGGCGATGGTGGTGCTGATCACCGAGTTTGCCAGCAATGTCGCCACCGCCACCGGGATCATCCCGGTGATCGCCGCGCTGGTGGTGGCGCTGGGCGTCGATCCGATCCTGCTCGCTATGCCCGCCGCGCTTGCCGCGAGCTGGGGGTTCATGCTGCCCGCGGGCACCGGCCCCAATGCGATCGCATGGTCGACCGGGCACATCCGCATCGACCGCATGGTCAAGGCGGGGCTGCTGCTGGACATAGCCGGCATATTCATGATCGTCGCCGTGGTGTGGGGAATGGCCGGGCTGGTCTAGAAGGCAGGCACTCCGCCGCGCGCGGCACGCCGGGACCCGGGTGACGACCGCCGCACCGCAAAACTCGGGCCGCACTGCACCCATTCTGGGTTCTGGTGCATTTTGTCGGCAGGGCCGCGGTCCATGTGTCGCACCTTGCGGGACTCGTCGCAGTTGAAACCAACAGCGGTCCACCATAAGGATTGAGCCGACAGCGGCGGTCGGCGGAGAAGCGTTCCTGCGGAGGTTAGGAACGGGCGCCGCGGACCATCCGCCTTGGCTCCCGCCTTCCTGGGAGCGCTGATCAGGAAGGAGGTTCGCCGATGAGCGACCACGATATCGACCCTACCTCGCCGCGCATGGCACCCAAGCCCGAAGTCACCAAGATCGACGGGCGCGAACTCAAGCCCAGCACGCTGATGATGGGCTATGGCTATGACCCGGTGCTGTCCGAAGGCAGCCTCAAGCCGCCGATCTTCCTCACCTCGACCTTCGCCTTTCCCAGCGCCGCCGACGGCAAGCGCCATTTCGAAGGCATCACCGGCAAGCGCCCGGGCGGCGCGGACGGTCTCGTCTATTCGCGCTTCAACGCGCCCAACCAGGAGATCCTCGAAGATCGCCTCTCGGTGTGGGACGGCGCCGAAGACGCGCTCAGCTTCTCCAGCGGGATGACCGCGATTTGCGTGCTGATGCTCGCCTATGCCAGCCAGAACGACGTGATCGTCCATTCGGGCCCGCTCTACGCCGCCTCCGAAGGCTTCGTCGCCAAGGTGCTCGCCAAATTCGGCGTCACCTATGTCGACTTCCCCGCCGGTGCCACCCGCGAGGAGATCGACGCCGTGATCGAGAAGGCGCAGGCGCAGGCCGACGCGCAGGGCGGCAAGGTCTGCATGGTCTATCTCGAAAGCCCGGGTAACCCGACCAATGCGCTGGTCGACATCGAAGCGGTCCGCGCCTCGGTCGACGCGGCGCAGCTCGATTGCCCGATCGCGATCGACAACACCTTCCTCGGGCCGTTGTGGCAGCGCCCGCTCGACCAGGGCGCGGATATCGTCGTCTATTCGCTGACCAAATATGTCGGCGGCCATTCGGACCTCGTCGCGGGCAGCATTGCCGGGGCGAAGAAATGGATGGAACCGGTGCGCATGCTGCGCAACACCATGGGCGGCATTTGCGATCCGAACACCGCATGGATGCTGATGCGCAGCCTCGAGACGGTCGAACTGCGGATGAACCGTGCGGGCGAGAACGCCGCCAAGGTCTGCGAATTCCTGGCGCAGCATCCCAAGGTCGAAGGGCTCGGCTATCTCGGCATGATCAAGGATGCGCGCCAGCAGGACATCTACGATCGTCACTGCAAGGGCGCGGGCAGCACCTTTTCGCTGCTGCTCAAGGGCGGCGAGGCCGAATGCTTCCGCTTCCTCGACGCGCTCAAGATCGCCAAGCTGGCGGTCAGCCTCGGCGGGACCGAGACGCTGGCCAGCCATCCCGCCTCGATGACGCACCTGTCGGTGGCCGAGGGACGGCGCGCGGAACTAGGCATTTCCGACAATCTGGTGCGCATCTCGATCGGTATCGAGGATCCCGACGATCTGATCGCCGACTTCACGCAAGCACTGGAGACAGTCTGACCCGGATCGGCTTTCTCGCCTGTGCCGACACGCTCCCCGGCGATGGCCCGCGCCGGGGAGACGCGTTCGAACACGATCTCGAAGTCGCCGCGCTGCGACCGGCGCTGGCGGCGCAGGGCCTCGAACTGGAAGAGATCGACTGGCGCGCGCCGATCGCTGCCTTCGACGGCATAGCGCTGGTGATGCTGGGCACGGCGTGGGACTATCAGGACTATCCCGACGAATTCATCGCCAAGCTGGCGGCGATCGAGGAGCGCGGCGTGACCGTCTGCAATCCGCCCGCCGTGGTGCGGTGGAACGCGGACAAGCGCTATCTCGACGAATTGGCGCAGCAGGGGGCCGCGATCGTCCCGACGCTGTGGCGCAGGGACCTCGGCCGCGCCGGTGTGCAGGACGCGATGGCGCATTTCGCGGCCGATCGCGTCGTGGTGAAACGGCAGGTCGGCGCAGGCGGTATCGGGCAACACAGCTTCGCGCGCGATTCGCTGCCCGATGACAGCTGGACCATGGGCTGCCCCTGCATGGTCCAGCCCTTCCTGCCCAGCGTGGTGGAGGAAGGCGAGTTCACCTATGTCTTCATCGACGGCGCCTTCAGCCACGGCGTCTGCAAGCGCGCCGGGCCGGACGATTACCGTATCCAGTCGCTCTACGGCGGATACGAGACCCCCTATACGCCCGACGCGCGCGACCTGGCCGCGGCGCAGGCGGTGGTGGCGGCGCTGCCGTTCGAACCGCTGCTCTACGCCCGGATCGACATGGTGCGGCTGCCATCGGGCACGCTGGCGGTGATGGAAGCCGAGTTGATCGAACCCTATCTCTACCCCGAGCAGGCGGACAATCTGGGCGAATTGGTAGCGCGCGCCGTGCGCGCAAGGTTGCCGGGCGGAAGCTAGGGCCGTCCCCTATCGTTCCGGGCGCCCTCGTCCTTCAGCGGGACGCCCTTACCCGCGCCATTCGCGCCGGTCTTCGGCGGCCTTGAGCACTTCATAAGCAAGTTGCAGCTTCTGGAACTCGGCTGCGGCTTCCTTGTCGCCCGGCTTGACGTCGGGATGCACCGTCTTGGCCTTGTCGCGCCAGGCCTTCTTGATCGCCGTGAAATCGGCGTCGGCGTCCAGTTCGAGCACTTCCAGCGCGCGCATTTCGTCGGCGCTGCGCGAGCCGTCGCCGCTGCCGCTCCAGCCGTAATGCTGCGCCTCGGCGTAACCGGCATTCTCGCTGCGTTCGGCCGACGCGCGGGCTTCCTTCTCAGCCTTGTCGAGCCCTTCGAAATAGTCCCACTTGCGATTGTATTCGGCCGCGTGCTTCTGGCAGAACATCCACCGCTCGGGGCTGTTCGGCGCCTTGGGCGCGGGGCATTCGCCGGGCTCTTCGCAGCCGTGCCGGTCGCACAGGCGCACGGTCGTCGCCTCGCGCGAGGAACCGTAGCCGCGCCAGCGGGGGAAGCCCCAGTCGTTCGAACGGCGCGCCTTAGCCACGGGGCGAAAAAGTCGATTGTCGGGAAAACATCGCGGTTAATCTAGGCGCGCTGGCAAAAGGTGCAACCGCCGGGAACAGGTTTCAATACGAAATGTTGCATTGCAACGTTCGCTAAACCCTTTGGCCGTAGAGCGCCATGCATGAGACCTGAGATGAGCAAACAGCTGACCTTCTCCGCCTGCGTCGCAGTCCTGACGATGGCGTCGTTCGCGATTGCCGCCGGCCATGGCGGGTTCGATGCCGGGCGCGGCGGGCAGATCAGCCAGGGCATGCCTTTCGCGAGCATCAGCGCCGCGCGCTGATTGTCGTCATTGCCTCATAGGGAAAGGGCCCCCGCCTGGCGGGAGCCCTCCGGTACGGTTCAACCGATAGTCACGGTCGCAGCGCGGCGGTTCTGCGCCCAAGCCGCTTCGTTCGAACCCAGCGCGACCGGGCGCTCCTTCCCGTAGCTTACGGTCCGGATCCGGTTGGCCGGAATACCGATCGAGACGAGATAGTTCTTCGCGGCATTGGCGCGGCGTTCGCCCAGCGCGAGGTTGTAATCGCGCGTGCCGCGCTCGTCGCAATGCCCTTCGACGGTGAAGGTCACGCCCGAATACTGGTTGAAGTACTGCGCCTGGCGCTGCAGCTTCGCCTGGTCTTCGGCATCGATGTTGAAGCGGTCGGTTTCGAAATAGACGACCGTGTTTTCCTGCCCGACGGCGTCGACGAAGTGCTGCTGCGAGCCAACCGTGGGGCCGGTCGGCGCAGGCGCCGGCGCGGGCGTGGCCGTCGGCGGCGGCGGCAGTTCCTCGGGCGCCTTCTTCTGGCACGCGGCAAGCGCAATGGTCGATGCGAGCATCAGGCCGGTAGCAATACGAGTATTCATAGGCTGTCCCCTTATAAACAGCGTGGTGAAGTCGTTTTCGTCGCCGAAAGGCGATCCTTGTTCCTAATCAATGCAGTCAGGGCAGGATCGGTCCCCAGGCCGGGTCCGAGGCATCGACCGGCGTCGGCAGGCGGCGCAGGTTCTCACCCGTCAGATCGACCTGCCACAGGCCGGTCTTGCCGCTGTTGCGTTCGGTGCGGAAGAACTGAAGGATGCGACCGTTGGGTGCCCAGGTGGGCGCTTCGTCCTGCCAGCCATTGGTCAGCCTGCGCATATTGCGGCCGTTGGGGCTCATCACCGCGACATTGAAGTCGCCGGCAATATGCGTGAACGCGATCTGGTCGCCGCGCGGGCTCCATTCGGGCGTCGCTGCGCGGCCACCGAAGAAGGACAATCGGCGCTGGCCGGTGCCATCGGCGTTCATGATGTAGATCTGCTGGCTGCCCGAACGGTCGCTCTCGAACACGATCTGGCTGCCATCGGGCGAATAGGATCCGCCGATGTCGATACCGGGCGTATCGGTCAGCCGGATGCTTTCGCCGCCGCTGGCGGATACGCGGTAGATATCGGTGTTGCCGCCCACGGCCATCGAATAGAGAATCCAGCGCCCGTCGGGGCTCCAGCGCGGCGCAAAGGTCGGATTGCTGCTCTGGCTGATCAGCGTCTGCCGGCCGGTACCGATGTCGTAGACATAGATGCGCGGATTGCCGTCGACATAGCTGAGGTAGACCAGCTGCTTGTAATCGGGTGAATAGCGCGGCGTCAGCGCGGTCGACCGCCCCGTGGTGATGAACCGGTGATTGGCCCCGTCGCTGTCCATGATCGCGAGCCGCTTGGTCCGGTTATCCTTGGGCCCGGTTTCGGCGATATAGGCGATCCGGCTATCGAAGAACGGGCTTTCGCCGGTCAGCCGCGAATAGACGATATCGGCGCATTTGTGCGCGGCGCGGCGCCAGTCCGCCGGCGGCACGACCCAGCCCTCGCGGACCAGTTCCTGCTGCAGCGCCATGTCGTAGAGGTAGCAGCCGACCGTCAGCCGGTCGTCGCTGCGCGCGCGGACATAGCCGTGAACGAGCATTTCGGCGCCGCGGTTCGACCAAGTCGGCCAGTTGGGTGCAGTGATCTCGCCAAAGCTGGGCTGCGGCAATGCGTCGGGGCCGGTCGGCTTGAACAGGCCGTTGTTGCGCAGGTCGGCCGTGATGACCCGGGCAAGTTCCTTGCCCAGCGCGGCAGTGCCCGAGGAGTTCGCCGGCGTTGCGACATCGCGGTCGGTGGCGAAGCCGGGGATGGCGATCCCGAGATCGTCGAGATTGCCGTCGAAACTCACGGTCCCCGAAAGGCCTTCGCCTTCGTCGATCGTCTCGACCTTGCCCCCTTCGGGCACGGGCTGCCCCAAATCCTGGTTCTGGGCCGCGAGCGGCGAGGCGATCATGAGCGCGAGGACGAACAGGGCGGGTTGTTTCATCGGGACAGGTTCCAATCGAAATCGACGGTTACGGTCTTCCACGCCTCATAATATTCGGGCGGGAGGTCGAAGGGGGCGGCGAGTTGGACCGCCCTGATAGCATTTTCGGCATGCCGCGGCGCCTGCGCGCGGTTGGCTTCGGTCTCGCCGCGCTGGCCGACGAGGCTGGGCGCACCCGCCAGCGTTCCATCGGGATTGAGCCGGAAACGGATTTTCGAAACCAGCTTTTCGCGGTCCGCGCCATGGACGGGCCGCCAGTGCGGTCGCAATTGCCGCGCCACGGCTTGGAACAGCGAAGCCTTGGCGCTCGCGCCGATCTGCGACGCGGGCACCCGCGTTTCATTGGTGCGCGTGCTGTCGCCAGAACCTTCGAGGAAATTGTCGCCGAGGCGCGAGCCCCCGCTGCGCTGACTGGCTTGCGGCTGGCTTTGCGTGCGCGGCGGATCGGGCCGCGTCGCCGGGCGGGGTTCGGGCCGCGTCTGGGGACGCGCAGCCGGTTGCGCGGCCTGAGTGCGCGCGGGCGGAACCGGCCGTTCGGCCTGCGGCGGGACCGGCAGCTCCTGCGCCGGCGCGGGCGCAGGATTGATGTCGAGCGTGGGCGCTGCCGATGCCCGGCTCTCGGTAACCGGGTCGGGCGCGGTTGCCTGCATGCCGACATCTTCGGCGAGGCTGACCGTCATGCGCTGCGGCGGATCGATGGTGGGCGCGGGGAACAGCCCCTGGACGAACAGCATGGCGAACAGCGCGAGGTGCAGGATGACCGCGACCGCCAGCCCGGTCCGCTCCTCTGCCTTGATTGCCGTTCTCTCCATGACGTGCGGCTATTCCGCTGCCGATGAACCGGCGTTGACCGGCGCCGGCGCCGCGCTGTTGGTAATCAGCGAGATGCGATTGAGCCCGGCCCGGTTGAGTTCGCCCATGACCGCCATCACGCGGCCGTAATCGAGCGCGCGGTCGGCGCGCAGCGTGATGTCGGGTCCTTCACCGCCGGCGCGCGGAAGGCTTTCCAGCGCCTGCGGCAGGCCGCCCAGCGGGACTTCGACATCGTCGATATAGACATAGCCCGCCTGATCGATGCTGATCGTGACCTGCTGCTGTTCGTTCGGCAGCTGCGCCGCGCGGCTGTCGGGCAGGTCGATCGGCACCCCTGCGGTCATCAGCGGCGCGGTGACCATGAAAATGATCAGCAGCACCAGCATGACATCGACGAAGGGGGTAACGTTGATCTCGCTCATCGGCCGGCGGCGAGAACCGCGGCCGCGCCGCCCGCCGCCACGCGCAGAGGCAAGACCCATCGCCATCAGCGGGTTTCCAGCTGGCGGCTGAAGGTCGCGTTCAGCTTGTCGGCGAAACGCTGCAGCCGCGCTTCGTAGCGATCCACGCGGTGGCCGAAGCGGTTGTAGGCGATGACCGCGGGGATCGCCGCGAACAGGCCGATCGCAGTGGCGAAGAGCGCTTCGGAGATACCCGGTGCGACAACGGCGAGCGAGGAGCTTTCCTGCGCGCCGATCTGGAAGAAGCTGTTCATGATGCCCCAGACGGTACCGAACAGGCCGACGAAGGGCGCCACCGAACCGACCGTGGCAAGGAAGTTGAGGCGTTCGGCGATATCGTCCGCCTCGAGCGCGATCTGGCTGTCCATCGCCACCGCGATCCGCCCGCGCAGGGCTTCGGGATCCCGGACCGCGGTCTTGGTCGAACGGCGATATTCGGACACCGCCGCCTGCGCGACGCGCGCTGCGGGGATGTCCTTGCTGCCGCGCTCGGACGTGAAGCGGTCGAAGCTCTCCGCCTGCCAGAACTCGCTTTCATACTCGATCGTGCGGCTACGCAGCTTGCGCATGCGCAGGCTGAAGCTGACGATGATCATCCACACCCAGATGCTGGCCAGCAGCAGGCCGGCCATGACTAGCTGCACGACGATGTCAGCATCGAGGAACAGGCGGATCGGGTCGAGCCGGGTCGGTGCCGCGGCGGCGAGAAAAGTAAGCGAGCTCATGAGTCCCCTTGCTCGACAAAATGCGCGAAAGCCGCGCGCCATTCTTCGGGCTGGCGCTTGGGCCGGCCCTCGGGTGAAACGAAGCCGACGCGCAAATGTGCCTCGGCCAGAAGTTCGCGCTTTTCATCCGCCAACCTGAACGCAAGCTGGTGCATCCGGCACGATGCCGCTTTGAGTTCGGTGCAGCGCGTTTCGATCAGCACATCGTCGTCGAGCCTGGCGGGCCGCAGGTATTTCAGATTGACCTCGGAGACCGCATAGGCGCCGCCCCCGGTTTCGATCGCTGCCCGCTGGTCGATCTTCAGCTGGCGCAGCAAATCGCTGCGCGCGCGTTCGAACCAGCGCAGGTAGTTGGCGTGATACGTGATCCCCGACAGGTCCGTGTCTTCGTAATAGACACGCACCGCATAGAAGTGCCGGCCGGCGTCGAGCGTTCCATCGGGGAAGGAGGGCAAGGTCATGGTCAAGCGCGCCCTTTAGACGAGGCGCCGATGGCCGGGCAATCCAGAACGACGAGCCGACCTTTTCGAGCGACCAGCGGGACGCCTGTCACTCGCCGCGCAGATCGGACAGCTTGCGTTCCCATTGCAATGCATGCGCGATGATCTGCTCCAGGTCGGCATGGCGCGGCTGCCATGGCAGCGTTTCCCTTATCCGCGAGGGATCCGACACCAGCTCCGCCGGGTCGCCCGCGCGGCGCGGTTCGAGCCGGCGCGTGATGGTCTGGTTGGTCACCCGGTCGACCGCGTCGAGCACCTCGGTGACCGAAAAGCCGCGGCCATAGCCGCAGTTCATCGTCAGCGACCGGCCCGGCTGTTCGATCAGCGCCTCGAGCGCGAGCAGGTGCGCCTGTGCCAGATCGCTGACGTGGATGTAGTCGCGCACGCCGGTGCCGTCGGGCGTATCGTAATCGGTGCCGAAAACGGCCACGCCGTCGCGTTTGCCCGTGGCTGCTTCGCAGGCGACCTTGATCAGATGCGTGGCACCCGCGGTCGACTGGCCCGTGCGCGCCTGCGGATCGGCGCCCGCGACATTGAAATAGCGCAGGGCGCAGAAATTGAAGCCGTGTGCCGCGCTGGCGTCGGCCAGCATCTGTTCGGTCATCAGCTTGGACCAGCCATACGGATTGATCGGCTGCTTGGGGCTGTCCTCGGTCACCGGCGAATGTTCGGGCGTGCCGTAAGTCGCCGCGGTCGAGCTGAAGATGAAATGCGCAACGCCGCCTTCCACCGCCGCCTCGATCAGCGCGCGGCTCTTGACCGTGTTGTTGTCGTAATAGCCCAGCGGGTCCTCGACCGATTCCGGGACGACGATCGATCCGGCAAAATGCATGATCGCTTCGGTGCCCTGTTCGGCGAAGATCTGTTCGAGCAGGATGGAATCGGAAATATCGCCTTCGTACAGCGGAACATCCTCGGGCACGGCGAAGGCAAAGCCGGTCGACAAATTGTCGATCACGGCCACCGGCCACCCGGCATCGCGTAGCGCGAGCACTGCATGACTGCCGATATAGCCTGCCCCCCCGGTGACCAGCACGGGGACCTTCGTCGTCTCGTTCATGGAGCGAAGGACTAGCACACCCGCCGGTTACGGCAACGCCGCAGATTTTCGCGCGCGAAGGGCAAGTTCTGCGGAAATTCGGCAGCGATGGTGCAAATCCGCCGTGCCATGCGTTGCAGCTCCAGTCAGACATACTCGAAAGTCGCAGAGGATCGCACACGATGAAAGCCACCCCCCTAGCCCTGGCCATGGCGTCCGCCCTGTCGCTTGCGGCCTGCACCACCCCGTCCGGCCCCGTCGAAGTGACCCGCTTCGTCGCCCCCGACCGCGTGAGCGAACTGGGCAGCGGACCGATCTTCGTCGAAAGCGCCCCGGGCGGCGAAAGCGACAGCCTGGCGCTGGCCCCCTACAAGGCTGCGGTTGCCGAGGAACTGCGCCGGCTCGGCTATAGCGAAAGCGACCGCGCGGGCGCCGGCCAGATCGCGCGGGTGTCGCTGGTGCGGTACCTGGTCGGCAGCGGCGGCAAGCGCAGCCCGGTAAGCGTCGGCGTCGGCGGTTCGACGGGCAGCTACGGTTCGGGTGTGGGGCTGGGCATCGGCATCAATCTGGGAGGCGGCGCGAAAGACCGGCTCGGCACCGAACTGTCGGTTGCGATCACCGATGCGGCGAGCGGCACCAGCCTGTGGGAGGGCCGCGCCGATTTCCAGCCGCCCGAGGATTCCCCCCTTGCACGCGGAACGGCGAACGCCCAGACGGTCGCCTCTGCCTTGTTCAGGGAATTCCCCGGCAACAATGGCGAAACGATAGAAGTAGAGGTTACCGAGTGAGCGATATCCGGATCGATTCCGCCTTCGACAGTGGCAATATCGAAGTGCTGTCGGTGAGCGGCGCCAGCGCCATGCTGGCGATCCCGAAGGACACGAACAGCGAATTCAAGCAGTGGTTCCACTTCCGCGTCGCAGGCGCTGCGGGCCGCGACCTCGAGCTGCGGATCACCGGACTGGAAGACAGCGCCTACCCAGGCGGCTGGCCCGACTACGACGCCTGCGTTTCGGAGGACCGCGATTACTGGGGCCGTGCATCGTCCTCCTATGACAAGGACATCGGCGGCGGCACGCTGACCATTCGCTACACCCCCGCCAGCGATATCGCCTGGTTTGCCTATTTCGCGCCCTATTCGATGGAACGCCATCACGATCTGGTGTCCGAGGCGGCCGCCGCCGAAGGCGTCGATCACGTGCATCTCGGCACCACGCTCGATGGCCAGCCGATCGACTGCCTCGAAATGGGCGAGGGCGACACCAAGGTGTGGTTCTACGCGCGCCAGCACCCGGGCGAAACGCAGGCCGAATGGTGGATGGAAGGCGCGCTCGAAGTGCTGACCGATCCCGCCGACAGCGTCGGCCGCGAACTGCGCAAGCGGTGCCGCCTGCACCTCGTCCCCAACTGCAACCCCGATGGATCGAAGCGGGGCAATCTGCGTGTCAATGCAGCGGGCACCAACCTCAACCGCGAATGGGACAACCCGACCCTCGAAAAGTCGCCCGAAGTGCTCGCCATCCGCAACCGGATGGACGAAACCGGCGTCGATTTCGCGATGGATGTCCATGGCGACGAAGCGATCCCGGTCGCCTTTCTCGCCGGCTACGAGGGCATCCCCAGCTGGACCGATGCGCAGGGCGACCGCTATTATCGCTATGAGGCGATCCTCGACCGGCGCACGCCCGACTTCCAGACCGAGCTGGGTTATACCAAGGCCCCGCGCGGAAAGGCCAATCTGGCGATGAGCACCAACCAGGTCGCCGAACGCTTCGGCGCCACCGCGATGACGCTCGAGATGCCCTACAAGGACAACAAGGCCAATCCCGAACCCGAACAGGGCTGGAGCCCCGAACGGTGCAAGATGCTGGCGCGCGATTGCCTCGCGGCACTGCTCGAATATCTCGACACGCCCGACGCCTGACCAGAATGCTGGACGGCGGGCGCTAGCGAACCTCGCGGCTCGCAATGCGCGGCGCCTGCCGTCATTCCTGCGCGTCGCAACATGCTTCCGGTCATGAAATTCTCTCTCGGCGCAGAGGCTTAGGCCGCAGCGCCGAGTTAAGCCGAGCGTGTCAGGCCACCGCAGGCTCGAGCATCCGCAGCGTCCGCGCGCCGGCATCCAGTTCGACCGGGACATTGACCGGCAGGCACAGCTGGTTGCGCACGTGACCGCTGTTGAAGCCGGTCACCACCGGGATGCCCAGCGGGGCGAGATGAGCGCCAAGCACGTCGTCCAGCGTGAACGTCCGCGCATCGGCATCGCCCGCGCTGCAGCGGGTGCATTGGCCGAACACGACACCCGCCAGCCGGTCGAGCACGCCTGCCAGCTGCAATTGCTGAAGCATGCGGTCGATCCGGTAGGGTTCTTCGTTGATGTCTTCGAGAAACAGGACCGCCCCGTCGAAGTTAGGCAGCCAGCCGGTACCCATCATGGTCGACAGGATGGTGAGATTGCCCCCGAGCAGCCGGCCCCGCGCGACCCCGGGGACGAGCGAGCGGGCGGGCCGACCCGCGGCATCCTCGGCCGCCGCGCCGCCGAGCACGGGCGCCGTGCCCGCAAAGGCGATCCGCCACAGGCTCTCCCAGCTTGCGCGGTCCCACCGGCTCGCCGCATTGGGGCCATGGAGCGTCGCAAACCCGGCGCGCGTGGCAATCGCCATGTGCAGCGCCGTCGTGTCGCTATACCCGATCAGCAGTTTCGGATTGGCTCGAATGGTCGCCCAGTCCAGCAGCGGCAGGATCCGCGCCCCGCCCCAGCCGCCGCGTACCGCGAAGACCGCGCGCACCTCCGCGTCGGCGAACATCGTATCGAGATCCGCGGCGCGGTCGGCGTCGGTCCCGGCCAGATAGCCATGCTGGTCGCCCACATGCCTGCCAAGTTTGGGAACCAGCCCCATGCCGGAGATCCAGTGAACGGCCCGGTCGAGTTCTGCGGGCAATGTGACCGCGCTAGCGGGGGCGACCAGGCCGACCGTATCCCCCGGCCGCAGCCGGGGCGGCATAGTGCTGGCCCGCGCCGCCAGTCCCGATGGCATCAGTGCCGATCCCGCGAGCCCGCCGAGCAGGGCGAGCGCGCCGCGCCGTCCGATCATGTCAGGCTGGCGGGGCCGAAAGCATGCGGCAGCAGGGCAGACAGTTTCACCCGCACCACCTCGTCAGCGCCCACGCACAGAATGTCGGGGTCGGTCCCGCCCAGCTGCGCCAGTTCGTTGAGCACTTGCCGGCAGCGCCCGCAGGGCGTGATCGGGTCTGCCGCAGGGCCGGTCACCGCGACTGCCTGAAGCCCGCCGCGCAGCCCGTCGGCCATCGCTTTCGATACCGCGATGGTTTCGGCGCACAGCGCCAGGCCATAGCTGGCATTCTCGACATTGGTCCCGGTGACCACGCTGCCATCGGCAAACCGCAGCGCGGCGCCCACCGCGAAACCGGAATAGGGGGAATAGGAATGGCGCGCGGCTGCGCGCGCGGCTGCGATCAGGTCGTCGTCGGTCATCTCGTCATCCTCATGGCCGCACGATCACCCAGCGCAGCGGCTGCTGCGCGGCCTCGGTCTTGTACCAGCGGTTGGCCGTCCACATCAGCCACGGTCGCATCGCGTAGTCGGGTTCGAACCAGCTGCGGGTGAGCCACAATTGCCGGTCGAACCGCCGCGAGGGCGCATAGGCCTGCTCGAATTCCTCGTCCGGGCCGAGGATCGCCGGCTTCCCGCTGTGCGCTTCGATCTGGTTGACCAGCGTCGTCAGCTCGCTCTGCACCGCCGCGTCCGAAACGCGCGCCGGACAGTCCTCCGCGGTCGTCTCCAACAGGATCGCGGGAGGCAGCAGGTCGCCGTCGCGCGGCACCATGGTGACGAAATTGGCCGATTGCCCGTCGGCCACCGTACAGGGGTCGAAACGATGCGCCGCGCCGACCGCCAGGCCGGCTTTGCGCGCGCGGGCGAAGTTCTGTGCGAAGGCGATATCGCCCCGCCCCGCCCCATCGCTCGCCTCGAGATAGACGAACCGCGCGCCCAGACCCGCCAGAGTGTCGAAATCCACCGCCCCGTCGCCTGCGCTGACCAGCGCGCCCTGGTCGGGCCAGGCGCTCTCGTCGGGACGCCAGCTGCGCGCTTCGTACCACGCATAGCCGGCTGCGATTGCCGCGACCAGCAGCGCGACCAGCCACGCCTTGCCAGCAGCGGAAAACCCGCGGGACCTGCGCGGCGAACGGCGCCGGCGCGGGGATTTGCCCACCGCCATCCCTCAGCCCTTGATATGCAGGACGCAGATCAGCGTGAACAACCGCCGCGCAGTGGCGAAATCGGTCTCGATCTTGCCCTCCAGCCGTTCGATCAGCAGTTCTGCGGCGCTGTTGTGGACCCCGCGACGGGCCATATCGATGGTTTCGATTTCCGCCGGGGTCGCCTTGCGGATCGCCTGGTAATAGCTGTCGCAGATCGCGAAATATTCGCGGATCGGCCGGCGGAAACGGGCGAGGCCAAGCAGCAGCTCCTCCACCAGGCGCTCCTCCTCGTCGGCGATTTCCATCAGCAGGCGGCCGTCGCGCACGGCCAGCTTGAGGCGATAGGGCCCGCTGGCCCCGCGCTCGACCGCGCGCAGCGGCTTGAAGCTGTTTTCCTCGATCAGGTCGAAGATCGCAATCCGGCGTTCCTGCTCGATATCGGCATTGCGCCAGATGATCGTTTCCTCATCGAGCTCGATATGCGCGATGCGATGAGTGTCCGGAGAGGGTGCGGAATCGGTCATGCTTGCACCCGCTTTCGCAGAGATAGGCGGGGTGCGGCAAGGGGTTGGCGCAGTGTCCCCACTATCCACAGCCGCCGTGACCCCTTTGCAACTTGCCAGCAGGGTGCGCGGCCATGCATCAGGGGGCGATGGCCGAAACCGATCTTCTTTTCCCCGCCGACGATTCGACTGACACGAAACCGGCGAAGGGCCCCGTCCTGCCCGCCAACCTCGAAGCCGAAGCCGCGTTCCTCGGGGCCGTGCTGATCGACAACAAGGTGATCGAGGAACTGACCACGCCGCTCATGGCGGAGCATTTCCACGAACCTGTCCACCAGCGCATCTACGAACGCGTGCTACGGCTGCTCGATCGCAATTCGGTGGCAACTCCGGTCACGCTCAAGCCCTATTTCGAAAGCGACGAAGCGCTCAAGCAGCTCGGCGGGGTGACCTATCTCGCGCAGCTGACCGCCGACGGGCAGGGCCTGCTGCATCCGCGCGAACTGGCCGAGCAGATCTACGACCTCGCGCTGCTACGGCAATTGGTCAGCGTGGGACGCAATCTGGTCGAGGGCGCGCTCGATACCTCGGACGAAGTCGAGCCACTGCGCAAGATCGAGCAGGCCGAAGCCGATCTCTACCGGGTGGCGGAAGGCGCCACCACCGGCAGCGAGGCGCAGTCGTTCCGCAAGGCGGCCTTCGGCGCGCTCGAAGTCGTGCAGGCGGCGATGAATTCGGGCGGACGGTTTTCGGGCAAGACCACCGGGCTCGACACGATCAACGACAAGACCTCGGGCCTGCACAACTCGGACCTCGTGATCCTTGCCGGGCGTCCGGCGATGGGCAAGACCTCGCTCGCCACCAACATCGCCTTTAACGCCGCACGCCGGCTGATGGACGACCAGAAGGCGGGTATCGAGGTGGGCAAGTCGCCCGGCGCGGGCGTCGCCTTCTTCAGCCTCGAAATGAGCGCCGACCAGCTGGCGACGCGTATCCTTGCCGAACAGGCCGAGATCTCGAGCGAGAAGCTGCGTTCGGGCAAGCTCAGCCGCGAAGAGTTCCAGCGTCTCAGCTTTGCCAGCCAGGAACTGACCGACCTTCCGCTGTATATCGACGACACCCCCGCGCTGACCATCGGCGCGCTGCGCACGCGCGCCCGGCGGCTCAAACGGCGGCACGACATCGGGCTGGTCATCGTCGACTATCTGCAATTGCTGCAGGGTTCGGGCCGCGCCAGCGACAACCGCGTGAACGAAATCTCGGAAATCAGCCGGGGCCTGAAGACGCTGGCGAAGGAACTGCACGTCCCCGTCATCGCGCTGTCGCAGCTCAGCCGTCAGGTCGAACAGCGCGACGACAAGCGTCCGCAGCTGTCCGATCTGCGCGAGTCGGGATCGATCGAGCAGGATGCCGACATGGTGTGGTTCATCTTCCGTGCCGAATATTATCACAACGCGCTCAAGCCCGACACGCCCGACGAAACATCGTCGGAAGAAGTGCGGATGAAATATGCCGAATGGGAAGCCCGGCACCTGGAACTGGTCAACAAGGCGACGCTGATCGTGGCCAAACAGCGGCATGGCTCGACCGGGAATGTCCCGCTGCTGTTCCACAGCGAGTTCACCAAGTTCTCCAGCCCCGAGATCCGTCACTACGAGGATTACGAGTAGATCAGATCCCGAGGTTGAGCCGCCGGGTCACGGTATAGTCCAGGACCGACACGAGCACCCAGCCCGCGCCCCAGCGAATGCGGTTGAACAGCGTGCTGCGCTGGGCGTGCAGCGCGGGCGTGATCTCCTCGGAAGCGGCGATCTGGTGCGCTATGAATTCGCGCATCCGTTCGGCCAGCGCGGCGTCTTCGATCCGCAGCATGATTTCCAGATTGAGGTAGAGGCTGCGCATGTCGAAATTGGCGCTGCCAAGGTAAACCGCATCGTCCAGTACCAGCAGCTTGGTGTGCAGCTTGCAGGGGGAAAATTCCCAGATCCGCGCCTTGCGCTTGAGCAGGTAGCGATACAGCGAACGGGTTGCGCCAAGCGTCGCGCCATTGTCGCTCTTGGCCGCCATCAGCAGCCGCGCCCGCCCCGTCTTCGCGACCCGCGCGATCCGCCGCAGCAGCGTGTAGGGCGGCGAGAAATAGGCCATGAAGATGTCCAGCTTCCGCGCCTGAGAAAGGTCGCGGGTGACGCAGCGGGCCCAGCTCGACAGCCCGCGCGTGGGCCCACCGACCAGCCAGCGGACGGCCCCCTCCCCGTCACGCCATTCCCATTGCGAAACCGCCCGGCGAATGGCGCGGAAATGCGGCGCGTCGTCATCGGTCCAGTCGACCAGCCGCGCAAACCAGTCGTTGAGGCCGGCAACCGCGTCCCCTTCGAGCGCGATGGCAAGATCGTTCCACCCGTTCTGTTCGGGGGGGGCGAAATAGTCGTCCTCGATATTGAAACCGCCGAACAGCGCGCGCTCGCCATCGGCGATCACCATCTTTTGATGGTTGCGGATGAGATAGCGCAGCCCGAGCCGCGGGCTGAAGCAGAAATAGCGTCCCCCGGCATCGACCAGCGGCTGGAGGAAGCGGTCCGATGCCGACGCGCCGAAGCTGTCGAGGATGAGCGTAACCGCCACCCCGCGCCGCGCCGCCGCACACAGCGCATCGCGCAGCTCGGACGAAACCTCGTCTTCGGCGAAGATATAGAAGCAGATATCGAGCGTGGTGGTGGCCGAGCCGACGAGATCCATCAGCGCGCGGCGGCGGTCGTCGCCGCCGGGATAGAACACCAGCGAATGTCCCTGCGCCTCGAGCGCAAACGGCTCCGGATCGCGATAGACCGCCGTGGTTTCGGAAACGCTTGCCTCAGCCATTGGGGATGCGCCTTAGCGCGCCCGGCGGTCGGCGCAAATCCTTGACTGCCGGGAGGCAAAAGCCTAAGAGCCGCGCTTTCCCGGAATCACTTGATTTGCATCGGAGTGCCCCATGGCGCGCGTTACTGTCGAAGACTGCGTAGACAAGGTCCCCAACCGTTTCGACCTCGTCCTGCTGGCTGCCCAGCGGGCCCGCGAGATTTCCGGCGGTGCGGAACTCACTGTCGATCGCGATCGCGACAAGAACCCGGTCGTCGCGCTGCGCGAAATCGCCGAACAGACGGTCAAGCCGAAGGAACTGCACGAAGCTGCGGTTACCAATCTGCAGAAGATCCTGCCCGACGACGATGACGAGATGGACGAAGTCGGCTCGCTCAGCCAGTCGGCCGAAGCGCTGCGGATCACCGCCTCGGCGCCGACGCGTTCGACCTCGATCGGGGCCGATTACGAGGGCTGACACGCCGGCAGTATTGGCGAATTGTGGAAAGGCCGCCCCCGGGGCGGCCTTTTTGCGTTGCGGCATGGCTTGTGCCGCCTGTAGCCTGCGCCGCGACAGGAGGCGTGATGAGCGACGTGGTTGAAGGCGTGGGAACCGGGGTCGAAGGGGGTCTGTTCGCCAGGGCGGTTTCGCCCCGCACGGGCGGCGAAGCGCCGACCGCCAAGGGCCATTTCGCCGAAGGGGCGTGCCTCAATTGCGGAACGCAGCTGGTGGGCAGCCATTGCCATCAATGCGGCCAGCAGGCCCATCTCCACCGGACGCTGAGCGCCTTCGCCCACGATATCGCGCATGGGGCGATCCATTTCGACGGCAAGACCTGGCGGACGCTGCCGATGCTGGTGTTCAAGCCGGGCGAGCTGACGCGCCGCTATATCGATGGCGAGCGAACCCGATTCGTCAGCCCGATGGCGCTGTTCCTGTTCACCATTTTCCTGATGTTCGCCGTATTCCAGATCGCGGGGATCAGCGCCCCTACCGATCTCACCGGCGACAAGAGCCTGCAGCTGAGCGAGCTCACCGAAGAACAGGCCGAGCGGCTCGAATCCCGGCGCGACACGCTGGCCGAGCGGGCGGCGGACCCGGACGCCACCGAAGCGCAGCGCAATCGTGCCGAAGACGCGCTGGCCGAAGTCGAAGCGCAGCTCGAAGCGCTGGAGCAGGCCCGCACCGAACTGCCTTTCCTGGCTGACGGGACCGAACGAACCGGCGCCGAGGCGGGTTCGGAGGAAGTTGCGAACGAGACCCCCGGCAGCGAGAGGGACGCGGAAATCGCCGTGGATGCAAGCGACATCCGCAATTGGGAAGGCGATCTGGAGAACACCGACTGGTTCCGGGCGGGGGTCGAAAAGTGGCGCAAGAACCCGGGCCTGATGCTCTACAAGTTGCAGACCAATTTCTACAAGTTCAGCTGGTTGCTGATCCCGCTGTCGATCCCGTTCGTATGGCTCATCTTCGCCTGGAAGCGCGGTTTCCGCGCGTATGACCATGCCATTTTCGTCACCTATTCGCTCAGCTTCATGACGATGCTGATCCTGGCGATCGTGCTTGCCGGCATGGCTGGTCTGTCGCCCGGCTATGTCGCGCTGGCATCGCTGCTGATCCCGCCGATCCATATCTACAAGCACTTGCGCGGCACTTACGCGTTGTCGCGCTTCTCGGCCCTTTGGCGGCTGGGGGTGATGAGCTTCCTGATCGTCGTCATCCTCGGATTGTTCGCCATGTTGCTGATGCTGCTCGGCCTGTCCTGAGAAACGAAAAGGGCCGCCCGGTCATACCGGACGGCCCCTTGTGTGCGGATGGGTTTCGCCTGCGTCAGGCGCCTTGCGGTGCCGGGCCTCCGCCGAGCTTGCGCCCTGCCTTGGGGACAGCGACACCCGACGCGGGCTTGACCGCGACCGGGCCCTTGGGCTCGTCCGGCCGGTCGATCTTGCCGTCCTTCATCAACTGGTTGATCTCTTCACCGGTCAGCGTTTCGTATTCGAGCATCGCCTGTGCCAGCAGGTGGAGCTTGTCCTCCTGCTCGCTGAGGATGTCCTGCGCGCGCTTGAGCCCGCCTTCGACCAGTTCCTTGATTTCGGCGTCAATCAGCTTGTTGGTTTCCGCGCCGCCCATGGTGCGCGCGGTCTGGCCCATGCCGAGATAGCCTTCCTGGCTTTCCTCGTACTGCAGCGGGCCCAGCTTGTCGCTCATGCCCCATTTGGTGACCATGTTGCGCGCGAGATCGGTGGCATACTGGATATCGCCCGACGCCCCGCTCGAAACCTTGTCGTGTCCGAAGATGATCTCTTCCGCCACGCGCCCGCCCATCGCAACCGCCAGGTTCGCATGCATCTTGTCGCGGTGGTAGGAATAACTGTCGCGTTCGGGCAGGCGCATCACCATGCCCAGCGCGCGGCCGCGCGGAATGATGGTCGCCTTGTGGATCGGGTCCGACGCCGGCTCGTTGAGGCTGACCAGCGCGTGGCCTGCCTCGTGATAGGCGGTCATCTTCTTCTCGTCCTCGGTCATTACCATGCTGCGCCGTTCGGCACCCATCATGACCTTGTCCTTGGCGTCTTCGAATTCCTGCATCGCGACCAGGCGCTTGTTGCGGCGCGCCGCCAGCAGGGCGGCCTCGTTGCACAGGTTCGCCAGATCCGCGCCCGAGAAGCCCGGCGTGCCGCGCGCGATGGTGCGCGGGTTGACGTCGGGAGCCAGTGGCAGCTTCTTCATATGCACTGCGAGGATTTTCTCGCGCCCGTCGATATCGGGCACGGGGACCACAACCTGACGGTCGAACCGGCCCGGACGCAGCAGCGCGGGGTCGAGAACGTCGGGGCGGTTGGTCGCCGCGATGATGATGATGCCTTCATTGGCTTCGAAGCCATCCATCTCGACCAGCAGCTGGTTGAGCGTCTGCTCGCGCTCGTCGTTCGAATTGCCCAGCCCGTGGCCACGGCTGCGCCCGACGGCATCGATTTCGTCGATGAACAGGATGCACGGCGCGTTCTTCTTCGCCTGTTCGAACATGTCGCGCACGCGGCTGGCGCCGACACCGACGAACATTTCGACGAAGTCCGAACCGGAGATGGTGAAGAAGGGCACGCCCGCTTCGCCGGCGATTGCCCGCGCGAGCAGGGTCTTACCCGTACCAGGCGAACCGACCAGCAGCGCGCCCTTGGGGATCTGGCCGCCAAGCTTGGAGAAGCGCTGCGGGTCCTTGAGAAACTCGACGATTTCCTCGAGTTCTTCGCGCGCTTCGTCGATCCCGGCGACATCGTCGAACGTCACCTTGCCCTGCCGCTCGGTCAGCAGCTTGGCCTTCGACTTGCCGAAGCCCATCGCGCCGCCCGCACCGCCGCCTTTCTGGACCTGCCGCAAGGCGAAGAAGGCGATGCCGAGGATCAGCACGAACGGCAGCATCTGGATCAGCGCATAGAGGAGGATGTTGCCATTGTCGGCTTCCACGCCCGAATAGCGCACGCCATTGTCTTCGAGCAGCTGCGGCAGAGTGGTGTCGTTGGCAACGGGGATGGTCGAGAACTGCTCGCCATTCTTCATCTCGCCGACGATCGACGATTCGGAAATCTCGACGCTGGCGACCGAGCCTTCGGCAACCTTGTCGCGGAAATCGGAATAGAGGATCTGTGCGCCGGGAGCGCTCGATCCGCCCCCGAACAGCGACACAACCATCAGCAGTGCAAGGAAAATCCCGCCCCAGATCATCAGGCTCTTCACCCAGGGGTTGGGGCCGTTGCCCTCGGGCTCGGGCGGAGAATTCTGGTCGCTCATGCGCGGGTTCCTTTCATCCGGCCAATGTAGGATGCCGCGGGTGAATGGCAAGTTGACCCGGTGCGCGGAATTTCCGCTATCAGGCAGCAATTCGCTCGATCAGCCAATAGGCCCCGACGATGCCGACCGGATAGGCGGCGGCGCGCAGGACCAGCGGTTCGTCCGCCGGCCGGATACGGCGCAGCAGCGCGAGGGCGGCGAGCACCGCCGTGACGACCAGCAATTGCCCGGCTTCCACGCCGATGTTGAAGCTGACCAGCGCGGCGGGCACCTCGCCTTCGGGCAGCCCGATTTCGCGCAGGGCGCCGGCGAATCCGAAACCGTGCAGCAGGCCGAAGGCGAATGCCACGAGCCAGGGCAGGCGCTGGGTGAGCGTGTCGCGCGCCCCCCGGGCGATTTCGACCGCGAGGAACACGATCGACAGGGCAATCAACGCCTCCACGACATCCTGCCGGATCCCGGCAAAGCCCAAAGTGACCGTCGCCAGCGTCAGCGAATGCGCGAGCGTGAAGGCCGTGGCGGCCTTGACCACCGGCCACGGCCGCCCGACCAGCAGGACCAGCGCGATGACGAACAGCAGGTGGTCCCATCCGGCCAGGATGTGATCCACCCCGATCGCGAAATAGCTGCGCCACACCTGCGCCGCGCCCGGTCTGGCCGTGATCGTCGCATAGGGCTCTTCCGGCGTGAGGCGGTGGACCTGCACCGGCCGTTCGCGCGGGGCGACGCGCAGGATCGCCTCGCCCTGCCCGGGCAAGGCCGGCCAGCCGAGCCGCTGCCCCGCAACGCTGCCGGTGCAGACCACCGGTGCACGGCCGACCACGGCAAGCGGAGCCATGTCGCGCTCTACCGGCCCCGCCAGCGCACAAGCCGCGGGCAGCTGCGGCGCGGCGCCGCGGTCGTCGGCCGCGCTTGCGATCGGCTGCCGCCAGCCGAGCCGCCAGTTCGTCTCGTCGATCTGCTCGAACTGGATCGCGACGGGACGCATTTCGTCGGCCAGCGCGGGGCTGGCCGCCAGCAGCAGGGCCAGCGCTGCAATCAGCCGGATCATTCGATTGCGACCGTATAGGCCCCGCGCAGCACGGCGTAGGCCCGCTGGCGCCGCTCGGCGATGGTGGCCGCTCGCCAGTCGGCCTCGATCCGGTCGCGGACCGCGCTCAGTTGCGGTGTCTTGCCCGCGTTATGGGTTTCCAAGCGGACGAGGTGCCAGCCATAGCCCGACGCGACCGGTCCCCGCCATTCGCTCGAGGGTTCAAGCTCCGCCAGCCGCGCGGTGAACGCCTCGCCATAGGTGCCGCGTATCTGCGCGAGCGGCATCGCGACCGCCTTGGCGGGCAGGCTGATCGGCTCGCCCACCGGATCGCGCGATGCCAGAGCGCGGGCGGCAGCGGATTCGCTGGAGTAATAGACCTGCCTGAAGGTCAATCTGTCGCCCTCGCGGTATTTATCCGGATGCTTCGCGAGCCAGCGCTCGAGGTCCGCTTCGCTCGGTCGGGCCAAGGCGGCCTCAGCGCCAGCAAGCTCGTCCATCTTGGTGGCCAGGCGCCGCCGGACGACCGCGTCGCCTTCGTCGAGCCCCAGACGCAGCGCTTCGCGGTAGAGGACCTCTTCGCGCACCCATCGCTCGATCGCACTGTCCATTTCGGCATCGGTGGGTGCGCGCCCCATCATCCGCTCGAAACCGAAAGCGATACCGGCCTGCCGCTCGCGCGAGAGTTCGATCGTCCGGCTGGCCGGGTCGACCGGTTCGCCCACCAGTGCCAGCCCTGCCCAGATCACCGCCCCGGCGATCAGGAAATGCGCCAGCGGGTCGCGCAGCCAATGCCGGATCATTCACGCCCCGCCGGAGACGCTGCAGCGCCGGGCGATCGGCCCGGCTTCAGCCAGACCGGAGAGGAATAGGCGCGTTCCTGGATAACATTCGCTTCGACAACCCCTGCCGGCAGGTCGATTCCGAAGCGTTTTGCATCGAACAGGACCCAGCTCGGCGTGGGGATTTCGATCGCGCGGACGTAATAGAAGGCGCGTTGGCCCGGACGGTAATCGGGATCGCGCCAGGTCGCTCGCAATTCGGGTGCGCCGATCGTATTGGTGTAGCTCGCCTCGCGCCGTACTACCGTGTCGCCCACTGCGGGTATCGCGCCGCCCACGCGGCGGCGTGTCCCAGCCATGTCCGACCACGCGAGGTCATAGATACGTTCGCGTGCGACGCCATTCGCATCGACCCAGCCCTTGACTATCTGGATCCGGTCGAGATTGGCGCCTTCGGGATCCTTGAGTGCGGAAACCAGGAACACGGGCGCGCGGCCGCGATCGACCAGATCACCGCCCATCGGGACCCCGCGGGCATAACCGGCGCGTACCCAGTCGCCGTCCCAATCGCTGTCTGCAAAATCATGCCCGGCAAACAGCCGCAGCACCATGCGCGGACCAGTGGTGGCGTAGACTTCGCGCCGCATGAAGGCATCGAAGATCTCGGCGCGCGTATTGCCCCTTGCCCAGGCAGCCGCATAGCCCCCGGCGAGATAGTGCCAGCCGAAGCGCCCCTGGCGCGTGCCGAGGTTCTGCGACGCGAGCGCACGTCCGGCACGCGGTTCGACATTGGTCTGCTTGCCGAAAAAATTGTCCTCGTCCCCCGTCGCCAGCGCGGTGTGGCTGTCGGTGGAGCCGATCAGGCCGAATGCATAGGGATTGACGCCCATCTGCTGTTCGAGCGTCAGGCCGCGCAGCAAGGCGCTGCGAACATAGCTGCCGGCATACATGTCGGGCGTTGCTTCGCGCGTCAGCGGCAGATTGCCCAGCTCCCACCCGGCCACGCCGAATTCAGCGAATTCGTCATTCGGCGAGAGGAAGGGGTGGGTCTCGCTGTCGCCCTTGATCTGGGTGGCTTCGACCACCGGCTCGAAGCGCGCTCGCTGGCGGGCGTAATCGGCGCTCATCGCGCCGCCATCGGGCCCGACCAGATCGAACATCATCCCGTTCGACAGGTTCGAATTGTGCGGGATCGCCAGCACGCGTCCGCCGGTGTTGGCCTCATAGGCGGCCATGTAATCCCACAGCTGCTCGGGCTGTGTATCGATACCGGGAAACGGCACCACCTGACCAGTCTTGACGCTGCCGTCCCGGAACATGACGACCCGGTGCAAATTGTTGCCATCGGGCATCAGGGTCCATTCGAAACCCGCAAAGGCAGTGAATTCACCCGGGCGGTTGTACCGGTCCAGCAGGGCGAGATGGCTGTCCCACAATTCGCGTGTGGCGACAGCCTGCCGCTCGGGATCCATCAGCGCTTCGGGGATCGTGTCATTGGCCGCCGCAGTGATGAGTTCGGCCACCGCCATAGTCGACTGGTTCGTGCTTTCGTGCATCATGTCGTACCAGCGCCGAAGCGTGGGATCGCGCACCAGGATCCGCGGCGTGTCGTAGAGCCGGCGCGTGGCGCCCATGGCATCCGAATGGTCCGAGATAACGAGGAAATCGAGCGGGCGGTCGAGCTGCGCTTCCATCCCCATCGTCGAACGCACCCGGTCGCCGCGTGCGAATTTGAGCGCCTCTTCCGCGCCCAGCCTGACGCCGAAGCCGAAGGCGTCGACCGAAAGGTCGGTGTGCAGATGCGTATCGCCCCAATAGGGCCGGTCGGGAAATTCGGCGAGTTCGATCGTCGCGGTCCCGTCACCGCGCTGGTCTTCGGTCGGCTCGCCCGTATCCATGGAATCGCAGCCCGACAGCGCCAGGGCCGCCAGTGCGACCCAGCACCCTAAGGTCTTCGTCATCGGCTCTCCCCTCCCGATTGCCAATTGCAACCGAATGTCTGCGACATGCCGGGCCGGGTCAAGGCCTCAGGGGATTTGCGATGCGCTAGAGGAAGGGGATCGCGCTGCCTTCGCCCGACGAGCCGAAGTAGGTCGCAAGGCCGAGCGCCGTCGCCAGACCGGCGAACAGCAATGATCCGAGCAGCAAGGCGCCGTCGCGAACCGTCAGCGCCAGCCCCAGGACAGCGATCGCCAGCATCGGGATGGTACTGGCGAAAGGCAGGAATTCGAGCGGCGGAACCGTGCAGCACAGGGCAATGATGACCGCCGCGACCAGCTTGATCGCAGTGCCCTTGGTCAGCCCTTCGAGCCGGCCCTTGCTGTGCCGGTCGAGGAAATTCGCCATTCCCTTGAGCTTGCCCACTGCCTTGTGCAGCTTTTTCGAACCGACCGCACGCCGCTGGACGAATTGCGGCATCCAGACATGGTCGCGGCCGATGAGCAGCTGGACCGCGATCAGCGCGATGAACAGCGCGAGCACGGTGGGGACGCCCGGGATGCCGCCGACCGGCGTGATCTCGAGCCCGGCGGGGATCATGATGAACGGGCCGAAGCTGCGTGCGCCGAAATCGTCGAGCACATCGGCGACACGCACTTCGTCGTGATTGGCCGCAAGCTCGTCGAGTTCGCCGAGGACATCGCCCATGCTGTGGGGTTCATGTGACACTGCAGACATCTCCCTTGGCGGCCAAACGCACGGGGAGCCGAAAGGTTACGCGGCGCGGGATACCGGTCCTGCGCCGGTCACCCCGCCTTCTTCTTGAGCAGCGCCGAGCGTTCGCAGCGGCACACCACTTCGCCGCGCTGGTTCACCGCTTCGTGGAGGAAGGTGACGATCCCCGCATCGGGGCGCGACTTGCTCTCGCGCAGGCCGATCACCTCGCTGGTGGCATGCAGCGTATCGCCGATGAACACCGGCTTGGGCATCACCAGCTTGTCGTAACCGAGGTTGGCCACAAGGGTACCCAGAGTGGTGTCGCCGACGCTGAGCCCAACCATCAGCGAGAAGGTGAAGGTCCCGTTGACGAGGATTTGCCCGAACTCGCTCGCCTTGGCCGCTTCCGCGTCGAGATGGAGCGGCTGCGGATTGTGCGTCATGGTGGTGAACAGCAGATTGTCGGTCTCGGTCACCGTCCGGCGGATGTCGTGCGTCAGCGTATCGCCGACCTGCCATTCGTCGAAATACTTCCCCGCCATCAGCCGTGCCCCATGACGGCTTTGACCTCGAGGAAGTCGTGGAAGCCCCATTCGCCCCATTCGCGGCCATTGCCCGACTTCTTGTAGCCACCGAAGGCAGCGCCGAGATCGTAGCCGCCATTGATCGCCACGCGGCCCGCGCGAATGCGCTTGGCAAGGCTGCGGGCGAGTTCGATGTCTTCGCCGGTAATCGCGCTGGCAAGGCCGTATTCGGTGTCATTGGCGATGCGGATGGCGTCGTCGTAATCCTCATAGCCGAGGATACACAGCACCGGGCCGAAGATTTCCTCGCGCGCGATGGTCATGTCGTTGGTGACATCGGCAAAGACGGTGGGCTTGACGTAGTGACCGGTCTCCAGCCCCTCGGGCTTGCCGGGGCCGCCCGCAACCAGCGTCGCGCCTTCCTCGACGCCCTTCTCGATCAGGCCTTGGATCTTGTCCCATTGCGCGCGGCTGACGACCGGGCCGATCGCCGCATTGCCTTTCGGATCGCCGGGAATGACGCCTTCGGCAGCTTCCTTCGCTGCGGCCTTGGCTTCCGCCATCCGTGCATGCGGCACCAGCATTCGGCTGGGCGCGGTGCAAGTCTGGCCCGAATTGCCCATCATCGCCACCGTGCCCTTGGCAACCGACTTGGTGAAAGCGGAATCGTCGAGTACGATATTGGGGCTCTTGCCGCCCAGTTCCTGCGCGACGCGCTTGACGGTATCGGCGGCATTCTTCGCGATCGCGATGCCCGCGCGGGTCGAACCGGTGAAGCTGACCATGTCGATATCGGGATGGCCGCTGATCGCTTCGCCCACGCCCGGCCCGTCACCGTTGACCAGGTTGAACACGCCCGCGGGAACACCCGCCGCATGCATGATCTCGGCGAAGATACAGGCGTTGAAAGGCGCGATCTCGCTCGGCTTGAGCACCATAGTATTGCCCGTCGCCAGCGCGGGGAAGACCTTGCAGGCGATCTGGTTGAGCGGCCAGTTCCACGGGGTGATCATGCCGACCACGCCGACCGGCTCCCACACATGCAAAGTGGGGCCGTCGAGCCGTTCGAACGCGAAGCCCTCGAGCACTTCGATGGCCTTCTGGCAATGGCCGGCGAGCAGGCCGACATGCGGCCCGTTGGCGAGGCTCAGCGGCGCGCCCATTTCGTCGCTGACCGCAGTCGCGAGCTCTTCCTTGCGGGTCTCGATCTCCGCCTGGATCGCGCGCAGCAGGGTCAGCCGTTCTTCCTTGCTGGTCTGGCTGAAGCTCTCGAATGCCCTGCGCGCGGCGACCACGGCCTTGTCGACATCGGCCGCGGTGCCGAAGCTGATGTGGCCGATGGTTTCCTCGGTGGCGGGGTTCTCCACCGCAACGGTGTTTTCCTCGACCGGGTCGACCCACTGGCCGTCGATGTAGAACTGGGTGCAATCGCGCATCGGAAACTCTCCTTTGCGCGCGCCTCTAGCTCTCCTGACGCCAGCGCGCCACCACCTCTTCGCCATCGCTGGCGCTGTCGCGGATCGTGTTGGGCGTGCGGTCGAACCGCGGTGCAGGGGCGGTGTGCCAGCGCCCGCCGTGTTCGACGAAAGCCCCGCGCGCCTTCATGTGCGGATGGTCCTTGGCGTGATCGAGCGGAACGACCGGCGAGAAACAGGCGTCGGTGCCTTCGAGCAATTCGCACCATTCGTCCTGCGTTTTCGTCACGAACAGCGCGGCCAGATCCTCGGCATAGTTGTCCCAATTGGCCGGGTTCATCTGCGCCTCGCGCAAATGCTCGGGCGCATCGGCGCGCTGGAGCAATTCGGCGTAGAATTGCGGTTCGATCGCACCGACGCTGATTTCCTTGCCATCCTTGCAGGTATAGCAGCGATAGAAATGCGCCGCCCCGCCCAGCAGGCCGGCGCCGCGATCCACCGTGCGCAGCGCGCTATGCGGCTGGCCGTAGAAGAAGCTCATCAGGCTGGTCACGCCGTCGACGATCGCGGCATCGACTACCTGCCCCTTACCGCTGCGTTCGCGTTCGAACAGCGCCGCGAGGATGCCCATCGCGCAATACATCGATCCGCCGCCGAAATCGCCGACGAGGTTCTGCGGCGGCACCGGCAGTTCGCCGCGCTTGCCGATCGCGTCGAGCGCACCGGTGATGGCGATGTAGTTGAGATCGTGGCCGGCCGCCTGTGCCAGCGGGCCGTCCTGTCCCCAGCCGGTCATCCGCGCATAGACCAGCCGCGGATTGGCCTCGAGCAATTCCTGCGGGCCCAGCCCCAGCCGCTCCATCACGCCCGGACGAAAGCCTTCGACCAGCACGTCGGCATGCGCCAGCGCCTGCTTGACGAATGCCTGGCCTTCGGCGCTCTTGAGATCGACTTCCGCGCGGTGCCGGGCGCGTTCGACCACCGGGTTCATCGGCTGGTGACCGGCGCGTTCGATGCGCACGACCTCCGCGCCCATATCGGCCAGCATCATGCAGACATGCGGGCCCGGGCCGATGCCCTGGAATTCGACGACCCTGAGGCCGGTCAGCGGACCGTTCGACATTTCTCTCTCCTCGGAAAATTTATATGTTCTAGAAGCTCTTGGGCAGGTCGAGGACATGCGTGGCGACATGGCTCAGGATCAGGTTCGTGCTGATCGGCGCGACCTGATAGAGCCGGGTTTCGCGGAACTTGCGCTCGATGTCGTATTCCTCGGCAAAACCGAACCCGCCGTGCGTCTGGATGCACATGTCGGCGGCCGCCCAGCTGGCTTCGCTGGCCAGCATCTTGGCCATGTTCGCTTCGGTACCGGCAGTCTCGCCCGCATCGAACATGCGCGCCGCCTTGGTCACCATTTCGGCCGCGGCCGACAGTTGGACATAGGCGCGCGCGATGGGGAACTGCACGCCCTGGTTCTCGCCGATGGCGCGCCCGAAGACATTGCGCTCGGCGGCATAGGCGGCAGCGCGGTCGATGAAGAAACGTCCGTCGCCGATGCATTCGCTGGCGATCAGGATGCGCTCGGCATTCATCCCCGAAAGGATGTAGCGGAACCCCTTGCCCTCCTCGCCGATCAGCGCGCTGGCGGGCACGCGCAAGTCATCGAAGAACAGTTCGGTGGTCGCATGGTTGAGCATGGTGCGCACCGGCCGGATGGTCAGCCCGTTGCCTACCGCCTCGCGCATGTCGACCAGCAGCACGCTCATCCCGTCGGACGGCTTGGTGCATTCCTCGCGCGGGGTCGTGCGGCACAACAGCACCATCAGGTCCGAATGCTCCGCGCGGCTGATCCAGATCTTCTGACCGTTGACCACGTAATCGTCGCCGTCGCGCCTGGCGAAGGTGCTGATCCGCGTCGTATCGGTGCCCGCACCGGGTTCGGTCACGCCAAAGGCCTGCAGCCGTAATTCGCCGCTGGCGATCTTGGGCAGGTATTCGCGCTTCTGCTGGTCCGATCCGTGCTTCAGCAGCGTGCCCATGGTGTACATCTGCGCATGGCAGGCACCGCCGTTGGAACCCGACCGGTGAATTTCCTCAAGCACGGCACACGCCGCCTCCAGCCCCAGGCCCGAGCCGTCATATTCTTCAGGGATGAGGACCGAGAGGAAGCCAGCCTCGGTCAGAGCGGCGACGAATTCGCTCGGATAGGCGCGCTCGCGATCGAGTTCGCGCCAGTATTCGCCGGGGAAGCGCGCGCACAAACGCCGCACCGCTTCGCGGATTTCCGGAAAGGTCTCGCTCAAATGTCCGTCTCCCATTGCAACCTATTTGCCGCGCATCGCGCGCTTTGGCAACGGGTGTTGGGAGAATGGATGCCCCGTGAGGATTCGAACCTCAATTGACGGAGTCAGAGTCCGCAGTCTTACCATTAGACGACGGGGCATCAGCTGTCCGGGCAGGCGAGAATCGCGGGCTGCGCCGGAAGAGAGGCCGCGCATCTAGTTTCGTGTGGAGGCAAGGTCAACCCCGCAGCCGGCAGCGCCACTTGCCCCGTCTGCGCAACGCGGCTAGCGTTGGCGCCAAGTCCCCGTGCACAACGGTTTGCGCGGGAGGAAGAACAAAAGAAAGCTCCAGTTATGGCGGATCATCCTCCGCCGGACACCAAAAGGGGGCCTGGGAAGAAACGGGGCGGCAAGTCCGGCAAGGTAGCCGATTTCCGCTACAAACGCCCCTCCAGGCCCGATGGCAAGCGCAGCGACAGGCGCAATCCGCCCCGTCGCGAGGCAGGCTTCGCGGCGCGGGCGCCAGCGGTTTCCGCGACGCATAGCCCGCAGCCGCACCGGCAGGCCTATGCCGCGCTCGATCTCGGCACCAACAATTGCCGCCTGCTGATTGCCCGCCCCTCAGGCGAGAATTTCACTGTCATCGACGCATTCAGCCGCGTGGTCCGCCTTGGCGAAGGGCTGGCGGCAAGCGGGCGCCTGTCCGACGAATCCATGGAACGCACGCTGGCAGCGCTGCATGTCTGCGCCGAGAAACTGCGGCGGCGCAACGTCCGGCTGGCGCGATCTGTCGCTACCGAAGCGTGCCGCCGCGCCTGCAACGGCCCGGCCTTTATCGAGCGCGTCCGCCGCGAGACGGGGATCATGCTCGACATCATTTCCGCGCAGGAGGAAGCGCGGCTGGCGGTGCTGGGCTGCCATATCCTGCTCGAAGAGGGCGACGGGCCGGCGATCATCTTCGACATCGGTGGCGGATCGACCGAACTGGTCCTGGTCCAGCCGGGCGACAAGGTCCCGCGAATCGTCGACTGGCTCAGCGTGCCGTGGGGCGTCGTGTCGCTGACCGATACGGTGCAGGGTTCGGACGCCAGCGAGGCGAGCCGGCTCGAACGTTACGCGGGCATGCGGCAGACCGTAAGCGCGAGCTTTGCCGAATTCGCCGAGCGGATCCGCAAGCACACGCAGTCGCGCGAACCGATCCGCCTGCTGGGCACCAGCGGCACCGTAACCACGCTGGCCAGCCTGCATCTCGAACTGCCGCAATACGACCGGCGCGCGGTCGACGGGCTGATCGTGCCATCTCAGGCCATGCGCGACATCTCCACCCGCCTGTCGCGGATGTCCGCCGGCGATCGCAAGTGCCTGCCGTGCATCGGTGACGACCGCGCCAACCTGGTGATTGCCGGCTGCGCGATCCTCGAATCGATTCTCGACATCTGGCCCGCGGAACAGCTGGGTGTGGCCGATCGCGGAATCCGCGAAGGCATCCTGCGCAGCCTGATCGCTGCGGATGCCGAAGGCGAACGCAGCCGCGCGGCGCTCCAGCGCATGCGAGAACAGGATGTCTGACCAGATCCACGCGTGCGAACGAGGCCGCGGCCCTGTTATTCCAGCACCGAACGCAATGAGGAATAGATAATGTCACGTTCGGGCAAGGATCGCGATACGCGCGTGCGCACGTCGAAGAAGCGGACGGCCAGTTCGACCCGCTGGCTGCAGCGCCAGCTCAACGATCCCTATGTGAAGCAGGCCAAGGCCGATGGATACCGCAGCCGCGCCGCCTACAAGCTGATCGAGCTGGACGAGAAGTTCGGCCTGCTCAACGGCGTCACCCGGGTCGTTGACCTCGGCATAGCGCCGGGCGGGTGGAGCCAGGTAGTGCGCAAGCGCAAGCCCAGGGCGCATGTCGTGGGGATCGACCTGCTCGAGGTCGAACCGATCGAAGGCGTCACGATCCTGCAGATGGATTTCATGGCCGACGACGCGCCGCGGGCGCTCGAGGAAGCGCTGGGCGGCAAGGCCGAACTGGTGCTCAGCGACATGGCCGCCAATACGGTCGGTCACAAGCAGACCGACCATCTGCGCACGATGGGTCTGGTGGAAGCGGGCGCCTGGTTCGCCATCGAAAACCTCGCGCCGGGGGGCACCTATCTCGCCAAGGTCCTGGCGGGGGGTACCGACACCGACCTGCTAACGCTGCTCAAGCAGCATTTCCGCACCGTGAAACATGCCAAGCCGCCCGCGAGCCGCAAGGATTCGAGCGAGTGGTATGTGATCGCGCAGGGCTTCAAGGGCTGATCGTCCCACAAAAAAAGCCCCGCCGAAGCGGGGCTTTCCTGAAGCAGTCAGCCTGCCGGACGGCTTATTCGTCGACCTTGGTCGCACCATCGGTGTTGGTGGCGGCATTTGCAGCAGCGACCGGCTGGTCGGCGCTCATGCCAGCGGCCGATTCCGCAGCGCCGGCTTCGGCACCCTCGACCGGGCCGAGGCCGTCGCCGGGGAAGTCTTCGCTGACTTCTTCGGTTTCAGCCGGAGCCGGTTCGGGCTTGGCCGGGGCCCCGCCATAGGTCGACATGAATTCCATCACATTGGCGCGGTCTTCAGGCTTGCTGAGACCGGCAAAGCTCATCTTGGTGCCGCTGGCGAAAGCACGCGGGCTGGTCAGCCATTCGTCCATCGCTTCCCAGGTCCAGTCGCCGCCCTTCTCGGACAGGGCCGAGCTGTAGGCGAAGCCCGCGGCATGCGCGCCGATCGACGCGCCCATCACGCCGTAGAGATTCGGACCGATGCCATTGGCCCCGCCCTGATCGATCGTGTGGCACGCGGTGCATTTGGCGAAGACCTTTTCGCCGGCCGCGGCATCGGCGCTGGCCAGCAGCGTGCCGAGATCCGGACCCTCGTCGGCGCCGCCTTCCTCGGCTGCGCCCTCGATGAAATAACCAGCTTCTTCGGGATGCTCGGCGCTATCGGCATGGAAATACATGCCCGAAACGATGGAGGCGCCCAGCGCCACGATAGCAGCGCCAAGGACCCAGCCAGCAGCGGTGTTGAAACGATCGTCCATTGCGTAAAATACCCGGCGAAAATCGGTTGGTCAGATGGTTGCGCGCCGCTCTAGTGCGCAGCGCCGCCTTTCGCAAGGGTGCAGGCCGCAATAGCGCTTGATGCCGCGCGAACGCGACCGTAACGCCCGCAGACCATGCGCCAGTTCGCCAAACCTGCCCTCGCCCTTGTCGATTCGATGCGCGCGGCCGCGGCCGCCGACCCGGCGCGGGCGATCGCGTTCGGCGGCGCCCCCGGATCCAATTCGCACCAGGCGGCGATGCAGTTCGCGCCCGAAGCGCTGCCGCTGCCGTGTTTCAGTTTCGAAGATGCGCTGGCCGCGGTCGAAAGCGGCGCGGCGGGCTGTGCAATGATCCCGATCGAGAACAGCCAGCACGGCCGCGTGGCCGACATCCATTTCCTGCTTCCGGCCAGCGGGCTGTCGATCGTGGCCGAGCATTTCATGCGCATCACGCATTGCCTGATGGCCTTGGGGCCGGGCCCGTTCGAAGCCGCCTACAGCCATCCGCAGGCGCTCGGCCAGTCGCACCGCTTTCTGGGTGAGCGCGGGATCGTGGGGCTGAGCCATGCCGACACCGCAGGCGCCGCCGCCTTCGTCGCGGAAAGCGGCAAGCCCGACATCGCCGCCATCGCGCCGGCGCTGGCCGCGGATCTCTACGGGCTCGAAATCATCGAACGCGAGGTGGAGGACGCGCCCGACAACACCACCCGCTTCGTGGTGCTGGCGAAAGACCCGCTCGACCCTGCGCTGCTCGAAGGGTCGCGGGCGATGACCACCTTCATCTTCGAAGTGAAGAACATTCCCGCCGCGCTGTACAAGGCGCTGGGCTGCTTCGCGACCAATGGCGTGAACATGACCAAGCTGGAAAGCTACCAGAAGGGGGCAAGCTTCGCGGCAACGCAGTTCTTCGCCGATATCGAGGGCGCGCCGGGGGATGCCCGCGTGGACCTGGCGCTGGAGGAGCTGGCCTTCCAGACCAATGGCGTACGGCTGCTCGGCAGCTACGCGCAAGCCCGCCGCCGCGGCTGACCGGATCGGGACCGCGCAACGCCGCCGGCCGGGGGCGCTCGCCTATTCGTCGTCGTAGATCGCGACTTCGTTCATCCCAGCACTGGTTGCACGCCCGCGGTACATGCCGGAGGTGTTCATGCTGAACAACGGATGGCCTTCGCGCGTGACGACGATCACCCCGCCATCGCCGCCGAGACTGCCGACATCCGCGATGACCGCATCGATCTCTTCCTGCGCCTGCGCTGCTTCTAGACCGAATTCGCTGGCATGGACGAGATAGGTCGGAATGCCTTCCTCATCGAGCGGTACGCGCGCTTGGGCAGCGTCGATCTCCGCTCGGAAGCGATAGCGCAGCCGGGTGCAGATTTCCTGCGCGACACCGACCCGGATGAAGAATTCTCCCCACCCGGTGGCGGAAACCGCGCAGCTGCGATTGTCGGCATAGGTGCCGGCACCGATGACCGGCGCATCGCCGATCCGGCCCCAGCGCTTGCCCGTCATCCCGCCGGTCGACGTGCCCGCCGCCATGTTCCCATCGGCGTCGAGCGCGACCGCACCGACCGTGCCGAACTTGATGTCGACATCGAGCGCGCTGAGCTGTTCGGCTTTCATCCGCTCCAGCGCTTCCCTGCGGCGCGTGGTTTCGAACCATTCGGGCGGCATCGTTTCAAGCTGGTGGCTGGCGGCAAAGGCTTCCGCCCCGGTGCCGGCCAGCATCACATGCGGACTGTCGGTCATGACCTTGCGCGCCAGATCGATCGGATGGCGGATACCGCTCACGCCGGCCACCGCACCTGCATCGCGCGTCCGCCCGTCCATGATCGATGCGTCGAGTTCGATATCGCCGTCCCAGGTCAGCACGGCACCCCGCCCGGCATTGAACAGCGCGTCGTCTTCCATCGGTTCGATCGCCGCCTGGATCGCATCCATCGCGCTGCCCCCGTCGCGCAGCACTGCCGCACCTGCATCGAGCGCGCGCTGCAGCGCGGCGCGATAGGCGGCATCCTGTTCGGGCGTCATGTTCTCGCGCGCGATCGTGCCCGCGCCGCCATGGATGGCGATCGACCAGCCGGGCGCGTCCTGAGCGGTTGCAGGGGCCGCGAACAGCGCGAGAAGCGCAACCGACGCGGCGGCTATGGGGGCGAAAAATCCTCTCATGCCAGAGCGGTAGCACGGCTGCTTATCCACTTCACCCGGGAAAGCATTTTGTGGATTCGTGCCATGCATGGTAGCCCTTCCGTAACGTAAACCAATGGGGAGAGGTTTCGTGATTTTCGACCGTTATCGTTTCAACGAACAGGTGGCGATGGAGCTGGGGGAAAAGATCCTTCTGGCAATCGTCGCGCTGATCGTGACTTGGCTCATCGCGCGCGCTGCCAAATGGGCCTTCGCAAAACTCGTCGATGCCGTCGACTTCTTCAAGCGGGGGACCGGCAGCGGGCAATCGCTGGGCGAATCGCTGGGCAAGATCGTCAGCTTGCTGATCTGGCTGTTCGGCCTGCTGATCATTCTCAACATTCTCGAACTCGGCGGGGTTGCGGGGCCGATCGACAGCCTGCTCGAAAACGTCGTCGCATTCCTGCCCAATCTGCTGTGGGCGGGACTGATCTTCTTCATCGGCATGATGGTGGCACGGATCGTGCGCGACTTGGTCGTCACCACGCTGCAGACGGCCGATCTGGATAAATGGGCCAATCGCGGCGGGGTCGACAGCGTCACCGGAAACAGCACCATCAGCCGGACCATCGGCACCATCGTCTACGTTCTGATCGCGATCCCGGTGGCGATCGCCGCGCTCGAACAGCTGGGCATCGATTCGATCAGCGCACCGGCCAGCGAAATGCTGCGGATGATCTTTGCCGCGATCCCGAACATCATTGCCGCGGCCGTGCTGCTGGGGATCGGCTATCTCATCAGCCGCTTCGTGGTGCAGATCGTCAAGGAAATCCTGCCCGGCCTGGGCGTCGATCGCGCCATGGCCGAAAGCGGGCTGGTCACCGAAGGCACGACCGTGTCGGGCATCATCGCCCGCGTCGCGCAGGTGGCCATCATCCTGTTCTTCGCGATTGCCGCGACGAGGCTGCTCGGGTTTCCCGAACTGACCGCGATCCTCGACCAATTGCTCGAACTGGGCGGCCGGGTGATCTTCGGCGCGGTGGTGATCGCCTTCGGTTTCCTGATCGCCAACCTGCTCGCGCGGCTGATCGCAGGCGATGCGGGCGGGTCGACCGCGGGCACTATCGTGCGCTGGGCGACGATCATCCTGTTCGTATTCATGGGCCTGCAGTTCACCGGTATCGGCGGGATGATCCCGGCCAATGCGCTGACGATCCTGATCGCCGGCGTCGCGGTGGCGGGCGCGCTTGCCTTCGGTCTCGGCGGCCGCGACTGGGCGGCACGCAAGCTCGAACAGATGGACAGCGATCTCGGCGGGACCGCAGCGCCCACGCCGAAACCCAAGCGCGGCGCTGCCGCCAAATCGACCGACCCGCTGCCGCCGGGCGCCTAGGCCCCGCAGCAGGCGAATTCGCCGGAAGGGGCGCGGGGGGCATCCTCCCCGCGCCTTTTTCGTGGGCGATCCGGCTTGCCGGGGCCCGCCCGCTCGTAGAGAAAGCGGATGCCGCCTGCCGCAGCGCGTCATTGCCCCTTCAACCCAAGGGCTCTATATCGCCGGGCATGTCTTCCATCCGTCCCTGGCGCACGATCGAGCGCCGCCCGTCCCGCCAGATCATGGTCGGCAACGTCCCCGTCGGCGGCGATGCGCCGATAACTGTCCAGACCATGACCAACACGCCGACCGAGGATGTCGGTGCGACGATCGACCAGATCCGTCGCTGCGAGGACGCGGGCGCGGACATCATTCGCGTGTCGTGCCCCACCGCCGAGGCGACCGAACATTTCGACCGTATCACCAAGGCAGCGAATGTCCCGATCGTCGCGGACATCCACTTCCATTACAAACGCGCGCTCGAAGCGGCGGACAAGGGCGCGGCCTGCCTGCGCATCAACCCAGGCAACATCGGCAGCAGCCAGCGCGTGGCCGAAGTGGTCCGTGCCGCCAAAGCGAACGGCTGCGCGATCCGGATCGGGGTCAATGCGGGCAGTCTCGAGAAGGATCTGCTCGAAAAATACGGCGAGCCCTGCCCCGAGGCGCTGATCGAGAGCGCGCTCGACCATATCAAGCTGCTGCAGGACCACGACTTTCACGAATACAAGGTGGCAGTGAAGGCAAGCGACGTGTTCCTTGCCGTCGCGGCCTATCACGGCCTCGCCGACGCGGTGGACTGCCCGCTGCATCTGGGCATCACCGAAGCGGGCGGATTGATCGGCGGTACGGTCAAGAGCTCGATCGGCATGGGCAGCCTGCTATGGGCCGGTATCGGGGACACAATCCGCGTGTCGCTGTCGGCGGAGCCCGAACAGGAAGTGAAGGTCGGTTACGAGATGCTCAAGGCGCTCGGCTTGCGCACCCGCGGTGTCCGCGTCGTGTCGTGCCCGAGTTGTTCGCGCCAGGGTTTCGACGTCATTCGCACGGTCGAAACGCTCGAGAAACGGCTCGAGCACATCAAGACCCCGATGAGCCTCTCGGTGCTCGGCTGCGTGGTCAATGGCCCCGGCGAGGCGCGCGAGACCGACATCGGCATCACCGGCGGCGGCAATGGCAAGCACATGGTCTATCTGTCGGGGGTGACCGATCACCACGTGCAGAGCGGCGACATGCTCGACCATATCGTTGCGCTGGTCGAAGCCAAGGCCGCCCAGATCGAAGCGGGCGAGGCAGTGGCCTTCGATCCGCATGCCGCTCCTGCGCAGGCCGCCGAATAGCGCCTTTACGCCGTTTTAAGCCAACGCGGCGCACGGTGCCGCGATGCGCATCGCGGTTCTCCTTGCCATAGCCGTGGCAGCCTTCCTCGGCGCAACGCTGGTGCCCGGCGACGCGCCCAAGCCAGCAACCGGTGATGACGGACCGCATGCCCCGCAGCCGGCGAAGGCAGAAACCTCCGGTGGATCCAGCGACAGCTACGCGGCATGGGTCGCCGGGACCACCGAACTTCCCCGCGCTGCCGACGGGCATTTCTATGCCGAAACGCAGGTCAACGGCGCACAGATCGACATGCTGGTGGACACCGGGGCCAGCGTGGTGGCGCTGACCGGTGCCGATGCGCGCGCAGCAGGGTTGATGTGGTCCGCCGCCGATATCCGGCCGATAGCGCAGGGCGCTTCCGGTCCCGTGGCGGGAATGGCCATCACACTCGACCGGGTTACGCTTGGCGGTCACGAAGCGCGCAACGTTCGCGCGATCATCGTGCCGGAAGGACTCGGCGTATCGCTGCTCGGCCAGAGCTTTCTTGCCTCGGTGCAACCGGTCCGGATCGAGCAGGACCGGATGGTGTTGGGCGAATGAACCGCGCGGTCCGCCGCAATCCCGTTGTCGCCTGCCGCACCGCACTGTTAGGTTCCCGCACATGAATCGCCGCGATCTTATCAAGGGCTCATTGGCAGCGACCGCTGCCGCCGCCCTGCCCGCCCGCCTGTTCGCGCAGGTCAATCCCACCGCCGCCCGCGATGCGAAGCTGATGGCGATCGCGCGCGACGAACTGGCCCGGGCGGGTACCAGCATCTGGCGCAAGGACATTGTCGGCATTGCCGATTTCGGCCTGCATTCTTCGCAGAAGCGGTTTCACTTCGTCGATCTCGAGAACGAACGGGTAACCAGCTATCACGTCAGCCATGGTACGGGTTCGGACGGCGAACACGATGGCTGGCTCAAGCGCTATTCGAATATCGAGGGGAGCGAAGCGTCCAGCCGCGGGGCCTTCATGACCCGCAGCTGGTATGTCGGGCGCTATGGCACTTCGCTGCGGCTCGACGGGCTCGATTCAACCAATTCCAACGCCCTGCCCCGCGCCATCGTGATGCACCCGGCGAGCTATGCCACGCCCGGACATGTCGATCGCTGGGGCCGGCTCGGCCGCTCGAACGGCTGCTTCGCCATGGGGCCCGAACAGTTCGACCGTGCGCTGATCGACCTGTCGGGCGGGCGCCTGCTGGTTTCGGGCAGCTACGGGATCGCGCAGGACGGCAGTGCCGTCAGCCCGCCGATCGCCCAATACGACCTGCTGCGCCGCCCGGACGGAACGACGTTCAGCCGCACCAGCCCGAGCGCTTACTGACGCACGCCCGGTCGGGCGACCTCAGCTCGTCTGCAGATCGTCGACGATCTCGACCGCTTCCTCGCTCGTCTCGCGGGCCCGGTCGTCCTGGCGCGGCGCATCGAGCGCGGCCAGTACCGGGGCGTCGCGGCCATAAATGTCGTCGAACTGGCGCAGCTCGCCGTTCACATCCACACCGTAGGTGAAATAGGTGATGTAGGCGGGCCACTGCTTTTCCATCGGGTAGCGCGTGTACTTGCCCGACGCGGTGATTTCGGAAACCTCCTGCTGGATCGCAGGCAGATCCTCGCGGCTCTCGGCATTGCCGAGCATGGCCATCGTCATCGCCAGTTCGCGGGCACCCTGGACGCGAATGCACCCGTGGCTGAGCGCGCGGACGTCACGCGCGAACAGCGACTTCGCGGGCGTGTCGTGGAAGAAGATCGCGTGCGGGTTGGGCATGTCGAGCTTCATCAGGCCGAGCGAATTGCCCGGCCCGGGCTGCTGGACCACGGTGATCCAGCCGTTGGCGCCCTTGGTCGCCGTGTAGTTGTTGGCACGCGCCCAGCCGGGATTGTTGAGCACTTTCGCGCCCAGCCCTTCGCCCTTCACGATCGATTGCGGCACGGTCCAGGTCGGGTTGAAGATCACCGCCTCGACCATTTCGGAAAGCTGCGGCGTCGCGGTGCGGCCGGGCTTGCCCACCACTACGCGGTAGTGCTTGATGATCTTGTCGTTGACCGTCAGCCGCAGCTGGTATTCGGGCACATTGGCAAGCAGATATTGCTTGCCGAGATCCCGGGCGAGCCAGCGCCACCGGTCCATATTGGCGCGGATCAGCTTGCGCTTGGCGGGGTCGCTCGTGCGGGCGAGCTCTCCCTTCAAACGCGCGTAATCGGGCGAAACCGGATTGAGCGCGCGCAGCGTTCCGGCGATGTCGCCCGTCTCGACGGCCGTCTCCAGCAGGCGGTGCGAGGGCAGCACGTCCGGGTCGGGATCGACCACGAACCACTGGCGCCGTGCATCCATCGGCGTGCGCCCATCGCGCAGATCCTCGACCAGCCAGATGAAGATCTCGCTCGCCACAGCGTCGAGCGCCGGGCCCCGGCCCTGCGCGATTGCGGCGGCCAGCGCTTCAGCGCGGTAGTCACCGGGGACGAGCCCCTCGTCGGCCACCGTGGGAATGAAGGCGAGCAGCTTCTCCGCCTGCGCGAGCGTCCACTCGCGTTCGAGCACGGGCAATTGCTGGACCACTTCGCCCGACGACATGCGGATATCGTCGAAACTTTCCTCTACGCTGGGCTGCGCGGCGGGTTGCGGCGCGTCACGGGTATAATCGGGCAGTGGCTCGGTAACCCGGGCCGGTTCGGGCGGCAGCAGGTCTTCGGGCGCACTGTCCTGCGCGAAGACCGAGGTCGCGCACAGCGCGGCGCCCATTGCGGAACCGATAATCAGACGAAAACGTGTCATATGTCCTACCAGATGCGCCCACGCACCGGTGCGGCGCGTGTGGCTTGATAATTGCCCAATGCCCCAAGCTAATCCAATATCCCGGCTTTCACGAGGCTGAATTGTCCGTGACGGCTCGCTTGCCCCCGGATAGGAATTGGCAGTGCGCACCGATCACGCCCTCTTGCCCATGCTGATGGCAGCTCTGGCCGTCGCCAGCCTGGCCTTGATGGACGCTTACATGAAAAGCGCGGCGCTGGCCGTGGGCGCGCTAAGCGCGGCGTGGCTGCGCTCGCTGATCGCCACGGGAATCGCGCTGCCGCTGTGGCTGGCGCGCGGCGGGCGCTGGCCGCAGCGAGCAGTGCTCACGCTGCATCTGCAACGCTCGGTCGTCGCGACCTTCATGGCACTGACCTTCTTCTATGCGATTACCAAGCTGCCGCTGGCCGAAGCCATCGCCATCAGTTTCGTCGCGCCGCTGATCGCGCTCTATCTCGCGCGGCTGATGCTGGGCGAGATCATTCGCCGCGAGGCGATCGCCGCTTCGCTGCTGGGTTTCGCCGGCACGCTGGTGATCATCGGCGGCAAGGTGGGCCAAGCCGAATTCGACCGCGATACCGCGCTCGGGCTGGCCGCGATCCTGACTTCCGCCATGCTCTACGCCTACAGCTTCATCCTGATCCGGCGGCAATCGCAGGTTGCCGGCCCGGCCGAGATCGCGACCTTCCATTCGGGCGTGTCGGTGCTGCTGCTCGGCATGGCAGCCCCCTTCCTGTTCGAGATGCCGGACAGCGACACGCTGCGCGACCTCGCCGCGGCGGCGGTGCTCACGGTTATCGGGGCGATGGCTTTCGCCTGGGCCTACGCCCGCGCCGAGGCGCAGGTGCTGGTCCCACTCGAATATTCGGGCTTCCTGTGGGCTTCGGTGTTCGGCTGGCTGTTCTTCGCCGAACGGCTGACCCTGCCGACCCTGGCGGGCACCGCGATCATCGTCGGCGCGTGCTGGCTGGCGGCGCGCGGCAGGCGCCCGGCCCCGCCGCCCGATACGATCTGAACGATCTGTCGAACCGCCAAGCGTGCAGGCTGGCGCGGATGCACGAAACCGTAGCGGCAGGCGAAGCCCGCGCCGCCGATCGACGCTTGCCGCAATGCCGCACACTTGATTTTTTCCCCGTTCCGGCGCAGGGGCGCGGCACATTCTGCTGCCCCGCCCATTGGTCGGGTAACGGCTTACAAACGAAAGGATCAACGCGCGCATGACCCAGGTCGGCAAGGACACGCTCGGAACCCGCTCCACTCTGACAGTGAACGGCAAGGACTACGCCTATTACTCCTTCGCCAAGGCGGCGGAAAAGCTGGGCGATGTTTCGAAGCTGCCTTTCAGCCTCAAGGTGCTGCTGGAGAACATGCTGCGTTTCGAAGACGGTGGTTTCACCGTCAGTACCGACGATGCCCAGGCGATCGTCGACTGGCAGAAGAACCCGGCCACGGGCAAGGAAATCCAGTACCGCCCGGCGCGCGTGCTCCTGCAGGATTTCACCGGCGTGCCCTGCGTGGTCGACCTTGCTGCCATGCGCGATGCGATCAGCAAGCTCGGCGGCGATACCGCCAAGATCAACCCGCAGGTTCCCGTGAACCTCGTGATCGACCACTCGGTCATGGTTGATGAATTCGGCCACCCCAAGGCTTTCGAAAAGAACGTCGAGCTCGAATATGCCCGCAATGCGGAGCGTTACGACTTCCTCAAATGGGGTTCGAAGAGCTTCGAGAACTTCTCCGCCGTGCCTCCGGGCACCGGCATCTGCCACCAGGTGAACCTGGAATATATCGGCAAGGGCGTGTGGTCGACCAATGACCCCGAAGGCGAAGCGGTCGCCTATCCCGACACCTGCGTCGGCACCGACAGCCACACCACCATGATCAACGGCCTCGGCGTGCTGGGCTGGGGTGTCGGCGGGATCGAGGCCGAAGCCGCAATGCTCGGCCAGCCGATCTCGATGCTGATCCCCGAAGTGGTCGGATTCAAGCTGACCGGCGCGATGGCCGAAGGCGTGACCGCCACCGACCTCGTGCTGACCTGCGTGCAGATGCTGCGCGAAGTCGGCGTGGTCGGCCGGTTCGTCGAATTCTACGGCGAAGGCGTTGCGGGGCTGACCCTCGCCGACCGTGCGACCATCGCCAACATGGCCCCCGAATACGGCGCAACCTGTGGCTTCTTCGGCATCGACGACAAAACGCTCGAATACATGCGCCTCACCGGCCGCGACGAGGAAACCATCGCGCTGGTCGAAGCCTATTCGAAAGAACAGGGCATGTGGTTCACCCCCGAGGCCGAGCCCGTCTTCACCAAGACGCTCGAGCTCGACCTGTCGAAGGTCGTACCGAGCCTCGCCGGTCCCAAGCGTCCGCAGGACCGCGTCGCGCTGCCCGAGGTCGACGAGCTGTTCAACACCGACCTCAAGTCGATCTACGGCAAGGACAAGCCGCTGCGCGTCGACGTCGAAGACACGCATCACGATGTCGGCGACGGCGACGTCGTGATTGCCGCCATCACCAGCTGCACCAACACGTCGAACCCCGATGTGCTGATCGCTGCCGGCCTGGTCGCCAAGAAGGCGCATGAAAAGGGTCTCAAGCCCAAGCCGTGGGTCAAGACCAGCCTCGCTCCCGGCAGCCAGGTCGTGACCGACTATCTCGTCAAGTCGGGCCTCCAGGACGATCTCAACGCCATGGGCTTCGATCTCGTCGGCTATGGCTGCACCACCTGCATCGGCAACTCGGGCCCGCTCGCGCCGCCGATTTCCAAGGCCATCAATGGCAATGACATCGTCGCTGCGTCGGTGCTGTCGGGCAACCGCAATTTCGAAGGCCGCGTATCGCCCGATGTGCGCGCCAACTTCCTTGCAAGCCCGCCGCTCGTGGTGGCCTACTCCATCCTTGGCACGGTCACGAAGGACATCACCGAAACCCCGCTCGGCCAGGACCAGCAGGGCAATGACGTGATGCTTGCCGATGTCTGGCCGACCAACGAGGAAATCGCCCAGCACCGCGCGGCCAATATCGACCGCCAGATGTTCGAAACCCGCTACGCCGATGTCTACAAGGGCGATGAGCACTGGCAGGGGATCAAGGTCGAGGCCAGCGACACCTATCGCTGGAACCCGACCAGCACCTATGTCGCCAGCCCGCCCTTCTTCGAAGGCATGGAAATGACGCCCGCCCCGGTGACCGACATCACCGACGCAAAGCCGCTGGCGATCCTCGGCGATTCGGTCACCACCGACCACATCTCGCCCGCCGGTTCGATCAAGGAAGACAGCCCTGCGGGTTCCTATCTGCAGAGCCACCAGGTCGCCAAGCAGGACTTCAACTCCTACGGCTCGCGCCGCGGCAACCACGACGTGATGATGCGCGGCACCTTCGCCAACATCCGCATCAAGAACGAGATGGTCCCTGGCGTCGAAGGCGGCGTGACGACCTACAATGGCGAGCAGATGCCGATCTACGATGCGGCAATGAAGCACAAGGAAGACGGCACCCCGCTGGTGGTCGTTGCCGGCAAGGAATATGGCACGGGTTCAAGCCGTGACTGGGCCGCAAAGGGCACCATCCTGCTTGGCGTCAAGGCCGTGATCGTCGAAAGCTACGAGCGTATCCACCGCTCGAACCTGATCGGCATGGGCGTGCTGCCGCTGCAGTTCAAGGATGGCGATACGCGCAACAGCCTCGGCCTGACGGGAAGCGACAGCTTCACGATCAAGGGCCTCGCCGATCTCAGCCCGAGCCAGGACGTCGAAGTCGAGGTGACCCGTGAAGACGGTTCGACCTTCAGCTTCACCGCGCTGTGCCGCATCGATACTGCGAACGAGATGGAATATTACCGCAACGGCGGCATCCTCCACTACGTTCTGCGCAAGCTCGCGGCGGCCTGATCCCGTCCGACCGAAAGCGGTAGGCGCCGATGACGCTCGTCGGTCGCCTGTCGCGGTTTCTGGGGCGAACCCCAACCGAACCTGAAGCCGATCCCGCCATTCTGCGCGGGATCGGCGACAGCGTCCGCCGGAAGCTGCGGGCCGATCCCCGCATCGAACCGCATGGCGGCAAAAAAGTCGACCTGTTCCTCCTGCGCGGTTTTCTCGACGAAGCGGAGTGCCGCCGGCTGATCGCGATCATCGACAGCCGTATCCAGCCCTCCGTACTGTTTACCGACAAGGCTTCACCGCGCGGACGCACGAGCTCGACGCATTTCTTCGCCAAGGAAATGCCCGAGACACGTGCGCTGGCGGAGCGGATTGCCGCGGTTACGGGGATAGGCCTACCCCATGCCGAACCGCTGCAGGGGCAACGCTATCGCCGGGGCGAGGAATACCGGCACCACCGCGACCATTTCCTGCTTGATCGCTCACACTGGCAGACCGAACGACATCGCGGTGGCCAGCGAAGCTGGACCGCGATGGTCTATCTGAACACACCCGAGGCCGGCGGTGCGACCGCGTTTCCCGCGCTGGACCTGACCATTGCGCCCGAACCGGGGATGCTGGTTGTGTGGGACAATATGGATCGCAAGGGCCGCCCCAACCGCGCAACACTGCATGCCGCGCTGCCGGTCGAAGCAGGCGTCAAATACGTCGTTACCCAGTGGTACCGGCAGGGCGAATGGAGCCTGCGCGGGCGCGACTGACCGCTGCCGCTATCGGCGCTCAGGCCGCCCGCTTGATCCGGAACTTGCGCCGCCCGAGAATTGCGGCCGCGGCCATGCCGAACAGCGCCATCATCGGCGGGGCGGGCACATCGGTGCCGCTGCTGCTGCCCGAGGTCGACGAGCTGGTCGAGGACGAGGACGAGGTCGAGCTTGATGTCGAAGTCGAGGACGACGTGGAGGTCGAGCTCGACGTGCTCGTCGAGGACGACGAACTGGTGCTGGTGGTGACGTTGCCGCTCGAGGTCGAAACTTCGCCGGTGGAGGTGCTGACCGAACCGGTCGAGGTGGAGACTTCGCCCGTCGAGGTGCTGACCGAACCCGTCGAGGTGGAGACTTCGCCGGTCGAAGTGCTGACCGAACCGGTAGAAGTGGAGACTTCGCCCGTGCTCGAACTGGAACTCGTCGTCGTCGAGACTTCACCGGTCGAGGTCGAGGTGCCGCCCGTCGAAGTCGAAGTCGACGATCCGCCGCTCGATGTAGAAGTCGAAGATCCACCGGTCGAACTGGTCGTCGACACGTCGACATTCACGACCGGAGGTTCGCCGCCGCTGGTGGTGGTCGAATTGACGATCACGCTGCCGCCGCCGCTCGATCCGGAGAAGAAGCCACCGAAGAAGCCGCCGCCGAAACCACCACCGAAGCCGCCGCCGCCGCTTCCGCCGGCAATCGACCGCGATGCGCCGCCCCCGCCGACAGGTGCCGATGCGGGCAGCGGCGGAACGGGGACGGGTGCCATCGCCTGGCGATACACCGGCGGGCAAATGTTGTTCGGAATGTTCGCTGCAGCCGCCGAATCGGCGGGAACGCATTCGACCTGCCGCGGGATCGTGCGGGCACGCGGTACGGTCGGCCGCGGCACGGCGCGCGGGGTCGCCTGCTTGACGTATTTGGCCTGCTTGACCGATTTCGACTTGTACTGCGGATTGTCGGTAATCGGGCGCTCGGCGACGTGGACCGCCCCGCCTGCGAGCAGCGCACCACCCGCCGCCGTGGCCGAGAGTTTAGCGAGAGCTGATTTGACCGACATTATAAAACTTCCTGTTGCGACCGAAAAAGGGAAGCAATTTGCGTCCCTTAAGGCGATCCTTGAGTTGTTTTAACGAATCACCCCCCGGCGAATCGCGTGTATTCAGGATCGCAATTACCGCCAGAAAGTAAATTTTTCGCGGAATTGCGAGGCTTTCGCAAGCTTCGTCCCGTTTCGGGACCTTCCGCGCCACGGTTCTTACCGCAGCGCTAACCTCATTCGTCGAACATGTCGCTCTGCGGCCCAGAGGGCGGTGCCAGCCCGAGATGACTCCAGCCGCCATCGTTGAGGCAGCGCCCGCGCGCGGTCCGCGCAATCAGGCCGAGCTGGATGAGATAGGGCTCGATCACCTCCTCGACCGTGTCGCGCGGCTCGCTGAGACCCGCCGCCAGCGTTTCCACCCCGACCGGCCCGCCCTTGTAGGTGGTGGCGATCATGGTGAGGTAGCGCCGGTCCATCGCGTCGAGACCGAGCCCGTCGACTTCGAGCCGGGTGAGCGCGTCGTCGGCCACGCGGCTGGTTACCACCGGTTCGCCCAGCACGCTGGCGAAATCGCGCACTCGGCGCATCAGCCTGCCCGCCACGCGCGGCGTCCCGCGGCTGCGGCGGGCGATCTCGCGCGCCCCGCCCTCGTCGATCCCCATGCCGAGCAGCCCCGCACCGCGCGTGACCACGCGGAGCAGTTCGTCCTCGGTGTAGAAGTTCAGCCGCACGGGGATACCGAACCGGTCGCGCAGCGGCGTGGTCAGCAAGCCCTGCCGCGTGGTCGCGCCGACCAGCGTGAACGGCGGCAGGTCGATCCGCACGCTGCGCGCGGATGGCCCTTCGCCGATGATGATATCGAGCGCCCGGTCTTCCATCGCCGGGTAAAGCACTTCCTCGACCACCGGATTGAGCCGGTGGATCTCGTCGATGAAGAGCACATCGTTGGGCTCGAGATTTGTCAGCAGCGCGGCCAAGTCGCCCGCCTTGGCGATCACCGGCCCGCTGGTGGCGCGAAAGCCGACGCCCAGCTCTTTGGCTACGATCTGCGCCAGCGTGGTCTTGCCGAGACCGGGCGGGCCGAAGAACAGCACATGGTCCATCGCCTCGCCGCGGCCCTTGGCGGCCTCGACGAAGACACGCAAATTCTCGCGCGCCGCCTTCTGCCCGACAAATTCGGCAAGGCTCTTGGGGCGCAGCGCGGCATCGGGATCCTCGGGCTGGCGCTCGGCCGAATGGAGGGGAACGGGTTCGGTCACACTGCCCCCATACCGTCATGCTGAACTTGTTTCAGCATCCAACGCGCGGCAATCACCGGAGGATGCCGTTCGAACGCGAACCCTGCGTCTACATCCTCGCGAGCCAGCCGCGTGGAACGCTCTATATCGGGGTCACATCCGACCTTGTGAAGCGGCTCTGGCAACACCGCGAAGGCGTTACCGGTGGCTTCGTCGCACGGTACAAGGTCCATCGCCTCGTGCGCTTCGAAATGTTCGGCGACATGGAGGCGGCGATCCTGCGCGAAAAGAAGCTGAAGCGCTGGCACCGTCAATGGAAGATCAATCTGGTCGAGCGAGACAATCCGCATTGGGTCGATTTTGCGATCGACCTTGGGTTTGATCCGCTTGCTTCGAGCAGGGCGAAAGATGGATCCTGAAACGAGTTCAGGATGACGGATGCTTGAGGTTTCCTCTTTCCTCAAAACGGGTTCACCGTGTAGCCTGCCTGTTGCAATTGCGCATGCGCGGTCATGGCGGAAAGCGCGAGTTCGACGCCGGGGATGAAATCCGCCTTGGCCACGCCATGCGCCGCCGCGCTCTGGCCGCAGACGATGAAGCGCACGCCGTAATCGAGCAATTGCGTGACCATCGCGCGCGAGTGGTTGTCCTCGGCGTCGAGCAAATCCTTCACCGCGCCGCCGTGCACAACCACCGCGATCCGCATGTTCGCCGGGTCGACCGCGTGCGAGGCGTGCATGTTGATGAAGCGTGCGGCGCTTTCGAACCCGCGGTTGCGCGTGCCCGCATCGGCCTGTCCGGCGACGTCGAAGGCAATCGCGAATTCGGTATCGGGAGCGAAGGTGTTGATACCTTCGACCGGGGCATGGGCGCCGAACTCCTCGAAGATCGGACCGGTCCGAAACGCGCTCATGTCCTGTGCGCTGGCCGCGCTTGCGAACAGCGCGGCAGCGGCCGCCAGTATCGTGTAGCGTTTCGCCGTCATCGTCATCCCGCTGCTTTCTTCAAGGCGACGCGGATCAGCTCGCCCTCGCTTGCACTCTCGCCCAGCTCGCCCTGCGCCGAGGCGACCGCGCGCGCGGCGACCGCGGGCTTGAAGCCGAGGTTTTCCAGCGCGCTCACCGCATCGGCGCTGGCCCCGCCCCTTGGCAGTGCGGCTGCGCCCACGCCGGCAGCAACGCCGGGCAGCGCGCCCGCCTTGTCCTTGAGTTCGTTCACGATCCGCGCGGCGAGCTTGGGGCCAACGCCATTGGCGCGTGCGATCATTGCGGCATCGCCCTGCGCACAGGCCGTCTGCACTTCCCCCGTCGACAGCGCCGAGAGGATCGCCAGCGCGACCTTGCTGCCCACCCCCTGGACCTGCGTCAGCAGGCGGAACCAGTCGCGCTCCGCCGCATCGGCAAAGCCGAGCAGGCGCATGTCGGTCTCGCTCACCTGCAGATCGGTGTAGACAGTGCAGGCCTCGCCGCGCTCGCCCAGCTGGCTGAGCGTGCGCGCCGAACAATGGACCAGATAGCCCACGCCCGCGACATCGATCACCGCCCAGTCGGTGCCGGTTTCGTCGAGCAGGCCCTTCAGCTTCGCAATCATGGTTTGTTCTTGGCCCTCAAGAAGGATTTGGTCCAGCGAGAATGGACAGGCGCCCACAGTTGCGGGCATGAGATGTGGCATGAGCTGGAACACCTTCGGACGGACGCTGCGCTTCACCACCTGGGGCGAAAGCCACGGGCCCGCGATCGGGGCAGTGGTCGACGGGTGCCCGCCGGGGCTGCCGCTGGCCGAAGAAGACATCCAGCCCTTCCTCGATGCGCGCAAGCCGGGGCAGAACAAGTTCACCACCCAGCGCAAGGAACCCGATGCGGTGCGCATCCTGTCGGGCGTGTTCGAAGGCACCACCACGGGCACGCCGATCTCGCTGCTGATCGAGAACACCGACCAGCGGTCGAAGGATTATTCCGAGATCGCCAACACCTACCGCCCCGGCCATGCCGATTACGCCTATGATGCCAAATACGGGCTGCGTGACTATCGCGGCGGCGGGCGTAGCAGCGCACGCGAAACCGCAATGCGCGTGGCCGCGGGCGCGGTGGCGAGGCTGGTGATCCCCGAGGTGTCGATCCTCGCCTATGTCGCCGAGATCGGCGGCGACAGGATCGATCCGGCGAATTTCGATACCGAGGAAATTGCGCGCAATCCCTTCTGGTGCCCCGATGCCGCGGCGGCGAAACGCTGGGAGGCAATGGTCGACGAAGCACGCAAGGCCGGCTCTTCGCTGGGCGCAGTGGTCGAATGCGTCGCCACCGGCGTGCCTGCGGGATGGGGCGCACCGATCTATGCCAAGCTCGACAGCGATCTGGCGGCAGGGATGATGAGCATCAATGCGGTCAAGGGTGTCGAGATCGGTGACGGCTTCGATGCCGCCCGGCTGACCGGCGAACAGAACGCCGATGCGATGTCGCCGGGCGACGACGGACCCGAATTCGCGGCCAATCACGCGGGCGGCATCGCCGGCGGCATCTCGACCGGCCAGCCGGTCGTCTGCCGGGTGGCGTTCAAGCCGACCAGTTCGATCCTGACCCCGGTCGACAGCATCGACCGCCAGGGGCAGGCAGCGCAGGTCCGCACGAAGGGCCGCCACGACCCCTGTGTGGGCATCCGCGGCACACCGGTGGTAGAAGCGATGATGGCGCTCGTCCTAGCTGACCACAGGCTATTGCACCGTGCGCAGTGCGGGTAGGCACGGCAGGCCGTCGCACACCTCCCCATTCCAGCGAACCGAGCACGCTAGCCCTTGACGATCGGTCGCCGATCCGTGGGATATGCCAGCGTCTCGAACCCCGCCGCATGTGCCCCGACGCTACCAGACTTCGGGTAGAGAAAGGGGCGTTGATTGCACAAAACGCAACCAATTCGACCGAGTCGTTGCGCTTTACGAAAGTTCCATCGGATTGATCGATTATTCCGATACGGGCAATCGCATCATATCGCTTTTGTGCATCGCAACAGCGCCTATCTGGGGGTCACGAGTTACCACCCGAACCGTTTCAACCCGAACACACGGAGAACCACCACCATGGGTATCATCGGAAGCCAGATCAAACCGTTCACCGCCACCGCCTTCCAGGCCGGCAAGGACTTCTTCGACGTCACCGACGAAGACGTGAAGGGCAAGTGGGCCGTATTCTTCTTCTATCCGGCCGATTTCACCTTCGTCTGCCCGACCGAGCTCGAAGACCTCGGCGAACAGTATGCGATGCTCCAGAAGATGGACGTCGAAGTCTACGGCGTGTCGACCGACACCCACTTCAGCCACAAGGCATGGCACGACACTTCGGAAAAGATCGGCAAGCTGCAGTTCCCGTTCCTGGGTGACCAGAACCACGTTCTCGCGCGCAACTTCGACGTGCTGCGCGAAGGCGTCGGCTTGGCCGATCGTGCCACCTTCGTGGTCGATCCCGATGGCGTGATCCAGATCATGGAACAGACCTGCGAAGGCGTCGGCCGCAACGCCAACGAACTCGCGCGCAAGATCAAGGCGGCACAGTACGTCCGCGCCAACCCCGGCCAGGTCTGCCCGGCAGCCTGGGAAGAAGGCAGCGACACGCTGGCTCCCTCGCTCGACCTCGTCGGCAAGATCTAAGCGTTCATCCGCTGGAAAGTTCGGGCGCCGTAACGGCGCCCGTACAAAAGCCCGAGCCTGACTCGGGTCGCTGGAAGGCCCGGGGCACCCTCCCCCTCCCCCCCGCCCCGGGCCTTTTCACCCCCCTCGATTTTCTGCACCGTTTCCTCTCGAAACCCGGAGTCCGCCCATGCTCGACGCAACGATGACCCAGCAACTGAAGACCTATCTCGCCAATCTGCGCGAGCCGGTCGAGCTCGTCGCCTCGCTCGGGGATGACGACAAGAGCGCGCAGACGCGCGAACTGCTCGAAGAGATCGCCGCGCTGCACGACCTCGTCAATGCAAGCTTCGACGGCACCGACAGCCGCAAGCCCAGCTTCGTGATCCGCCGCGCCAGCGATGCGGAAAAGTGGGTCCGCTTTGCCGGACTGCCGATGGGGCATGAGTTCACCTCGCTGGTGCTCGCGCTGCTGTGGGCCGGCGGCCATCCGCCCAAGGTCGATGCCGACCTGCTCGAACAGGTCCGCGGGCTCGAGGACGACTTCAATTTCGAGATGTATTTCTCGCTGTCGTGCCACAACTGCCCCGACGTGGTGCAGGCGCTGACGCTGATGGCGCTCGAAAATCCGCGCATCACCGCCACGTTGATCGAAGGCGGCACCTTCCAGGACGAGGTCGACAGCCGCGACATCATGGCGGTGCCCGCAACCTTCCTCAACGGCGAACCGTTCTATAACGGCAAGATGGAACTGGCCGAGATCCTCGCCAAGATCGATACCGGCAGCGAAGCCAAGGCGGCCGAGAAGCTTGCCGCAAAGGACCCGTTCGAAGTGCTGGTGGTGGGCGGCGGTCCGGCCGGTGCGGCGACCGCGATCTACACTGCGCGCAAGGGCTTTCGCACCGGCGTCGCAGCCGAACGCTTCGGCGGGCAGCTGCATGACACGCTGGGAATCGAGAACCTGCCCGGCACGCCCTATACCGAAGGGCCCAAGCTGGCCGGCGAACTCAAGCGGCATGTGGGCGACTACGATATCGACCTGATGGATCTGGCGCAGGCGGTCAAACTGGTTCCGGCTAGCGAAAAGGGCGGCCTGCATACGGTCGAACTGGGCAATGGGGCCAGCCTCAAGGCCCGCAGCCTGATCCTCGCCACCGGGGCCCGCTGGCGCAACATGGGCGTCCCCGGCGAAGCCGAATACCGCAACAAGGGCGTGGCCTATTGCCCGCATTGCGACGGGCCGTTGTTCAAGGGCAAGCGCATTGCGGTCATCGGCGGCGGCAATTCGGGCGTCGAAGCGGCGATCGACCTGGCCAAGACCGTCGGCCACGTCACGCTGATCGAATTCGATACCAAGCTGCGCGCCGACGAAGTGCTGCAGGCCAAGCTCCGCTCGCTGCCCAATGTCGAGATCGTCACCAATGGCCAGACGACCGAGATCACCGGCGCCAACGGCAAGGTCAACGGCCTGCGCGTGAAGGACCGCGCCAGCGGCGATGAGCGCACGATCGAGCTCGAAGGCGTGTTCGTTCAGATCGGCCTGGTGCCCAACACCGAATGGCTCGAGGACAGCGGGCTCACGCTGACCAAGCACGGCGAGATCGCCACCGACGAGGAAGGTCGCACCAACCTGCCCGGCGTGTTCGCCGCCGGCGATGTCACCGATGTGCCGTACAAGCAGATCGTGGTGGCAATGGGCGAAGGATCGAAAGCAGGTCTGTCCGCCTTCGACTACCTCATCCGCAACGAGCCTGCACAGGAAGTCGCGCAGGCCGCCTGACCGGAGTCCTCCGTCATTTGCAAGGCGCCGTCATCCTCACCGGATGGCGGCGCTTTTCGCATGTGCTGCACGGCCCGCCGCATCATCGGCAAATTCAATCCGAGAGACGCAATTAATCGATTGGACGAATTACCGGGAAAGGCCCATCCCTTACTCCGAGACATATTTCGAGTCATAATAAGCGGAGAAACGGACAATGGATGCCAAGACCGGTGAAATGAGCGGCTGCCCCTTCCATGGCAATGGCGGCACGCGCGACCTGCTCGGGCGGACCAATCGCGACTGGTGGCCCGACCAGCTGCAGATCGACATCCTCCAGACCGAGGGCCGCAATCCCGACCCGATGGGCGAGGACTTCGATTATTGCGAAGCCTTCAACGCGCTCGATTACGGTGCGCTGAAGGAGGATTTGAAGGCGCTGATGACCGATAGCCAGGAATGGTGGCCGGCCGATTACGGGCATTACGGCCCGTTCTTCATCCGCATGGCGTGGCACGCTGCGGGCACCTATCGCACCGGCGACGGCCGCGGCGGGGCTTCGAGCGGGCAGCAGCGCTTCGCTCCCCTGAACAGCTGGCCCGACAACGGCAATCTCGACAAGGCACGGCGCCTGCTGTGGCCGATCAAGCAGAAATACGGCAAGCACATCAGCTGGGCCGACCTCTTCGTCCTCACCGGCAATGTCGCGATCGAATCGATGGGCGGTCCGGTGTTCGGCTTCGGGGGCGGCCGCAAGGACGTGTTCGAACCCGAGATGGTCTATTGGGGTTCGGAAGAGCAGTGGGTCGACCAGGGCGTCGAAACGCGCATCATCCCCGATGAAGGCAAGGCGCTCGAAAATCCGCTCGCCGCGATCCAGATGGGCCTGATCTACGTCAATCCCGAAGGCCCCGGCGGCAACCCGCACGACGCCGAAGGCATGGCGCGCGACATGCGCGAAACCTTCGCCCGCATGGCGATGAACGACGAGGAAACCGTCGCGCTGACCGCGGGCGGTCACGCCTTCGGCAAGTGCCACGGCGCGGCCCCGTCGGACACGTTCGGCACCGGTCCCGAAGGCGAAGGCCTGCACCGCATGGGCTTCGGCTGGCTGACCGATCCCGAGGAAATCGGCAAGGGTCATATCACCACCAGCGGGATCGAGGGCGCGTGGACGCCCAATCCGACGCAGTGGGGCAATGACTATTTCCGCCTGCTGTTCAAATATGATTACGAGCTCACCCAGAGCCCTGCAGGCGCGAACCAGTGGACCCCGATCGATCCCGATCCGGAAGACATGGCACCCGATGCCCGGGACCCGGACAAGAAGGTTCCGACGATCATGACCACGGCCGACATGGCGTTGAAGCGCGACCCCGAATATCGCAAGATTTCGGAGCGTTTCCTCAACGACCAGGCCGCGCTCGACGATGCATTCGCCCGCGCCTGGTTCAAGCTTACGCACCGCGACATGGGTCCCAAGGTCCGGTACCTCGGTTCGGAAGTCCCCGCCGAAGACCTGATCTGGCAGGATCCGATCCCCGCCGGCACCACGCCGTCGGACAGCGCGGTGGCCGACTTCAAGAAAGCGGTCCTCGATAGCGGACTGTCGGTTAGCGAACTGGTCAAGGCGGCCTGGGCCTCGGCCTCGACCTACCGCAATTCGGACCACCGCGGCGGTGCCAATGGCGCGCATATCCGCTTCGATGCGCTGCGCAACTGGGCGGTCAACGATCCGGATGAACTGGGCAAGGTGCTGGCCAAGCTCGACGAGCTGCGCGGCGACATCTCGATGGCCGATGCCATCGTGCTGGGCGGCGCGGCAGCAATCGAAAAGGCGGCCAAGGACGGCGGCTTCGACGTCAGCGTCGATGTCACCACCGGCCGCGGCGATGCGTGCGAAGACCAGTTCGATGCCGAAAGCTGGGAGCCGCTGGAACCGTTTGCCGACGGCTTCCGCAACTACCTCAAGACCAAGGCTTCGGTGAAGACCGAGGATATGCTGGTCGACAAGGCGCATCTGCTCGGCCTTTCGACGCCCGAAATGACTGTGCTGCTGGGCGGGATGCGTGCGCTGGGCGCCGTGTCCAAGCACACCCAGCACGGCGACAGCATCGGTGTTCTCACCGACCGTCCGGGCGTGCTGTCGAACGACTTCTTCGTCAACTTGCTCGAAATGGGCACGGTGTGGGAAGTCATCGACGAGAGCGGCGACGAGGAGTTCGTCGGCAAATGCCGCCTGAAGGGCGATGTCAAATGGCACGCCACGCGCACCGACCTCGTCTTCGGTTCGAATTCGCAGCTGCGTGCAGTTGCCGAGGTCTACGCCGAAAACGGCCACGAACAGAAGTTCGTCGACGATTTCGTCAGCGCATGGACCAAGGTGATGGACGCCGACCGGTTCGATATCGGCTATGCCAAATACCACGACTGATTAACCGGCGACCCTTGGTCGTCCACCGAGAACCCCCGGCGCATGCGCCGGGGGTTTTTCATGCGCAGCTGATGTTTGTTTGATTGCGTCGCTTTTGCACCGAAATGCGGAACGAAGCGCGCCAGGGTCCGTAGGCCAGTGGGTGGCCGTTTTATGGCGGCCGGGAAACCAGATGGAGCAAGCAGACATGGCCAAGGAATTCGAACTGTCGGAAGGCGGCGCCAACCACCAGAAGCCGCAGGATGACGACTACGTGATGACCACCGCACAGGGTCACCCGGTCGCCGACGACCAGAACTCGCTGAGCGCGGGTCCGCGCGGGCCGCAGCTGCTCGAAGACCAGATCGCGCGCGAGAAGATCTTCCACTTCGACCACGAACGGATTCCCGAGCGCGTGGTCCATGCGCGCGGCTACGGGGTGCACGGCCATTTCGAGCTGAAGAAGGCGATCCCGCAATATTCGCGCGCGGCGATCTTCAACCAGGAAGGCGTCAAGGTGCCGACCTTCACGCGCTTCTCGACCGTGGCGGGCAACAAGGGTTCGCCCGACCTGGCGCGCGACGTGCGCGGCTTTGCCACCAAGTTCTACACCAGCGAGGGCAATTGGGACCTCGTCGGCAACAATATCCCGGTGTTCTTCATCCAGGACGCGATCAAGTTCCCCGATCTGATCCACGCTGCCAAGCCCGCGCCCGATCGCGGCTTCCCGCAGGCGCAGACCGCGCATGACAATTTCTGGGACTTCATCTCGCTCAGCCCCGAAGCGATGAACATGGTCATGTGGATCATGTCCGACCGCACGATCCCGCGTAGCTTCCGCTTCATGGAGGGCTTCGGCGTGCACACCTTCCGGCTGGTCAATGCCGAGGGCAAGGCGCACTTCGTCAAGTTCCACTGGAAGCCCTCGCTCGGGCTGCAGTCGGTGGTCTGGAACGAGGCGCTTAAGGTCAACGGGATGGACCCCGACTTCCATCGCCGCGACATGTGGGACGCGATCGATGCGGGCGACTATCCGCAGTGGGACCTCGGCATCCAGGTGTTCGACGAGGAGTTCGCCGAGAAGTTCGAATTCGACGTGCTCGACGCGACCAAGATCATTCCGGAAGAACAGGTCCCGGTCGAGATCATCGGCACGCTGACGCTCGACGCCAATGTCGACAATTTCTTCGCCGAGACCGAGCAGGTCGCCTTCTGCACGCAGAACATCGTGCCCGGCATCGACCATTCGGACGATCCGCTGCTGCAGGGCCGCAATTTCAGCTATCTCGACACGCAGCTCAAGCGGCTCGGCGGACCCAACTTCACGCACCTGCCGATCAATGCGCCCAAATGCCCGGTGCGGCATTTCCAGCAGGACGGGCACATGGCGATGCACAATCCCAAGGGCCGCGTGAATTACGAACCCAACAGCTGGGGCAGCGGCGACGGCGCAGACGTGGATCCCGGTCCGCGCGCGTCGGCCGAACGCGGCTTCCAGTCCTATCCGGCCGAGATCAGCGGCGCCAAGGTGCGCGAGCGCAGCTCGACCTTTGCCGATCACTACAGCCAGGCGCGCCAGTTCTACATCTCGCAGACCCCGGTCGAGCAGACCCACATGGGCAATGCGCTGACCTTCGAACTGTCGAAAGTGCAGCGGATGGATATCCGCAAGCGCATGGTGGGCCATCTGCGGCATATCGACGAAGGACTGGCGCAGGACGTGGCGGACGGCATCGGCCTGACCGAACTGCCCGACAAGGTGCCCTTCGCACGCAAGCCGATCACTGACCTGCCCGAAAGCCCCGCGCTGTCGATCCTCAAGAACGGCCCCGACAGCTTCAAGGGCCGCAAGCTGGGTATCTACATCGCCGAGGGCGCCGATGCGGATGTCGTGAAGGCGCTGCAGCAGGCGGCCAAGGATGCCGGCGCGATGGCGGAAATCATTGCCCCGCATGTCGCGGGCGCCAAGCTGTCCGATGGCAAAATGATGGAAGCCGACGAGAAGATCGATGGCGGTCCCTCGGTGGTCTATGACGCGGTTGCGGTGGTGATGGGCGAGGACAGCGGCAATCGCTACGCCGAGGACAAGCCGAGCATCGACTTCGTCAACGATGCCTTCGCGCATGCCAAGTTCGTCGCCTATGTCCCCGCGGTCCAGCCGCTGTTCGAAAATGCGGGTGTGTGGAGCCGCCGCGACGACGGCTTCGTCGATGTCTCGTCGGGCAAGGACGCCGCGGCGAGCTTCATCGAAACCTGCGGCAAGCTACGGTTCTGGGACCGCGAGAGCGTCAAGCAAGACTAGGCGCGATGTGAATCGGCGCGAATGACCCGTACTTTATGCCGGGCGTCTTACAGGAGGCGCCCGGCATTTCGCGTATTGGAGCGCGGCTGCGCCTAATCGAGCTGGACGAACCGTTCAGGCACCAGCCGGGTCAAACTGCCGAAATCACCGACTGCCGCGTGCGCACCGGCGGCCAGCAAACGATCGCCATAGGCGGGCGTCAGATGGCTGGCGCCCGTAAAGCCGATCACGTCCATGCCCGCGGCGACGGCTGCCTTGACCCCGTTCACGCTGTCTTCGATCACCAGACATTCCGCCGGGGCGACGCGCATAGCGCAGGCAGCGTAAAGGAAGATATCGGGCGCCGGCTTGCCTGAGGCGACAACATCTGCGCTGAAGACATTGCCGGAAAAGTATGGCGCGAGGCCGGTGGCATCCAGCTTGAACTCGAGCTCGGCCTGCGCACTGCTCGATGCGACACAGCATGGTCCGTGCACACGCCGCAGTGCCGCGGCAGCACCGGGCACTGCGCGCAACTCGCGAGCGCTGCGCCTGCGAAGCTCGGCCTTGACTTCGCGGTCGTAGTCATCGGGAAACGATGCGCCGAGGTCTGCCTCGAGCGCTGCATGCATCGCGCGGTCAGTTACCCCGAGAAAGCGTTCGGTCAGTTCGGCATGCGTGATGTCCAGCCCCAGCTTACGTAACTGGGTCACGTGCACGTCGGTCAGCAGTACTTCGCTGTCTACCAAAACCCCGTCGCAGTCGAAGATGACCACCGCTACCGTTCGCGCCTGAGCACGATGTAGAGCGCCCCGTCGCCGCCGTGGCGCTGGTGCGCGCGGCGGACGGCGGCAATCGCCGGATGGTGGCTCGAGGCGGCCAGCCAGTCGAGCACCTTGGCGCGAATGGCACCGCGCTGCGTGCCGCGGTCGGCCGCTGCCACCGGGCGCGGCTTGCCGGTCACCAGCAATATGCTGCGCGCGCCGATGGCGCGGGCCTGCGCTACGCCGCTCATCAGCCGGTCATAGGCACCGTCGAGCGTGTGGCCGTGCAGGTCGATGGTCACTTCGGGCTGCAACTGCCCGCCCTTGAGCCGCCGGTCCCAATGCGAATCGAGCCCGCGATCGGGCGCTGCGATGTTCCGCGGCGGGGGCGCGGGGACCGGGCGGGGCCTTGCGGGGGACACCTGTTTCTTCGCCTGCTTTTTCGGCGGGGCCGGCGCCTTGGCCTCATGCGCGGGTTGCGGCTGGACGGGGCGCAGCGGATGCAGGGGTTCGACTGTCGCGGCGAGCTTTTCCCACGCAGCGGCTTCTTCGTCGGACAGTCCGCGCGGGGAGCTCACCGCCGCGTTTCGAGACGGTCGAGCGTACCCACCGGCAGCAGGACGAGAGCCGATCCGCTGGCGCTCATGCTGCCGGCGATTTCGCGGGCATCGCCGCCATTGCCCCAGAAGGTGTCGAAGCGATTGGTGCCCTTGATCGCCCCGCCTGTGTCCTGCGCGATCCAGAGCCCGTCGGCCTCGTCGCGTTCCATGTCGAGAAAGACCGGCGCGCCATAGGGGACGAAATTGGGATCGACCGCGACCGATGCTTCGCGCCGGACGGGCACCCCCAGCGACCCGAGCGGGCCGTCACTGTTCAGTTCGCGGAAGAAAATCCAGCTCTTGTTGAGGCGCATGATATCGCGCCCCTGCGCGGGATTGTCGCGGATGAACGCCATGATGCCCTGCATCGAAGTGGCGTAATCGGTGCCTTCGCCGATCAGTCCGCGTTCGCGCATCACGCGGCCGATGCCGACATATTCGCGGCCGTTCTGCCCGGCATAGCCGATCCGCATCAGCGAGCCGTCGGGCAGGCGCAGCAGACCCGAACCCTGGATCTGCAGGAAGAACAGCTCGACCGGATCGGCAGCCCAGGCGATCTCGAGCCCGCGCCCTTCGAGCGCGCCGAGTTCGATCGCAGTGCGATCGTGGAACTGGACGAAGCGCCCGCTGGCGTCATACCGGCCCAGCGGCGGGCGCCCGCTCCGCTCGCTCGCAGGCATATCGTCGGGCCAAGCGCGCACCAGTTCGGGAGGCATGGCATAGACGGGCACGTCATATCCAGGCGCGCGCGTCCGGCTGCCGCGGATCTCGGGCTCGTAATAGCCAGTGGCGAAGGCTGCCCCATCGCCCACGCGGGCGGTTTCGAAATAGCTGGCGAAGAACCGGCGCGCGTCCGAGACCGGCCAGGTGGCGGCGGCCTCGCAGGCGGGGCGCCAGTCGTCGGCAAAGGTCAGACCGCTCTGGTCCTCGCGGCGCAGGATGGCGGGACATGATTCGAGAAACGAGACGAGCGCGGTACCCGCATCATCGGCGCCGATGCCCAGTTCGGTTACCTTAACACCGCGAGAAACGGGTGCGAAGGCGGCGCTGGAGACGGTGCCGGGCGGCATGGCGACCGGTGTTTGCGGGCGCATGTCGGGCACGACGCGGACGCAGGCAGACAGCGCCAGCGTGACCGCGATTACCAGCAGGTAGCGCATCATCCCTCCCCCCCGGATCGAGCGGCGCGTCAGCCTTCGTCGGTTTCGTCGAGAACCCAGTTGGGATCGGCGGCATCGACATTGCGGCGGAAGGTCCAGACGTCGCGGCTTTCGATCGCGTCGTCGAGCGAACCGGCCACGACATTGCCTTCCGCGCTACGGGTCACTGCGGCGATATCGGCCACGAAGAGCACGGCAATGCGGGCGATGCGGCCATCGAGATCGGCCGAACGCACGGTCGCGTCCTCGATCCTGATCAGCCGGTTGTCGAGCGTTTCGCCCGCTTCTTCGCGCGCGTCGATGGCCTGCGCAAAGCTTTCGTAGACGTCGCCATCGGTCAGTTCGCGCAGCGTATCCTTGTCGCCTTTCCAGAAGGCCTCCAGAATCATCGCGTAAGCGCCCTTGGCACCTTCGAGGAAACCCAGCAGGTCGAAGCCCGGCGAGGCCGCGGCGATGGCGCGCACGCCTGCCTCGCTGGCCGGAGCCGCATTGTCGCCCCCGCGCAGCACCACCGGCTGGCGGGCGGGACGCGGTGCATTCTCGGCCTGCGCAGGCGTATCCGCGCGCTCGAACCGATGCGGCACCACCTCTTCTTCATGCTCCGACCGACGGCCGAGCACCGAATAGAGCCGCAACCCCAGAAAGGCGGCGATCATGGCGAGGATGACGATCTCGGTGATCACGTGATTAACCTGCTTCCCAACTTCATTCGCGAAGGCAAAGCGCCTCCGGCAGTCCAACATCTGTCCTGCCCTAGATAGGAAGGAAATACAAACCGACAATGGCCCTGCGGCCCCGCCGCCGCGCCGCGCACCACCGGGCCGGGTCGCGGATTGCTAGACTCGTCCGACAGTGCTAGGCGCGCGCACCGAAGGCCCGCTGCGCCCGGAAATGGCGCGCGCGGGCGGCATTATCGGATAAATGGAAAGCGAATGCACATGGCCGACGAAGGCGACGTTCTCACCGACCTGAACAATCCCGCAGCGGGCGCCAACGGGGCCGACAACCAGCCCAGCGCGGGCGTGATCTCGCAATATATCAAGGACCTTTCGGTCGAGAACCCCAGCGCGCCGCAATGCTACCAGTGGAACGAACAGCCGCAGCTCGACGTGCAGGTCAACATCGCCGCCGACAAGATCGCCGAAGACGTTCACGAAGTGACGCTGAAGGTTACCTGCAGCGCCAAGACCAGCCAGGGCACGCTCTATCTGATCGATCTGGACTATTGCGGGCTGATGGGCATGCGCAATCTGCCCGACGAGCAGGCGCACGCTTTCCTGTTCGCCGAAGCCCCGCGAATTCTGTTCCCCTTCGCGCGCCGCGTCATTGCCGATGCCAGCCGCGATGCGGGCTTCCCACCGCTGATGCTCGATCCGATGGATTTCGGCGCGCTCTACCAGCAGCAGCTGGCTGCGCGCGCGCAGGAACAGCAGCAGGGCGCTGCGGCGACCCCGCCCGCCGGCGAAGCCTGAGCCGCTGATTCGCCCGGGAGGCTCTGACAGGTGAGCCTGCTCAAGAACGTCGGGACCATCGGCGGGCTGACCGCGGTCAGCCGCGTCTTCGGCTTCGTGCGCGACATCCTGGTGGCGCGCGTGCTCGGCGCAACGCCGATGGGCGACGCGTGGCAGTTGGCCTTCATGCTGCCCAACATCTTCCGCCGCCTGTTCGCCGAAGGCGCCTTTGCCAGCGCCTTCGTGCCGCTTTTCAACCGGCGGATGGTCGAAGGGCAGAGCGAGGCCCAGCGCTTCGCCGAAAGCGTATTGTCGCTGCTGCTGCCGATCCTGATCGTATTTGGCGGGCTGGCGATGGTGGCGATGCCGTGGGTGGTCGCCTATTTCGCACCCGACGGCCTCGAAAGCGATCCCGAAGCCTTGCCGATCGCGGTGATGATGGCACGGATTACCTTCCCCTACCTCCTGTTCATGAGCCTTGCGACGCTGGTCGCCGCCGTGCTCAACTCGCTGTCGCGCTTCGCTGCCGCGGCGGCGGCACCGGTGCTGCTCAACCTCTGCCTGATCGCAGCGCTGCTATACGGCGCATCGCTGGGCGAAGGGGTGATGGCGCGCCGCGAAAGTGCGTTCTGGCAATCGGTCGCGCTCAGCGCCTCGGGCCTGCTGCAACTGGTGTGGCTGGCGTTCTGGATGCATCGCGCGGGCTTTCGGATCCGCCTGCTGCTGCCGCGGGTCTCGCCCGGGGTAAAGGAACTGGGCGTGCTGATCGTCCCTGCGGTGTTCGGTGCGGGCATCTACCAGATCAGCCGCTTCGTCGACCTGTTCTTCCTCTCTACGCTCGAAGTCGGCAGCTACACCTATCTCGCAATGGCTGACCGCTGGAACCAGCTGCCGCTGGGGATCATCGGGATCGCGCTGGGCACCGCCATCCTCCCCGCCCTGTCGCGCTACCTCTCGCGCGAGGAGAACGACGAGGCGCAGCGGCTGCAATCGAACGCGATCGAGCTGGCGATGCTGCTGACCGTGCCCGCGGCTGCGGCATTGTTCGTATCGGGCAGCGCCTTCACCCGCGTGTTCTTCGCTGGCGGCGCGTTCAGCGTCGAAGATGCCCGGATTACCGGCACGGTGGTTAGCGGGCTGGTGATCGGCCTGCCCGCCTATGTGCTGATCAAGGTGCTGACGCCCAATTTCTTTGCCCGGAAAGACACGCGCACCCCGGTGTTCACCGCTGCGGCGTCGCTGGTGGTCACGGTGGGGCTGAATATCCTGTTGGTCCCGCGCCTGGGCGTGCTGGCGCTGGCCGTGGCAGGGTCGATCGGCGCGTGGTGCAATGTCATGCTGCTTTACGCGATCCTGGTCAGGCGCGGGTATTTCCGCCTGCCGTCACGGATCGCGGGGCGGATCGTGCGGATCTTCATCGCCGCGCTGGCGATGGCGCTCGCGCTGTGGGCGCTGATGGGTCCGCTGGACCCGTGGTTCGACGGCACGATACTCCAGCGTGCGGGCGGGATCGCCGCGGTGACATTGACGGGCACTGCGGTCTACGGCATCGCGGCGATCCTCCTCGGGGTGCTCGACCGGGCGACGATCGCCCGGCTGCTGCGCCGCCAGACCTGAACCCGACGGGCCGATCCTGGCCGGCCCGAACCTGATTGAGAGAATTCATGCGTCCTGACATGCGGGTAGTTTCCGGCATCCAGCCCACCGGCAATCTCCACCTCGGCAATTACCTCGGGGCGATCCGCAACTGGGTGCGCATGCAGGACGATATGCAGGACGGCGAGCAATGCCTGTTCTTCCTCGCCGACCTGCATGCCATTTCGATGCCGCACGATCCGGCCGAACTGCACCGCGGCACGCTGGAAATGGCCGCGGCCGTGGTCGCCTGCGGGATCGATCCGCACCGGAGCATCCTGTTCAACCAGGCGCAGGTCCCCGCGCATGCGGAAATGCAGTGGCTGCTCAATGGAACCGCACGAATGGGCTGGCTCAACCGCATGACGCAGTGGAAGGACAAGGCGGGCAAGAACCGCGAAGGCCAATCGGTCGCGCTGTTCGCCTATCCGGTGCTGCAGGCCGCCGATGTACTGCTCTACCAGACGACGCATGTTCCCGTCGGCGAAGACCAGAAACAGCATCTCGAACTGGCACGCGACATCGCGCAGAAGTTCAACAACGATTTCGCTGGTGAGGATACGCCGGTCTTCACCCTGCCCGAAGCGATCACACCGCCGCAGGCCGCCCGGATCATGAGCCTGCGCGACGGGTCCAAGAAGATGAGCAAGTCCGACCCGTCCGAAATGAGCCGGATCGAACTGGCCGACGATGCCGATACGGTGATGAAGAAGGTCAAAAAGGCCAAGACCGATCCCGAACCGCTGCCGAGCGAGGCAGGCGGGCTGGTCGGCCGGGCGGAAGCGCTGAACCTCGTCACGATCTATGCTGCGGTTGCCGACACCACGGTCGAGGCCGTGCTGGGCGAATACGGCGGCGAGGGTTTCGGCAAGTTCAAGCCCGCGCTGGGCGAACTGCTGGTCGAAACGCTGCGACCGATCTCCACCCGGTTCAACGAGCTGCTCGACGACCGCGAGGCGCTCGATGCGATACTGGCGCGCGGCGCCAGCCAAGCCCGCGAACTGGCGCGCCCCACGCTCGACGCGACATATTCTGCGCTTGGGCTGGTGCGTTAAGCGCGCGGTCATCGCATCAAATGTGAATCCGGACATTCAATCCGGGTTAATCGCCATTCGTCCATAGCCATGCACAGCTAATGGCAGTGTGCCTCGGGCAAGCGGTGGGCTGCGCACGATCGCGTTTCCGTGTAAGAAACGCCAACAGTACAAAGGACTGAGCATGACCAACCTGAACCAGGGTTGGGGGCGCAAACTCAAGCTCGCCTCCGTTCCCGTCATCCTTGCAGGCCTCGCAGCCTGTGCCACCCCGTTCAAGGCGGATGTATCGCGTTTCCAGACGCAGCTGCCCGCCCCGCAGGGGGAAACCTATTTCGTCGTGGCCGATGATCCGGCGCTCGCCGGCGGGCTCGAGTTCGCGCAATATGCCGACCTCGTCGAAGCGCAGATGTCGAGCCTCGGCTATGCCCAGGCTGCATCGCCCGAAGACGCTTCGCTGCTCGTCCGCTTCGACTACGAGGTCGACAAGGGCCGCGAACGCGTGCGGTCGACCGGCTTCAGCGACCCGTTCTATTCGCCGTGGTACGGCTACCGTGCGCGGACCGGCTATTACCGCCCGCGCTATGTCGGCAGCCGCTGGGGCTATGGCTATTACGACCCGTGGTTCGGCGGGCAGGAAGTCCGCAGCTACACCGTCTACACCAGCGAGATCGACATGAAGATCGACCGCGCCGCGACGGGCGAACGCTTGTTCGAAGGCCAGGCGCAGGCGATTTCGACCTCGAACCGGCTGCAGTATCTGGTGCCCAACCTCGTCGAAGCGATGTTTACCGATTTCCCCGGCAATTCGGGCGAAACGCTGCGTATCTCGATCGCGCCCGAAAAAACCACCGTGCGCAAGATCGACTGATCCGCGCGGGTTAAAATTCAGCCAAGCGAAGGGCGGTCCGCGAGCGGGCCGCCTTTTTCGTACCGGCGCTCAGCCCAGTTTCGCGTGGCCGCCTGTCGAGCCGAAGCCGCCTTCACCGCGAACGGTCGCATCGAGCTCGCCCACCTCGTGCCACGCGGCCTGCGTGACCGGGGCCAGCACCAGCTGTGCGATCCGGTCGCCCCGGGCGATCGCAAAATCTTCTGTCCCGTGGTTGATCATGATGACCTTGATCTCGCCGCGGTAATCGCTGTCGATCGTCCCTGGCGTGTTGGGCACGGTTATCCCGTGCTTGAGCGCGAGGCCCGATCGCGGGCGGACCTGGATTTCGAAACCCTGCGGAATTGCGACCGCGAGACCGGTAGCGACAGCACGTCGCTGTCCCGGCGCCAGCGTCAGGTCTTCGGCGGCAAGCACGTCCATCCCCGCCGCGCCATCGGTGGCATAGGCGGGTAGCGCCAGTCCTTCGCCATGCGGCAGCCGCTTGACCTGCACGCCCACCGGATCAGTCATCGGCGTCATCCCCCGGCACCAGCGCTTCCGCGGCACGCAGCACCAGTTCGCGCGCGACGTCTTCCTTGGCCATCTCGGGCAGGCTCTCGACCCCGCGCGCGGTGACGATATGGACCTGGTTGAGGTCGCCCCCCATCACGCTTTCGCCGATATCGCCTGCGACATTGTTGGCCACGATCCAGTCGGCGCCTTTTCGCTTGCGCTTGGACTTGGCATTTTCGACCACGTTCTCGGTTTCGGCGGCGAAGCCGATCAGCAAGGTCGGGCGCTTGCGACCCGCCGCCGTGCTGGCAAGAATATCGGGGTTTTCCGCGAGGATCAGCGCGGGCGGCGCCGAGCCGCGTTTCTTCATCTTCTCGCCCGCGACATGCCGGCTCTTCCAGTCCGCAACCGCGGCGACCATGAAGGCGATATCCGCCGGCAATGCGCGGCGCACTTCCTCGGCCATGTCTTCGGCGGTCTCGACGTCGATACGGTCGACACCGACCGGGGTGGGCAGGTGCACAGGTCCGGCGATCAGAGTAACGCGGGCCCCCGCCGCTGCGGCCATCGCGGCGATGGCAAAGCCCTGCTTCCCGCTTGACCGGTTGGCAATATAGCGCACCGGATCGATCGGTTCGCGCGTCGGCCCCGCGGTGATGAGCACATGCTTGCCATAGAGCGGCCGGTGTTCGGGATCGGGATCGAACGCCGCCTGTCCCGCCAGCGGCGAAGCGTCGAAGGCTGCGGCCTGTGTCTGGAAGGCGTCGGCTATGGCCTGCGGCATCGCGTGGCCATCGTCGCCGTAAGCCAACGCCCCGGGATCGGTCGGCGGGGCTGCCGAAGCCTTGCCCTTGGTCGCCAGGATCGGTCCTGCGGCGGGATCGGGTTCGGACGGTTCGGGTAGTTCCGCGCCCTCGAAGCCGGCTTCATCGCCCGCTTCGGGCAGCTCTTCCAGTTCGGCCTCGATTTCCTCGTGGGTGCGGGTTTCCGTCGTTCGCGGAATGATCATCGACAGCAAGCCGCCCAGCCCGCCGCCGCTGGGGGTATCGTCTTCTTCCTCCCCGTCATCCTCGAACATAAGCTCCGAAGGTTCGAGCGTCTCGCCGAGCGGCACGCTTTGCGCGGGCGCGGCAAGCTGCGCAGGCACCGGAGCGCCGAGTTCGGGCAAATCGAGGTCGAGATCGAGCTCCTGCGCTATCCGCGCGAGGATGGACGGCGGTTCGGGCATCCGCCCTGCGCCGAATTCGCCGCAGGCCATCGCGCCCTCGTCGGGGTCCATCACTGCGACACCCGCCTGGCGCAACCAGTCGGCGTTGCGCTGGGTCGCCGAATGCTCCCACATGCGCACGTTCATGGCCGGCACGGTCAGCACCGGCTTGTCGGTCGCCAGGATCAGCGTGGTGGCGAGGTCGTCGGCGATCCCGGCGGCCATCTTGGCCAAGAGGTCGGCGGTTGCCGGACACACCACCACCAGGTCGGCTTCGCGGCTCAGCTGGATATGCCCCATCTCGACCTCGTCCTTGAGATCGAACAGCGAAGTGTAGACCTTGTTCTCGCTCAGCGCGGCAAGCGCCATGGGCGTGACGAATTGCTGGCCGCCCTTCGTCAGCACGCAGGTCACTTCGCCGCCGGCCTTGCGGATCAGGCGCACGAGTTCGCACGACTTATAGGCCGCTATGCCGCCGCCAATGACGAGGAGAATCTTCGGGCCGCTCACGCCGGAACTGCGCCTTGCAGCGGTGGCTCCGGACGCGCCGGTACGGATCGGCAAATGCATAGCCAGTGTGTCATCGCCGCGCTTGCTAGCGCCCCCCGTTTGGTATTGCCAGCGTGTAGCACTGGCGTTTTACGCGATACTCCCTAACCTTGTATGGTGAAAGAAAAGGAAACGGGGAGGTTTCGATGCATGTGATCCTGAGCGCGATTTTGTTGGCCCTTGCGATACTCGACCTGGTGCTGGGTACCAGCTTCCTCGTCGATCCCGCCAGCGCGGCGAGCGACTTCGGCCTGACGATCGCCTCGACCCACGGCGAATCGACATTGCGGGGCGACATGACCGCCTTCTTCTATGTCACCGCGCTGTCGCTGGCGTGGGGCGCATGGAAACGGCGGGGCGAGGTGTTGCTGCCGGCGCTCGGCCTGTTCGGCATCGCCTTCATCGGACGCTTCATCAATGTCGTGGCGCAGGGGCCCTATGAAGGGTGGATGGTGCCGATGGCGGTGGAAGGGTTCCACTGCATCGTGATCATCATTGCGATACGCGCGTGGGGCTCCGGGCAAGCCGCGGCTGCCTAACCGCCCCTGCAAGGTCGGCCAGGGCGCGGGGAACCAGCGCGAGACCCACGCCGTAAGCAGGGACGAACAGCCCCATCCAGTAGAAGTTCTCCTGCCGCGCGAACAGCGCTACGGCAGTGATGAAGCCTGCGAACCACAGCGCCGCGAACATGCCCAGCCGGCCACCCGCCCCGAGCCAGCCGAGCAAGGCAAGCACCCCGAGCGTCCCTGCAAGCCAGCTCGGCAATGTCTGCAGCAAGGTGGTCACATGAATGCCGTATAGCGGCAGCGCGGGTCCCAACAGGCCGCTCCATCCTGACGAGACGAGATCGCCCGGCACGCGAACCGCATCCACCATCGCAGCGTGCACGGTGAAGCCGACCAGCAAAGCAAGCAGCGCACCCGCAATTGCCAGTGCCTTGCCTCGCTCGCCCGCAAGGCAGGCAACCACACCCCAGGCCCCCAGAAACGGCAGTGCGAGTTCGCGCAGCGCGATCGCACAGGTCGCCATGAGCAAACCTGCAAGCCAGCCGGGGCCCGCCGACAGCGCAAGCGCGAGCGACAGCATCATCCCGGCAAGCAGTTCGTGGCTGAAGGCAATGTCGGGGATAAAGCCGACCATGCCAAACGCTGCAGCCAGAGCAGCTGCTGCCAATGCGGTCGAACGGCCGCTTCTACGCAACGCACCGTACCAGGCGAGGATATTGGCTGCCCATAACAGGACAGCGATGATCCGCCAGCCATCCGCGCCCCACAGGGCGGTGGTCCATGCCAGGACGGGCGTGCGCATCGTCACGAATGGTGCGGTCGGCATGCCAAAGACGCGGTGCTCAGTCGCCGCGGCGGTGTAATAGCTTTCGCCTGCGGCAACCCGGCCGTTGATTGCACGGTAGAGATCCATATCGAGACGCTCGCCGCGTTCGAGACGCTCCGCGATGTCGCCCGTATGAGCCGCATCCCGCATCTCGAGCGCAAACCCGTTCCACACGCAGGCAAGCAGGGCGATGACAGCCAGCAACAGTGCCATCCTCGGGGACAGCCCAGCAAGCGGATGTTCGGGAAGTCTCATCAGCGCCCCCGCGCCGCTCGAAGCAGGGACGCTCCTGCCATCGGAAGAAAGGCAAGACCGACAAAAATGGCTGGCGCGACCACCGCGCCCCAGTAGAAATTGTTGGCGCGTCCGGCGAGCATGAAGGCAATCCCGTATCCGAGATAAAGCAGGGTGCCGGTGGTGCCTGCCGCGGATTTCCACCCTGCCCAGCCCAGCAATGCCAGGAGTACGATCGGCCCGGCGATACCATGCGGTAGGAACCGGAGGTTCGAGCTCAGAACCACGTTGCCGAGCCATCCCGCAAGTCCGCGCAGGGCCAGCCAGCCCGGGCCTTGCAGATCGCTCGCCAGTATCTGCGGCGACAGCAGCGCCAGATGCGCGCCTATTCCCACGAGAAACAGGAGGACGAGCCCGGCCCAGGCGGCTGCCTCCGTCCAGTCGCGCCGCCATGCCGCCATCGCTGCGAGCAGCAGCACAAAGGGCAGGACATGTTCGCGAATGGCGAGCGCCAACGCGGTCACCGCCAGTGCCCAGCCCCAACGGCCCGGCCGATGCAGGCCGAACGCCAGCGCGATCAGCATCCCCGCCCATAATTCGTGCAAGACGAAAAACCATCGGTTGAGACCGAGCGTTGCGCTTGCCGCCAGCAGCGCGATGGCGACGAGCCGGTGACGCTTACCACCCGGCTCATCCCCCAAGCGGTGCCACCAGGCAGCAAGAGTGGCAGCAAGCAAGGCCGCCGCCAGTGCGGCCATCCACGACTCGCCGAGTATGGCATGGAGATAAGCAAGTGTTGGCAGACGGACAGTAATCCCCGGGCGAACCGGATAATCGCGTGCGCGCTGCTCTTCGACAATGAAGTCGTAATAGGATTCGCCGCCTGCGATCCGCTCGATCACGCGATCATAGAAGGCCAGATCGTCGTCACGCGTGGGCTGGATGAGGGCGGTATGCGTATCGCGCGCCACCGGCGGTACGGTGTGTCCGCGGTCGAGCGGCGTCAGCGCAGCAAGCAGCAGCAGTGCCGCGACCAGAGCGAGGAGCGCCCGAGCCGGCCAGCGACCCCAGCGAGCGAAACGGTCCCAGCGCGGCGCATCACCCGCGCCGGTGCCGGTCAGCCGATCCACCCCTGCATTGTCGCTGCCCATGCGGCGAGCCCCCCTGCCACTGCCGCGAAGGCATAGCCCAGCATTCCGCGACCGCGCGCCTTGCGGCGGCGCCTTTCCCACATCAATTCGACCTTGGGCAGCGGCGGCGCTTCGGGGGCGCCGCCCTTGGGGGGAAAGCGTTCCTCTATACGGCGGACAAGTTCGGGAATCCGCAGCAGCGTTCCGGTGTCTTCGCGGATGCGATCGGCGAGCGCGGCCTCGGGGCCGAGTTCATCACGGATCCAGCTGCGCACGTAGGGCGCACTGACGTCCCACATGTTGATCGCGGGATCGAGCTGCGTGGCGATGCCTTCGACCATCACCATGGTCTTCTGCAGCAGCAGCAGGTGCGGCTGCGTCTGCATGTCGAAATCGCGGGTAATCGCGAACAGCCCATCGAGCATCTGTCCGACCGACAGCTCGCTGACCGGTTTGCCACGCATCGGTTCGCCCACTGCCCGCAGCGCTGTCGCGAACTCATCGACATCGTGATAGCTGGGCACGTATTGCGCTTCGAAATGGATTTCGGCGACGCGTTTGTAATTGCCCGTCGTCAGCCCGTAGAGGATTTCCGCCAGCCACATACGCGCGCGGCGATCGATCCGCCCCATGATGCCGAAGTCGATCGCCGCGATCGTGCCGTCGGCTTTCACGAACAGGTTGCCCTGGTGCATGTCGGCGTGGAAAAAGCCCGCCGCGATCGCCTGCTTGAGGAAAGCGAGTACCAGCCGGCTGGCCAGTTCCGCCGTGTCGTGCCCTGCTGCGCGGATCGCCTCGGTGTTGCTGATCTTGATTCCGTCGATCCAGTCGACCGTCATCACGCGGCCGTTGGTCCGGTCCCAGTCGATCCCGGGGATTTCATAGCCGGCCGTGCCGACCATGTGCTGGGCCAGTTCGGAGGCGCTTGCCGCCTCGCGCCGCAAGTCGAGCTCGCGATTGGTCCAGCGCTTGAAATTGGCGATGATCAGACGGGGCCGCAACCGCGCGGCCTCGCCGCCGAAGCTCTCGAGATGCGCCGCTGCCCACTCATAGGTACTGATGTCGCGGGCGAACTGTTCGCGCACGCCGGGACGCAGCACCTTGACCGCGACCTGCCGGCCTTCGGTGGTAACCGCGCGGTGGACCTGCGCGATCGACGCCGCGCCGATTGGCACCGGGTCGAATTCGGCCCACAGCGCCTCGATCGGTTGCTCGAAACTGGCTTCGATGCTGGCCCGGATCTCGGCGAAATCCACCGGCGGCAGGTTGTCCTGCAGCATGAGCAGATTGCGGGCTGCCTCTTCTCCGACCAGATCGGGGCGGGTGGCGAGTGTCTGGCCCAGCTTGATCGCGGCGGGGCCGATGTCACGGAACGCTCCGGCGTAGTCGGGGGTGTCGGGTTGCCGGGTGCCGAAACGCGCAATGCGTGCCAGCCGCTTGATCGGTGCGGGCGTGTTGGGATCGCTTTCGATCCCCCGCAGCGCTGCGTGGCGCGCCAGCGTGCGCCCCCATTTGAGCAGGCGCCAGATATGCGTCGAGGGCCGTGCCACCCCTAGACCTTCCATCCCGAATGGATCGCGACGAGCCCGCCGAGAATCGGTTCGACGCGGGTGTTTTCGAAACCCGCCTCGCGGATCATGCGTTCGAAGCCGGGCATGTCGGGGAAGCGGCGGATCGATTCGACGAGATAGCGATAGCTGTCCTCGTCATTGGCAATCGCCTTGCCGATCTGCGGCACCAGCTTGTGCGAATAGAGGTCGTAGGCTTCCTTGAAGCCGGGCCATTCGACAGTGCTGAATTCGAGGCAGAAGAAGCGCCCGCCATATTTCAGCACGCGATGCGCTTCCTTCAGCGCCCGGTCGATATGCGTGACATTCCTGATCCCGAACGCAATCGTGTAGGCATCGAAGATACGGCTCGAAAAGCTCAGTTCCTCGGCATTCTGGCGCGACCATACCAGCCCGTCGATCCCGCGCTCCATCGCGCGCTCGATCCCGACATCGAGCATGTCCTGGTTGATGTCCGAGACAGTGATGCTCGCGCCCTTTTCGGCCATGCGGAAAGCGATGTCGCCGGTGCCGCCCGCCATGTCGAGAATGGCTTCGCCCGGCTGCGGTTTGACGCATTTGACGAAGCGGTCCTTCCACAAGCGGTGCATGCCCACGCTCATCGCGTCGTTCATCACGTCGTATTTGGCGGCGACATTCGAAAAAACCTCGCCCACGCGGCCGGTCTTTTCCGCAGCATCGATATCTTCGTAGCCGAAGGAAACGGTTTCGCTCATGCGGGGGCCTTAGGGGGAATTGCGGCCGCGGCAAAGGCCTTGAATTAGCCCGTCATCCCAGCGAAAGCTGGGATCGCCCTCCGACAACGACCCCAGCTTTGGCCGGGGTGACGAGATTTTCAGATGCCCGAGCTTCCCGAAGTCGAAACCACCGTCCGCGGGCTTGCCAGATTTCTCGAGGGCGAGCGGATCACCAGCGTACGGGTGAACCGGCCCGACATGCGGCGCCCCTTCCCGCCCGATCTGGTGCAGGCGCTGACCGGGGCGACCGTCTCGGGCCTGTCACGCCGCGCGAAATACGGCATCCTCCATACCGACCGTGACCATGCGATGGTGTTCCATCTCGGCATGAGCGGGCGCTGGCGGATCGATCCCGAAGCAGCGGACAAGCACGATCATTTGGTGCTGGAGACCGAGGGCCATGTCTTCGCGCTCAACGATCCGCGCCGCTTCGGCTCGGTCGACCTGCTGCTCGCCCCCGAACTCGATCTATGGCCGCCCTTTGCCGCGCTTGGCCCCGAACCGCTGGGCGCCGATTTGACGCCCGAGCATTTGCGCGAGGCGACGCGCAGCCGCAAGCAGGCGATCAAGCTGCTGCTGCTCGACCAGCGGATCGTGGCGGGCCTGGGCAATATCTATGTGTGCGAAGCGCTGTGGCAGGCGGGCATTCACCCGCGCAAGGCCGGCGGCAAGGTAACCATGCCGCAGCTCAGGCGGCTCCTCCCGGCAATCAAGGATGTGCTCACGCGCTCGATCGAAGACGGCGGCTCGACGCTGCGCGATTTCGCGCAGCCCGATGGCAATCTCGGCTATTTCGCCACCCGCTTCCATGTCTATGGCCGCGAAGGCGACGCCTGCCACCGCGATGACGGCGGGACCGTGCGGCGGATCGTGCAGGGCGGGCGCAGCACGTGGTTCTGCCCCCTGTGCCAGAAATAGCCGGTCAGGCGTCGACCAGCGCGTAATGCGGGGGCGGCGGCAGCCCTTCCATCTTCTCGCTGAGCAGCGGCCGGAAGCTGGGGCGGCTCTTCATCACCGAATACCAGTGCCGCGTCTGTTCGTGGCCCTTCCAGTCAATCCCGCCGAGGTAATCCGCCACCGACAACTGTGCCGCGCAGGCGAGATCGGCGAGGCCGAGCGTCGGCCCGGCAAGCCACTGGCGGGTATCCACCAGCCAGTCGATATAGTCGAGATGTGCATGCGCGTTCTTCATCGCTTCACGCAGGACGCGCGAATCGGGCGGCTGGCGCAACACGAGCCGCTTCTTCATCCGTTCGTGCAGCAAGGGCCCTGAAACATCGGCATAGAGGTTCTCGTCGAACAGCGCGACGAGCCGGCGGATCTCGGCGCGTTGCAGCGCGGAACCGTTGATCATCGGGTTGCGCTCGACCGTTTCCTCGAGAAATTCGCAGATCGCCTGGCTGTCCGACAGGCTGACGCCGCGGCCCGCATCGTGCAGCACCGGCGTGCGTCCGGCCGGGTTCAGATGCCAGAATTCGTCGCGCCCTTCCCACGGGTGTTCGCGCACCAGTTCGTAGGCAATGTTCTTCTCGCCCATCAGCAGGCGCAGCTTGCGGCTGAACGGGCACAGGGGGAATTGGTAGAGCTGCCACATGGATTGATTGCCTTGCCACAAGCCCGGGGCATGCGTCCACTGGGCCGCGGTACTCTACGCAGAAAATTGCGCGCATTCCGGCCGCGGCGAAAGCGGTGCCGGAATGCCCGGCGAAGCGATCAGAGCCCCGCGGCGTCGAGCAGCATCAGGCAGGCAGGCATGACCTCGTCCAATTGCTCGGGAGTTTCGGCCAGCGCCGCGTGTTCGCGCATCACCAGCCCCATGATCGTCCTGCGATCCGCGCCGAGTTCGTCCATCAGCCGTGCAGTCGTGCGCACGAAGAATTCCTGTCCGCGCTCGGCCATCACGGGATAGCCGGCTGCCCCGTCCTCGCCCGCGCGCTGCGCCTTGTGGACCAGCCCGAAGGCGACCGAACAGCGCAGCGCGCCCGACTGTTCGAGCGTCAGATCGGGCAACGGAGCGGCCGGTGCGGCCGAGGCAACCTGCATGAAGGAAAGGGCGAGCGGTGCGAGAAGCATGGTCATGTCCTGCTTCTAGACCCGCACGGATGAACCGCAAGCTACTCCGGATGCCGATCGTCGCTTGTCTCGCCACTGCGCACGGTTAAGGTGGCGAAACGAAACTCAAAGGAGAGAGATGCGATGTTCAACCACATCATGATCGGCACCAACGATATCGAGAAATCCAAGGCGTTCTATGAGAAGGTGCTCAAGGTGATCGGTGTCGAAGGGGCGATGGACAACACGCTCGACAGCGGGATCAAGCGCGTCTTCTTCATGCATGGCGGCAATGTGCTGGCGCTGTCGCAGCCGATCGACGGCGAACCCGCGACCTGCGCCAATGGCATGACCATCGGCTTTAAATGCGATTCGCCCGAACAGGTGAAGGAACTGCACGATGCCGCGATCGCCGCGGGCGGCACCAGCATCGAAGACCCGCCGGGCCTGCGCGAGAGCGCTATGGGGGCGATGCACCTGTGCTATTTCCGCGATCTCGACGGACACAAGATCTGCGGCCTGCACCGCGCCGGGTGATCGCCGCACCGGGGGGATGCACGGCCGAATCTCCGTCATCCCCCGCCTGCGCCTCTGAGCGCGCGCTAATCTCAGCGTGAAAGTTCGAACACGGCAAATTCGGCGCGCGCATTGGCGCCCGTCCGGCCGATCGGTCCACGGCTGGCGAAATACCAGTCGCGTTCGATCGTCGCTGCCTTCTCACGCGCAAGATCGCGGAAATCGCTGATGGTGACGTGGTGGATGTTTTGCGTTTCGTACCAGCTTACCGGGATGCTGCGCGTCACCGGCATGCGCCCACCGAACATCAGTGCGGCGCGCGTGCGCCAGTGCGCGAAATTCGGGAAGCTGACGAAGGCCCGCGTGCCGACCCGCAGCAATTCGTCGAGCATGCGGTCGGGCCGCACTGCGGTCTGCAGCGTCTGGCTGAGCACCGCGTAATCGAACCCCTTGTCGGGATAGTCGCGCAGGTCGCGATCGGCGTCGCCCTGTACGACCGACAGGCCCTGTGCAACGCAGCGCTCGACACTGGCGCCATCGATTTCGATCCCGCGGACGTCGCATTGCTTTTCGCGCAGCGCTAGCATGAGCGCACCGTCACCGCAGCCGATATCGAGCACGCGGCTGCCAGGCGCGACATGGTCGGCGATCACGGCGAGGTCGGCGCGCAGGGTCAACCGAGAAAACCTTCCACGACCCGGTCGAGCGCGGGGACATCAAGGAGGAAGCTGTCATGGCCATGCGGGGCCGATAGTTCAACAAAACTGACCGCAGCACCCGCTGCATTGAGCGCGTGAACCACGTGCCGGCTTTCGGCCGTGGGATAGAGCCAGTCGCTGTCGAAGCTCACAAGGCAGAAGCGTGCCGTGGTGCCAGCGAAAGCATCTGCTAGCCGCCCGCCATGTTCTTCTGCCAGATCGAAATAATCCATCGCTCGGGTGATATAGAGGTAGCTGTTGGCATCGAAGCGGCGGCTGAACCCGCTGCCTTGGTAGCGCAAATAGCTTTCGACTTGGAAATCGGCGTCGAACCCGAATGTCTTGGCGCCTTTCGACCCATCGGGGCGATCCTGCAGATTGCGCCCGAACTTTGCGGTCAGCGCTTCTTCCGACAGGTATGTGATATGCGCCGCCATCCGTGCGACGGCGAGCCCGTTTTCGGGCGCCTCTCCACCATAGTAATCGCCGCCCTGCCAGCGCGGATCGGCCATGATCGCCTGCCGCCCCAGTTCATGAAAGCCGATGTTCTGTGCCGAATGGCGGCTGGTCGAGGCAATCACCAGCACGCGCTCGGCGCGCTCGGGCCAGTTCGCCGCCAGGCTCAGCGCCTGCATCCCGCCCATCGATCCGCCGACCACCGCGTGCAGCCGCGCAATCGCCAGCGTGTCGAGCAGGCCGACATGCGCGCGCACCATGTCGCGGATCGTGATGACCGGGAAGCGCATCGCATGCGGGTTGCCATCGCCCGCGTCGCTGGCCGGCCCGGTCGAGCCCATGCAGCTGCCGATCACATTGGCGCAGATGACGTGGAAGCGGTCGGTATCGATCGGCTTGCCCGGTCCCACCATGCGCTGCCACCAGCCGGGCTTGCCGGTCACCGGATGCGGCGAGGCGACATGCTGGTCGCCGGTCAGCGCGTGACACAGCAGAATGGCGTTCGATCGGTCCGCATCGAGCGTGCCATAGGTTTCGTAGGCAATCTCGACACGCGCCAGTTCGCCGCCGCCATCGAGCGGCAGGGCATGAGGCAGGACAAGGGTTTGCGAGGCGGTGGACACAATCGGACCTTGGACGGAAACAATCAAAGCCTGCCTCTAACCACAAGCCTGCCGCTTGTCGAAGGGGCGATATTCTTCCATGCGACAAAGCCGCTATGGCAGAGAACGATACACGCGCGGGAAAACCCGCGATGAAGCCCTGGATTGCGGGCATCCACGCCTATGTTCCGGGCAAGTCCACCGGCGCGGACGGGCGCAGGCTGACCAAGCTGTCCGCCAACGAAAACCCGCTGGGTTGCAGCGCCGCAGCGCTGGCGGCGCTGGCGCGCGATCACGCCCCCGCAGAATATCCCGATCCGGACGCCAGCGCATTGCGCGCGGCGCTGGGCCGCGAACACGGCATCGATCCGGCGCGGATCGTCTGCGGCACCGGATCGGACGAATTGCTCAACCTTGCCGCGCAGGGATTTGCCGGGCCGGGCGACGAAGTGCTGTTCAGCCGGTACAGCTTCGCAGTCTACGATATTGCCGCACGCCGCTGCGGTGCGACACCGGTCGAAGTCCGCGATGCCGATTTCGGCGCCGATGTCGATGCCATGCTGGCTGCGGTGACCGATCGCACGCGGGTGGTCTTCCTCGCCAATCCGAACAATCCCACGGGCACGTACCTGCCGCGTAGCGAAATCGGGCGCCTGCACGCCGGCCTGCCCACCGACGTCCTGTTCGTGCTCGATCAAGCCTATGCCGAATATCTCGAACCCGAGGAGGCCGATGGCGGGTTCGCGCTTGCTGCTAATGCCGCAAACGTGCTGGTCACGCGGACCTTTTCCAAGATCTATGGCCTGGCAGGAGAGCGGATCGGCTGGGCGACGGGTGCCCCCGAGCTGATCGACGTTCTCAACCGCATCCGCGGGCCCTTCAATGTCACGGCAGGCGGACAGCGCGCTGCGATCGCCGCGGTAAGCGACCACGGATTCGTTACCCGTTCGCGCGAGGCCAACCGCGAAGAGCGCAAGCGCTTTACACAGGCGATCGAAGCGCTCGGCAATCACGGGCTGCGTGCGGTCCCGAGCAAGGCGAATTTCGTGCTGGTCCTGTTCGAAGGCGCGCTGCAGGCGGAAACCGCGCTGCAGGCGATTGCCGAAGCGGGCTATGCGGTGCGTCATCTGCCGGGCCAGGGGCTGCCGCAGGCGCTGCGTATCACCATCGGCACAGCCAGCCAGATGGACGATATCGCCGGCGTGTTGCAGCGCCTGTGCGGGAACGCGGCATGACCATCCGCCGTGTCGCGATCATCGGCCTGGGACTGATCGGCGGGTCGATCGGCCTCGCAGTACGCGAAAACCTGCCCGACCTGACCACCACGGGCTGGGATGCCGATAGCGGCGTCCGCGCGCAGGCGGCGGCGCGGGGCCTGGTCGATACGGTCGGGGAAACGCCGGCCGACGCCGTTCGCGATGCGGATCTCGTCATCCTGTGCGTGCCGGTGGGCGCGATGGCAGCCGCCGCGCAGGCGATTGCGGCGCATATCACGCCCGGCACCATCGTCAGCGACGTGGGCTCGTCGAAACGCAGCGTGTGCGAAGCGCTGGGCGCAGCCCTTCCCGAGGCCATCGTCATTCCCGCCCATCCGGTTGCCGGGACCGAAAACAGCGGTCCGGATGCAGGCTTTGCCACGCTGTTCCGCCAGCGCTGGTGCATCGTGACGCCGGCCGAGGATGCGCCACAGGCCGCGGTCGATGCGCTGGCGGATTTCTGGGTCGGGCTCGGCGCCACGGTCGAGGTCATGGATGCGCGGCACCATGATCTGGTGCTGGCGGTGACCAGCCACATTCCGCATCTGATTGCCTATACCATCGTCGGGACCGCATCCGACCTGGAAGAGGTCACTCGCGGCGAAGTCATCAAGTATTCGGCGGGCGGGTTTCGCGATTTCACGCGTATCGCGGCCAGCAATCCGACGATGTGGCGCGATGTCTTCCTGTCGAACCGCGATGCCGTGCTCGAGGTGCTCGGGCGGTTCACCGAGGATCTCAGCCTGCTCCAGCGGGCAATTCGCAACGGCGATGGGGATACGCTGTTCGACCTGTTCGACCGTACCCGCACCATCCGTCGGTCGATCATCGACGAAGGCCAGGATGATGCGCGCCCCGATTTCGGGCGCAAGGACCACTAGGCGCCAAAGCTCAGCCGGCTGGATCCAGATCAGGCCGGCAGCAGCGCTGCTTCGGAAATCACCATGGCGCTGATCGCACTGGCTGAGACGGGGCGACTGATAAGATAGCCCTGAAGATGGCTGCAGCCGAGGTCTTCGAGCATCTGGCGCTGCAACGGCGTTTCCACCCCTTCGGCCACTACCGACATCGAGAGCTGCGTGGCCAATCCGACCACCGCCTGGACGATTGCCTTCGCGGCCTTGGAATGGTCGAGTTCGGACACGAACGACTTGTCGATCTTCACCTTGTTGAAGCTGAACGACTGGAAGTAGCTCAGCGACGAATAGCCGATGCCGAAATCGTCGATCGAGATCCCGATCCCGTGGCTCTTGAGCTCCTCCAGCTGCGAGAACGCTTCCGCCGCGTTCTGGATGACGAGGTTCTCGGTAATCTCGAACTGTAGCCGGTGGGCGGGGAAACCTGTTTCCTCGACCACGCGCAGCACGGTATCGGTCAGCATTCCCGAATAGAACTGGCGCGGCGAGAGATTGACCGCGACCTTGAGCTTCTCCGGCCAGGCCAGACCGTCGATGCAGGCGCGGCGAAGGATCTGTTCGCCCAGTTCGTCGATCAGCCCGCAGTCCTCCGCAAGCGCGATGAAAATGTCGGGCGGGATTGCGCCGCGATCGGGTTCGCTCCACCGCGCGAGCGCCTCGACACTGGTTATCTCGCCGGTCGCGACGCAGACGATCGGCTGGTAGGCGATGTCGATCCGGCCTTCTTCGATCGCCGTGCGCAGGTCGCGCTCGAGCGTCCGGCGATCGCGCTCGGCGGCATCCATCTCGTCATCGAAGAAACACGGCTCGCCCTTCGCCTCGTTCTTGGCGCGGTACATGGCGAGGTCGGAATTCTGCCGCAGCGATTCGACGCAGCGGCCATCGTCGGGATAGAGGACCACTCCGATCGAAGCCCCGAGATGCGCGGTAATGCCCCGCGTCTTGATCGGTTGCCGGAGCCCGGCGATGATCATCTCCGCGCACCGCGCCGCGCGTTCCCGCAATCGCTCGCCCGTCATCAGGCAGACGAATTCGTCGCCGCCGATGCGGGCGATCTGGGTGTTCTCGTCGGACAGGTCGGCAAGGCGGGCGCCGACCACCTTGAGCACTTCGTCCCCGGTCACATGGCCGAACTGGTCGTTCACCGATTTGAAACGGTCGAGGTCGATGTTCAAAATGGCGAAGCGGTGCTCCGCCTCGATCAGGCGTTCGATCTGGGCGAGCATGCTGCCGCGGTTCAGCAAGCCGGTCAGCGTATCGTAATTGGCCAGCCGCCAGCGGGCGGCCTCGGTCTTGCGCATGCTGGTGATGTCTTCGGACAATCCCAGCAGATACTGGTTGGGCCGGTCGGGACCATCGATCAGCACCCGCGTCGTCCTGATATGGACGCGCGTGGCATCATCGCGTTCGAATTCGGCTTCGGTCTGGCTCGTTCCCCCTTGGGTGATCACTTTCAAATCATTGTGTTCGAAGGTCTGGCCCGCTCCCGGGAACAGTTCCGCATCCGATTTTCCCTTCATCGACTCGGCGGAACGACCGATCACCTCCTCGGCCTTGCGATTGACCAGCAGGTAGCGGCGCGTGTCGGTGTCCTTGACGAACAGCATCGACGGCAGATTGGACACCACCGCGTCGAGGAACTGCTTGTTGCGGTCGCGTTCGGCGCGCAGTTTCATCTGGTCGGTCGTATCGCGAATGACTGCGGCGAACCCGCCCATGTCCTGGCTGCCCCATGGTGCCAAGGACAGTTCCACCGGGAAAACCGTGCCGTCGGCATGGCGCGCTTCGAGTTCGACGAATGTCCCTACCAGGCGCGTCGGCCCCCCTTCTGCGGCTGCTTCGAAGCGTTCCTGGTGACCATGGTGAAACTTCTTCGGGATGATGGTCATGACATTGCGCCCGATGGCCTTGGCCGCGGGCAGTCCGAACATCTTCTCGGCGGCAGTATTCCAGTAGACGATCTCGGCGCGGTGGTTGGCGGCCATGACCGCATGCGGCGTGGCCGAAACGATCTTGGCGGCGATCTCGCCGCGCAATCGGCGCCCCCTCGCCTCGAGCAACTCGGATGCCAGTGTCGCGAGATCGCGCAACCGGTCGAGTTTCTCGATGGGGAAATCGGGATGCGGCACAGTATCGAGCGCACACAGGCTGCCGACACACTCGCCCGAGTCGAGCATCAGCGGCGCGCCGGCGTAGAACCGGAGCCTGGGATGTCCGGTGACCAGCGGGTTGGCGGCGAACTCTTCGGACTCGAGCGTATCCGCGATCAGCAGCGCCTCGCCGCGAGCCACCACCTGATCGCAAAAGGCGATATCGCGCGGCGTTTCCCCGATCTCGATCCCGTGCGAGGCCTTGAACCACTGGCGATCGGCATCGACCAGGCTGATCCCGGCATTGGGTACGCCCATGATCGAGGCCGTAACCCGCGCGAGTGCGTCGAACTCGCGCTCGGCCTCGGTGTCGAGCACGCCCAGCTCGCCCAGCGCAGCCAGGCGCAGTTGTTCCGGTTTCGGATTGGGGACGGACGGCAAATCCATCCGCTCGCGATAGACAGCAGAAGGTTATCGACCCGTTTACAATAAGGCCGGATAGACGCGTATGCGCAATTTAGTGTTACAGAGACCACTCCATAGCGTCATAAATGACTGCACCGCATGCCTTTTTCGCAAGATCGAAAACGTCGCGCCGGGTGGCGTCCTCAGGGATTCAGCGTGTTGATCGCCTCGCGCACCCTGGTTTCCACCTCGGCCCGGGGCAGGCCCGGCGGGATCGGTTCGGCGAAGCGATAAGTGATCCGTCCGGGCTGCTTGTAGAGCCGGTGATAGACCGGCCCGCTGTCCACCGCGACCGGGACCACCGGCAGGCCGAGCATCTTGTACAGGCCGGCAAAGCCGGATTGCAGTTCACGCTTTTCGCCATGCGGCACCCGCGTCCCTTCGGGGAAAATCACCAGGGGACGCCCATCCGCCGCGAGCGCCTTGGCCGAACGGATCATGGTCATCAGCGCGCGGGCCCCGGCATTGCGTTCCACCGGCACCAGCCCGAACGCCGCTGCCGCGCGCCCCCACAACGGGATGCTGAACAATTCCTGCTTGGCGAAGACGCTGGGGCAATCGAACAGCGCGGGCGTATCGATCGCCTCGAAAAAGCTTTCGTGCTTCATCGCATAGAGCACCGGTTCGGCCAGCGGCGCGCCTTCGAGCACGATCTCGCAGCCGAGCAGATGCGTGAGGCACCAGCGTTGCCACTGCGACCAGTTGCGCACCTGCCGGCGGAACGCTTCCACGCTGAACGGCAGAACCGCCAGCGATGCCGAGGTAATCAGCAGGCTCCCCAGATAGAAAGCGAAGTAGAAGGCAAGGTTGCGCAACAATCGCATAGGCGGATCAGTCTGGCAGACCTTGTGAAATCGCCGCGGCGAGCAGCTTGTTGTATTCGAGGAACAGCGTCGGCAGGTTCGGATGCGAGGGCACTGCGTCCTTCAGCACATCGATCTGCGGCGGCAGCGTGCCGGCGAATTCGGAGGCCGCCCGCGCCATGTGCCAGTCGGTGGTTACCAGGCGCACGCTCGTATAATCGTGTTCCTTGAGCCACTGCGCGGCCTCGCCCGCATTGCTGCGCGTATCGACGGCGAGATAGCCGAGCTTGACGCAGCATTCCATTGTCCGGCGCGGAACGTCGAATTCGCTGGCGAACTCGGCCGGGGTCACTTCGGGATCGACGCCGGAAACGAACATCTGCTCGGCCAGCCCCTCGTCGACCACTTCCAGACCGCGCGCGATGCGGCCCGGACCGCCGGTCAGCACGATAACGGCATCGGTGCGCTGCCCACTCACCGGCTTGGGCAGCGAGACGGCAAAGGCAAGGAAGCCGAACGCATAGACCAGCACAGCTGCAGCGAAGAGGCGGAGGATCACAGCATTTTCCTGAGCGAAGCGAGGACGGTAAACCGTGCTGTCAGCACCGCTAGAGCAACCGCCCCCACGGGGACAAGGGCCAAGACCAGCCAATCGCTGCCCTGCAGCCCCCCGCTGGATACGAGGCCCGAATCGAGCGCGGCGAACTGTGCCCCCATCAGCCACACGGCGGCCATCCCGATTACCAGACCCAGCGCGCCGCCGATCACGGCATCGGCCAGGATCGAACGTTGGAATATCCGCGCGATCTGCGCGTCGCTGCCGCCCAGCAGGTGGACGATCTCGATCGTGTCGCGATTGCCCCCCAGCGCATTGCGGGCGGCCAGCCACACGGCCGCCGCGCTGGTGAAGGCGAGCAGGCCGATCAGTCCGAACGCCATCCATCCTAGCGCCGACAGGGCATCGAGGACCGGCGCCAGCCACTGCGCCTGCGCATCGATCCGGGCAGCGGGTGCCGCATCCGCCAGCAGGCTGCGCAGCCGGTCCAGCGTGGCGGCATCGGCGCCGTCCCGCAGCCGCAGGTCGATCAGCGCGGGCAGCGGCACCGCCTGTTCCGGATCGTCAGTGCCCAGCCACGGTTCGAGCAAATCCGCAACGCTTTCGGGCGGGACGATCGCCAGCCCGGCGACCGCGGGGTCCTGGACCAGCAGGGTGGCCGCTGCATCGGCTTGCTGCGAGCGCGATTGCGGGTCGGGATCGACGATCTGCACGGTTGCGCTGCCCGCCAGTTCGCCGCGCGCCCGATCGGCGAGATTGGCGAGCGCAAGTCCGCCACCTGCGGCAAGCACCGTAAGGGCAACCATGATGGCGATCACCCACGGCATCGGCCCACCCAGCCGCGCCTGGGGCAAGAGATGCGCGGCGCGGCGTCCGCGAAAAGGTGACAGTCCGCGCTCGGCAGCACCGGCAAGAACGGGAGGCTTCTTCATTCCCCCGCCCCGATCCGGCGCGGGGGATAGCGTAATGCGCCGGTGGGGTCCGACAGCACCCCCTTGTCGAGACGCATGATCAGCGAATCGGGCACCTTGCTCAGCAAGTGCACGTCATGCGTTGCCACCACCACCGTGGTTCCAAGCCGGTTGAGCGCTTCGAACAGGCGGATCAGCTTGAGCGCCATTTCGGGATCGACATTGCCGGTCGGCTCGTCCGCCACCAGCATGTCGGGCCGGCCGATGACCGCCCGCGCGATCGCCACGCGCTGCTGTTCCCCGCCCGACAGGGTTGCGGGGCGGGCATCGGCGCGATGCGCCAGGCCGACCCATTCGAGCATGTCGGCCACCGGGCCCTGCAAATCGGCCTCGCGTACGCCCGAGACGCGCAAGGGCAAGGCGACGTTGTCGAAGGCGGAAAGGTGGTCGACCAGGCGGAAGTCCTGGAAGACCACGCCCATGCGGCGGCGATAGGCGGGTAGCCGTTCGCGGGGCAGGGTGATCACATCGGTGCCGAACATGCGGATCGCCCCGCGCGAAGGCCGCTGCGCAAGATAAAGCAGCCTCAGCAAGGACGTCTTGCCCGCACCGCTTGCACCGGTGAGGAAATAGAACCGCCCGGGAAACAGCGTGAAGGACACGTTGGACAGAATTTCGCGGTCGGTACCGTAGCGCAATCCGACATTGTCGAAGCTGACGATCTCCTGCTCGGCCACGCTCATCGCGCAGCTCGGTCGATCGAGAAGAAAAAGGCGCCCATCATCGTCGGGCACAGCCTATAACCGCGCTTGCATGTGGAAAAAAGCGCCCATGGGGGTTTGCGAACAGTACAGTCGCTTGTCGGGATTCGCGCACCGGCCTAAGCCTTGGGTCACCATGATTATCGCCTGCCCAGCTTGCTCCACGCGCTATGTCGTGCCCGACAGTGCGATCGGGATCGACGGACGCACCGTCCGCTGCGCCAAATGCAAGCACAGCTGGTTCCAGGACGGGCCCGACGCGGACCGGCTGACGCCCGGCGACATGGCGCCCGTCTCGCGACCGGTACCGGCGGCTGCACCCGCTCCGCCGCCGCCCCCGCCCGCAGCGAGCGCGCCAGATACGCAGGAACAGCCGGATCCGGCAGCGAAACCCGGGTTCACCTTTGCCGAAACCCCGGACCGGCCCGTGCCGCCAGATGGTCCCGATTTCGACGAAACCGCCCCGCCCTATGGCGAAGTGCAGGATGACCTGCCCCCCGCGCCTGCCGCCGAAATCGATGAAGGCCCCTCGCGGTTCGAGCACGCGCCGCCGTTCCGCCCGCGGCGCAACATCGCCAAGCTGTGGACCTGGGCAGCGGCGATCTTCGCCGCCATCGCGCTCGCCACGATTGCCGCGGTCAATTACGTCGGCCTGCCCGAATGGGTACCGGTTTCGCGCCCGCTGTTCGGTGTTGCCGAACCCGATATGGAACTCGCCTTCCCGGTGGAGGAACAGGAACGCCGCACGCTCCCCAACGGAACCGAATTCTTCGGCGCGCGCATCATCGTCACCAATACCGCGCGCGAATCCCGCCCGATCCCTCCGATCCTGATCGTGCTGCGCGACCAGCGCGAACGGCAGGTGTACAGCTGGGTGGTCCAGCCGCCGCAATCGACGCTGGCCCCGGGCGAGGAACTGACCATCAACGAAGCGGTCACCGATGTGCCGAAATCGGCGGTGTTCGCGGATATCGGCTGGGCTCCGCGCTAACCGGCGCTACCATGCGATAAAGGTGCTTGCGGCAGCGCAGCCTCGCTGCTAGTGGCGCGCTCCTACCGGCGGGGGCCGTCCTTGTGATGGGCCTCCGATGCAGACTGTGTGCGGTCGTGGCGGAACTGGTAGACGCGCAACGTTGAGGTCGTTGTGGCCGCAAGGCCGTGGAAGTTCGAGTCTTCTCGACCGCACCAACAGTCCCGAAAGATTTCTCTCAGATCTGTTCGATCCTGCTGAGGGGCCACCAGGGCCCTTCGGGGCGTTCGGCCTTGTGCCGGCCGAGGTCGCGAAGCCGCGCCATGAAGGCGGGCTTGAACATTTCGTCGTCCTTGAAATTCTCGCCCACGTCGCTGGAGAAAGTGTCGTAGCGGTCGGCGCTGGTCAGCATGATCCGTCCGTAGGGATTGTTCAGGCGCAGGCCCGCAATGGCCCCGATCTCGCTTTCATTGACCAGCAGATCGTACCCGCGCTGGCCGTTCTTGAGCGGACCAGAGCTGGTGTTGAAAGCAGCATCGCGCTTGCGCACGGTGGGGCCGTTGCGCACGACATAGACCGTGGGCGCAGTATCTTCGTAATCCTGCGCGATCGCAGCCTGCGTCGCACCGCCGGCGATCTTGGCCAGTGCATGGCCCTTCATCTGTTCGCGCACTTCCCGGTCGACCGCCGCCATCGCGCGGTCGAAGAAGACCGAACGGCGCACCCCGCCATCGTAGAGCGCCAGCGCTTCGCCATCGCTTCCCGCGACGCGCAGTTGCTGGTGGAACACCGGCATGGCGGAGGAGGCCATGGTCGCCGCCGCCAGCGCTTCCGCTGCCGCCGCGGCCGTGGGGGCGGCCTTCACCAATTCCTTGATATCGGTATAGCGGAACACCCCGCGCTCGGCTTCGACGAAGCCGGCGAAAGCCTCGATGCTGGATTGCCCGATCGCCTCGATCAGCCGTTCGTCGCCGCCCGGCATGAGCGCTTCGATGATGCGCTGGCGCAGCCGCCGCGTGCCTGCCGCCGAACCGAACAGCGGAACGCCGATCAGCCCGGTGCGCCTAACCACATCGCTTTCCCGCTCCGGCGCGTAACCCCAGACGAGCCGGTCGAGCGCGAAGCGGCGCATATCCGGGGTCTGCTTCGGATCGAGCGCGACCATCAGCATCAGCGCCTGTAACGAGCCGGTGGAAATGCCGGTGATGACGCCCACGCCACCAAGGGCGAGTTCGTTGCCGCTGTTGCGACTGAGCGTGTCGAATAGCCCCGCACCGAAGGCGCCCCACTGGCCGCCGCCCGACAGCAGCAGCACGTCGCAATCGGGGCGGCCGGCTTCATTGTGGCATTGCACCGCGTCGCGGATCGAACAGGACATGCGGTCGTCGAGCCTGCACACCGCGGCATCGGGGACGTCCGCCTGCACGTCGCGGATCAGGGGGCCGACATCGCCATCGGCAACGTGGGTGTAAAACCCGTCGATCTGGAACGTCAGCGGCCCGCGCCGAAACATCGTGAACGCGAAAAAGGCGAGCGCCGCAACGCCCAGCACCCCGGCGGCCACACCCCACAGGAAATTGCCCATCGATTCGTCCTCCCCCCAGCTGACAGGGCAGGACAATGCGCGCGAACCGCAGCGAATTCAATCAGCCGTGCGCGCCGAACTCGTTCGCGATGGCAGTCGAAATTCGCAGGCACAGTTCGTAGGCCTGTTCGATCGGATCGATGTGATCGCGCCGGATCGCGGCATAACCTTCGCCCTCGCCGCGCGGATATTCGCCCGGCTCGTTGAGCGCGAAATCGTCCTTGCGCGGGAAGCTGGTCGGAAAGGCGCGGCGCAATTGGGCAAGCGCATCGTCGATGCGCAGGGTGAAGACCATTTCCAACACATCGGTCCGGCTGATGTCGTTGGCACGGCTGAATGCCGGAACCGAGATCGCCTTGAGGAACATGTGTTGCAACAGCGCCAGGCGCACGGCCTGGAGCACGCCGATTGCCCGGCGCACGCTTTCGCGTTCGGGATGCGGATCGTCGTCGGGCACCAGCTCGAACAATCGGTGCAGCTTCAACGCATCGACGCGCAAGCGCGATGCCAGCCGGCGAAACACGCCATTGCGATCGTCCTTGATAAGATATTCGGCCAAGGCCTCGCAGGCCGCGCCCAGATGCTGTTCGGTCCCGCGATAGGGGCGGCTGGCCCAATAGGCGGAGTTGAACAGTTCGCCGAAGGCCGCAACCGTCTTGATGCTGGCCAGTGCATTCGACGCGCGCACCAGCCGCATGATCTGCCGACCGCGCGGGCTTTCGGACAGGAGCGTACCGATCTCCTCGATATTGCTTTCCGCCGCGCTGCCGACCCCGGCGATGATGTTCACCGGATAGCCGAGCTGCTGCAGGATGGCGTTGTGCGGGATCGCCCGGATCTGCCGCAGGCTCATCTCGCGATCGGCAGACAGATCGCTTTGCCGGCGCGACTTGCGGCTGCCGGTCTGGTTGAGCAAGCCGAGGCCGAAGGCGGTGATCGCGCGGCTGTAGGTCCGGCTTTCCAGGTGATCGCGCTGGTGATCCTTGATCGCGCGATAGAAATCGAGACTGAGGTCGGTCCGCCGGTAGAAAGGATCGGTGGGGACATCGGCGTCGGTATGCGCCGGGCTGTTCGCGGCGATCTGCGTCAGTGTCGCCAGCGCGATATCGGGGGTGGCGAACAGCAGGTAGCCGTCGCCGCCCTGAAAGCTCGCTTCGGGTTCGAGCGTGATCCCCGCGCGGGCGAAGCGGCGCTGCGTCCAGGCGCTGAGGGCCCATTCGATGCGGTCTTCGAAGCCGGAAGGGTGCGCGCCGCGCCCCATCCCTTCGCCATGCGTGTTGAAAATCAGCGCGGCGACATCGCCGAGGCCGTTGGCATCCATTGCCTCGGCCAGCCGGCCCTGCAGCCGCTCGATCGCGAGGCTGGCAGGGATTTGGCCGACGAAGCGCCCGGCGTCGGAGAACCCGGTCTGGATCGCAATCCGGCCGCGGGTCTTGGCATAGGCGCGGTAGTCGGGCTCGGCCAGCAGCAGGTCGAGGAACCGTCCGCCGTGTTCAAGCGCGGTCTCGGTCTCGAACAGCGGGGAGACATCGACCTTGTCGGCAATCCCGAACAGCTTGGCGAAATAGAGCGCGGCGAGCACGGTCGAGGGCTGTTCGCATTCGGCCACCAGCATGCGGATCGGCGCATCGGCATCCACATGCTTGAGGATCTGAGTCATCACCAGGAACTGCCGCACCGCGGTCGAGCTTTCGACTGCGAGGCTGGCGAAATTGGCGCTTTGCGGTTCGACCCCGGCCAGCAGTTCGCGCAAGGCGGCGATTGCGCCGCGGCTCGACAAGTCGATATCCGCCGCATCACCCAGCCTGGTGCGGATCGCATTGTGGAGCTGCTTGGCATTCACGCGGAAATGAATCCAGCTCATCCCCAGCCCGTCGGCGCGCATCGCGGAAACGAGCGTGCGCAGCGCAACCGCCCGTTCGGCCGCACAATCGCGCGCTTCGGTTTCCAGCCGGTCGATCAGCGGTTCGAGCGAAAGCAGCTTGTCGGCGTGGTCTGCGGTTAGCCGGTTGGCCGCTGCCGAAAGATCGGCGGGATCGGACAGATCGCCGGCAAATTCGTCGGCACTGGCGGCAGCATGTTCAGCGGCTCCGCGCAAACTGGCGATAAGCGGATGCGCTTCGTCGATCGCCGCGAGCGAGGCGGCATAGCGTTCGAGCCGCTGCGCTTTTTCCGACAGACGAAATGCAATCGAGGTGTACCACTTGATGTCGGTCCGCCCGTCCATGTCATAGCCGACCCAGCTGGCGAAACGGAACGGAAGGGGCTGCAGTTCGCACCAGCGCCCGGGAAATTCGGCCTGCGCCCGGTCGAGCACCGCACTCACCATCCGGTCACGCGCGTCCTGCGCATTGGCGAGCGCGGCCATCGCGCATTGGTGTTCGTAACGCAGCGTGATTTCCGGCGCCTCGCCTGCGGCCCCGGGCCGAGCGTCACCTCCGTTTGCGACTGCCTGCGCGACCGCTTCGCTTTGCTGCGGGGACAGCAGGAAAGTCGGATGCGCGGTGAAAACCACGTGCATGTGCGGCTGTTCCCAGAATGCGCGATAGCTATCGAACGCCGCGCCGCTCGATGCGAGCGATGCGAGACGCTCGCCCGCGTCGGACGGCGCCAGCAGGTTGCGCAGCCGATTGGCCCGCGCATCGAGCGATTGCGCTTCCAGCTCGTCGACCAGACCGCCCAGGTCCGCGATCCCCAAATCGCCGCTTTCGAGCTTGCGCGAAATATCCAGGGACAACTGGAACACCGGGTTGAACAGCGGCGTCTCGCGTGTCTGCCGGTGCAGGACGCGCAGGCGTTCGCTCAGGCTTGCCAGTGTCGGTTCGATATTCGTTTCGGCCATCATCTTTCCCTATGCCCCGCCTAGGCGGTGTTTGCGCGGTAAACGCGGCTGGCTGTCAAGCGCACCGCCGCGCCCCGCACGATGAATACGGATGCGGGCGCCACGAGTGCCCGATTACAACTCGCCTCTGGACTTGCCGCTTGCCACACGCCACCGCTCAGGCACAAATTAACCGCAAGCGGCAAGCTCCCGTAGGGGAGAAGCTGCGACAAGCGATCGGCCGGCGACGCAGAGGGGATATATGAGCGACTGGACCATCGGCATCATCGGCGGGTCGGGGCTTTATGCCATCGATGCGCTGGAGGATCCGCAATGGATTGCGGTACAGTCGCCCTGGGGCGATCCCTCCGACGAGATCCTGTGCGGCACCATCGGGCACGTTCGCGTGCGGTTCCTGCCGCGCCATGGACGCGGTCATCGCATCGCCCCCTCGACGCTCGATTCACGCGCCAATATCGATGCGCTCAAGCGCGCTGGCTGCACCGATATCCTCGCGGTCAGCGCGGTCGGTTCGCTGTCGGAAGAGCTGGCACCCGGCAGGTTCGTCACCGTCGACCAGTTCATCGACAACACCAAGGGTCGCCCATCGAGCTTTTTCGGGGACGGGTTCGTTGCGCATGTCTCCATGGCCGATCCGGTGTGCGACCGCCTGTCCAGACACGCTGCGAAAGCCGTCGCCGCAGCAGGGGGCGAATGCACCGAGGGCGCGACCTATCTCGCCATGGAGGGGCCGCAGTTTTCCACCCGCGCCGAAAGCCGGCTCTATCGCCATTGGGGCGCCGAAGTGATCGGCATGACCGGAATGCCCGAGGCCCGGCTGGCCCGCGAAGCGGAGCTGCCCTATGCTCTGCTGGCGATGGTGACCGATTACGATTGCTGGCGTGACGAGACCGAAGCGGTCGATGTCGGTCAGGTCCTCGACCGGATGCAGGACAATGCCCGGCTGGCGCGCGAAACGATCGAGGCGTTCTGCAAGGCCCTGCCGCGCAAACGCACGCCATCGCCCATCGACCATGCGCTGGACAATGCCGTGGTGACCGCGCCCGAGGCCCGCGACAAGGCGCTGATGACCAGGCTTGATGCCGTCGTCGGCCGCGTGATCCGCCAGCAATGAACGAAGCCTACGACCTCCTTGTTATCGGCGGCGGGATCAACGGCGCAGGCATTGCCCGCGATGCGGCGGGCCGCGGCCTGCGGGTCCTGCTGGTCGAGAAGGACGATCTGGCCTCGCATACCTCCTCGGCCAGCACCAAGCTGGTCCATGGCGGGCTGCGCTATCTTGAGAATTACGAATTTCGTCTCGTTGCCGAAAGCCTCCGCGAACGCGAAGTGCTGCTGCGCAACGCCCCGCACATCATCTGGCCGCTGCGCTTCGTCATGCCGCATGAACCGAGCATGCGGCCCAAGTGGATGCTATGGCTGGGCCTCGCGCTATACGACCGCATCGGCGGACGGATGAGCCTGCCCAAGAGCAAGCGCGTCAAGCTGCGCGTGGCCCCGCACCGCACGATCCTGCAGGACCGGCTGACCAGCGGTTTCGAATATTCGGACTGCTGGGTCGAAGACGCGCGGTTGGTCGTGCTGACCGCACGCGACGCGGAGGAACGCGGCGCGGAGATATGCGTGCGCACCGAATGCACCGCGCTGGAGCGAAGCGCGGATGGCTGGAGCGCGACGCTGCGGAGTGCTGCTGGCGAACGATCCGTGACGGCGCGCGCAGTGATCAATGCGGCGGGTCCGTTCGTCGACCGGGTGGCCAAGATCGCACTGGGGGCCGGCACACCGGCGCATCTGCGGCTGGTCAAGGGCAGCCACATCATCGTGTCGCGGCGGTTTTCGGGCGAGCATGCCTATATCTTCCAGCAACCCGACGGGCGCATCATTTTCGCGATCCCCTATGAGCGCGACTATACGCTGATCGGCACGACCGACCTGCTATACGAAGGCGATCTCGACGCCGTGACGATCGCCCCCGAGGAGACCCGCTATCTGTGCGAAGCGGCCTCGCGCTATTTCACCAGCGCGGTGACGGAAGAGGAAATCGTGTCCTCCTATGCTGGCGTGCGCCCGCTGTACGAAGACGATGCCGCAAGCAATTCGACCGTGACCCGCGACTACGTGTTCGAACTCGTCGCGCAGGACGGGGCGCCCATCCTGTCGGTCTATGGCGGCAAGATCACCACCTACCGCAAGTTGGCCGAACATGCGCTGGAAAAGCTGGGCGAGGTGATGCCGCTGCCGGGGCGCGACTGGACCGCCCATGCGCCGCTTCCGGGCGGCGACATGCCCGATGCCGATTTCGCCGGTTTCCTGTGGGAAGCGGGTGAACGCTATGCCTGGATACCGCCCGAAATGCTGCTGCGGCTGGCGCGCGCCTATGGCACGCGGATCGACCGTGTGCTGGGCGGGGCAACTGCGCTGGCCGATCTCGGGCGGCACTTCGGCGGTACGCTGTACGAGGCTGAGCTGCGCCACCTCGTCGACCACGAATATGCGCGCACCGCGCAGGATGTGCTGTGGCGGCGCAGCAAGCTGGGTCTGCACCTGCCTGACGAAGCACAGCAGGCGGTCGCCGACTGGTTTGCCGCGCGCGACTGACACGACGCTACGGAACCAGCGCGCTCCGCAAAGCTTGAAAGGGATACACCGCAGGTCCAATGGGCCTGCTTTATCCCTCCTTCTGTCCGGAGTCGTATGGCCCTGCACGATCCTGCCCGCCTGTCCCCCATTTCCCGCCAAGCGCTCCGCGAGGCCTACCGCGCGGAAGAGAACGCCTGCGTCGCCGAGCGCATGGCACAAGCCAGCGCGGCGAGCGCCAAGCACGAAGAAGCCGCCGAGATCGCCACCCGGCTGATCGAGGAGGCGCGCAAGCGCAAGGCCAGCGGGATCGATGCCTTCCTGCATCAGTATGGCCTCGCCACCGAAGAAGGCGTGGCGCTGATGTGTCTCGCCGAAGCGCTGCTGCGGGTGCCCGATGCGGCGACAGCCGACGCGCTGATCCGCGACAAGATCGGCGATATCGACTGGGCCGAACACATGGGCGAAAGCTCATCCACCTTCGTCAACGCCGCGACCTTCTCGCTGATGCTGACGGGCGAAGTGCTCGAACGTCCCGAGGAAGCGCAGAAGGGCATGGGCAAGACGCTCAAGCGCGCGGTCAACCGGCTGGGCGAACCCGTGATCCGCACCGCGACGCTGCAGGCCATGCGCATCCTCGGCGGACAGTTCGTCTATGGCCGCACGATCAATGAATCGCTCAAGCGCGCGGCCCCCGAACGCGCGCGCGGGCTGACGCACAGCTTCGACATGCTTGGCGAAGCCGCGATGAGCTTCGCCGATGCCGAACGCTACCGGGTGAATTACCACGAGGCGATCGAACGCCTGGTGCGCGAATCGACCGGCGATGTGCGGACCGCTCCGGGCATCTCGGTGAAGCTGTCCGCGCTGCATCCGAAATACACTTTCCTGCATGCCGATCTGGCGATCGCCGACCTGTTGCCGATCGTGCGCGATCTCGCGACCGCTGCGCGCGATGCGAATATCCATTTCACCATCGATGCCGAAGAAGCCGACCGGCTCGAACTGTCGATGGATCTGATCGAGGCGCTCGCACGCGACGACAGCCTGTTCACACGGCCCGACGGCAGCCGCTGGGAAGGGTTCGGGCTGGCCATCCAGGCCTATCAGAAACGCGGCGTGCCGATGGTCGAATGGACCGCGCGGCTGGCCCGCAAATACGACCGCAAGTTCTTCGTCCGGCTGGTCAAGGGCGCCTATTGGGATACCGAGATCAAGCTCAGCCAAGTCGGCGGCTTCAAGGATTTCCCCGTTTTCACCCGTAAGCTGGCGACCGACGTGAGCTATCTCGCCTGCGCGGAGAAGATGCTGGCCGCAGACGATGCCATCTATCCCGCCTTTGCCACGCATAACGCCTACACCATCGGCGCGATCAAGGCGCTGGCGGGCGGCAAGCCACTCGAATTCCAGCGCCTTCATGGCATGGGCGAGGATATCTACGGCGCGCTCGCGCAGATGGAAGGCAACGACCGCACCAATGTGCGGATCTATGCCCCCACCGGCACGCACAAGGACTTGCTGGCCTATCTGGTCCGGCGGCTGCTCGAAAACGGCGCGAACAGCTCTTTCGTCAACCGCATGGCGGATGCCGAAGTGCCCGCTTCCGATCTGGCGACCGATCCGGTGGCCGACATGGCGCAGCTCGATCCCTATCGCAATCCAACCATTCCACTGCCGGAAGACATCTTCCCGGGCCGCAAGAATTCGGCCAGGATTGACCTGTCCGATCCGCTGGTGCTCGAACCGCTGCAGGAACGCCTCGCCGCACTCGAGAACCGGCACTGGACTGCAGAGCCGACCTTCATGTCGGGTGCCGATGCCGAAATCGCCCCGATCAACAAGCCGCACGACCTGTCGGCCGAAGTCGGCACGCGCCGCGACACGCTCGATTTCGAAGTCGAGGAAGCGATCACGCGCGCCGAAGCGATCCAGCCGGGCTGGGATCGGCTGGGCGGCGAGAAACGCGCGGTGCTGCTCGAAGCGGCAGCCGATCTGTTCGAGGAACATACCGACGAATTCCTCAGCCTGTGCCAGCGCGAGGCGGGCAAGACGCTGATGGACGCAGTGCTTGAGCTGCGCGAAGCGGTCGATTTCCTGCGCTTCTACGCCAATGAGGCGCGGCGCCAGTTTACCGGCCCGATCCCGCTGCCCGGGCCAACGGGCGAAGAAAACCGGCTCAGCCTGCATGGCCGCGGCGTGTTCGCCTGCATCAGCCCGTGGAATTTCCCGCTGGCGATCTTCATCGGGACACCCGCCGCTGCGCTCGCCGCGGGCAATACGGTCGTCGCCAAGCCGGCCGAGCAGACGCCGCTGATCGCGGCGCTGGCGGTGCGCCTGTGCCACCAGGCGGGCATCCCCGAAGAGGCTTTTCAGCTGCTGCCGGGTGCGGGCGAAGTGGGCGAGATGATCACTTCCGATCCGCGCATTGCGGGCGTCGCCTTCACCGGATCGACGCAGACTGCGCAGGCCATCAACCGCGGCCTCGCCGCGCGCGAGGGCCCGATCGCCACGCTGATCGCCGAAACCGGTGGACAGAACGCGATGATCGTCGATTCGACCGCGCTGCCCGAGCAGGTGACCCGCGACGTCGTCGCCAGCGCGTTCCAGAGCGCGGGCCAGCGCTGCTCGGCGCTGCGTGTGCTCTATATTCAGGACGACGTTTACGACGAGATGCTGAAGATGATCCGCGGCGGCTTCGAGGCGCTGACGATCGGCAATCCAGAGCACCTGGCCACCGATGTCGGCCCGGTGATCGACATGGACGCCAAATCCTCGCTCGAACGGCATGTCGCCCGGCGCAAGAAGGGCGGTTTCCCCGTATGGCGCCGCCGCCTTCATCGCGGTGCCAATGCCGGGTGCTTCGTCGCGCCGACGATCGTGGAAATGGATTCGATCCTCGACCTCAAACGCGAGAACTTCGGCCCCATCCTCCATGTCGTGCGTTACCGCGCCGCCGATCTCGGCCGCGTGGTCGAGGATATCAACGCGGCAGGCTACGGGCTGACCATGGGGCTTCACAGCCGCAATGACGACACGCGCGCCTTTGTCGAGGCGCGCGCCAAGGTCGGCAATTTCTATGTCAACCGCAACCAGATCGGTGCCGTGGTCGAAAGCCAGCCGTTCGGCGGCGAAGGCCTGTCGGGCACCGGCCCCAAGGCGGGCGGGCCGCACTACGTAGCACGGTTCGCAACCGAACGCGTGGTGTGCATCGACACGACCGCAGCCGGCGGCAACGCAACGCTGCTGGCGAGCTAAAGGGCGGATAAGATTCCCGGGCCGCTTGCCCCAGTGGCGCGGCTCGGGAATCGTCGTCCCATGGCGATTCTTTCCGACAAGTGGATCCGCGACAAGGCGCAGAACGAGGGCATGATCGAGCCCTTCGTCGAGGCGCAGCGCCGCGAAGGGGTGATCAGCTACGGGCTGTCGAGCTATGGCTATGACGCGCGTGTAGCGCCCGAGTTCAAGATCTTCACCAATGTGAACAGCGCGGTGGTCGATCCGAAGAATTTCGACGGCGACAGCCTGGTCGACCGCGAAACCGACATCTGCGTGATTCCGCCTAACAGCTTCGCGCTGGCACGGACGGTCGAATATTTCCGCGTGCCCGAAGACGTGCTGGTGATCTGCCTCGGCAAGAGTACTTATGCGCGCTGCGGGATCATCGTGAACGTCACCCCGCTCGAACCCGGCTGGGAAGGCCATGTGACGCTGGAATTTTCCAACACCACCCCGCTGCCCGCGAAAATCTACGCCAATGAAGGCGCGTGCCAGTTTCTGTTCCTGCAGGGAAACGAGCGCTGCGAGACCACCTACCGGGACCGAGCGGGCAAATACATGGGTCAGCGCGGCGTGACGCTGCCGCGGCTGTGACCGCGATCGGATGAGCATTTCGCGCTTCCCCTTCTGGCGCGTCGCGCCGGGCGAGCGCGAGGGCGAATACGTCCTGCCGGTCATGCCGCCTGCCACGGTTGGGCCCGAAGGCGCACCGCATGTGATGGGCGGGGTCGCACTGGCGGCAGCGGTCGACGCGCTCGAACTGGCGAGCGGGCAGACGCTGCTGTGGTCCAACATTCAGTTCCTCGCCCCGACCACGCATGCGGAGGAACTGGTCGTTTCCTGCAAACAGTGCGGCGGCGGCCAGTCGGTGGGCCAATGGCAGGCGGAAATTCGCAGCAACGGCCGGCTGACCCACCGCGTCAGTGCGGCGCTGGGTGCGCGCGAGCCGAGCGAGCAGCGCATCTTCGCCGCGATGCCCGACGTCCCGTCCCCCGCTGAATGCGAAAGCGGCGATCGCAGCTGGGGCGTGCCCGGTACGCTGGGCGATCAGCTCGAGACCCGCGTAGCGATGCAGGACGACGCGCGCGGCATCCAGGCGCTGTGGTCCCGCTCGCAGGCGGGATTCGCAGCGGATTCAGGCTGGCTGGCAATCGTCTCGGACTTCTTCCTTGGCGCGCATCGCGCCGCGCGCGGCGGCTCCAGCCTCGACGATACCTATCGCCATATCCAGTCGGCGGACGATGGCTGGGTGCTTTCGGTGACCGAGCTTGCCGCCTTCGATCGCGGCGTGGTGCACGGCAGCGCCCGGCACTTCGCCGAAGACGGGCGCTTGCTGGCCATTTCGAGCCAATCGGGCGTCCTCCCGCGCATTCCGCGTACGCCGTAACGTCTTTGACTCTCCTGCCCGCCACGCGCATTCAGGCGGCAAAGGAGACTGACATGGCCGACACCGAATTCGACATCATCGTCTATGGCGCCACCGGGTACACCGGGCGTCTCGTCGCCGAACATTTCGTGCGCGAATATGGCAATGCCGCCAATGCCCCGAAATGGGCAATGGCGGGGCGCAGCATGGACAAGCTCGAAGCGGTCCGTGACGAAATCGGCGCACCGGCGATCACGCCGCTGGTCGTGGCCGACGCTGACGATCCCGCCAGCCTCGACACCATGTGCGCGCGGACCAAGGTCGTCCTCAGCACTGTCGGGCCCTACCAGCTCTATGGCGACGCACTGGTCGCTGCCTGCGTAAAGAGCGGGACCGACTACGCCGACCTGTGCGGCGAGCCGGGCTGGATGCGCGAACAGATCGACCTGCATCACGAGGCAGCCAAGAACAGTGGGTCGCGGATCTGTTTCTCGAGCGGGTTCGATTCGATACCCTTCGATCTCGGCGTGCTGATGCTGCAGCAGGAGGCGGTGAAGCGCCACGGTTCGCCCGCTCCGCGCGTCAAGGGCCGCGTCCGCGCGATGCAGGGGACCTTTTCGGGCGGCACCGCGGCCAGCCTCACCGCAACGATGAAGAACGCGGCCAAGAACCCCGGGATCATCAAGGTACTCAACGATCCCTTCGGCCTGACGCCGGGTTTCACCGGCCCCGATCAACCTTCGGGCATGATGCCACATTACGAGGACGAACTGGGCAAATGGGCCGCGCCGTTCATTATGGCGACGATCAACACCAAGAACGTCCACCGTACCAATTTCCTGCGCGGCCATCCCTATGGCGAAGACTTCCGCTATGACGAGATGATGCTGACCAGCCCCGGCGAGGCCGGCAAGGCTGCGGCCGACGCGGTCGTCTCGATGCTCAAGAACCCATTCGGTACCAAGCCCCCCAAGCCGGGCGAGGGCCCGACCAAGGAGGAGCGGGAGAACGGCTTCTACGATGTCCTGTTCGTGGGCGAATGGGAAGACGGCAAGCGGCTGCACTATGCCGTGAAGGGCAAGTACGACCCGGGATACGGTTCGACCAGCCGGATGCTGGCGGAAACCGGCATGGGCCTGCTCGAAAGCGATGCCGAAGGCGGGGTCGGTACTCCGGGCTCGTTCCTCGGCGAAGCGCTGGTCACGCGGCTGCAGGAACGTGCCGAACTGACCTTCGCCGTCGAACAGTAGGCACGACAGAACCGATACGGTGACCGCCAAGGCTGGCCATGGCGGTCACCGAAAACCCGGGTGGGCGGACCGGTTCAGAAACTGGCGCGCAGGCTGGCGCTGAAATTGCGCCCGGCCAGCGGGACGAAATCCTTGGTGAAGCTGGTGTGGCGGCGGCCCGAGACGTCGAAAATGTTGTCCGCCTTGAGCAACAGGGTGACCGAATTGGTCCCCCGCAACGGGCGCCACGCGATCGATGCGTTGACGAAGGTGTAGCCGTCGGTCGCGGTTTCGAACGGCGCGATGTCGTTCTGTTCGTCATACCATTCAACCTCGCCGCGCACGTCGAAGTCACCCGTCGACGCCTTGAGCGCGGCGGCCAGGTGCAACGGCGGAATCCGCGGGACGAAGGTATCGTCGTCGAGCTTGGCGTGGACGTATTCGCCCAGCAGTTCGGTCCCCAGCGTGAAGCTGTCCGTCTCGAGCAGATCGAAGGCAACTTCCCCCTCGATCCCGGAATAGGTCGCATCCTGCTGCAGGAAGACGAAGACCGGCAGGTCGTCCTCTTCGGCGCCCGTCTGCGACAGGTAGATGAAGTCGTCGAACCAGGTGCGGTACGCCGCGAGGCTGAACGTCGCGCCGGCTAGGCTCCCGCGGGCGAACAGTTCGGCGCCCCAGGCCTTTTCCTGCTTCAGGTTGGGATCGCCGATCTCGAATGCCTGCGTCGCGATATGCGGCCCGCTCGAGAACAGTTCCTCGGCGGCGGGCGCGCGTGCCACCCGTGACAGGTTGATACCGGTACGGATGGCAGGCGTCGCTTCGTAGGACAGCCCTACCGCGCCCGAGAAGGTGTCGAAATCGCGCGTAATGCCGAGCGTATTGGCTTCGGTATGCGTGTTTTCGTAGCGCAGCGAGCCCTCGACCTGCAGCGGACCGGTGCCATATTCCTGCAAGGCGAACATGGCGAACTGGTCCGTCCGGTTCGGCGCGACGAAGGCCTCGGCCCCGATCGCTTCGAAATCGCGGAAATAATACTGCATGCCGATCGAACCGCGCCACGGGCCGCTGTCGTTCTGGATCAGCTCGGCGCGGGCCTCGATCCCCTGGACATCGAACACCGTACCGATTTCGTCGCCCTCGAATTCGGTATGCGTATAGTCGGAATAGCCGGCGCGCAGGCGCAGCCGTTCGAACAGGCCTTCGCCGAGATAGATGTCGCCGCGCAGATCCGCCCGGTACTGGCGCAGGCCGATGCTTACGGCTTCTTCGCCCTCTTCCTCTTCGGCGCCGTGGTCTTCGTCATGCTCCTCGCCTTCTTCTTCGCCGTGATGGTGGCCCGCACCGGGGCGACCCGGCACGCCGTATTGGGTATCGTAAACCCCGAAGGAGAACCCAAGGCTGCTGTCGTTCCTGAAGAACGCGAGCCCGGCGTTCGCAGTCCATGTCTCGGTGCCGGTGTTGGGAACGAAACCGCGCTGGTCGGCGGCTTCGCGCAATTCTTCGGCTTCTTCGAGATTGCCTTCCTCGGTCTCTTCGGCAGCATCGGCCAGCAGGTCGGCGCGCAGCGCAGGCGCGACGGTATAGCCGGGGACTTCGAGATCGTCGGTCTCGCGCCATGATCCATCGGCATGGAAGACGAAGCCGCTATTGCCCAGCCGCATATCGACCGATCCGCCGATTTCACGCTGGTCGGCGGCGGTGTCGCCGCCAGCAAGGAAGTCGAAATGCACGCTTTCGCTCGGCAGCCGCAGCGGGATCCGCTTGTCGATGACGTTGACCGCGCCGCCGATCGCCTGGCTGCCGAACAGCAGGACTGCGGGGCCGCGCAGCACCTCGATCCGTTCGGCGGTCAGCGGATCGATCGAGACCGCGTGATCGTCCGAGGTGTTCGAGGCATCGATCGCGCCGATTCCGTCGATCAGCACCTTGACCCGTTCACCGGAAAAACCGCGCAGGATGGGGCGCGATGCCCCGGGCGCGAACCCGCTTGCCGATACGCCCGGCTGGCTGTCGAGCACGTCGCCGATCTGGCCCGCGAGATTGCGCTGCAATTCCTCCCCCTCGACCACGTCGGTCCCGGCGAGCAGATCGAGATCGCGTATCCCCTGCGCGCTGACGACGATCTGGCCCTGATAGTTGATCCGCCGGTCGTGAAGATCGTCGGTCAAAGGGGGATTTTCGGCGTCCTGTGCGGGAACTGCCGGTTCCGCGGACTGGGCGTAGGCCTGACTGCCCACGGCCAATGCCGCGAGCGAGACGGTGGAGCCGACGAAACGAAGCGAGTTAGCAAGACGATACAACATATCGTGGCTGTTAGCGCGCTCAGCCTGTGGCGCAACCTCTTTTTGGCCCGATTGCCTTGCCGCTCGACGAATTGGCCCGGCAAAGCGACCAACGACCGCGCGCGCCGCAGGGCGCGCAGGCCTTTCATCGGCCAACAGATATCCGGATTATCGAGGAAAATGGAGCGGGCGAGGCGATTCGAACGCCCGACCCCAACCTTGGCAAACTTCCCAGTCGCCTTTTCTATGCTTTTCGATTCTACGCCAAAATGCCCTCAAATATCTGATATCTTGATTATTTTTTGAGTTCGGCTACGCTAGGCTTTTCCAGAGGTGACCGGCGATTTCCGTTCCCGTGGTCACCCGGTGGTCACCCCGACACCCAAGGTTGGGGTCGCTTGACGGAGCATAAAATGGCGAGTCCCAAGTCGATTTTGATCACAAAGCGTTTGCTTGATGCGACGGCGCCAAGATCTAGGCGCTATGAGATCTGGGACAGTCAGATTTCGGGTTTCGGGGTGCGAGTAGGCCCAAGCGGGATCAAGACTTTCGTTGTTCGCTACCGGGCCGAAGGCGGCGGCCGCTCGGCACCCAAACGCTTCGTGTCGATCGGTCGATTTGGTGCGCTGACTGTCGAGCAGGCACGAAAGCGCGCCAAGGAGGTTCTTGCAGCAGCAGCTCTTGGTGCCGACCCTGCGGCCGAACGCAATGCCAAGCGCCTTGAACTGAAGATCGCCGGGCTGGTCGATCTCTATGAAGAAGAAGGATGCTATATCCAGCGCGGGCTACGGCAGGGCGAGCCGATGAAACCTTTGACCAAGAAACACACGATTGGTCGCTTGCGTCATCACGTGGTTCGCCTGCTCGGTCATAAGCGGATCAACGAACTGACCGCTGGCGATATCGAACGTTTCTTCCGCGATGTCGAGCAGGGCAAGTCACGTAAGGACCAGAAGATCGGCCACCGAAAACGTATTGTCGTGCGCGGCGGTCCCGGTGCTGCCCGAAAAGCATTTCGGGACCTTTCCGCCATGTACAGCTTCGCAGTCCGACGAGGACTGGTCGATTCGAACCCTTGCGAGAAAGCCGTGGTCAAGAAAACCGACGGTCGAAGGACGCGTTTTCTGTCACTCGCCGAAATCAGGAAGCTCGGCGAAGCTTGTGACAAGCTAGAGGAAGAGGGCTTTAATCCGAAGGCTCTCAACATCACCCGCATGTGGATCCTGACCGGCTGTCGACGCCAGGAGATCGTCGAGCTTAAATGGGACGAAGTAGACTTCGAGCGTGGATTGCTGGTGCTGGCCGACAGCAAGACCGGGCAATCGACCCGGCCACTTTCAGGGGCGGCACTCGGATTGATCAGGACGATCTCAAGAAACGATGACAGCAAATATGTATTCCCGGCGGACTCCGGGGAAGGCTACTTTCAGGGAACCAAAAAACTATGGCCAAAGATCGTTGCCAAGGCCGGTCTCAAGAACGTGACGCCGCACACACTGCGCCATACCATGGGTGCCATCGCCACTTCGAGTGGCGAAGCCCTCGCTATGACTGGCGCTATCCTCGGCCACGCCAATATGCGCTCGACCATGATTTATGCCCACATCGATTATGATCCGGCCAAAGAGGCCGCCGACCGGGTAGGCGCTACTCTCTCAGCGGCGCTGGGCAGATCAGTGGAGCCCGCCAGCGAACGATCGCCAAAGACAATTGGCTGAGCAGTTGCTCTTCGCAATTGAGTGGCCCGCTTTGAGTCGCAGAGAGACAGCCCACCCACCGAAAATCTCGACGCGAGACTACTGCTAAACCTCTGCTCGCTTTGCGGCACGACGTGCCTTCGCAAAGTCACGGTCGGTAGCCACGAAACGCTCGAGCATGGGCGCAATGAGTTGCTCCGGTGGAGGAGCATCCCTTTCGTTCCCCCCATTCAACACGACACCATACGCGACAAGGTCACTATGCAAGCGCGCAGAAATCTCGATCGGCAGTTTGACTGGTTTGACGTCGGTAATGTCGGAGAGTTTGAGCCGGGTCACCGTACCTGCTCCATGATAATATCACGCGTCACCAGCACCCGTACCGGGTAGCCCGGGCGGATGGTGAGCGTCGGACGAATATCGAGCTCGCGCGAGACGATCTGCTCCCCTGCACGGTTGACGGTGTCCTGGCTGCCCCGGCGAAGCGCGCGAACGAGATCGCTGTCACCGCCCAATCCGAGTTCGCTGCCGATGCCGAGCAGGGTTGAGACAAGAGTAGCCTTGACCACCCCGCCCCAGTGATAGTCGACGCCGTCCTCGAGCCCGGCATAGCCTGAAGGGTCGGTGGCGGGCTGGCGTTCAAGAACCAGCGAGCGCCCGTCAGGCAGGATCAGGCGATTCCATGCCAGAAGCACGCGGCGCTGCCCGAAGCCGACATCGGACGCATAATCGCCGATCAGGCGTGCGCCCTGGGGAATAAGCAGAATCCGCTCTGTGAGGCTGTCATAGACATTCTGCGTGACTTGCGCGGTCACAAGGCCGGGCTGGTCTGACCGGACGCCGGTGATAAGTGCGGCAGGAATGACCGAGCCCGCCTGAAGCACTGCATCCGTCGGCGCCGCGGCGACCTGCTGCAATGCAGAGGTGCGCCGATCGGCCGGGCGTTCGAGGAAAGCGGGCGCAGATCCCACGGCATCGGCCCGGCTCACAAGCTGCCCTGCGTTCGAATTGGCTGTGGGCGATGCATCGGTGCTTGAAACCGCCGTAGCGCCCGCAAAGAAGAGCCCGCTGGCCCGCGCCACTTCGCGCTCCTGCTCGATGCGCTGACGCGCTGCCTCTGCGGGACTTATTCCCTGCGTCTGCGGCACAGCGGGCTGCGATCCGACTGGTGGAAGCGCAGCGACAGCTCCGCGATCCTGGGCATTGAGGATGGGCTCGCCGAGATCGCCGGGAAGCGGCGGGCCGAGACGCGGTACCTGCGAATAGTCGCTCGGGCCCGAAGCAAGACCGTCGGCGACCGCCACTGTTTCGGTTCCAAACAGCTCATCCGGCCCTGCCTCCGAGACCGGTTGCAGGGCGTAAATCAACGCGCCGCCAACCAGTGTCAGAGCAGCGGCGCTGGCGATGCCGATGGCTTTGCGCGAGAGGCGGACGACGCGCGGTCCCTCTCCGCGTAAACGAACGATGGATTCAGCATCACTAGGCCGGTCCGGTTCGGCTTCACTGTTCATGACCGGCCCCACGCCCGATTGGTGATTTTGACCCGAACCTGCCTGCGCCTGGCGCCGAGCCGCAGTTCGGCCTTCTCGAACAGGCGGTCTACAATCAGGTAGCGGCCCGAAACGCGGTAATTGACCAGCTCCGCCTGCCCATCCTCGCCGATAACGAAGAACGGCGGCATCTCGCCTTGCGCAATATCGGGCGGAAACTCGATCAGGGTGCGCTGCCCGTCATCGAATATCCGCACCGGTCGCCAGTCGGGCCTATCGCCCGAAATCCGGTAGTCGAAATTGAGATTCTCGAGCGCAAATCCGCTTGCAACCGGCGCGGCGCGCGCTCCGTCTTCTTCGGCCCGGCGAAGAGCGATCAATTCGTCTGCCGGATAGCTCCAGCTGACCGACGCCATATAGACACTGGGGTTCGCCCGCAGTTCGACATGATAGGTTCGCCGATCGGTGTTGATCACGAGATTGGTCGCAATATCGGGCCGGGTGGGTTTGACGAGGATGTGGACGCGCGCCGTCGCGCCCGTCCCGCTCAGCGTATCGCCGATCATCCAGCGTACCGTATCGCCGGCAGCAACCGGTCCGGGACCGACGAGCTTTTCGCCCTCCTGCAATGCGATATCGGTCACCTGGCCCGGCTTGGTATAGACCTGAAACAGCGCGCCCTCGCTATAGGGATAGCGCTGGATCGCATTGTCGAAGCCGACATCGTCGGGCTCGACCCGTGCGGCATCGTTCGCCGCTCCCACTTGGCTCTGGGGGTCAGGGGCGGAGCCAGACCCAGGGGAGCGGCGCGCGGCAGTGGGGGAGGCCTGCCGCAAACTGAAAAGGTGAGGAATTCCGATGTTGTCTTGCAGGGCCGGGAAAGCCCCTGCGAGCGCGCCCAATGCGTCGATTGACGCCGCCGCTTGCGGGGCCGGTGTCGCTGCGGCAGGCGAGGCGAGAGCGAGCGAGACAAGGCCGAAAAAGCCGATTGCGGGAATTGTATGCGAGCGGGACATCAGCCGAGCTCCTTTGACCAGTTGATGGAAGTGACGAATATTCCGAGCGGGTTTGTTCGAAGCGCATCCGCGTTGGTGGGTGGCTGGACGGCGATGCCCAGAATCGCGGTCCAGCGGCTCGTCTCGGCGAGCGAGCCGTCACGGTAGCGGCGCTCGATCCAGGCCACGCGGAAGCTCCTTGGCGAAGCGCGGATGACGCTTGTGACATCGACCGCAACCTGTTCGCGGCCGATCGCGGCGAACGGATCGTTGGCCCTCGCATAGTCGTTGAGCGCCAGCGCACCCTTGTCGCTGGCAAAGTCATAGGCTGACATCCAGTTCTCGCGCACCACGATCGGATCGTCGGGAATGGCGCGCACGTTTTCGATAAACCGGGCAAGATGAAACGCAATCTGCGGATCGCTTGGGTCGAATGCGGCATTGGCGGGCGCGACGCTACGCGCTTCGCCGAGTTTATTCACTTCGACCACCCAAGGAACGATGGTTCCCCGCGCGTTCTGCCAGACGAGACTGCCAGTCAGGATTGCCGACAGCGCGAGCGCACCAAAAAAGGCATAGCGCCAGCTTCTCGCTTGCACCCGCGCCGAACCGATGCGCTCGTCCCAGACCTGGGCCGCGCGCTGGTAAGGTGTCTCGGCTTGCGGTGTCTTGCCGTATCGGATCGAAGGGCGTTTAAACATGAGGCGTCAGTCCTTTTCCTGAGTGTCGATGGAAGCTCCAGCTCCGTGCCCGTCGCCAGCGCGCACGGTGTGCGCGGCAAGCGACGCGGAATGTCCCAGAGACTGTCGCTGTTTCATGGATTTCGCCCAGCTCGGCGGGCCGCTTTCGGATTGCGCTGAAGACGGCGACCCCGACGAGGAAGCAACCCGGCCACCCATATTGCTGGCCGCTGCGCGCGCACCTTCGCGAAAATTTCCTTTGGCGCTATCCGCCGCCTTACGCAGAGGTGAGAGGGCAGCACCGCCTGCGGCACGTCCGACACCGGCCATGCCGCCTGCAACCGCGGCGCCGCCGCTCTTGCCTGCCGAACCTGTCGCATAGGCCATGGTGGCGCCTCCAGCAGCGCGCGATGCGCCACTGGCGACCGAGGATGCTGCGCTGGCTACAGCGCCGCCCGCAAGCTTGGCGCCGGCAATGCCGCCGACGGCTGCCCCGCCGGCCAGCACAGCGGTGCCTGCCGCGGCCCCTGCGCCGAGCTGCGGGCCGCCTGCGACGATGCCGTTGGCAATACCGGGACCGAATATGCCGAGCCCGAGCAGGGTAAGACTGGCGAGCACGATCGCTAGCGCATCTTCAATGGTCGGCTCGCCCGGAATGGCACTGGTAAACTCAGCGAAAAGCGTCGAGCCGATCCCGATAATGACGGCGAGCACGAGCACCTTGATGCCTGAAGAGACGACATTCCCAAGCACGCGCTCGGCCATGAAAGCGGTCTTGCCGAACAGGCCGAAAGGGATGAGCACGAAGCCTGCAAGCGTCGTCAGCTTGAATTCGATGAGCGTCACGAAGAGCTGGATCGACAGAATGAAGAAGGCGACGACCACCAAGGCCCAGGCCACCAGCAGGATGATGATCTGCAGGAAGTTCTCGAAGAAACTGACATAGCCGAGCAGATCGGCCATCGACGCAAGCAAGGGCGCGGCAGCATCGATCCCCACCTGCGCGACCCGTCCCGGCTGCAGCAGATCATTAGCGCCAAGGCCAGAACCGCTGGCTTTGAGGCCAAGTCCGGCAAAGCTTTGGAATATGATATTGGCCAGCGCGCTCCAATTGCCGATGATATAGGCGAAGATTCCGACGAAGAGCGTCTTCTTGACGAGGCGCGCGATAATGTCGTCATTCTCGCCCCAGCTCCAGAACAGCGCAGCGAGCGTGACATCGATAACGATCAGCGTCGTCGCGATGAAGGCAACCTCGCCCGAAAGCAGGCCGAACCCGCTGTCGATATATTGCGAGAAAATCGCTAGAAAACGGTCGACGACGCCGGTGCCTCCCATGTCAATTCTCTCCGCGCGATTGAGGCGTAGGAGATTGAGGCGCAGGAGCGCTCGTCACGGGCTTATCACCTACCGCGGCGTAAGCGTCGGGGTGCTCAACCCCGAAGAAACGGCGGCGCTTTTCGGCCCAGGCGGCACGGCAATCGGGCGAGGACAGCGCGAGCTCGCCCATTTGCGCGCAGGCCCTGAGCTGCGCAGGCAGCGGATCGCCGTCAGGCTCCCAGATGCTCGTGGCAGCCTCGGGACGCACTGCAGGCTCCTCGCGCAATTGCACGAGCGTCATGGCGACAGCGAGGCCTACAAAAACGGCTGCACCGGTGCGCGCGAGGACTTTGCTATCCATGGCGGGTCAGTCCGATTTGGCCGGAAGATCGCGCGGGCGCGTCGCCAGAAAGCGCCGTAGCTGCTCGCGCGCCTGAGCCTTCGCCGCCGCACGTTCGGCAGCGTCGAGTGCCTGCGCTCGTCCCATGGCCGCCATGGTCGCGGTAAGATCGGCGAGCTGGCGTGTTTGCAGTGCAAGCAGCTGGTTCCCGGCCTGCGCAGCTTGCAAGGCACCGGCAGCCGACTGGCTCGCGCCCAGCAGGCTATTCACCGCTTCGCGCGAGCCTTCGATATTGGCAACCGCTCCCGCTTGCACCTTGAGCGCATCCTCGAAAGCGGCGACACTATTTTGCCAGCGCACCTCGGCGCTTGTCACCATGGCCTGCTGCGAAGCACCGAGCGGGATGTTCTTGTATTGCGTTTCAAACGTCGTCTCGATCTCGCGTACATCATAAGCGATGCGCTGGGCCTGCTGCAGCAATTGCTGGGTCTGCTGGATTTGCTGCTGTAGGGGCTGGACGATATTGAGCGGCAGGCTCTGCAGGTTCCTGGCTTCATTGATGAGCGAAGTCGCCTGGTTCTGCAGCATGCGGATTTCGTTGTTGATCTGCTCAAGCGTTCGCGCTGCAGTCAGCACATTCTGGGCATAGTTGGACGGGTCGTAAACGATACCGCCGAACTGCGCATGGGCGGGCACCGGTGCTGTGGCAACCACGCCGGCGACAGCAAGCGCAAGGCCACCAGCCAGTCCGTTCAAATTCTTACGAAAGGTCATTGGAAGTCTCCTTCATTCTGAGGGTTGAAAAGGCCGAATTCGGCTCGGGAATAGCGAGCAGCTCTGCGGCCCAGTCGAGGCCGCGATGCCTCAGCCAGGCTTCGGTAAAACCTTCGCGCCTTTCGTTTTCGGCAATCCGGGCAATGTCGAGCTGATCGCTTTTCGAAGAGGCAGCCGTGAAAGCGAGCGCCACTTCTCCAAGCCCGAGTTCGAACAGGCGATTACCGCGTGCCGACTGGCAATAATAATCGCGTTTAGGCGCAGCCTGGCTGAGGATTTCGATCTGCCGGTCATTAAGCCCGAAGCGGCGATAAATCGCCTGTATCTGCGGCTCCATCGCCCGCTCATTGGGCAGAAATATGCGGGTCGGGCAGCTTTCGATAATGGCGGGCGCAATCGCCGATGTTTCGATATCGGCGAGGCTCTGGGTCGCGAAGACCACGCTCGCATTCTTCTTGCGCAGCGTCTTGAGCCATTCGCGCAGTTGCGCAGCGAAGGCAGGGCTGTCGAGCACCAGCCAGCCCTCATCGATGATGAGGAGGGTAGGCGATCCGTCGAGCCGCCCTTCGATCCGGTGAAAGAGATAGGAAAGGACCGCAGGCGCTGCCGCCGAGCCGGTCAGCCCTTCTGTCTCGAACGCCTGGAAGCGCGCTTCACCGAGCCGTTCGCTTTCGGCGTCGAGCAGCCGTCCGAACGGGCCGCCGATGCAATAGGGCGCGAGCGCCTGCTTCAATGCCTGCGACTGGAGCAGAACCGCAAGACCGGTAAGCGTCCGCTCCGCAACAGGCGCTGTGGCGAGCGACGTCAATGCAGTCCACAGATGATCCTTGGTGGCCGGATCGACCGCAACACCTTCCGAGGTAAGAATAGCCTGCAGCCATTCGGCGGCCCAGTTTCGTTCGGCCGGTTCGTCGATGCGCGCAAGCGGCTGCAGGAGGACGCCATTGTCGCTGTCCTGCGAAAGGCTTGAACCGAGATCCTGCCAATCGCCGCGGCAGGCAAGCGCTGCGGCGCGGATCGAGCCACCGAAGTCGAAAGCGAATATCTGAGCGCCGGCATAGCGGCGAAACTGCATCGCCATGAAGGCCAGCAGGACAGACTTGCCGGCGCCGGTTGGGCCGACCACCAGGCTGTGACCGACATCGCCGACATGAAGCGAGAAACGAAACGGGGTGGAGCCTTCGGTCTGCGCGTAGAACAATGGCGGCGCATCAAAATGCTCGTCGCGCTCCGGCCCAGCCCAGACTGCCGAAAGCGGCAGCATGTGCGCGAGGTTGAGCGTCGAGATCGGCGGCTGACGAACATTGGCGTAGACATGGCCCGGCAGGGAGCCAAGCCAGGCTTCGATCGCGTTCATGCCTTCTGTCACACAGGTGAAGTCGCGGCCCTGGATGACTTTTTCGGCGAGCCGCAGCTTTTCGGCTGCGAGTGATGCGTCTTCATCCCAGACAGTGACGGTTGCCGTGACCAATGCCAGCCCGACATGGTCCGACCCCAGTTCCTGCAGCGCTGCATCGGCATCTTCGGCCTTGTTGGCTGCATCGTTGTCGACAAGCACCGAGGCCTCATTGGTCATCACCTCCTTGAGGATCGCGGCGACCGACTTGCGCTTGGCGAACCATTGCCGCCTGATTTTTCCGAGCAGTTTGGCCGCGTCGCTCTTGTCGAGCATGATCGCACGGGTCGACCAGCGATAGGCGAAGCCCTGCGCGTTGAGGTCGTCGAGCAGTCCCGGAAATGTCGCGCTTGGAAACCCGACTACAGTCAGCGTGCGCAGATGCGCTGCGCCAAGCCGCGGTTCGAGCCCTCCGCAGAGCGGTTCATCGGCGAGCAGCGCATCGAGATGCATCGGCGTTTCGGGTACGCGAACTTGCTGCATGCGCGTGGAAATGCAGCTGTGAAGGTATGTCAGCGTTGCTCCATCATCGAGCCATTGGACTTCAGGAAAGAAGCCTTCGAACAGGCGCAGCAAACGGTCCGTCCGGTCGATGAAGCCATCGCGCAGTTCACGGGGATCGACGCCTTTCTGGGCCTTGCCTTCATACATCCAGCTTTCGGCGCGGGCGGCATCTTCGGCGGGCGGCATCCAGAGCAGCGTCAGAAAATAGCGGCTTTCGAAATGCGCGCCTTCTTCGGCAAACTGGGCCGCGCGTTCGCGCTCGACCAGCGCAGAAGCAGGATCGGGAAAATCGCATGCAGGATAGTCCTGCGCAGGTCGGCGCACTGCCTCCGCGAAGAGCGCCCAGCCCGAGCCAAGGCGGCGCAGCACACTGTTGAGCCGTGCGGTCGTTGCAACCAGCTCAGCAGGCGTTGCGCTATCGAGATCAGGTCCCCGGAAGCGCGCGGTGCGCTGGAAACTGCCATCCTTGTTGAGCAGCACGCCGGGACCGATCAGGGCCGCCCAGGGCAGGAAGTCCGCCAGCCGTTCGGCCTTGTTTCGATATTCACGCAAGCTCAGCATGGCTTAGACCTGCAGATGCGCGGGGAAGCGCAAGTGCCGCCGGGCGACATCCACGAATTGCGGGTCGCGCCGCGCCGCCCACATCGCGGCCATATGGCCCAGCGCGAGGAAGGCTATCCCTGCGATCCACAATTGCAGACCGAGCCCGATAGCTCCTGCAAGTGTCGCATTGGCAATCGCGAGCCCGCGCGGCGCACCGCCCAGCAGGATATGCTCGGTCAGTGCCCGGTGGACGGGAACGGCGAAGCCTGGCGGCAATCCAGTTGAACCGGCGCCCATCAGACGAGCGCTCCGCCGCCGAACGAAAAGAAGGAGAGGAAAAACGAGGAAGCTGCAAAGGCAATCGACAGGCCGAAGACAATCTGCACCAAGCGCCGGAAGCCGCCCGATGTATCGCCGAAAGCGAGAGCGAGACCGGTCGCAATGATGATGATCACCGCAACGATCTTGGCGACCGGCCCCTGGATCGATTCCAGGATCGCCTGCAGCGGCGCTTCCCATGGCATCGACGAGCCGGCGGCATGGGCCGGCGCGGCAAGCGTAAGTGCGACAACACCGGCAAGAGCGATAGCGGAAAGGCGCGATCGCGCCCGCGACAGAATAATCATCATGAAGGGTCTCCTTGGGTATGGGGAAGAGGGACGAGGACGTATTCGCCCGAAGCATCGAGAGCGCGGACCTTGGCCAGTTCGGCGAGCCGCCGTCCGGCGCCATCACGGACCAGCACAGCGATGACGTCGATGGTCTCGGCGATGAGCGCGCGCGGTACGGTCACCACGCTTTCCTGAATGAGCTGTTCGAGCCGCCGCAGCGTGCCGAGCGCAGAGCCTGCGTGGATTGTGCCGATCCCGCCTGGATGACCCGTTCCCCAGGCCTTGAGCAGATCGAGCGCTTCAGCGCCGCGCACTTCACCGATGGGAATGCGATCGGGTCGCAGACGCAGCGCCGAGCGGACCAGATCGGACAGAGTTGCAACGCCATCCTTGGTCCGCAGCGAGACGAGATTGGGCGCGGCACATTGCAGTTCGCGCGTGTCCTCGATCAAGACAACCCGGTCGGGACTCGATGAGATTTCGGCGAGTAAAGCATTGGTAAGCGTCGTCTTGCCGGTCGATGTGCCGCCCGCGACCAGGATGTTCTTTCGCTCCGCAACCGCAGCGCCAAGCGCCTCGGCCTGCCATGCATCCATGATTCCCGCCGAGACATAGTCGGCGAGCGTGAAGACGGCGACAGCAGGCTTGCGGATGGCAAAGCTCGGCGCGGCGACCACCGGTGGCAGAAGACCTTCAAAGCGTTCGCCGCCATCGGGAAGCTCTGCCGAGACGCGCGGAGCTCCAGTATGCACCTCGGCGCCGACATGATGGGCAACGAGCCGGATGATCCGCTCTCCGTCGGCGGCGCTCATCAGGCAGTCGGTCGCGGCAAGGCCTTCGCCCAGCCGGTCGACCCACAGACGACCATCGGGATTGAGCATCACTTCGATCACCGCAGGCTCTTCAAGCCAGCGTGCGATCTCGCAGCCAAGCGCCGTGCGCAGCATGCGCGCGCCGCGCGACAATGCCTCGGACCGGATCGGAATAACGCTCATGAATTGCCTCGAATTGCGGCAACCGACCACCGGCTGCACTCGCGAGGCAGATCAAAAGGACATCAAAATGCTGTCAGGCAACAGGAATTTGCGCGAAGCGTAGAGTAGAGTGAAATTGGCCGGAAAGGGCGGTGCGAATCCAGCAGGCACGGTTCTCGTGTCGATGCCGCCCTCGTTTGCTGGGTTGTGAATTTCTCGTGTTTGCCCCCAATGGCGCCTGCTCATGGTATCTTAGGCGTTCCCGATTTTCGGAGACCCTTCACCGTGACTTGTCACAAAACCTCTGATAGGGGCATGTCGAGTGCAAGGATTTGTGACATGAAGGCGGCGACCCAACCCACACAACGTGAGATCATGCGCGGGCTCTTTGCGCAGCAACCGATCCTGCGCGCGCGCGAGCTGCGCGAAGCGGGTGTCGATGGAAAAACCATAGCCCGGGCGGTCGACGATGGAGAGATCAACCGCATCTCGCGCGGGCTCTACCAGACCGCCGACGCAGACATCGATGCCGACCAATCGCTCGCTGAAATTGCAAAACGCATCCCCAATGGCGTGATCGCCATGTTCTCAGCGCTCGCCTTTCATGAACTGACCGATCAGATGCCGCGCAAAGTGTGGGTTGCTATCGGCAGCAGCGACTGGTCTCCCGCCCCCTCCTATCCCCCTACACGCACTGTTCGATTTAGCGATTCCTATCACCAGCAAGGGATCGAGCATCACAAGGTCTCCGGCGTATCCGTTCCGATATATTCTGTGCCGAAGACGCTTGCCGATATGTTTCGAAACCCAAAGCTCGTCGATCGATCAGTCGCAATTGAGGGACTGAGGGCCGCGCTTGAACAGCGCAAGGCCACACCGGCTGAAATCTCTCAGGCCGCGATTGAAGGCGGAGCCTGGAGCACGATGAAGCCTTATCTCGAGGCGCTGACCTCGAATGGGTGAGAAGCCCATCAATCTGGCAAAATCGGTCAAAGACCGGCTGCTCAACATCGCACGTGCGAACGGCCGGGTGTTTGAAGTTGTCCTCGTTCGCTTTGCGCTCGAACGCCTGCTTTATCGCCTGTCGCAGTCCGCCCATCGTGATCGATTCGTCCTCAAAGGCGGAATGCTGGTTACCGTCTGGCTGGAAAGCGAAAGCCGCGAAACCCGCGATGCCGACTTCCTGGGTCATGGCGATGAAGGCCCCAAGCAACTCGTTGCGGACTTTCGGGAGATCATGAGCATCGCGGTTGAGGATGGCATAGAATTCGATCTCGACGCTCTGAAAGCCAATCCCATCAGAGAAGAGATGGAATATGGTGGGACGAGGCTCAAGACCTTCGCCTATCTCGAGCGAACGAGGATCCCGGTCACCATCGACATCGGATTTGGTGACGCCCTTGCCCACCCATCCCATGAACTCACCTACCCGACATTGCTCGATCTTCCACCGCCCGACATTCGCGCCTATCCGCCTGCCACAGTGATAGCCGAGAAATTTCAGGCGATGGTTCAGCTGGGCATCGCGAACGGACGTATGAAGGATTATTACGACCTCTGGGCGATGCCCCAGGCCCTCGACGTCTCGGACGACGAGCTCGACGCTGCCATAGCGGCGACATTCGCACGCAGAGGAACTGAGATTCCAATCGATCGCCCGCCCGGCCTGTCGGAAGAGATGGCGCAGGATGGTACCAAGCAAGGCCAATGGGCCGCATACGCCGAGTCAATCGACCTGGAAAAAGTCAGCCTTGAGGAAGTGATCGAAACCATCTGGTCGATGGTCGGATCCGCTTGCAAGCGGATCGCGCAATCGAAGTAGCTTGTATGGTTTGTCCGCTGTTGGGCCGGTAGCGGACTGTCGGCTTCAGACGCGATTGTAGCCAAAGCCGACCTTCACCTGGCTCACGGGTATGATCAGAGCGAATGCGGTTCACCGATTATGGCCTACCTACATGCTCTCGGGACCCTAAATTCTGTCCGAGCGTCTTTCATCCTAGATTGCGATCGCTTTCTGCTCATTGCGTCGGTTTGCAGGACACCAATGACTGTTGTGAGCATGCAATTGCTGATCTAACCACACGCTCACGGGAGACGGATGCTGCACGATTGGTTGCCCTATTGCGGAAAAGCTCCAGATCCTGGGGGCTGGTTAACCAATTGGAATTTCGCACCCGAATTGGTCGCCTGCCTTCTGGTCGTGGTAGGGGGCGCATATTGGCAACGCGAAAGTCTGAGAGCCACGCCGACATACGCAATCCTGATCGTCTTCTGCCTTCTCTACATCAGCCCCTTCTGCGCGCTCGGATCCGCATTGTTCACAGTTCGCATCATCCACGATGTCATACTCGCAGCGGTCTTCGCCCCACTGCTCATTGCGGCCTTTCGGCTCGAGGACAAGAGCTTGCCCGGGACGTTGACCGTATGGACTGCGGTACATGCCATCACCTTCCTGGCCTGGCATGCACCTCCATTGTACGAACTCGCGATGCGTAGCGACGCGGTTTTCTGGCTCATGCAAATCAGCATTGTCGCCACGGCAGCAGCATGGTGGGTCAAGGTCATTCGATCGCCGTCTCCAGCTGCCGCGACAGGGCTGTTGGCGACGATGGTCGCAATGGGGGCACTTGGCGCGCTACTTACCTTTGCGCACCGTGCGTATTATGCCCCACATTGGCTAACGACCCGCTTGTGGGGTCTCTCGCCAATAGAGGATCAGCAGATTGCGGGTATCATTATGTGGGCCCCCGCGAGCCTGGTCTATCTAATCGCTGCATTGACGATACTCTATCGATCGCTTGGTAACAGAGCGGCTGCATGAGGCTTCATGACCTGATCCGAAGATGGGCGGTCAGTTATACCGAGCATGGAAAGTATTCTCCGGTCGGTGTCTGGTTTCACTGGATAATGGCAGGGTTGGTTCTCTTTCAGCTCGGCTCAGGCTGGATGATGTTGCGCTATCCCGTCGGGGCAAGCAAGCTTGCCACCTACGAATTGCATAGCGAGCTGGGGCTGACCATCCTGTTCCTCGCCATCTTAAGGTTTGGCTGGCGCCTTTTTGTCCCCGATCCGGTCAACGACGCCGATGCGCCAGGCTGGCAGAGCACGGCAGCACATATCACACAGTACCTTTTCTATGGCCTGTTCGCGCTACTTCCGCTGAGCGGATGGGCGATGTGGTCGGCGATACAGCCGGTGCAGCCTCTGCGGCTTGCCGGATTGGTCGCTATACCCCCGATGCCCTTTCATACACTCTCCCCAGCGTGGCAGTATCAGGTACTCGACTGGGCGGAGAGCCTTCATGTGCTAGGCGTTATCGGCCTCGCATTGCTGGTGCCGCTGCATGTCATTGCGGCATTGAAACACCATTTCTGGGATCGCGATGATACAGTCAGGGGCATTCTTCCGGAAATCCGAGACGACGAGACGGCTCCGGACCATACGCAATATACGCCGCGAGTGGGCTAATTTCGCTCTCTTGCAGCTTGCTGGCCGCATCGTGCATGACGTTTAGTGCATCGCCGTATCGCTCACCGTTGCGCCAGCGGCGCAATTGTTCGGCGTGGTACTCAGCGCTTTGACCGATCAGGGGTGGGTTGCCGCCACCCGAGCCCAGACCGGTTTCCCCATGGCAAGATGCGCAGGACGATAGAGCGCGTTCGGGTAAGCCTGCATGGTAGATCTCGTATGCTTTCGCAATTTCGCACGAGGGTTCAGTCAAAGTCGTGCTTCCCTCCATGCCCTCGGGAAAGTCCATGGCCGCGTAATAGGCTGACACAGCCAACCGCTCCTCGGAATTTAGACGGCCTGCAAGCCAAGTCATTTGGGGATGGCTACGTTGGCCGTCCGCGTAAAAGCCCAGCTGCCGCACAAGATATCCCGTATCCATGCCCGCTATTCTCGGCACCAACGCTCCGTCGCCGCCGCCGTCCAGCCCATGACAAGTGTGGCAAGCGGCCTGCGGACCCGCGTCCCCGCCTGATAAGGCAATCAATTCGCCGGTGTCGTCGAATGGATCGTCGATCGGGGCAGGAGTGCATGACGCCAGCGCCATAGCAAAGGCGGCGACGGACAGGTTAGAGCGGAAAAGCATCGTCTGGCGGGAACGAAGCATGCAATTGTCCGGTTCCCATGGGAATGGGGAGTGTGGAGCATCGGAATTGGAAAGCCATCGTGGCCGGCGTAGCCTTAGCCGCTTGTGCAGCGCTTGCCGCATGCAAGGACCCGGTCGAGACGCGGCGAGAGCCGGCTATCGGACCGAAGGATCGCGGCTTAATAGCAATCAAGCGCGCAGGCTGTGGATCTTGCCACGAAATTCCCGGGCTGGACTGGCCATCCGGGCGCTTGGGACCATCGCTTGATGGCTTCGACGATGTCGGCTTGATAGCTGGCCAATTGCCGAACCGGCCGGACGTATTGGCGGCCTTCATCCGCAACGCACCTTCCGTGAAGGAGGGCTCTTCCATGCCGCCAATGCCAATTAGCGAGGCTGAGGCGGCAGATATCGCAGCCTATTTGTATGGTCTCGACCATGATTGACGCACTTTGGGGTTGGCCACCTCCGGTACTCGACCCGGCAGGTCCGTATTCAGGCAAAGTTACAACCCTGGCCTGGTCGCTTTTCGGTTTGGGCGCTTTCGTCACATTGGTCGTGGTGTTTGCTCTTTGGGTCGCCATCAAGGGACCAGACAAGTGGAAAGCGAAGCTAGGAGGCGAACGCGCGATCTTGCTCGGCGGGGTGGCCTTTCCGGGCGTCGTATTGACCGCGCTACTGGTGTGGGGACTCACACTTACGGCCAGCCTGACAGAGCCGATCCACGGGGACGAGATGCGTATTCGCGTTACCGGTGAAATGTGGTGGTTCCGTGTGCAATATCTGGACCCATCGGGCGCGGTTGTGATGGAAGATGCGAATGAGATTCACATTCCCGTCGGACGTCCGGTGGTGCTCGAACTGGAATCCGCCGATGTGATTCACAGCTTTTGGGTGCCGCATCTATCGGGAAAGAAGGACATGATCCCCGGGCGACGCACACTGCTGCGGATCGAAGCCGATCGCCCAGGAGAATTCGGCGGGGTGTGCGCGGAGTATTGCGGGCGGCAACATGCGCTGATGGGCTTCGTTGCCGTAGCGCATGAGGACGACGATTTTCGAGAATGGTATGCCGAGCGGAATGAGCGCCTCGTTTCAGCGGGCCTCGACATAACGCGGCAAGTAGAATCATCGTCCGGATCAGGGACGCAGGGTTCGGAGCGATCAACAGTTACGCGTACGGGTGCGGGCGCTAACACAAATTCCGGTCAGCAGTCCGGAAGAACACTATTCATGCAGTCCGGGTGTGCTGCCTGCCATCGTGTCGCAGGGACTGAGGCAAACGGCCTCGCTGGCCCGGACCTCACCCATGTTGGGTCGCGCCGGACGCTGGGAGCGGGTATTTTGCCGAACAACCGCGGGACGCTGATTGGTTGGATCGGCGACAGCCAATCGCTCAAGCCTGGCAATCGCATGCCGAGCTATGACATGCTCAATGCCGACGAGCTCGAAGCTATCGCCATCTGGCTCGAGCAGCAGAAATGAGATCCGAGACGGGTTTCGATTATTCGCTCTATGAGCGCTTCCCCACCGAGAAGCGTCCCGATAGCGAAGTCGAAGAATTGAACCGCATCTGGCGCGCGCCCAAGGGGTGGGCACGTCTTACCGCGGTCAATAACAACTACGTTGGCTTCTGGTACGTCGTCACTGCTTTCGGCTTCTTCTTAGCAGCAGGAATTCTGGCGCTGGGCATGCGTGTGCAACTCGCCGCTCCGATGCAGGATTTCCTCGGCGTCGATACCTATAACCAGTTCTTCACCATGCACGGAACGGTGATGATGTTCCTGTTTGCCGTGCCAATGGTGGAGGCGATCGGGATCATGCTTTTGCCGCAGATGCTGGCGGCACGCGATCTACCGTTTCCCAGGCTGTCAGCATTCGCCTTCTGGGCCTATTTCGTAGGCGGAACGATGTTTTTTCTCTCGCTGTTCGTGGGGTTGGCGCCCGACGGCGGCTGGTTCATGTATCCCCCGCTGACGAGCATCGCCTTCAGTCCCGGTATCAATACAGACTTCTGGTTGCTCGGCATCGGCTTCATCGAGATCTCGGCCATTGCCGGAGCGATCGAGATCATCGTGGGTGTGCTGCGCACCCGCGCGCCGGGGATGACCCTCGACAAGATGCCGATGTTTGCGTGGGCCATGCTGGTGTTCGCGGTAATGATCGTGGTCGCTTTCCCCAGTGTGATCCTGTGCACGATGCTGCTGGAGATCGAACGAGCTTTCAATTGGCCTTTCTTCGATGCGCTACGCGGCGGCGATCCCATGCTGTGGCAACACCTCTTCTGGTTTTTCGGCCATCCAGAAGTCTACATTATCTTTATCCCAGCCGCGGGTCTGATGAGCATGATGGTGGCCGCAGTCGCCAAGGTGCCGCTCGTTGGGTACCGCCTCAACGTTCTGGCGCTGGTCGCTACCGGCTTCATCAGCTTCGGCGTCTGGGCGCATCACATGTTCACTACCGACATGCCGCGCGTCTCGGCAGGCTATTTCTCCGCCGCCAGCATGGCGGTCAGCCTGCCGGCCGGCATCCAGGTGTTCTGCTGGATTGCGACGCTTGCCAGCGGCAAGATAAGATGGACCACGCCTGCGCTATTCGTAGTCGGCAGCGTAGTGATTTTCACGATGGGTGGGTTGACCGGCGTTATGGTGGGCATGGTGCCCTTCGACTGGCAGGCGCATGACACCTATTTCATCGTCGCCCACCTCCATTACGTGCTGATGGGCGGCATGGTTTTCCCGATGTTCGCCGCGTTCTACCACTGGCACGGCATGACTAGCAGCCGGGCGCTATCTGAGCGTGTCGGGAAGTGGGTCTTCGGGCTGATGTTCGCGGGTCTTCACATCACTTTCTTCCCCATGCACCTGACCGGCTTGATGGGTATGCCGCGCAGGGTCTATACCTATTTGCCCGGGCGCGATCTCGATCTGCTCAATCTGGTGTCCACCATCGGCGCTTTCGTGATGGCCGCTGGGATACTCCTTTTCCTGTTCGATCTCGCGCGCCGCTTTCGTTTCACGGTTCATGACGATGCAGGCAATATCTACGGGGGCGGTACGCTCGAATGGCTTCCCACCGGTTTGTACTCCACTCGCTCGATCCCGCTGGTTACGTCTCGCGAGCCTTTATGGGATCGCCCCCAAATCTCGAAGGAAGTCGAAGAAGGGCGCTATTTCCTCCCGAACTCTGCCACTGGTCAGCGCGAGACGTTGATCACCTCGACCGTGATGGCTGAACCACAGTACGTTCAACTCATGCCCGGCCCGTCGCCATGGCCATTGTCAGCAGCTGTGTTCACCGCTCTCTTTTTCCTCTCGCTGACGGTGCAGGGCTACGCCTTTGCAGTGTTTTGCGGGATTGTAGCAGTGCTAAGTACGCTTCGATGGCTTTGGGAAACCGACCGTCCCATCAAACAGGAAAGCGCCGACATCGGCGGCGGTATCGAAGTTCCGATCGCCATCACCGGGCCGAAAAGCCACGGCTGGTGGGCGTTGAACACTTTGATGGTCGTAATCGGCATGATCGGCTTCATGGCCGTGTTCGCCTACCTCTATCTCTATGGCATCAATCCCGAAGTCTGGAGTGCGCCTCCGCCGCTCGGCGCAACTGCAATCATTGTCGGGATAGAAGCGGCGGCGCTTCTTGCGGCCTGGGGCGGGCGTCGGTTTCTCGCATCGAAAGAAGGGCGGCTTGCCGAAGACCTGCCCTGGATGCTGGAGGCACTTGCTGCGACCCTGCTGGTCGGAGCCTTATACCTCGATGTGACTGGATGGCTCGCGACGGGTCTTGAACCCACCGCGAATGGGATGGGTGCGACTGTTTTTATGCTTTCGGTGCTTCAGGGACAGGTGGTCGTGGTCGCTGTCATCATGGCCACCTATCTCGCTTTTCGCGAAGCGCGGGGAATCATGACCACTCCGACAAACGTCACCATGGATATTGTCGCACGTTTCATAATGTTCTGCGCGCTGCAGGGCATGGTCTTTACTCTCTTGCCGAGGGTGTTCCCCGGTGTCTGAAGCAAAGAACAGCGAGATTGGCGAGCCCATCGACCGTCCTTCGATCTATCGCACGCTTCTGATCGCCTTCGTGATCTGGTCGGCGCATTTCGCTATCAGCTACACCGGAGTGCTGGTTTTCCCCGATGACGGGATCGCGCGGATCATCGCGATAGGAGCTGGTCTCATCGCAATCGCCGCATTGCTGGGACAAGTCCTGAGGCTACGTGCTCCACGCTCGCCGCTCGCTCTCGGCGCCCTCGGTCTGGCTGGGGCGGGTGTAATCTTCGGCACCTTCCCCGCGATTGTTGGTTAGTCAGAGTGGCAAAGCCGGAAGAGGAGATTGCCCGCATGGATCGCACAGTCACTAATTCTCGTTCTTTTGCAAATCCCTTGCACGCGATACTGCTCGCCTTTCCCGTGGCGCTTTATCCTGCCGCTCTACTTACCGATATAACCTATCTGAATACGGCGGAGATCCAGTGGTCCAACTTCTCGTCCTGGCTCATTGCCGGGGCAGACCTGTTCGCTGGCCTGGTCCTCGCCTCGGCACTGCTCGCCCTCTTCTTCGGACGAGCTCGACACGCGAAAGGTCGCGGTACGCTCTATCTGATTGTCATCGCCGCAATGTTCGGTCTCGGTGTGCTGAATGCTTTCCAGCATGCTCGTGATGGCTGGCATTCCGTCGGCACTTTGGGCCTCGTGCTTTCGATACTGTGCTCGATCCTGGCCTTGATCGCAGCGTTTGTCGCCTACAGCACCCAGACGGTGGAGAAACGTGCATGAACCGCCTAGCCTATCTCGTCTTGCCGCTTACTTTCGCGCTTGCCGCGTGCCAGGTCAGCAGCGATCCCGATCTCGATCAGACTGGCGAGCGTCCCGAGCTTCCCGAACAGAACGATGCTCTCGTGCCGGCGATGGAAATTCCGACGCCGGAAGGATGGGGGGACGAACTACCCATCGTACCCGAGGGGTACACTGTTTCCGCCATTGCACAGGATCTGAAGATTCCACGGCAGACGCTCGTGCTGCCCAATGGGGACATTCTGGTCGCCGAGGGTTCTGGCGGCAAGGCGCCAAAGTTGAGGCCCAAGGATGTTATCGCAGGCTGGATAAAGAAGCGCGGCAAAAGCCCGGTCGAAGGCGGAGACCGGATAACGCTGCTGCGCGATGAGGACGGAGATGGGCAGACCGATCTCCAGACTACTTTTATCGAGGGTCTCGATGCACCCTACGGCTTAGCTTTCGTTGATGGCACGCTCTACGTAGCCAATCAGGGAAATCTGGTAAGCTTTGAATATTCCGAGGGAGCGACCAGTATCGCGGGATCTGGCACCGAAGTTACAAAGCTCCCTGCCAAGATCAATCACCATTGGACGAAGGCGATGACCGCCAGCCCCGATGGCTCGAAGTTATATGTAGGCATTGGCTCGAACAGTAATGTCGGCGAACGCGGCATGGATGTGGAAGAGGACCGTGCGGTCATATGGGAAATAGACCGCGAAACGGGCGCCAGCCGGATTTTTGCCTCCGGCATCCGCAACCCCACAGCACTCGCTTTTGACCCGTGGAACGAGCAGCTTTGGGCGGTCGTCAACGAGCGTGACGAACTTGGACCGCAACTCGTGCCTGATTACCTGACTTCCGTGCGCGACGGTGCCTTTTATGGCTGGCCCTACAGTTACTACGGTCAAAACGTCGATCCGAGGATCAAGCCGGCGAGGCCCGACCTGGTCAAAAAGGCCGTAGTGCCTGACTACGCGCTGGGCTCACATGTTGCCGCACTTGGTGTCGATTTCACAACCGACGGTGGCTTGGGTGGCCGGTTCGGCGAAGGTGCTTTCGTCGGGATGCACGGAAGCTGGAACCGCGCCGATCCGTCGGGCTACAAGGTCGTCTTTGTGCCCTTCCGTGGTGGACGCCCGGATGGGCGGCCGATCGACCTGCTCACAGGTTTCTTGAAAGACGGGCATGCGAGGGGGCGTCCGGTGGGCGTGACATACGACGAGGCGCGTGGCGTATTATATGTCGCGGATGATGTGTCGAACACCGTTTGGCGTATCGCCCCACGCGGTGCAGTACGCCGCGCTTCCCCGCAGGACAGGACCCAGGTGCTTGGCGGGGCACGGCCGCCGTCCACAACGTCCACCACGAGGTAATCCGGTTTAGTAGCGCCGCCTGAAATCGGGATGCTGCTTGTGTACGTCGGATGCGCGTCCTTGGTTTAAATGTCAGATCGTACGCTCAACAGCTTTCTCGGAATTGACCAGATCGGAACATCCGCGCGGACAGCCCAGTTACTTAACCATGCTTGGATTTCTTCGCATTGACCGAAATTTGGTGGTGTTGATCGCCACCGCGCTTCTCTGTGTTCCCTCGGTATCGCCGGCCCAGTCAACAACCGATACCGAAGCGGGTATCGAGACGACACAAAGCGAAAGTCTTGATCTGAAAATCCCACCCTCGGTGCCGGAAACGGCATTTTCTGGCGCTCGTTCGCGCGTAGTGCTTGCCGCGCAGGTTATGCTCGATCGAAGCCGCCATTCGCCCGGCGTGATCGATGGTTACATGGGCGGCAACACGATGCGGGCGATCCAGCATTTCCGACGCGCCCGCGGGCTTCCTGCTGAGGGAGGCCTCGATCCGCAGCTGATGCGATCACTGATAAAGTCGCAGAGCGGTGAGATTTTCCAGACCTACACGATCACGCGCGACGACGTGGACGGACCGTTCTTTCGTGTTCCCGACGCTATGTCGGCAATGGCAGCGCTGGAACGTGTTGGCTGGACCTCGCCGCAGGAGCTGATCGCAGACCGGTTCCATATGGATCAGGACCTGCTTCGGGCGCTCAATCCCGAGGCCGATTTCAGCCGCGTGGGGACGCGGATCACTATTGTTGCGCATCGAGAGGAAACACTTCCTTCGCAGGTCGCCCGGATTGAGGTCCGCAAGTCGGACAATTCGGTCGTCGCTTTCGACGAGCGGGGCAATATCCTTGCCAGTTATCCCGCGACGGTGGGCAGCGCGCAATTTCCCAGCCCCTCCGGTTCGATGGAGGTGGTCGCGGTAGCGCCCGATGCAAACTATACCTTCGATCCGAGCGGGCGCGAATGGGGTCCCGACGAAACGCTGATCGTCCCGCCCGGGCCGAACAATCCGGTGGGCGGCATTTGGATCGATCTGAGCAAACCCGGATATGGCATCCACGGATCGCCCGACCCGCAACTGATCGGCAAGACCGCCAGCCATGGCTGCGTAAGGCTTACCAACTGGGATGCGAAGGAACTGGCGGATGCGGTGCGCCAGGGGACGCGCGTGGTGTTCGCCAACCAGGCTGGAGGTGCATCGTGAGCGGCACCGACTATGCTGACCGGCGCCAGTTGATCAACCGCAACCAGATTGCCGCGCGCGGCTTTCGCGACGAGGCGTTTCTGTCCGCCTTTGCCAAAGCCCCGCGCGAGACCTACGTCGATCACCGGATGGATGCGGGGGAAGTCGGGGCAGACGACCGATTGCTCGAGGTCGGGGCGGTAACGGGTTATGCCGCAGCCGTCCTCTCCCGCCCTGCTGGGCAGGTCCATGCGATCAAGTGGCACGAGGCGCTGGCAAGGCAGGCGGCGGCGCGGATTAGGGAGTTGGCCTACGACGATTGCGAGATCATTACGGGAGATGGTCTGAAGGGTCTGCCGAACGAGGCGCCCTTCGACGCGATTTTGGTGGCGGTGCGGTTCGATAGCGTGCCGGACGCGCTCAAGCGGTGATCCGCTGACAGTATGGAGTCTTCTGGCCTTCTTGCGGTACTCGCTCTCGCGCTGCTGCCTTCGCTGGGTAATCTTCTTGGCGTTGCGCTGGCCGAGTGGCGCAAGCCGCCCGAATGGCTGGTCGGCGGCGCGCTCCATGCCGCTGCTGGGATCGCCACCGCGGTTGCCGCAATTGAGCTCATCCCGCGTTCGCAGGAGCGGATCGAGACCTGGCTGTTGGTCGTGGCGCTGATCGTCGGGGCAATCTGCTCCGCAAGTATCGCCAAAGCCACACGAAAGATCCGCGACCGAATTGGTAGCGCCGCAGGCCGTGCGACCACTTGGGGGGCCTATGCCGCAGTGTGCGTTGACTTGCTGACCGATGGACTGATGACCGGCGGCGGGGGAGCGGTGGCGCGCGAACTGGGGCTGCTGCTGGCCCTGTCTCAAGTGGCGGGCAACTTGCCGGGTGGCTTCGCCATCGCTGCGAATTTCCGCTCGGCAAAGATTACGCGCAGGCACCGGCTAAGCGCGCTGGCGATCTATCCGCTGCTTCCGGTGATCGGTGCGTTCGCGGGGTATACCGTGTTGGCCGGAGCGGGGGATGTGCTGACGGGCTTCGTGCTCGCTGTGTTCGCGGGCCTGCTACTGACCGCGACGATCGAGGATATCGTGCCCGAAGCCGACCAGCCCAAGGCTAAGCGCCGTATATCGAGCCCGTCCTTCGCACTGGGCTTCGGAGCACTCCTGTTGACCTCGGCTTATCTTGGACAGTGACATGAGCCTTGCTGGCTTGTCTCTGTTCGCGCTCGTCCCGCTGTTCCTGACCGGAGCCGTGCTCGTCTGGTTCGCCGGAGCACGGCTGGCGGGCTATGCCGACACGATATCGCAGCGGAGTGGCATCGGACAGGCGACTATCGGCGTCATCTTGCTGGGCGCGGTGACTTCGTTGCCCGAAATCACCACCACCAGCGTTGCGGTAATCTCCGACAATCCGCGCATGGCGGTCAATAATCTCGTCGGCGGGGTCGCCTTTCAGGTGGTCGTCATCGCGCTGGCTGATCTGTTCGTGGGCAAAAATGCGCTGACCAGTATGGTGCCGGGGCCGCGCGTTATGCTCAACGCGGCAGTCAGCATCGTGCTTCTGGTGCTCGTGGCGCTGGGCGTGATGGTGGGCGACTGGGAATTATGGGGTATCGGGGTCGGCTTCTTCCCGGTGCTGATCGCCACAATCTATCTTTTGTGCCTCTGGCGGTTAGGGAGGAGCGTCTCTTCGAGAGGCTGGACGCCGGAAGCCTTGCCGGAGGTGGATCGACAAGAAGAAGCTCCTTCCGAGCTTTCCAATATCCGACTTGTCGGCGTCACCGTGACAGCAGCCGTGCTGATTTGTGCAGGCGGCACACTCGTGACATTGGCGGCGGAGGGGATGGCCGAACAAACGGGTACCGATACCGGAGTGATGGGCCTGACCCTACTCGCCTTCGCCACGTCACTGCCCGAACTCAGCACGGCAATTGCCGCGGTTCGCATCCGCCGTGTGGAATTGGCTATTGGCGATATATTGGGCGGAAACATGTTCGATGTGACGCTGATCCTGCTGATCGATATCTTGGCGGCGGGTCCGCTCGTACTCAATCAGGTCGATCGCAGCGCGATGGTGGCCGCGCTCCTCGGCATATTGCTGACCATGCTGGTCCTGATCGGCCTGCTCGAACGGCGGGACAAGGCCATGCTCCGCATGGGCTACGATTCAATCGCCGTGCTTGTCGCCTATTGTGCGGGAATGGCGGCGATCCTGGGCGGCGCCTTTGCCGAATGACTTTCCGACGATTATGGGGTAGAGACCTGCTGTCCAATCCCGTGGCGGAGAAGGCGATGCCAAAGATGTCGATCGACAGCCACGAGGCCGCTACGGGTGAACTGCATCGCGTCCGGGCCGGTTTGGAGACCGCTTATTCCCTCGACGATGCCGGAAGAGGATGTTGCTGAATTCGGCAAGGATTATCCGCTTGGCCGCCCCGCGCAGCCCGCCGAACTTGCGCCGCCATACGTCATGCTGGCGAGCGATGACGCAAGCTACATTTCGGGAGCTACAATCACCGTTACGAGCGGCAAACCAATGATGTGATCATTCGACTCTCTGATATCCGGAATGGGGGCAAGAACTGAGCCTCCGCTAAAGGGCTGTAACCGCGGTCGCGGCCGGAATGACAGTTGCAAAAGGGCCCGACAGTCAAGCCGGGCCCCCCAATGCTCATAGTGCTAAGCTACCTGCGCTGTTTCATAGTATTTGTGAACGCCAGACCGGAAATTATCGTCGTAGGCCTTGTGTCGTTCCTCGGAAGTGAAGCGCGGCCCTTCGCGAAGGGCATCTTCGTCGATGTTAAGGTGGTAGCCACCAAGGTCGGTATCGTAATCGAGCTTCGACCAAGGGACGCAGTGCTTCTCATCACCCATTCCCAGGAAACCGCCGACCGACAAAACTGCCTCTGTTGCCTGTCCACCGCGCTTCTCGATCAATACGTAATCTACGTGGCCGATGTTTTTCCCGCCGCGATCAAAGACGGCTGTACCTTCGACGCGATCACTCGAAATAACAGCGGAATTTTTTTCTGCTTCAGTATGCATTTTGCCACTCCTTTGCTGAAACACACCAGACTACCCGAAAGCACATCGAGAACGGGCCGGTGCTACGGCAAAAAATGCCTTCGATTGAATCTTGATCCGGAACTCGTGGACCCTGTCAGACAGGACGTTCAACAAGTGGGCTAAGAGGGGTACTGTGTGTTTACTTGCGGCTCGCTCTTGATCATGTGCGACCAATGGTTCCCGTCATGCGACCGTTTAACAGCCATTGCCGTTGCCGTAGTGAGTGCAGATGATATTCTAAGCTCGGCCGTTGAGGCGGGGAAACGGTGCGCCAGGGGCGTGGATTTCGTTTCGTCGCCGGAAAGCGGATATTTAAAAGGCAAGGACGGGGACCGGAAATCAATTTCAGAAGTGAGGTTGCTTATGAGTCACTACGTTCTGCATTCTTGGGACCAACGTTCTGCGGCACGCGAAGAGATCGCTTTCGATAGCGTTTCAATTGCTGGGGCGCTGGACAAGGCGAAGAAGGTTGCGCGCGGGACCAAGGCCGACCTTTACGAAAACGGAAGACCTGTCTGCTCTATGGAACTGGTCGGCAAAACGGGGGTCTGGCTGATAGGTAAGCCAAACGAAAGCACGGAAGATTAATCAGGAAGCACTGAGCGCATCGCTGTGATCGGGCTCATATGCGCGTACTTTTCGCCTAGCCGATAAGCGTCGAAAGCGTGCGCCCATAAAATATCTTTTGGTGCCTGTCGGACCATGATTCTTTAGACGCTTTGTCGTCATGCAATATCTGCAGTTTGATCGGACGCTACGATTGAGGAACGGTAGATGACCCCCGAGTTCGCTAAGCTATCCTCCTTGCGGACCAGAGCCAGCATCTGCTTAACGCCCGTATCGGCAATGCGGCGCGCGGCGTTGTGCGAATTGATGATCGCCTCCACCTCGATCCCGTTCATCAGGATCACGCGGCATCTCGTATAGGGATGGACCTCGCGGGTGTCGAAAGGTTTGCTCGTCAATTCCGACCAATTGCGGAACTGACGGTCGATCGGAATGCCTTTTTCTGTAAGTGGATTGAAAGACAAGGGCATCTCCTGAACCTAGTGTTGCAGGTTCGGACGAATGCAGAATCAATTTCAATTAGATCGATAGGTTCCGCCCAAGCTCTGCTTTTGACGATAAGAAATGTTATCTAACACGCTCACATTATTATGAAAAGTCGAGAAACCCGCGGAACAAGGGAAGGCTGGAACAAACTCGAACGTCCGGCGCTCACGGAGTATGACCACGACGAACTTCAGCCAATTGCTACTAGTGGCGCTTGATGACCTGCGGGAGGGCCGTCGCTCACTTGCGTGCAGGATGCAGAAAGTTGCTGTCGCAACAAACGATGCCGTTACGAGAGAGACCTTCCGTACTTTGATTACTCGGTCCAATGAAGAAGCAAACATCCTCGGCCAGATGCTGGGTGATCCTGATGGGAAACCTAATCTCTGGGCAAATGGCATAATGGACGATGCATTGCGCGACGTAGCGTCGACAGCGCAGGGACGGGTGCGAGACGTCGCCGTAATTGGAGCGATCCGCAAATTTCTGGCTGCTGACATCGTGTCGCTGGAAACGGCCATTGCGCTCGATCAGTACGAAGGGGCCGCGAAAAACCAAGCGTTAAATGCGTTTCGCCAGCAAGCTCGGGATACGGACCATCTGCTCCGTGAGCGCTTGGCGGAATTAACCCGGTCGCTTGCTGGGGAATGAGGTAAAGCCTCTTGGCATCTTCACCGAAACCATGCTCTAGCTCGTGCAGCACTGCAGGACAAAGAACGCGTTGAACTCGGCCGAGCGTCTCACGATCGCTGGATTTCTCGCCACTGCAATCGGCTTCGGTCCCGCGAGAGTCGGTCTAGGTCTCTTCATGCCCCAGTTCGCCGATGAGTTCGGCCTTTCGGTGGCCGATGGCGGGCATATCGCGAGTATCGCATTTTCCGCCTTTATGGTGGCTTTGCCAATAACTGCTATCTTTGTTTTTCGGCTCGGACCTCGCACTCCTGTCATTCTGGCCTGCCTGATGGCGTGCGCGGGATCAGTGCTGGTAGCTACTGCATCGAATGCGACAATGCTGACCGCAGGGATAGTCATCGCGGGATCCAGCGCAGGCCTGTGTTGGACCCCGTTCAACGATGCCGCGCGCCACAGTTTAACCGAAGATCGGCGAAATACGGCCCTCTCGATAATCGCGACAGGAACGGCCACCGGCGTAGTAATTGCAGGCGTTCTCTCATTATTTACAGGGATGGGCGCAATCCACTGGCGACACGCTTGGTGGGCCTTCGCCGGCATCGCCCTCTTAGCGGCAATCGTGGCGTGGTTCGGGACCCCGAAGCTCGAACAGAGGCAATCGATGAAGGGGTTCGCCCTTTCGCATTTCTATGGCCGCAAGGCTTGGCCGCTCCACACCCTCGCTTTGGTTTTCGGCGCGACTAACGCGGTCTTCATTACCTTCGCGGCGAAGCGCATAGCCGATACGGGAGGGCTGCCTAGCCTGGTATCGGACGGCGCTTCGGCCGTGGTCTTCATCAGTTACGGTATCCTGGGCTTAGTCGGCGTAGCGGCGGGGCGTCTGGTAGACCGGTTCGGTCTGAGCGGCGTGCTGCGCGTGATTTTCGCGGCTGCCGCCCTCTCGATGGTCCTCATCGCGTTCGCACCCAATGACTGGATCACCGTGATAACCGCAAGCGCATTTCACGGAGCAGCGCTCATGGTCGTCAGCGCGGTGATCTCTTTCTGGAGCCTGAGATTGTTCCCCGGATGGAGCACGACCGGATTCACTGCGGCCCTCATGGCGCTAGCGATCGGGAGCTTGATCGGACCGACTCTCGTGAGCGGAATAGCCGAAAAAATGGGAGGACAGGCGATGTTCGCCATCGCGGCGGTTCCGTCAGTCGTGATTGCTCTTTGGCCCGGGCGTTTGCCCGCCTTGCCGACCATCCGTTCAAGCCCGGCAGGCGATTGCGACCTCGCAACTGCGTCTGACAGATAAACCCGGCCTGAAATTTCACCGAAGAAAGCTCGGTAAAATTGGTCGCAACCCACCAACGCCTCGCCGAGAACGTCCGGAACGGTTTGAGAGGGAATTCGCTGCGTCATCATGTCGCGGAGAAAATCTATGTCTCAAAATTCGAAAATCGGCGCCGGATTGGGCGGCGTCGTTCTTACTGCCGGAGCGATCGCATTCGGAGCGTTCCTGTCCAACAGGCACCAAAATCGCGGATATGGCGATGCCGCCAACCATACCAAACGCCAGCCTGAAGGCGACACCGCGCAGGTCGGCCGATCAGTAACCATCCGCAAGCCGCGAGCCGAAATGTTCGCGTTCTGGTCGGACTTCTCCAACCTGCCGCAATTCATGGAGAATGTGGAAGCGATCGAAGCCGGCGCAGACGGGGTTTCAACCTGGCGGATCAAGGCCCCCGCGGGCCAGACGGTCGCGGTGAAAACCGAAATCGCCAGCAAGAAGCAGGACGAGGTGATCGCCTGGCGCTCGGTCGAGGATTCCGAGATCGAGACCAGCGGCGAGGTTCGCTTCGAGGATGCACCGGGCGAGCGCGGAACCAGGGTCAGCCTGGTGATGGCCTACGACCCGCCCGCAGGCGCGCTCGGCCGAGCGGTGGCGAAGCTGTTCCTGCGCGAGCCGCAGGTTCAGGCCCGGCATGATCTGAAGCGTTTCAAGATGCTCATGGAAACCGGAGAAATAGCGACATCGGCGCGAACGCGGGACGAAACCCGTGCAGCCAAGCAGGAGAACGGATGATGCGAGCACTTACCTGGCATGGAACCAACGACGTTCGCGTGGACACGGTCAGCGATCCGGAAATTATCAATCCCCGCGATGCGATCATCAAGATCACCAGCACGGCCATCTGCGGGTCCGACCTTCACCTATACGATGGCGTCATTCCCGGCGTGGCGCCGGGCGATGTGCTGGGCCATGAATTCATGGGCGAAGTCGTCGAGACGGGGTCTGCGAGCGATCTGAAGAAAGGGCAGCGCGTCGTCGTGCCCTTCACGATCAGCTGCGGCGGCTGTTTCCATTGCAAGCAGCAGCAATATTCGGCCTGCGACAATTCCAACCCGGCTGAAAAGCAGGATATGTCGGCGACGCTCTACGGCCAGCCGATGGCCGCGCTGTTCGGCTATTCGCACCTGACCGGCGGCTATTCCGGCGGACAGGCCGAATACGCCCGCGTGCCCTTTTCCGATGTCGGCCCGATCGTCGTTCCCGACCATCTGGAGGACGACCAGGTGCTGTTCCTCTCGGACATCCTCCCGACCGGCTGGATGGCGGCGGAAAATGCCGACATCCAGCCCGACGATACGGTTGCGGTGTGGGGCTGCGGCCCGGTCGGATTGTTCGCGATCCAGTCGGCCATCGTGATGGGCGCATCCAGGGTGATTGCGATCGACCACTATCCGAACCGTCTCGCACTGGCGAAGCAGCTGGGCGCGGAGATCATCGACTTCCGCGAGACCGATGTGCGCGAAGCCCTGATGGAAATGTCCGGCGGGATCGGCGTGGATGCCGTGATCGACGCGGTCGGCATGGAGTCGCACGGCTTCGCTATCGACAACATGTTCGACGTCGTGAAGCAGAAGGTCGGCATGGGCGCCGACCGCGCGAGCGCGCTGAAGCAGGCGATTCTCGCGGTCCGGTTCGGCGGCAAGGTCTCGATCCCCGGCGTCTATGGCGGGATGACCGACAAGTGGCCGCTTGGGGCAATGATGGAGAAGGGCCTGCAAATCCGCGGCGGCCAGACCCATGTCCAGAAATATACCAAGCCGCTGCTCGAGAAGATCGAGGATGGCACGCTCGACACCACGTTCCTGATCAGCCACCGGCTGCCGCTCGAACAGGCGGCCGAGGGCTACAAGAATTTCAAGGAGCAGCAGAATGAATGGACCAAGGTCATTCTGAAGCCCGGGATGGAGAACTGATCATGGCCGGGAAAATCGACAAGCTGTCCGGGCCGTGCGTAATCACCGGTGCTTCGAGCGGCATCGGGCTCGAGCTCACGAAGCTGGCGGCCCGCGATGGCTGCGACCTGATCCTCGCCGCCGACCGCGATCTTGGCGCGGCCGAAGCCACCGCGCGGCAGTGCGGTGCCGCAGGCGTCGAGACGGTCGAAGCCGATCTCGCCACCCCCAAAGGCCTCCAGGCCCTCGTGACGGCGATCGGCGATCGCACGCCCGAAGTCCTGCTTGCCAATGCCGGCCACGGGCTGGGCGAAGCGTTCCTCGATCAGGAGTGGAAGGACATCGCCCATGTCATCCATACCAATGTGACCGGCACGACATGGCTCCTGCACCATATCGGACGGAAAATGCGGGCGAAGAATGCCGGTCGCATCCTTGTGACCGGTTCGATCGCGGGGCACATCCCGGGCGCTTTCCAGCTCGTTTACAATAGCACCAAGAGCTACGTCGACTACTTCTGCTTCGGGCTGCGCAACGAGCTTAAGGATACCGACGTGGTTGTTTCGTGCCTGATGCCGGGGCCGACCGATACCGATTTCTTCGACCGCGCCGGGATGGAGAACACCGATGTCGGCAAATCGGACAGCAAGGACGATCCCGCAATGGTCGCCGAGGCGGGCTACAAGGCCCTTCTCGAAGGCGACGCCCACACGGTCAGCGGCTTCATGAACAAGATCCAGGATATGTTCGCCGGCGTGATCCCCGACACCGTGCTTGCCCAGATGCACCGCCGCATGGCCGAACCCGACGACCGCTGAGGCCGCACGCCTTCGCGAATCTGCAAGAAACCGAGGAGAACACCTATGCCTCTCACCGCCATCGCCCTGAACTGCTCGCTCAAGAAATCCTCGGGCGAAGCAAGCTCGACCGACGCCATGATCGCCGTGCTGAAAGAGCATTTGGCCAAGCAGGACGTCGAACTGTCCGAAACCATCCGCATCGCCGACCACAACGTCCCGCCAGGCGTGACGTCGGACGAGGGCGAAGGTGATGACTGGCCAGGTATTCGCGAAAAGATCCTGAGCCACGACATTCTGGTCTTCGGCGGGCCGATCTGGATGGGGCAGATTGGATCGGTCGCCAAACGCGTGCTCGAACGCATGGACTCCTTTACCGGCGAGACCGACGATCAGGGCCGGATGCCGAGCTTCGGCAAGGTGGCGATTGCCGCGATCGTCGGCAATGAAGATGGCGCGCACTGGAGCTCGGCGCAGCTGTTCCAGTCGCTCAACGACACCGGATGGACGATCCCGGCGGGCGCGGCCTGCTATTGGGTTGGCGAGGCAATGGGCAGCACAGACTTCATGGAGCTGGAGGAGACGCCCGATGCGGTGACCGAGACCGCGCAGATGTGCGCGATCAATGCCGCGCATCTCGCCAAACTGCTCACAGGCGACACCTACCCCGGGACGAAAGCCTGACGGCACGGAACGCTCACACTCCGAAATCTCTTGGGAGATCATTATGCGACAAGGAACCACCAACCAGATCGAGCCGCCCCTGCCTGAACAGCAACAGCGTGTTCCGGGCGCGACCGAGTCAATGCACCCCAAGCCCGATCACGGCGAAGAAAGCTACGAGGGCTCCGGCCGTCTCGAAGGGAAGAGGGTCGTCATCACCGGCGGTGACAGCGGGATCGGTCGCGCGGTCGCAATCGCCTTTGCGCGCGAAGGCGCGGATGTGCTGATAGCCTATCTCTGCGAGGATCGCGACGCGCAGGAAACGAAGAAATGGGTCGAAAAGGCTGGACGCAAATGCGCCTTGATGCGCGGCGATATCAGCGATGCGGCGCATTGCCGGACGATAATCGACGAGGCTGTCCGCACCTTCGGCGGCATCGATGTGCTGGTAAACAACGCTGCGCACCAGATGACTTTCGAGACATTGGAGGACATTCCCGACGAGGAATGGGAGGGGACCTTTGCCACCAACATCCACGCGATGTTCTATCTCGCCAAAGCCGCTTTGCCCCACATGCGTAAGGGCAGTTCGATCATCAATTCGGCATCGATTAATTCCGACCAACCCAATCCTACCCTGCTGCCCTACGCGACCACGAAGGGGGCGATCCAGAATTACACGGCAGGCCTCGCGCAACTGCTGGCAGATCGGAAAATCCGGGTGAACTGCGTCGCGCCCGGGCCGGTCTGGACACCGCTTATCCCCTCTACGATGCCCGAAGAGGACGTCGCCGAATTCGGGAAAGATTATCCGCTTGGCCGCCCGGCGCAGCCCGCCGAACTCGCGCCGCCATACGTCATGCTGGCGAGCGATGAAGCGAGCTACATCTCGGGAGCCAGAATCGCCGTTACCGGCGGCAAACCGATGATGTGATCTGCCGGCTGCCTGAGTAAGGGGGCGATACAGCGCAGCTGACCAGTTTGGGCTGCTCCGACGAATACGCGGATCTGAGGCGGACGCCTATTCGTCGGGCGACCTTCCGATCGAGCGCGCGATGTTGCGATCCTCCTTGCCGAACTTGTCTTCGGCAACCCGCAGGACTGTGATCATGATCAGGCTGACTACGGTCAGTATTGCCACCAGGGGCCATTGCGCGGCACCGCAGGCGATGCCCACCATGGTCGCTAGCCACAGATGGGCCGCCGTCGTCAGATTGTGGAGCTGGCCCTTGCTGAAGACGATCAGACCGGCCCCGATTATCCCGATGAACGCTCCGGCTGCCTCGAACAGTCGCAGGGGGTCCATCCGCGGGCCGTCGAGCTGATGGTACAGGGCCATGATCGACACCACCATGGCCGCAGCCGAAACACAAATCAGGCCATGCGTTCGCATGCCGGCGGCATGGCCGCGCCATTCGCGATCAAGCCCCAGCACCAGACCGAGAATCGCAGCCACGCCAAGCCGGCTGATGATATCCCAATCGAGCCATTCGAGGGATGTGACAGGGTTGAGTTCCATGATTGGCTGCTCCGCTTTCTGCCCGGATCCCGGGATGGGTCTTTCCGCTCGCCGCAAGCTGATAGGACAATCAACCCGAGTGCTGCAATTGCTGGGTTGGCTGCTCTCTCCCGCCGACAGCCGGCCAGGCCCCTACGATAACCCGTTGCAAACGTGAGACAATATCTTCCTGGGACCCTTGCCCCATACGGGGTCGCTCATATATTTTCTTAGCGCGGACGGGTACTCGACACGAAATGAGGAGAAACGTGATGGCGAAGGGAGACAAGGACAAATACACCGACAAGCAGAAGCGCAAGGCCGAGCACATCGAAGTGAGCTACGAGGACCGCGGCGTCTCGCAGGAAGAAGCCGAACGCCGCGCCTGGGCGACCGTCAACAAGGAAAGCGGCGGCGGCAACAAGTCCGGCTCCGGCCGGGGCGGCCAAGGCGGCAAAAAGAGTTCCAGCGAATACGGAGCGGAAAGCAAGTGATGCATAGCTACAAGCTGCGCGCCCGCGACGATCACAACTCAGTGATTGAAGAGATCGACTTCGAATGTCTCTCGATTGCCGGAGCGCTGGATAAGGCCAAGGCCATGGTCAAAGCCGGCCACGCCGATCTCTACGAGGATGGCATGCCGATCTGTTCGATGGAACTGGTGGCAGAAACAGGCGTGTGGCTGGTTGGTAAGCCGCGGTGATCTGAACGCTTAACGAAATTATAGCCGAGCGCCCCTTAAATCGCGCGCAGTTCCAGCTCTGCGTCTGCTTTTCGAATGCGTCGCGCGCGGCAGCTAAAAGGGGATTCGAAAGCAGCGGTGTACGTCCGGAATGAGGGCGCGAAGCTGCCGTTGCGTGAAATGCAATTGGCGGCTGAGCCATTTTGAGCAGGTTGTGTCCGGCTACACTCGCATTGGCGAATGCTGTGGAAACCAATCAGATATGGCGGGAAGTGGGCCGATTGCGGATCGTCCGCTTTTCTACACCATGAGGCAGAAACAGACATTGCGGAGGCATGTATCTACCGCTCGCTTCGTTCAAGGGTCCGTATCGTTTCTCGGTCCTTGTCGCATGGAAGATATGAGCCGTTCAGCCGGCTAGCGCGACTTCATTGATTTCGCGCGCATTCTCTTCAATGTGCTGTCATCCGTTTAGGATGCTGCCATACTGGGAGGGGCGAGTTGAAAGCAAGCGGGTCCGAGGCGTCTTTCGAGGATGCTCGGAAGCTGAAGATATCTGTCTTCGGCAAGCCCACGATAACGCTTGGCTCCGGAGAAGTCCCCAATCTATCCAACCAGCGCGCCCGCGCCATCCTGGCCATGCTGTGCCTCAATGATGGTGAGGCAATGGACCGTGAGACTATCAGCAGGATGCTCTGGCCGGGTCGTTTTCCCGCTCAGGCTCGTGCCAGTTTGCGTCAATGCCTTCTGGCCTTGAGCAAACTCCCGCCCGAGGGCGAGTGCAGCCCACTCATCAAATCGACGCGCAGCACCATCGAACTCAGTCGAACGCGGATCGATGCTGATCTGTTTGTCCTGTTCGATGCCTTGTCGAACCAGCGCGGTAGAGAAGCCTCACGCTTGCTCGAGGATATCGGCGATCGCCCGCTTCTCGACGGATTCAGTTTCGGTGCCTCATTCGCCGCGTGGCTTACCGAAAGACGCGATGCGATAGAACATCGACTGGATGCGGAAGTGCGCCGGGTCGTCTCATGGCTGAACTCCCGCGATGATCCGGAGACGGCCGCTCGCCTCGAAGCTGCTCTTCAGATCCGGCAGCGCGAAGCGTATCGGAAGCGCGGTGCGGGCTGCAGCATTGCGGTCCTGCCGTTCCATCAGCACGATGAGATCGGCGGCGAGCTTTTCCTGAGCGAGGGCGTCGTCGATGAGCTTTCTTCGCGTCTTGGCAATATCCAGGATATCACTCTTGCGGGGCGCACATCCATCGCGGCGCTTCTGGAGCGAGGCTATACCTTGCAGCAGATGGCGAGCGAGCTGGGCGTATCGCACCTGATCGAAGGTGAGGTGCGGCGAACACATCAGGGGATCTCGGTACGCATCGCGCTGATCGATGGCCGATACGGCACCGAAATCTGGTCCGATTTCGTAAGCGGATCGATCGAGGAATTCATCGGATCGCGCGACATGATCGGTGCCACCGTGATTTCGGCGATCACCCGGACGCTCGGCCTTTCAGCACCACCTTCGACCTCGCGGCGCATGACTACCAATCGCGATGCCTATGCGCTGTATCTTCAGGGGCGCGCGCTGGCACAGCGCGTGGGCGTCGACGGAGCCATGGCCAAAGCCATCGAGTTTTTGGAAGAGGCCCTGGATACAGACCCCGAATTTGCAAGTTGCTGGACCGCGCTTGCCGATGCGCACATCAGCGTCGCCGCTCTCACGCCAAGTGTCGAGCGCGTCAAGAATTCACGGGATGCTGCACAATGCGCGCAGCGCGCCATTTCCCTCGATCCGGGGCAGGGTCATGCCTTCTCGATCATGGGCATTCACGAGTGGACGCAATTCAATCCGGCGCGCGCACTGGAACTGTCCTTCGAAGCTTTTGCCCGGGACCCCAATGATGCCGATGTGATCTCTCGGTTGGGATCGTGCCTTCTCTATCTCGGCAAGACGCGCGAAGGGCTTCCCTTTATCGAGCAATCCGTTGCTCGCGATCCGATTTATGGGCGCAACCACGTGATGCTGTCCTCAGCCTATCTCAGCATTGGCGAGGTCGACAAGGCGATCGCCGCGGGCCGGCGGATGGTCGACCTTGGCTTTCCCGGAATGTGGCTCGCCGTGGCGTACATGGCTGCGGGAGACCACGTGGCGGCGGTCAAGGCGCATTACGACAGCAGGATATATCTAGGGACGACCATCATGCGACCTCCGGGAATGCCGGTGATGGACGATGCCGCGCGTGATGCCTATTTCGACATTGCCGCGCGCGGAATTTTCAGCGGGAAGGCCGCCGATCGCGCGGTTTACTGCAAGATGCTCGACGGTCTGCATGCGACAATGGCGGATCCCTATGACTCGTCAATCGCCTTCCCCGCGATCTGGATGGGCCATGCCGACCTCGTGATGAAACTCTACTCCGAATGTATTCACCCGGCCAACATGTTCAGCTTGATGAGCCTGTGGATCGATATCGACCCGATAAACCGCACCCGCCTCCATCCCGGCTTTATGCAGTTTGCAGAGAAGATCGGTATGGTCGAAGCGTGGGAGAAGTTCGGCTGGCCCGATCTCATTCCGCACGACCCGCGAAACACGTCGTCGGACCCGGATTGACGCTTTTTTGACGGTTGAGCCGATTGACGCTCGGCTCGGTTCGGCAGACAGTTCTCCTCAGTCGCACAACAGATCGACAAGCCTGCCTTAGCCCGGAAAAGCACCGCTTTCCGGTGCCGGCGAAGCTTGGCCCGGTCGTCGTGGGAGGGGGAGGAATGAGCGAGACGCATCCGGCAGGCGAGAACCTGCACAATCTCTATGTGACCGCGATCAATTCGAACGACACGCAGGCGGTCGCAGCACGCCTGTCCGACAACGTGGTGTTTCAAACCCCGGGCGAACCCGAACTGGTCGGCAAGGAAGCTGTGACCGAGTGGGCTTCGAGCTTCTTCGAGGCATTCGAAGCGCACTGGGACAAGACCGAAAACCTCTTCGAGGTTTCGGGCGATTTTGCGATCAGCCGGTACACCTATAGCGCTCGCATCCAGCCGCGTGAGGGTGGCGCGCCGATGGAGGAATTTGGCAAGGGCGTATGCGTTTATCGCCGAGGCACTGATGGCAAGTGGCTGCTCGCGATCGACAGCTGGAGCACGAATGAAGGCGCGCAATGATGCAGCGTATCTGGATATTGGCGGCGCCGCTCCTCCTTGTAACCGGATGCAGCGCCGAACGCGCGGAACCGGTCGACAAGGATGCGATCGCGCAAGCAGTGAAGACCGACGTCCAGTCGATCGTCGATGCCTTCAATGCCCGCGATGCCGATGCCGCGCTGGCGGTGAACGCGCCCGATACGCGGGTCATGTCGCATGGTCAGCCGAACATGGGCTTCGAGGAGAACCTCGCCACGGTGCGCCAGTATGTCAGCGATCCGGCAGTTCATCTGCAGGTGGCGGACGAAGAAGTGGATGTCGCCGATGCAGGGGACATGGCGGTCTACACTGCGACATATGACTGGGAGTTCACCGATCCCGAGACTGGCGACGTGGCAAACGAGCAGGGCAACTGGGTGATGGTCTTCAGGCGCCAGGAAGACGGCTCGCTGAAAATCTACCGCGAAGTCATCTCGGACATTCCAGCGAGCGGGGAAGGTGTCAGCTGATGCCCATGCCGACGCCCAAGCCCGTCCATGTCGTTTACCGGACGTGCCGCTTTGCAGAAATGCTCGACTGGTACGCACAGGTGTTCGGCTCCGAGGTCGTTTACCAGAACCCCGCGCTGGCGTTCATCACTCATGACGACGAACATCACCGGTTCGCCTTTGCCGATCTGAATGTCATCGCGCCCGGCGTCGATCCTGAGGACCGTGGGCGGGTGGGCGTAGATCACGTCGCCTACGACTGCCCGTCGATGCGCGAATTGCTCGAAGCCTATGACGACCTCAAGGCGCGCGGGATCGCACCCTACTGGTGCGTCAATCACGGGATGAGCGCGTCGCTTTATTACGCCGATCCCGATGGCAACCAGCTGGAATTCAGCGTCGATTGCTTCGCCAGCAAGGCCGAATGCACAGCCTATTTCAAAGGCGATGCGATCGGCGAGAACCCGGTCGGCGTGGAATTCGATCCCGATGAATGGCTGGAGAAGCTGCGCGGCGGAATGGCCGAAGCCAAGCTGCTCAAGATCGACCGCAAGGCCCCGGCGTCGCCTATCCGCGGCAAGCTCATGGAGATGACCGATGGCTGACGGGCTTGGCGAGGTTCCAGTGATCGGGCCGATCTCCTGACGATGATCGGCATCTCCACCGCGTTTTTCATGCTGCGCTGAACCAAGAGGAAATCGACCATGTCCCAACAGATCAGTGCGGAAGAGCAGGTTCTCGGCATCGTTACCAACCACTGGCAGGCGCATGGCGTCGGCCTGGCGGCCAAGCTCGAACTGGCCGATCATCTTGCCGACGGTCCGCTGGCGGTCGAGGAGCTTGCCAAGCGTTCCCGGACGCACGCGCCCAGCCTGTACCGCATGCTGCGCGCGCTGGAGAGCACGGGGATTTTCGCGAGCACGGAAAACGGTTCGTTCGAAAACACGCCCGCCAGCGATTGCCTGCGCCGCAACAAGCCCGGCTCGAACTGGGCCTGGGTGCGCTTCACGCTATGCCCCGGCGCCCCGGTTTACGAAGGATGGCGCGGCTTGCCCCTGGCGGTCGAAACCGGCGAACCGGGCTTCGACCAGCTGCACGGCAAGAGCAATTGGGAGAACATGGAGGCAAACCCAGAGGCCTATTCGATCTTCAATCTCGCCATGCGCGATCTTGCCGCCACGATCGGGCCCGCCGTTGCCTCGGCAATCGACTGGAGTCGCTACAACGTAATCGCCGACATCGGCGGCGGTATCGGGTCGCAGTTGTCCGAAATTCTTGCGGCGCATCCCAATACCAGAGGTATTCTTTTCGATCTTCCGCATGTGGTTGCCGAAGCGCCGAAGAACGAACGGTTCGACGTGGTAGCCGGCGACTTCTTCGCGAGCATTCCGGTCGAGGCCGATGCTTATGTGCTGCGCTGGGTACTGCATGACTGGTCCGACGAAGAATGTATTCGCCTGCTCCGCAACGTGCGAGAAGCGATGCAACCCAAAGCGCGATTAATGATCGTGGAATCGATCATCCCAGGCGGTTCGCAGTTCGACATGGGCAAGTGGATGGATCTCAACATGATGGTCATGGCGACCGGCAAGGAACGGACCGAAGCCGAATTCGCGGCTCTTCTCAAGAATGCCGGTTTCGAGCTCATATCTATCGAACCGACTGCGTCGCCCCTGTCGATCCTGGTCTTTGAGCCCGCGTGATGAAAACCGATCAAGCACTGGAGGAAGTCGATGTCTAAGTATCGGAAGAACGCATTTGTCCGATCTAAGTCTTTGGGCGCGCTTCTAGCAGCCACGATGCTAGCCTCTCCGTCAGGAGCGCAAGAGAGCGATGTCGCTACGACCACCGGCGGGGGCGATGCGAATATCGGCTACGTGACGGGCGATCCCGATACTTGGCCAGCGGAACTCGAGGCTACGGTAGCAGCCGCCGAGAATCACAAGATCCTGCTCGAGAACGATCAGGTTCGCGTTCTGGAAGTGACGCTGGCACCGGGTGAAGTAGAGCCCTTGCATTTCCACCGCTGGCCCAGCGTGTTGTATCTCCAGCAGGCCGGCGACTGGATCGACCGCGATGCCGAGGGCAACGTGATTTTCGATTCACGCAAAGTGCCACCAATGCCCTTTCCGGTGACGCTTTGGAAGGGGCCTGAAGCGCCGCATTCTCCCGTCAACCTGAGCGACGACGTGACAGTCCGTCTCATCCGGGTCGAGATCAAGCCGCAAGAGGCGTGGGCTCCTGGCGGGCCAAGCGATGAATACTCGTTTTTTCCGGCCGACCGCTCGCTCACCCACGCCGAAGACGGGGTCGTCCTCCCCGACGGCAGGTTGTTGGTCGGGGATTGGGATCACGGTCTCGTTACCCTGTCTGCCGACGGCACCAAGACGCCGTTCGGCGATTTCGCGCGAGCGGGCTTCAGGTCGAAGCCGGACCCCATGTGGAACAGCCCGAACGGCGTATCCTGGGAGCCGGACGGTCGCCACGTGCTGGTCGCCGACATAACCGGCGGACACATTTACCGCGTCGATACCGAGACCGAAGCGGTGACGCGGATTTACGATCACCCCTACGGGGTAAACGCCGTCGTGCGCGACCCGACCGGCGCGATCTGGTTCACGCAGTCGACCGAGAACGCAGCAGGCGAAGGCAGCGAAGCGCGGATGTTCGCTGCGGCCGACAAGCCGCTTGGCGACGGGGCTGTTTTCCGGATCGCGCCCGAACAGGTTGGCAAGCCCGAGCCAGTTGCCATCAAGGTGGCCGACGGGCTCGACTTCGCCAATGGTATCGCCTTCGACGGGGCGCGGGCGCGACTATATGTCGCCGAAATCGTGCGGAGCCGCATTCTCAGCTTCGCGGTGGACCAGGCGACGGGCGAATTGAGCGACCGCCGCGTCCTCGCGACCCTTCCCACGCCCGATAATATCGAGCTGGATCGCGATGGCATGCTGTGGGTCGCCAGCCCCTTCGCGAACGCCGTTTATGTGGTTGATCCCGATACCGGCGATCGGCGCACAATGTTCAATCCTGCGCCCGAGACGAGCGCTCGCATCGTTACCGAGACCTATCGACGGCTGGAAGCGGGCGAACCGATCCTGCCGCTTCTGACACCGGAGATGTGGGAGCCGATGCCCGGCCTGCTGACCGGCATCATCCTGGCACCCGATGGGGCGGTTTACGTCTCGAACCTCGGCAATGCGCTGGTGAAGCTCGAACGAGCCGATACGGCCCAAGTCGATTCCTCTCTGGACAGCGTGCTGGCCAACCGGACCGAGGTTGTTCTCGAGGCGATCAAGTCGGGAAATACCGAGCCGATCCTCGCGCTTTACACCGACGATGCCGTCTTTTCGCCCTCGGGGTATACGCTGCTGAGCGACCGGACGGCACTCGCTGCCTTCTGGGAAGGCGTTGCCGAAAGCGAGGCCGCCGATGCGACGTTCGACGTCGTGTCGATAAGGCGCCTCGGGCCCGACGCCTTCACCGAATTGCAGAAATACGAAGTGTTCGACGCCGAGGGCACCTCACTCTTCGGTGGTTATGCCTTGCTGCTCTGGGTTCGCGAGGATGGCCGCTGGCGGATGGCTGCCGATGTCTCGAACGAAGGGAACCCGTAAGGTGTCCGTTTTCGAGGGAAAGGTCGCCATTGTCACCGGTGCCAGCAGCGGGATTGGCAAGGCAACGGCGCTGATCCTGGCCGAGCGCGGAGCCACGGTCGTGGTCGCGGCGCGCCGCACGGAGGTGCTCGACGAACTGGTCGCGCAGATCGAACAGGCGGGAGGCAAGGCAAGCGCTGTCGTCACCGATGTCGCACAGGCCAGCGACGTCGAAGCGATGGTGGCGCATGCGGTAGACACGCATGGACGGCTCGATCTTGCCGTCAACAACGCGGGCATCGGTGCCGAGGTCTATCCGCTGATCGACACGCCAGACGATTACTGGGACCGCGTGATGGCGGTAAACCTTCGCGGCAATTTCCTGTGTCTCAAGCATGAAGCGCGCGCCATGCTGGCGGCGGGCAATGGCGGATCGATCGTCAATATCGGATCGGTCAACACGTTCCTGGGTTGCCCCGGAGCCAGCACATACACCGCGTCCAAGGCCGGCCAGTTGGGGCTGACGACCTCCGCCTCCGCAGAGCTGGCCGAACACGGCATACGCGTGAATCTGCTGTGCCCCGGCGTCATCCACACGCCGCTGCACGAACAGATCAAGGGCAATCTCGGCGCCGAAGCCTTCGATGGCATTCGTCAGCGCAAACATATGCGGCGCTTCGGGGAGCCAGAGGAAATAGCGCGCTGCATCGCCTTCCTCTGCTCCGAAGATGCCAGCTTCGTGACCGGCACTACACTGACACCCGACGGCGGCTTCCACCTATCTTTGTAAGGAGCACACCATGACCAGGGCACTGGAGATCGTGCAGCAATTCTATGCTGCCGTCGGCACTGGCGACAAGGACACAGCTGCATCGCTGATGGCCGATGACGTCCGCTGGATGGAGGCGGAGAACTTCCCGCTGGCGGACCGCAATCCCTATGTCGGCGCGCAGGCCGTGCTCGAAGGCGTCTTCGCGCGGTTGGGCGACGTGCTGGACGATTTCGGCGTCGAGCCGGGACGTTTCATCGCGGACGAGACCAGCGTCGTGATGGAAGGCCGTTACACCGGCACCGGGAAGGCGACCGGGCAGCCCTGCAACCCGCAGGTTGTCCATGTCTGGACTGTCGAGGATGGCAAGATCGCTACCTTCCAGCAGCATATTGATACACTCGCTGTCGCGCGGGCCACCGGCAAAGCGCCATGAGCGAGGCGGTCGCCCCGATTACTGCGAAAGACAGGGTCGGGGAGCTCGACGTGCTGCGAGGCTTCGCCTTGCTCGGAGTAATGACGATCAACCTGTGGGAATTTGGCGGCGAGAGCGTCACCATCACCGCCGATCAACTTGCCGCATTACCCAACGCCGCGCTCAACAGCTCGATCGAATTCTGGCTGCGCCTGTTCGTTTCCGACAAGGCCAACACCCTGTTCGCCTGCCTGTTCGGCATGGGGTTCTGGATTCAAATGGAGCGCCTGGAAGCACGCGGCGCACCGTTCCGCTCGATCTACTTCCGGCGTGCCGGCATCCTCCTGATCTTCGGCTGGCTGCACTTCTTTCTGCTGTTTTCCTGGGATGTCCTGCATGTCTACGGGATCGCCGCTTTCATCCTGCTGTTCAGTCGCAAGCTGTCAGCGCGCACGATGCTGGTCGTCGGAGGGGCGCTGCTCCTGTTTGCCAAGCCTCTGATCTCCGGTGTTTTCGAGTGGTCCGGCGTTTCGGTCACGCTCGATGCGATCACTTCCGCCGATAGCGAAGTCTTGGCCCGCCAGGCCGCAGCGCAGTCAGGCGATTTTGTCACCTTCATGAGCTTGATGGCGGAAAACAACTGGCTCGGCTGGATCATGAACGGCGGCCTCGTTGCCTGGATCGCATACGCTACCGGGAGGTTTTATATCGGCGCGTGGATCGCGCGAAAGGGGTGGATCCAAAACGCCTCGACGAATCTCGCGCCGTTCCGCCGGGTATTGTGGCCCACCCTGGTGCTTGGCCTTGCGCTGGAAGCGACCCATCTCCTTACCGAGAATGCCGAGCCGGGCACCACGCTCTCGGCGATCAGCGCATGGGGCGGCATTCTTCACGCCTTGGCGACGCCGCTGATTGCAATCGGCTACGGCTGCGCGCTCATTCTCCTTTTCAATGGCCGGTCCGCCAAGTGGCTTGTCGCCCCGTTCGGAGCGGTGGGGCGGATGGCGCTGACCAACTATGTGCTTCAGAGCATTGCGATTGTCCTGATCCTCACCGGGGTCGGGCCTGGACTCGCCTTGGCTGGCAAGGCCGGCATCGCCACCTTCCTGCCACTGGTGGCGATTTTCTACGGGGCGCAAGTTCTGATCAGCAATTTCTGGCTCAAGCGCTTCTCTTACGGCCCGCTCGAATGGGTCTGGCGCGCGCTAACCTATGGTGAGCGGCCCGCGATGCGGCGATCGACCTCCGCCATGATCGCGCAATAGCCAGCGCCCCGCTTTCTGCCAGTCCACGTGCCCCGCCCATCTCGCTCTCATCGAGATGTGAGAGCGTTTCTCCTGTGAAGAGGAGAACGGCAAACCAAGCCGCTGCTGCGAACATGAGGGATCCGCCACGTGCCGGACGGGCACCTGGGGTGTTTGTCGTTCCGGCAAATCGCCCCATCGCATCCGAGCAAATATGACGATCGAAACGACCGCTTTGGTCCTTTTAAGTGCAGCCACGAATGACCGAGATTAGGGCGCAAAACAGTCATAGTGTGAAGTGTAATCGGGCCCGCTGGCAAGCCACGGTCAAGCGACTGCTTCACTCTTGAGCTTCTCAAGCCTTACCGAGCATATATCATGGACAACGCGGCCGAGCTCCTCGACCTGCTCTCCGAGCCATTCGAGTTCCTCCTTGGTGATGCGGTAGTGCTGTGAGTAGCGGGCCTTCACGTAGGCTTCTTTGAGCTTTTCAAAGCGCGCCCGATCGCGGCGCGTATCGCGTGGCCAGACATAGGTGAGGCGTGGATCAATCCTCTCCGCTTGGGTGCGCAGAAAACCGAGGTTGTGCACGTGCGGCGTGTAGAAGGTGCAGACCAAAAGCACGCAGTGATAGAGGAATTCGGCGGATTGATGCATGTCAAACGCTGCCGGTTTTAGAAACCCTCGCTCTCGACCCACCTTTGATAGCTCGTATCGCTGCATCGCGGTTGGAAACCACTCGTCGAAATACTCCTGCGCCATCGCGAGTGCCTGCTCGGGCGTTTTGGGCTTAGGCTTATGCAGTTCGGTGTCGTCTGCCTGGTAGAGCGCCACCCCGTCTTTCGCGACATCCATGAAGAAGTAGCGCCCGTGCGCGAGGCCGTCGTTCACTTCCTGCAATGTGTGGACGATAAAATTCACCGGCGTGTTGAGGGTCTTGGTGACGCCGTATTCGCGCATCAGCCGGTCATCGAGCTTGGACCAGTACTTGATGCGGTCAACCAGACGCTTGTCATTGACGATAACAAGCAGATCATAGTCAGACTGGTAGCCCTTTGCAGTATGGGGTTCATCGACCCATGTTCCGCGTGCATAGCTGCCGTACAGAATGACCTTGAGGATGCGCCCGGCCTTCTTCCAGTCGTGCCTCGCCAGCGCGAAGGCGTCATCGAATTCTTCGAAGATAAGCTGCACCACGCGCTCAAGCTCGCGCTGTTTTTGCGGTGGCAGATGATCGAGTTCGGTGCGCATTACACAACCTCTAGCAAGCAGTTGGAATAGTTGCACCTATAGACTGGCGCGTCGGCAATTCGCCCTGCTCCAGAGCGCATCTCTCCTCCTTCCCAACTGAAGCATTTGACCAAGGTCTGCGCGTCTTTGCGCGCGAAGTTGCCGTGAAGACACCGAGGCGCGCTTCCAATGGCCTATTGGCCATTTTCCGCCTCATCATGTTGTGGCTCCCGACGAATAAGCTCGTCGGACAGGTGCTTTCCCGTTTCCATTCTGCGGGCCAGCGCCTCGACGAGATGACTGAAGCGTTTCTCGGCGTCGGCCCGCGCAGCAGCAGAGGCACCGGCACCAAGCGCGGGCGTGACTTCGAGCCAGCGCCGCAGGTAAAGAGCAAACGCCTCATTTCCGACCTCGACGTGATAGTCGAGCTTGTCGATCTGCCGCGAAATCCGGTCCAACCGCCGGCTGAATGCCGCCTCGAGTCTCTCCGAACCATCGGGCGACAAGAACGAAGCGATCGCGGCTTCGACCACCGAAGCCTGCGATACACGCTTGCGTCCAGCGAAGTCGGCCAGTTGCCGCGAGAGAGCGGGCGGCAGGCGAAAAGTGTGCTTGATGCGGTTGCCCTTGCTCACAATTCGATCCCGTCATCGGGATCAAGCGCCGCCCGCTGTGCATTGGCGCGCATCTGGTCGGCGATCCGGCGGTTTCTGCTCGCCTCTTCGTCATCGCGCCGATCGTCGAACTCGAATTCATTGCGCGGTGGCGATGGCGCGGGCGCAATATCTTCGTGCTGGGGCAGTTCAGGCTCGCGCCGGACACCGCCATCGGCAACTGTGTCGCGATCTTCCAGCTCAGCGGCATCCGACGCCACAAGCGGGCACTTGAGTGCGCGCGCAATCACCCCTTCCCATTCTCCGGCGTCGGGCTCACTGCACGATTGTTCGGCCACCGGCGGCGGCTCAACCCGCTTCGCCAATCTGGGATCGGCATAATAGCGCGCTTTCTTCGCCCGGATCGGATGCGCGCCTGCAAGCATCACAATCTCATCGGTATCGGGCAGCTGCATGATCTCGCCCTGGGTGAGCAAGGCCCGGGCGGTTTCGCTGCGCGAGACCATCAGATGACCAAGCCATGGCGAGAGCCGGTGCCCAGCGTAATTCTTCATCGCGCGCAGTTCGGTCGCGGTGCCAAGCGATTCAGAAATGCGCTTCGCCGTGCGCTCGTCATTGGTCGCAAAGCAGACCCGGACATGACAATTATCGAGGATCGCGTTGTTCTGACCGTAAGCCTTCTCGATCTGGTTGAGCGATTGCGCGATCAGGAATGCCTTGATGCCGTAGCCTGCCATGAAGGCAAGCGCGCTTTCGAAAAAGTCGAGACGACCGAGCGCCGGAAATTCGTCAAGCATCAGCAGCAATCGGCGTCGATCCGATCCTTCGTTCAGGTCTTCGGTCAGGCGGCGGCCCAGCTGGTTGAGAATGAGCCGGATAAGCGGCTTGGTGCGGCTGATGTCGGACGGCGGCACGACGAGATAGAGTGTGACGGGGCGCGCCGGATCGACGAGATCGGCGATCCGCCAGTCGCATTGCCGCGTGACTTTGGCGATCACCGGATCGCGGTAGAGACCAAGGAAAGACATCGCGGTTGAGAGGACGCCCGAACGCTCATTCTCCGACTTGTTAAGCAGTTCGCGTGCGGCGCTCGCCACAACCGGGTGGACGCCTTCCGCTCCCAGATGCTGCGTTGCCATCATTGCGGTGAGCGTCGTCTCGATCGAGCGTTTCGGGTCGGACAGGAACGACGCCACTCCGGCCAGGGTCTTGTCAGGCTCGGCATAAAGAACATGGAGGATCGCTCCGACCAGCAAGGCATGGCTTGTCTTTTCCCAATGGTTGCGGCGTTCGAGTGAGCCTTCGGGATCGACCAGCACGTCGGCGATGTTCTGGACGTCGCGCACTTCGTTAATTCCCCGGCGCACCTCCATCAGCGGATTGTACGGCGCAGAGGCTTCATTGGTCGGATCGAACAGCAGGACCCGACTGAAACGCGAACGGAAGCCTGCGGTGAGATCCCAGTTTTCGCCTTTGATGTCGTGAACGATGGCCGAATGCGGCCAGGTCAGCAGCGTCGGGACAACGAGGCCGACACCTTTGCCGCTGCGCGTCGGGGCGAAACACAGCACATGCTCGGGTCCGTCATGCCGTAAATAGAGATTGGCATGGCGACCGATCACTGCGCCTTTGCCGCCGAGTAGCCCTTCGCGGGCGATCTCGGAGCGGGTTGCCCAGCGCGCGGAGCCATAGGTCGCGCTGGTCCGGGCCTCGCGGGCACGCCAGACCGACATGGCGATTGCCACAACCACCGCAATCAGACCGCCCGATGCGGCGATCATCCCGCCGGTTTCGAATATTCGCGGAGCATAGGCCTCGAAGCTGAACCACCACCAGAAGATCGAATATGGCGGATAGACCGGCTGACCAAACGCGGTGAACCATGCTGGACCGAGCTCTTGCTGGTAGCCGAGCGTTGCAGCAGTCCATTGGGTGGCCGCCCAGACTCCTGCAAGCGCCAGCGCAAATACGGCCAGGATCTGGCCCCACAGGATCTTGGTTGCCGACACAGTCGCCTCCTTTCGCTCAATAACAGGAGGCAGTTGTAACGCCGGTATCAAGTTCGAATGCGTGTGATCGGGGTCCAGCGTAGCCAAAGAAGCAGGAGGCGGGGTCGTGGCAAGACGGATCAATCCAGCGCGGCTGGCACGGAACCCGCTTGCTGGACCCTGTGCCGGATAAGACAACAAGGCTATGATTTGCGAACGAAACCCGACATGTTAAGTCGTTCCAGTATCATGGTATCCGAGAGACCAACGACCACTCCTGCGATTGTCGTGCAGCTTTTGCTAGGCATGGCACTCTTTGGCAGTGCAACGCCGCTCAGCAAGTTAATCGGGCAGCAGTTCTCGGTCTTCACAGCGTCATGCATGCGCATGCTGATCGCTTGTCTGGTCCTTGCTCCATTCACATGGTTGCTGACGAAAAGGTTTGCTCGTGCGAAGCGGTCGGACTGGTTGGTGATTGTCGCGATCTCATTATTCGGGATGGTCGGTTTCACCGCAGCCATGCTTTTTGGCATGCGTCTCACCACAGGCGTGATCGGCTCCACGATCATGAGCGCGACACCGGCAGTGACTGCCGCCGCGGCCGTAGTTTTCTTCGGTGCCGCAATGAACTGGCGCACATCAGGAGCATTGGCCCTTGCGATCGCGGGGATCGTAATGATCAATCTGCTGCGAACCGGGGGAAGCGGAGCCACCGAAGCGCCGATCCTTGGCGCAGCGCTTGTCGCAATGGCTGTGTGCTTCGAGGCAGCCTACACCCTGCTTGCGCGCAAACTGTCCGACGGGATCAGCTCACTGGAAGCCACTCTGGCAGCATCGCTCATTGCCGCTTTGCTCTTCGTTGCTCTGGCTTTTGTTTTCGACTCTCGACCGTTTGATTTTTCCGGCATAGGTCGGGATGGTTATTTTGCGCTGGCCTTTTGGGGTGCGGCCACAGGAGGGTTCGCTCCTGTTCTATGGTATAATGGTGCCCGCAAAGCGCCAGGAGCACTCACGGCAGGTGCGATGGCAGTCATGCCCCTTAGCGCGCTTGTCCTATCTTACGTCCTACTTGGCGAATCCTTTCGCTGGTCTCACCTTTTGGGCTTCGGGTTGGTTTTCGCAGGGCTTGTCCTGATGATAGTCGAGCATGCGAAATCGGCGGATTAATGAGAATGAGATGTTCGTCCCACCCAACCCCTGAGACAGAATGAGCGTCTAGAACCTACGCGGCCTCCCATGTAAATTCAGGACTACCCGACCAGGTCAGACGGTACATGGCGCCCTGAGTCACCGACTGAACGACATTGGGCCATAGCGCCGCGATGCAAATCCCTTCCGGATGGCGAACCGAGGGATAGATGATGCCGTTGTGACCCTCGGCACGAGCCTGCGCCGCCAACGCGTTGCCGACCGGATAACCCTTTTCAGCATTTGGATGGAGGCCGGGATGATCGGACGTGCCGCGCAGGTCGACAAAGATGCCGGACATACTTGCAATCATCTCGCCATATTCCACCACGGCATTGAAATCGGCTGCATCCGCCAACGCCTGAGTCAGGTGATGTCCGACCTCGGCGAGGCAGGTTTCGACCGCCAGGGCCGCGTACCAAGCCCCACGATCCGCGGGGTTAAATCGCCCCGGCTCGCGTGGTTTGGCGTAAGCGAAACTCGCATTGATGAACTTGGCATGCGGCACGCCGTGCACCAATTCTTCGGCGCTAAGGCCGCCATGGCCGCGCTCCTCGGCTATCAGGCGCGAGCTAGTCGCCCCTTCGATCTCCGCAAGCAGCGTAAGTTCATCGTCATCGTCAGTGAGCGGCGCCATCGCCGCGTCGCGCAGGCGCGCACTCGAAACCAGCCGAATGGTGCGCTCGAACGCTTCTCGTTTGGTAGCCAGATCGGCCGACGGCGGTTCGGGATCGCTCTCAGAGCCCGCCACGAAGCGCGTCAATATACTGGCGGGTTTCGAGCATACGCGGGATACCGCCTTCGATCATTGCCTGGACTGGCGAAAGCCGGTCGAACACAGGTGCCGTATTGACGAGCCTGGGCCAGCGGTCGGCCATGTCGTCGGCAAACAGCAGATGCAGCCCCTTGAACAAGCCGATCAACGCCGAAGCGCGCGTCAACTGGTCCTGGCTAAGCGCGCCTTCCCAAGTTCCGGCCTTCATCCGGTCCCAGGTACTTTCAGAGACACCGAGCAGCGCAGCGCCCTCGGCATTACTGCCACCCCAAGCGTCGACAAGTCGCAGAACGGCTTTGACTGCCGCGCCCGTCAGGCGGTCACGATCATCACTGGCCGCGAAGGTCTGAATGCCTCGCGGTGCTTCGGCTTGCTCTAATGCTATACTTGCCATATCGCATCTCCTGACGCTTGTTTACGCATCACATGGTGTTTCGTCAAGGACAGATTTGTCTGCACAGCCCCGTCAGACAGAAGGCCCCCGTGAGCGCGTGAAGCTCCAGTCAACACTGCCGCGCTCGTTGACCCTGCCTGCGACCGTCTGGCCCAGATGGCGCTCCAGATCCTGCCGCCAGGGGACGAGTTGGAAACCCACACCGTTGTCGATCATCGCGAACCGGCCCGAAGCGAGTGTGACGCGTTCCCGATACACGCCTGCGACATGATCCCCGGAAGTCGCGCTCTGCATGGTGCTTCCGTGACGCGAGGCGAGCGCATCGCTCGCATTGGCCAGGTCCCGGTCACGCAAAGTGCCAAGCAGATTGCGAGCATAGACGATCTTTTGCCCCTGACGCTTGGCTAAGCCTTGCTCCAGGAGGACATCGGCCCGTTTAGCCAATGCCTCGCGTACCTCCGACCCGAACCCGCCTGCCACGGTTTTGAGGCGGGGCGATACGAGTTGCCGATCAAGCCAGGTCGCACCGCCTGCACCGATCTGTCTTTCGAGAGTGAAGTCGGAGCGAACAAGCAGGCTCATCTGCTGCCGGCCTTTCCGATCGGTCCATGCGCTCGTCTCCACGATGGCACCTGGCGCGGCATCACCTGTCCGCTCGAGGTCGGGAAAACGCAGGTGATGAATGCGCCCATCGGCCCCGTCGACGATGGCAAAGGCCTTGCCAGTAAGCTCGTCATGCAGCCCGCGCTCGACGAGCCTGCCAATCACACGCTCACCGTTCGCTTCGTCATGCAAAGCCAGCCGCGCCGGGTCCGCATCAAAGCCTTTGCCGGTCATGGCCCGGTGCATCGTTTTGATGATGTCGCCGCGTTCTCCAAGTGCCCGAAGCGTGGGCTCGATATCGGATGCCAGCGTCCAGCTTGCTGGTCCCACCTGCTCAGCCAGTCCCATGCGTTCGAGCACCTTGACGCGTCCAATCAAGATCGAGCGATCCCTAGGTGCGCCCGAACCGGCTTCGGGCCGCAGGTCGATCTCGCCAAACGCGCCGCGTTGCTTGTGCAGGCGGCGATCGAGACTGGTCCAGCGTTCAGCGTCAACCTCGCGCGCCAGAGCATTGAGGATATCACGTTCGCTGCGCGGTCCCAGCTCGATGGTCACGCGTTCCTCGGCGCGGGCGCGCATCCCCTCGCTGATATAGGCGCGGTCGATCACAAGGTCCTCGCCGCCTGTTGCGACGCCGCGAACCAGCACATGGATATGCGGATTGTCGGTGTTCCAGTGATCGACGGCCACCCAGTCAAGGCTGGTGTCGAGATCGTTGGCCATGTCGGTCATAAATTCACGCGTGAAGGCGCGCAGGTCGCCCATCTCGTTGGCATCCTCAGGAGAGACGATGAAGCGGAAGTGGTGCCGGTCGTCCTCGCAGCGCTCGGCAAAGCTATCCCCATCGGCCTCGTCTGACGTTGCATCGAACATCCGGCCCTGCGATCCGTCGCGCGTCGCTCCCTCGCGCTGAATATAATTTATATGACGCGCGAGCGGCGCGGACCTGGTCTGGGATTGCCATTGACGAACAACGCGGGCCTTGATCAGGACACGCCGCCCAAATGCGCTTCTGCTGCGCGTCAGCGCAGCGAGCTTGCCGCGTCCATAATGTCCCGTGCCGCGACCGCCTGAGCCGCTTGCCTTGAACCGTGTGTATCCCGGCTTGTGAGAGACCTGAGCTACCCGGCCGAGGAGCGTCTTGGCCTTCTTGTAGGAGCGAGCGCCGCTGTCGCGCGAACGCCCGGGCTCGATATTGAAATCATCGTCAGCCATGCCGCGCAACAAGAGGCGATGGCGCCTTCGCCTTTGAAAACACACAGAAAATCAGCAGTAGCGACGGCACTGTAGTCGTCCAGACGGCGCTAATTACCCAGAAAAACCAACCACATGCAGCCCGGTCGACGGCGCTGCTTTTATCTTGCCATCCTCTCGTACCCTGTAAGCGTCCGGTTTCGGCACCTGAATTCCGGGGTGCAATTTTTGTCCATCGGGTGTTCTCCTGGTGGCCGGAGGTTGCATGGCTGGTCGTTCCCATTTTGATAATCCGGCGCGGCGCGAGTGGTGG
>Ga0207906_1000049_pt1 | contig 179477 bp, 163 predicted proteins | sample LinPmetageLP37_FD_184050 | JGI IMG/M metagenome (GOLD analysis project Ga0207906, IMG submission 184050) | Marine viral communities from the Pacific Ocean - LP-37 (SPAdes) | ecosystem: Environmental > Aquatic > Marine > Oceanic | place: Pacific Ocean | collected 2010-06-16 | reverse complement strand
AAAAATGGAATCGGGCAGCCCGTGCCTTAACCGCCGGGCTGCCCGAATGTTGAGAGGTTACTCCGCGGTACGATAGAGGTCTTTACCGTACCACGTGTTGTTGACGTTATTCTCGGGCAGACCTTCGATGTCTTCCGCGATCATGTCGACGTTGGCGTAGTGGTAGATCGGGATGATCGGCATTTCCTCGGCCAAGATACGCTCCGCGTCTTTGTAAAGCGGCTGCGGGTCTTCGGCGGTTTTGCTGTCCTTCATGAGCTTGTCATAAGCGTCATTGTAGAACTCGCCGTTGTTGTGGCCCGAGTAGGAGGTCAGCAGATCAAGGTACGTCGAGGCCTCGTTGTAGTCGCCGCACCAAGCGTAACGCGCCATGTCGTAGTCTTGGTTCTGCATCCGGTCGGTGTGGACCTTCCACTCATAGTTATCCAGCGTGAGGTTCACGCCGATCTGCTTGAGCATCTGCGAGGCCGCGATGGCGATCTTTTTGTGATCTTCCGATGTGTTGTACTGCAGCGTCAGGTCGAGCGGGTTGTCGGGGCCATATCCCGCCTCGGCCAACAGTTCTTTGGCCTTTTCCACGCGCTGCGCCTGATCCATATTGTCGGCCCAATCCAACTCGGGACGCTCGAAATCGGCGATCGCCCAGTGGGTCCAGTTGTACGACGGCTTCTGACCGCCTTGCAGGATACGCTCGACAATGATGTCGCGGTCGATGGCATAGGCCAAGGCCTTGCGTACATTGACGTTTTTCAGCGCCTCGGGGCCCTTTTCCCCTACGTTCAGCATGTAGATATACGAGCAGTTATAGGGGGTTGAGACCGCCTGTTCGGGGTACTCTTTCTTCAGACGCGGGTATTGACCGGCGGGGATATCCACGCGGTCCAACTCACCAGCCAGATAGCGGGTCAGCGCTTGGTTCACGTCATTGATCGTGAGCGCGGTGATCTTCTCCATCACCACGTTGTCGGCATCCCAATAGGTGTCGTTCTTCTCCATCACGACACGTTCGCCCAACTGATGCTCGACCAGTTTATAAGCGCCGTTGCCGACGAGCGTGCCTGCATCGGTCCAATCGTCGCCATGCTCTTCGACCACGCCTTGCAGCACGGGGAAGGTCGACCCATGCACCAGCATCTGCGGGAAATAGGGCAGCGGCGTGGTGATCTTGACCTCAAGCGTGTGGTCGTCGACGGCTTGGATGCCCAATTCCTCGGGCGACTTGTCCCCGGCGATGATCTCAGGCGCGTTTTCGACCTGCATCAACTCCATATACCATGCGTATTCCGACGCGGTCGCCGGGTCCGCCAAACGGCGCCAAGAATAGACGAAATCATTGGCCGTGACCGGCTCGCCATTGGACCATTTGGCGTCTTTGCGCAGGTTGAAGGTGTAGGTCTTGCCGTCTTCGGAGACTTCGTGGTCAAGCGCCACACCGGGGACCAGTTCGCCATTGCCGTCTTCGTTATAAAGCCCTTCAAAGAGGTTGCGCAGCACGTCCGAACCTTCGACATCGGTGTTGATCTGCGGGTCCATCGACTTGATCGCGTCGAGCAGCCAGAAGGTATAGCTTTGATCTTCGGCAAGGTTCACACCCTCGGGAACATCGGCAGCTTGGGCCTGAAACGCAAGGCCGAGCGCCAATGCGGAGGATGCAAGTGTGGTGCGTAGCTTCATGGTGACACTCCGTTGATTGAAAGTTCGTGTTCTGATTGAAAAGTAATCAATCGAAAACGAAGAGCGCATGCAAGACGTTGCCTCGCGTCAGCCAAGGACCGCGGCTTCGCGCCGAGGCGGCGCGGCGGTAGCGCGGCGAATATCCACCCCGCGCCCCGACCCCCCTCTGGCCGGGGGGTCGGGGGTCGAAAGGGATGGGCGCCTAACCGCGTGCCCCCCAAGTGTCGGACAGTCGGTAGCCGCCGGGCCACGGGTCATCGGGGTCTAGCATGTGCTGGTGGATGCCTGTGACCCAGCCCCGCCCAGAGAGTTCGGGAAGGATCGCCGGATGATCGCCCACGCGCGTCTCGCCCAAGATCCGCCCGGTAAAGGTCGAGCCGATCAGCGAGACCGTGGTCAGGCTGTCCTCCACCCCCATTTCCCCCCGCGCATGCAGCAGCGCCATCCGCGCGCAGAGTGCGGTGCCAGTGGGCGAACGGTCCACCTTGCCGGGCTGGATCGCCACCGCCGCCCCGGCGCGCAGACCGGTCGCGTCGCGGGTGACTGGCCCGGCAAAAAGGCAAAATGAGAAATGCTGCCAATCGGGGTTCTCGGGGTGCTCAAACCGGATCGCGGCATTCGCGGCATTGGTGATCCGCACGCCAAGGCGGGCGATGTCATGGGCCTCATGCGCCTCCAGTGAAAACCCCATCGCGGCGGCATCGACGACCACGAAACTGTCGCCGCCATAGGCGGTATCGACGGTGAGCCTGCCCAGCCCTTCGACCTCAAGCGGCACATCCAACCGGGCGGCGAAGCTCGGCAGGTTCTGCACGAAAATACGCTCCGCCTTGCCATTGCGACATTCCGCGCGGACCTTCACCAGCCCGCCCGGCGCTTCGAGCGTTAGCTCCGTCACCGGTTCCGTCATCGGCAGGATCCCCCCGTCCAGCAGGACGGTCGATACGCAGATCGAGTTGGAGCCCGACATCGGCGGCGTGTCTTCCGGCTCCATGATGATAAAGGCCGCATCGGCGCGGGGGTCTTTCGGCGGGACGAGCAGGTTCACATGGCGAAACACACCGCCGCGCGGCTCGTTCAGCACGAAATTGCGCAGTGTCTCATCCCGCGCGATCCAGCGGCTCTGCTCCCAGAGCGTATCGCCGGGGGGCGGGGTGACACCGCCGACGATCACATCGCCGACCTCGCCCTCCGCATGGGCGGAAATGACGTGAATGGTCTTGCTGCTACGCATCGTTTGTTTCCTCTTCGGCCAGCCATTTCGGCAAAGCCTCTCCGGCCTGCCCGGTCACGACGGCCTCCACGCAATCGGCGATACTGCCAAAGCGCACTGCACGGCCTGAAAGGCCCGGTGCGTAATGGGCATATTTGCCCGAGTTGGTCATCAACACCTTGGTCGAGGGCGGGAAGACCGGCTCTGAGATCGAACACCAGCAGATGTCGGGCACGACCTGCACGCCCGCGGCTTCGAGTCGCCCCGCAGTGCCGTCAGCCCGCGCGGCCGCGAGCGTGTCATGGCCCAGCGTCACGATGACCGCCGTATCGGGGTGACGCTTGCGCCCTGCTAAAGCCGCATCCAAAGCGTGGCATTCCGCGTGGGAGAAATGCGGGCTGCCGAAGGCGATGAGGTCAACTTTAGCGGGTCCTGCATTGAACTGCCGCCAGACACGGCGCAGGTCTTTGGGTGTGATGCTAAGTGTGTCAGCTTCCGCGATGGGCGGCAGATCGCCCTCTGGAGTGATCCCCGCCACATGCAGCATCGGCGCAGCAGAAGTCGTACCGAAAGCAGCACAAAGCCCCTTCAGGTCATCCTCATTCGGCGCGGCATTCTCTAACCCGCGCAAAACCGGGATCCGATCTGGCGCGGCCTGCCCGGCCAGCCAGCCGAGCATTGGCCAGATCGCTTCGTCATATTGCGCGGGCAGCTCCACGTCGATCACCCTACGCGGCGCGCGGTGGGCATCAAGGTATACGCCAGATAGCGGCGCGCGTGCGGTCAGCGCGATGCACAGGTCGAGGAAATCGGGATGTTTCACCGTTCGCGCACCTAGCACGCTATTGGCATAGATCACCGCGTTGGATTCCGACCATGCGATAAACTCGCCGCGCTCGGGCGGGGCGGGCAATTGGTAGGGCGCGCAGGTGAAACTGGGCCGCGCGCCCATGGTGACATAAGCATCGGCCAGACGGCTGGCGGGCAGGCCGAAATTCGGCGGCACGCCCTGCGCGCGCCAGTTGTCGTGATCGACCGAGATGGCGTTCATCGTCGTCGGCACCCGCACTTTTGATCCCATATCGGCCATGGTCTGCGCAAAAAGCAGGTTGGCGGGGCTGGCGTAGATGCAGCCGTCGATATGCACGCGCGTCACGTCGATCAGCCGCTCGGCCCCCTGCCCGCGCGCCATGGTGCAGGTGATCTCCATCGCCAGTTGCACGGACTGGCCGTGGGCTCCGTCCAGCATTGCTTGATCCTCAGCAGTGAGATGCAGATCGCGGGCGGGCTTGTCAGACAGCGGCAAGTCCCACTCATCCGTGCTCAGCATCTCCGGCGTAATCCGCGCGCTGCGCGCTTTGGCGAGCAGGTCGTAGTCCTTTGCGCCGAGGCGCAGTACCGCGAGCGGCTTGTCGAACATTTTGCCCGCGATCAGCGCCCCCAAGGTCAGGATGTCTTCGGCCTCGCGGAAAACCAAGGCGGCGGGGGCATGGCCATTCAGCGCCAGTTCCAACAGCACGCCACTGCCGGTGCAAGACCCCCGGCTGGTGGGCATCAACACGATCTTCCCCGCCAGCGACTGACCGCACAGCGGGTGATGCGCGTCGATGACCTTGCCGCTGGCCGGATCGACGCCACCCCAGAAACTCAGCCCCTCGGAGGATGCGAGCACCGCGCCTTTGGCCTCGGCGGGAACGATAACTTGCGCCATGGGGAGCCTTTCCAAGTCAGGTGACGACAAAGCCATGCGCGAAGGGATCACGCTCGTCGATAAAGATGGTGTTAAAGCCGGTGACCCGCGCCCAACCTGCGATAGAGGGGATGATCGCGGGCTTTCCCGCCACCTCCGCCGCCGCTTCGACGCGGCCCTTGAACATCGACCCGATGATGGATTCATGCACGAAGTCGTCGCCCACCTTCAGCTTCCCCTTGGCCGCAAGCTGGGCCATCCGCGCCGAGGTGCCGGTGCCGCAGGGGGAGCGGTCGATCGCCTTGTCGCCGTAGAAGACCGCGTTGCGGGCGTGGGCCTCGGGCGCTTGGGCGGCACCGGTCCAGAGGATGTGGCTCAACCCGTTGATCGCCGGGTGTTCGGGGTGGATGAATTCGTATTTCGCATTGAGTGCCGCGCGGAGTTTGGGGCTGAGACCGACCAGCTCGGAAACCGAAAAATCCGCCATGTCGCGAAAATTCTTCTGCGGCTCGACGATGGCATAGAAGTTCCCGCCATAGGCCACGTCGACCACCACTTCGCCCAATCCGTCGACCTCGGCCGTCAGCCCTTCGGAATGGAGGAAGGCGGGCACATTGGTCAGCCGTACTTCTTCGACGAAACGCCCCTCTTGGCGGTAGGTCACATCGACCCGCCCGGCGGGGGTCTCAAGGCGCAACTGTCCGGGGGTGGCGGGCGTGACCAACCCGTTTTCCAGCGCGATGGTGACGGTGCCGATGGTGCCATGGCCGCACATCGGCAGGCAGCCCGAGGTTTCGATGAAGAGCACGGCGATGTCGCAATCATCCCGTGTCGGCGGATAAAGGATCGCGCCCGACATCTGGTCATGGCCGCGCGGCTCGAACATCAGACCGGTGCGGATCCAGTCGTATTCCGCTAGAAAATGCGCGCGCTTTTCCAGCATGTTCGCGCCCTTAAGCAGTGGCGCGCCGCCGGTGACGAGCCGTACCGGATTGCCGCAGGTATGGCCGTCGATACAAGGAAATGTGTGTTGCGTCATGTCAGCCTCTAAAAGCGCGCAGGAGAGAATGGGGTCAGGTCGATGCTGGGGTCTTGGCCGGTCAACAGGTTCGCGATGATGGCGGCGGTGCCCGCGGATTGCGTGAGGCCGAGATGGCCGTGGCCGAAGGCGCAGAAGACATCCGGGCGGTTTGGCAATGCCCCGATGGCAGGCAGGCTGTCGGGGAGCGAGGGGCGGAAACCCATCCACTGCGTGCCGCCCGAGGTATCGAGCCCCGGCAGGAAGCGCTTGGCCTTTTTCAGCATCGCATCGGCGCGGGCAAAGTTCGGCGGCAGGTCTAGCCCGCCCAGTTCCACCGCCCCGCCGACGCGCAGGCCGTCGCCGACTTTGCTGATGACAAAGCCATGGCCGCCGAAGGTGATCTGTCGTTTGAGGTCGAAGGCCCCGGCGGGCAGTGTCGTGTTATAACCGCGCTCGGTCTCCAGCGGGATTTTCGCGCCAGCGGTCCGCGCGAGGTGATGCGAATGCGCCCCTGCGGCCAGCACCACGCGGCCCGGTATGAAGCCATCTGAGGTCTCGACCCCGCCCGCGACGAGACGTTCGGCGCGGGTGATCGTGATCTCACCGCCCCCTGCGCGAAAACGCTCGGCCATCGCCAACACATAGTCGCGCGGGTCCGAGATCGACTGCCATTCAGGCGTGAAGGTCGCATGGGTGAAGCTGGGCGCAAGACCGGGCTGATAGGCCGCGATCTCGTCGCCCCTGAGGTGCCTGAAGGCGATCCCGGCCTCCTCGCGGGCCTGCCAACCGGGGAGTGACGCGCGGAACTCGGTCTCGGTTTCATAGACCTGCAACTGCCCGTCGTGCCGCAGCATATGCGCCAGACCGCTCATCTCCAGATGCGGTTCAAGGGCGGACTGCGAGAGCTTCATCAGTGCCGTCTGCGCCACGGTCGAGGCGCGCACCTGTGAAGGCCAGCTCGCTTTCCAAAAGCGCCACATCCACGGCGCGATCTTCGCGGCATAGCGCGGCGGCACGGTCAGCGGCCCCAGCGGATCCAGCAGCCATTTCGGCGCCTGCCGGATCATCCGGGGTGAAGCCAGCGGCAGGATCTCGGTAAAGGCAAAGGCGCCCGCGTTGCCCGCCGAGGCGCCCGCTGCCGGACCTTCGCGGTCGATCACCCGCACGGGCAGCCCGCGCGCCTGAAGCGCCAGCGCGATGGACAGGCCCACCACGCCAGCGCCGACAACCGTCACCGGGGTTTGGTTCATTACCGGACGCTCGACAGGAATTGACGGGTTTCTTCTTGCTGCGGATCGCCAAAGATTTGATCCGGCGCGCCGATCTCGGCCATGACGCCCTTGTGAAAGAACGCCACCCGGTCCGACACATCGCGTGCGAAACTCATCTCATGGGTGACACAGATCATCGTCATCCCCTCATCTGCCAGCAATTTGAGTGTGTCCAGCACCTCGCCCACCAATTGCGGATCGAGCGCGGAGGTCACCTCGTCAAAGAGAATGTAATCGGGCGACATCGCCAATGCACGCGCAATCGCCATCCGCTGTTGCTGCCCGCCCGACAGGCGGCTGGGGTAGACGCCCAGCTTGTCGGCCAGCCCCACATGCGAAAGCTGCTGCACCGCGATCTCTTCGGCTTCTTTGCGGCCCATACCTTTGACCTTGCGCGGGGCCAGCGTGACGTTTTCCAGCACCGTCAGATGCGGGAAGGCGTTGAATTGCTGGAACACGATGCCGATTTTGCGGCGCAGCTTGTTTAAGTCGGTGTCGCGGGCGTGGACCTCGGTGCCGTCGACCACGATGCGGCCCTTGTCGATCGGCTCCAACCCGTTGATGCAGGTCAAAAGCGTCGATTTACCCGAGCCAGAGCCGCCGATCACCGACACGACCTCGCCCTTTTGCACGGTCAGATCGATGCCCTTGAGCACCTGTAGTGCACCAAAGGACTTATGGACGTTTTCAATCTCAATCATTTTCTTGCCACCTTTTTTCCAAGCGGCTGCCAAGCCGGGCAATGGGGAAACTGAGCGCGAAATAGATCGCACCCGTCACGAGCAGGATGAACATCGGCTCTTGCAGGCGTGTCACCAGAATCTGTGAGGCGCGCAGCAATTCGATGATGCCTAGCCACATCACCAGCGCGCTGTCTTTCATCACGCCAAGCGTGAGGCCGATCCAACTGGGCAGGCCCACCCGCAGCGCCATGGGAAAAACGATCTGCGTGAGGTCTTGGCCCCATGTCATGCCGAGCGAACGCGCCGCACGGCGGGTGACCGAAGGCACCGCCTCAATCGCGCCGCGCACGATCTCGGTGCAATAGGCCGAGGTATAAAGCGCCAGCACGATGCAGGAGGTCACGAAGGGGGAAATCCCCCAGCCCGCGATGGCCTGAAAAGCGTTGGCGAGGATCAGCTGGATCAGCAGCGGAACCGAGCGGAAGATATCCAGCACAAAGGTCAGCGGCAGGGCCGCCCAAGGGCTGATCTGGCTGCGCAGCACCCCGAAGAAGAGCCCCAGCAGCGTGCCGCCCACCACCGCAAAGGCGGTGACCGAAAGCGTCACACCCGCGCCTTTGAGCATGAACATCAGGTCGTTGAAGGTCAGAGCCGTATCAAACATCTATTCTCTTCCTTCAGTAGCGAAACAGGCGGGCGGCCATGAGCCGTGCGCCGAGCATCACGGCCTTGGCGATCACGTAGTAGATCACCGCCGCCAATGCGAAGAATTCAAAAGTCCGGAAGCTGCGCGCATTGAGGTCTTGTGTGACCCCCGCGAGGTCCGAATTCAGGCCCACCGTGACACCCAGGGATGTCATCAAAATCGCCCAGATCATCTGGTTTGTGGTTGGCAGAAACGAGATGCGGAACATCTGCGGCACGATGATCAGGCGAAACGCTTTTGCTTGCCCCATGCCCAGTGACCGACCGGCGCGCAGCTGCGTGTCCGGAATGGCCCGCATCGCGCCGCGGAACGTCTCGCACAGGTAGCCCGCGTTGTTGAACGCGATCCCGGCGAGCAGTGCGGCATAGGGGCTGAGGTAAATCCCGAAAGACCCCAGCCCGAAATGCGCCATGTAAATCTGAAACAGCGCCGGCGTGTTGCGCGCCACTTCGACCCATGCGGTCGCAGGCGCCCGCAGCCAGCGCGATTTGGCATCGCGGCCCACGGCCAGCAGCACGGCGATGGCAACGCCGATCAGCATCGATAGGATCGATATCTGCAGCGTGACCAGCGCGCCTTCAAGCATCTCTGGAAAAGCGCGAAAGGCCTGTCGCCATTGAAAGGTGTAGTTGCCCATCATTTGCTCCGATCAGCGGTTATCGGCAGACGGGGGCCGCAAGCTGCGCCCCCCCGCATCCATCAACGATAGGCTTTGGCGATGGTCAGGTCAGGCGCGTCGCCGCCGACCCATTTGTCGAACAATTCCTGATAGCGGCCCGAGCGGACCTGCTGGTTCACGAAGAGGTCGAGATAGTTCAGCAGACCGTATTCCTGACGCAGGCCGATCAAGCCGACATAATCCACATCGAAGGGCGCGTCGCCCGCGATGGTCAGACCTTCAAACTTGCCGCCATTGACGATGGAAGACGCCACGGTGGAAGTCACGACGGTCGCGTCGATCTGACCTTGGGACAGGGACAGGAACACGTCAGCTTGGCTCTGATAAGAACGGAAGCTGCCGTCGTCCCATGCGTCGACCTGCTCTTCCAGCGCGATGGCCTCAAACGTGCCCGCGACGGAGCCGACGGTTTTGCCCTTGAGGCTTTCAAAGCTGTCGACGCCTGCGTCTTCGCGCGTCAGCACAACGTTGGTAAAGGCGAAGTAGGGGACCGAAAAACCGACTGTCTTCGCCCGTTCCAGCGTGTCGGAGGTTGAGGCAACGCCTACATCCGCGCGGCCAGAAACCAGCGCGGGGATACGGTCAGGGAAAGGCGTCTCGACGATCTCGGCTTCGACACCCAAGGCGGCGGCCAGATCGTTGCAGTAATCCACGTCAAAGCCGACGGGCGTGTTGCTGTCATCGCGCGAGCCCATGGGCGGGAAGTCCAGCACCACGGCGCAGCGCAGCGTGCCCGAAGAAATGATGTCGTCCAGTTTGTCGGCCTGAGCGGCGGTGCCGATCACGGTGGCGGCCACGAGGCTCCCGGCGAGTTGCGTGAATTTCATAGATATCTCCCTCTTGGGTTGGTCGCCCCCGACTCTCTCTGGGCGGGGTACGGGGTGGTATGAAGGAACTATGTCCTCATTAAAAATACAATATGTATTTTTGACTTTTATCGGTGTGTCGACATATTTTTGAACTATTGAGACGCTATCGTCGTTGTTTGGGGATGGGATAGAGCCGCAGCCGCTCCCTTTTCAGGCTGAAATGAGAAAGCCGGACACGCGGCCCGGCTTTCTCGGTCTGGTGTCACTCCGCCGCGTCTTCGGGCAGAAGCGCCTCCGGCAGGTTCTGATAGGAAACAGGCCGCAGGAAACGCCGGATCGACAGGGTACCTACGCTGGTCGCGCCAAAGTTGGTGCTGGCCGGATATGGCCCGCCGTGCACCATAGAATCCACCACTTCGACCCCTGTCGGGAAACCGTTGGCCAACAGACGCCCGGCTTTGCGTTCCAGCACCGGCATCAAGACCCGCGCGGACTTAACATCCGCGTCATCCATATGCAGGGTGATGGTCAACTGCCCGTCCAGATCGAGAGCCAGCGCGCGCATCTCTTCCAGCGAAGAGACTCGCACCACCAAGCCCAGAGGACCAAAGACCTCTTCATGCAGCGCCGGGTTCGCTTTGAACTCTGCGCCCGTGGTCTCGAACAGGGCCGGGGCGGCGTTGCGGCCAGTGCTGTCGGCCACATGTACTTGGCGCAGGCTTGGCGCGGATTTGAACTTGTCCCGACCTGCGCAATAGGCATCCGCAATACCGTCTGTCAGCATGACCTGCGGGGCCACGTCTTGCAGTGCGGTGGCGGCACTTTTCACGAAGGCGTCTGCCCCTGCCCCGTCGATCACCACGGCAATGCCCGGATTGGTGCAGAACTGGCCTGCGCCCATGGTCAGGGACGCGGCCCAGCCTTTGCCCAGTTCCTCGGCCCGTGCCTCCATCGCGGCGGGGAGCATGAACATCGGGTTGACCGAGCCCAATTCGCCAAAGAAGGGGATCGGCTCTGGCCGCGCGGCGCAGAGATCGAACAGCGCCCGGCCCCCGGCGAGAGAGCCGGTAAAGCCAACGGCTTTGATCAGCGGATGCTGCACGACGGCCTGACCAACCGCGCGGTTGCCGCCTTGGATCAGCGAAAACACCCCGCGCGGCATGCCGCAGCCTTCAACCGCTGCATGAATCGCTTCGGCAACGATCTCTCCGGTGCCGGGGTGGGCGGAGTGGCCTTTGACCACGACCGGGCAGCCTGCCGCCAGCGCCGCCGCCGTGTCACCACCCGCAACCGAGAATGCCAGCGGAAAGTTCGACGCACCAAAGACGGCCACGGGGCCGATGGGGCGTTGCACCATGGTGATCGCCGGGCGCGGGGCGGGTTGGCGTTCGGGCATGGCAGCATCGAAACGCCGGTCGAGATATGCACCCTTTTCGATATGCGCCGCGAAGAGGCGCAGTTGGCCAACGGTCCGGCCCCGCTCTCCTTCCAGACGCGCTGCGGGCAGGCCGCTTTCTTGGCTGCCGATCTCGGTGATTTCGGCGCCGCGGGCGTCGATCTCATCGGCGATGGCGTTCAGAAACTTGGCGCGGGTGGCGCGGCTGGAATAGCCGTAATCCCAAAACGCCGCTTCGGCGGCTTCGCAGGCTTGGTCGACCAAATCTACCGTCCCGACCGAGAATTCATGCACAGGCCCATGGGCAGGGCTAGAGCTAAAGCGGTCGTCGGTGGCGATCCATTCGCCAGCGATCAGGTGTTTGCCATGGGGGGTAAAGGCCATCGTCTTTCCTTTCATGCGGGCCGCGGCCCGGTGTCAGCTTGCGTCTCTGCGCAACTGCATACATGATGTATGCATGATTGCAACCCAAGCCCTGCGAGGATCCAGATGACCGATACGACCCTGTCCCACGACGCCCTAAACGGAATTGTCATGCAGATTTTCCAAGGCGCGGGCCTGTCGCCGCAGAATGCCGCCGCCCTCGCGCGGGTGATCGTGGCGGGCGAAGGCGATGCTTGCAAATCCCATGGCATCTACCGGATCGAAGGCTGCCTGCGCACGATCAAGGCGGGCAAAGTGGTGCCTGATGCGGTGCCGCAGGTGCACCAAGATGACAGCGCCATTGTGCGCGTAAATGCGGGCGGCGGCTTTTCCAACGCTGCATTCGACGCGGGCGCGCCGGTGCTGGCAGAGCGTTGCCGCACGACCGGGATCGCCGCCATGGTGATCAACGATTGCACCCATTTCGCCGCCCTCTGGCCCGAGATCGAGGCGCTGACCGATATGGGCCTCGCCGCGATGGCGATGTGCCCCAGCTATGCCAGCGTGGCCCCGTCGGGCGGCACCGACCCCTTGATGGGGACCAACCCTTTCGCCTTTGGCTGGCCACGGGCAGAGGGCAACCCTTACGTCTTCGACTTCGCCACCAGCGTCGCCGCGCGGGGAGAGATCGAACTGCACCGCCGCGCGGGCACGCCCCTGCCCGAAGGCTGGGCCGTCGCGCCCGACGGCGCGCCCACAACCGATCCCGAAGCCGCCCTTGCCGGGGCCATGCTGCCCTTTGGCGGACATAAGGGATCCGCCATTTCCACCATGATCGAACTTCTCGCCGGGGTGATGATCGGCGACCTGACCAGCCCAGAGGCGCGCGACGCCTTGGGCTCTCTCACCCTCGCGCCGGCGCATGGTGAGTTGATCATCGCCTTCGACCCGGAAAAGTTTGCCGCTGGCCGCCCCCGTGATCCCTTTGCGCGGGCGGAAACGCTCTTTGCCGCGATCATGGGCCAAGGGGCGCGGCTGCCCTCGCAGCGCCGGTTCAAGGCCCGCGCGGAAACCCGGACGAAAGGGATCCCCCTGACGGAGGCGGAAAGGCAAAGCCTAGAGCGCCTGTTGGCCAACGGGCTCGACGCAGTTTGACCCCCTCCCGCGCTGCGGCCCCGCCTGAGGTTGGAGCGTTGAGAGCCGTGGCATGCCCCAAAGCCTCATCCGACCGCGCCGCTGCGCACGATCAAATGTCACAAAAAAGCGGCGATGCTACGGTAATCTGGGCAAAATTTTGTGCAGACCCCGGCAAGCAAAGCCCGGATAGGCGATTTTCCGCGCTGCTCTGCAGCATTCCGCTGAAAGTTACTGAATCAAGTTTCCAGCGCCGCCGAAAGGATTAGATAGGGAAAAAATTGCACACTCTTAACGTGTCTCTCGGGGTATTGTTTTGCCAAATTCTTCTACTACACGATCGAAAAAATTGCGGACCGAAGGCTTAGAGCGGCGTCAGTTTCTGACCCTCTCCGCCGCGTCCTTTGCCGCCGCGCTGATGCCGCTGCGCGGTCGCGCGCAAGAGGTGCCTGCCGCCTCCTTCACATTCGACAATCTGGTCAACGACATGCGGGACTTGGCGCAGTCGTCCTATGCGGCCCCGAAGCCGGTAAAAGGATTCCTCGCCGATCTTGATTACGACGCTTACCAACGGATTCGATTTCGGCCCGAACAGGCGCGCTGGCAGGAAAAGGGCGTTACCTTTAGGTTGCACGCCTTCCACCCCGGCTGGCTGTTCAAAGAAGCGGTGAAGATCAACGAGGTCCGGGGCGAGACGGTTGAGCCCATGGGCTTCACCACCGCGGATTTTGAGTATGACGACGCCGCGCTTGCCAAGTCGATCCCCCCCAATGCCGAGATGCCGGGCGTTGCCGGTTTCCGTCTGCACACTCCGCTCAACCGCGCCGATATTTTCGACGAATTGATCGTCTTCCAAGGCGCGAGCTATTTCCGCGCTCTGGGGAAAGACACGCTTTATGGGCTGAGCGCGCGCGGCCTTGCCGTCAATACCGGCCTGCCCGAAGGCGAAGAGTTCCCCCGTTTCAGCGAGGTCTGGCTGCGCCGCCCCGAACCGGGCGATAGCAGCGCCACTGTCTATGCCGCACTCGACAGCCCCTCGGTGACCGGGGCCTATAGGTTCGTGATCACACCGGGCGAGGACACCACCGTCGAGGTTACCATGCGGCTGTTCCTGCGCAAAGACATCAAGCAGCTTGGCATCGCGCCGCTGACTTCGATGTTCCTGCACAATGGCGCGGACAAGGGCAGCTTTGACGATTTCCGCCCCTCAGTCCACGACAGCGAAGTCTTGGTGCTGAACGCGGGCAAGGATGCGACCCTCTGCCGCCCGCTGAACAATCCGCCGCGTTTGGCGAGTTCCTATTTCGGGGCGCAGAGCCCGCGCTCCTTCGGGCTGGCACAGCGCAACCGGGACTTTGAGCATTACCTCGATGCGCAGGCCCATTACGAACGGCGCCCCTCGCTGATGATCGAACCCATGGGCGACTGGGGCAAGGGCACGGTGCGACTGGTCGAAATCCCCTCCGATCTGGAGGGCAATGACAACATCGTCGCCTATTGGATTCCCGAGGGCGAAACCCGTGCCGGGGATGAATTGGCTTATGACTACCGCATGCACTGGGGGATGAACCCACCGGGCGCGACCCCGCAGACCCTTGGCCGCGTGGTGCGGCTGCGCTCGGGCCACGGCGGGGTTGCGGGTGTTGAGGCAGATACCGAGACCCGCAAATTCGTCATCGACTTCGCCGGCGGACAACTGAGCGATATGCCAAGCGACGCAGAGTTGCAGCCGATCGCCAGCGCGCAGAACGGCGAAATCGTCGAGGCGATCCTGAGCCGGGTAGATGGCAGAGACGAATGGCGGCTGGTGCTGGAACTACGTGCAGCGCCTGACGCCATCGTCGAGATCAAGGCAGTTCTATCGGGATATGACCGCAATCTTACAGAGACATGGGTGTACCAATGGATCAACGCATGACCCTTCAAGACGCGACGACCCCCTACTCCGCAATGACGGTTGAGGCCGAGACCTGGAAGCCGCCCGCCGCCCCGCTTGCCATGCCACGGCAGACTTTGGAACGGCGCGGCCATCTGGCCGGGCTGGCCGATGTCGCGCGGGCGTTCCTGCTGCGGCGCAAGGCCTAGGTTCAATGACACTTCAGCAAAGGCAGCTTGCGGCGGACGGGGCGACCCGTTTTGCACGGGCGGTCGCCGTCTTTTTGTCTCTCGGCTGTGCGGCCCTTGCGTCAATGCTTTTGGCCGAGGCGGCGGCGCGCGACGGGTTCAGCGGGTGGGACGGCATCCGCGCCCTGCTCGTTTTCGCGACCACGGCTTGGCTGGCTTGGGGGGCGTCATTGGCGCTGATCGGGCTTTTCGGCGGCAGATCAACGGCTCCCCGCCCCGCGCTGGACGCGCCGCAGCCGCGCACCGTGATCGCGGTACCCATCTGCAACGAAGACCCGCTGACCACTTTTGCCCGCATCGCCGCGATTGACCGATCTGTCACCCGGGCCGGTGTGACGGCGGATTTCGTCGTTCTGTCGGACACGCGCGATGACGCACTCGCCGGGAAAGAGCAATTCGCCTTTGCCCGATTGCTGCGCGAGACAGATGGCCAAGGGCGTATTTTCTACCGCAGACGGCGCGACAATGCGGGCCGCAAGGCGGGCAATATCGAAGAGTTCATTCGCAGCTCCGGCGGGGCCTATGACCTTGCGATAATCCTTGACGCCGACAGTCTGATGGAGGGCGAGACGATCCGCGCCATGATCGCGCGGATGCAAGCCGATCCGCAACTGGGGCTGCTACAGACCCTGCCCAAGATCATCGGCGCGCGGTCTTTCTTTGGCCGGGCACTGCAATTCGCTTCGTGGTTTCATGGCCCGATCTTCACCCGTGGCCTTGCCCGTATGCAGGGCCCGACGGGGCCGTTCTGGGGCCATAACGCAATCATTCGCGTCCCCGCCTTCGCCGAAAGCTGTGGGCTGCCCGAGCTTTCCGGCCCCCCGCCCTTGGGCGGGCATATCCTCAGCCACGATTATGTCGAGGCGGCGTTGCTTGCTCGCGCCGGTTGGAAGGTCGAGGTGGATGAAACCTTGGGCGGCTCTTTCGAAGAAGGTCCTGAGAATGTCCTGTCCTTTGCGCGGCGAGAGCGGCGTTGGTGCCAAGGCAACCTGCAACATGCGCGGCTGATCTTTGCCCCCGGGCTGACGGGCTGGAGCCGGTTTGTCTTTTTGCAGAACGTCACCGCCTATGTCGTCTCGCTTCTTTGGGCGGCGTTTCTGATCACCTCGGCCATCAGCACGCTTTACGCGCCGCCGCCGGAGTATTTTCCCGGCCCCTATCAGCTTTTCCCCGTCTTCCCCGACACCAGCACGCGCGAGATCACGCTGCTGGCCTTGGGCGTTTTGGGTCTGCTGGTGGTGCCGAAGCTGCTGATCCTGCTGCACGCGACCCTGACCAAACGCGCACGCGACTTTGGCCACAGCCTGCGCATGTCGCTCTCGGTTCTGACCGAGATCGTGCTAACCACGCTTTTGGCCCCCTTGATGCTGCTCTATCACAGCCGCGCGGTGTTGCAGGTGCTCTCGGGCCAAGACGGGGGCTGGCCTGCCAACCAACGCAACGAAGGCCGGTTGAGCTTGGCGGATGGCTGGGCGGCGGGCCGGTGGATCGTTTTCATCGGCGCGGCGATCATCGCGGCGGTGCAATGGGTCGCACCTGACCTGACAATCTGGCTGCTGCCCGTGGCGGTTCCGATGCTGCTGGCCCCGCTGCTTATCGCATGGACCTCCCGCCCCCTGCCTCGCACGCTCTTTGCCGTGCCGGAGGATGCGGCACCGCTGGATGTCGTCGCGGAATACGACAGTATCTGCGATGTCTGGCGGCTGACGTGGAATGACGAACATCTGATGGCGAAACCCAAAGCGGCGGACCTGACCCATGCCCCAGCCTAGCACCGGGCTGTCGCCTGCGGCGAGATCGCTCGGCTCTGCCCCCCTCGGCTCTGCCCCCGTGTCCAAGCCCGCCCGCGACCCGCGCATCGATGTGTTTCGCGGTTTGGCGTTGCTGATGATTTTCATCAACCACGTCCCCGGCAACCCCTATGAAGCTCTGACCATCCGCAACCTAGGCTTTGCCGACGCTGCAGAGGCGTTCTTTTTAATGTCGGGCATCGCGGCGGGCTTGGCCTATACGCCCCGATTTATCGAGAAAGACCGCCTGCGCCACGGCCTTTGGCGCGCGGTCGCGCCGCTGTGGAAGCGGGCATGGTCGCTCTATCTTGTGCAGATCATGCTCTCGGCCGTGGCTTTGGGCATCTTTGCCGCCGCTTTCCAGATCACGACAGAGGCCGAGTTTCTGACCAAGATCAACATGCGGCAGGTCTTTCAGAACCCGACCCAATCCCTGATCGGGATACCGCTTTTGACGCATCAGTTTGGCTATGTGAACATCCTGCCTGCCTATTCGGTTCTGCTGGTCTGTGCCCCTGCGGCGATCATGCTGGGGCTGCGCTGGCCCCGGCTGCTTTTGGCGCTGTCGCTGACCCTTTGGCTGCTGACCGGCGTTTTCCGACTGAACCTGCCGAACTACCCCAATCCAGGCGGCTGGTTCTTTAACCCTTTTGCGTGGCAGGCGATCTTTGTCTGCGGCCTGCTGGTTGGGCTCAGCCAACGGCAGGGCTATCGGTTCTTTCCCGCGTCGAAAGCGCTGTTTTGGCTGTCCGTCGCGGTGTTGCTTGGGGTGCTGGCATGGCGCTATGTGCCAGGCTTGGGCAAATTCCTGAACCTACAGATGCATCACCTGCGCGAAGCCGGGGTGCCCTTCAACATCACCTCGCATGACAAGACCTATCTCTCCGCCCCGCGGTTCGTCCATATTCTGGCTTTGGGATATTTTCTGTCGCAATTGCCAAGCGTGACCCGCCTCTCTGGACACCAGATGGCGAGCCCCTTCCGGCTGATTGGTCGGCATGGGCTGTTGATCTTTGCCAGCGGCACGGTGCTCGCACTGGTCTGTCAGGCGGTGATGATGGCACGGCCCGAGGCGGCTTGGATGCCATGGGTGCTGCCTGCGGTGGGAACGGCAGCCCTTTATGGGATCGCTTGGACTGCTGAAACATCGCGGCGCGTGCTCACCGCGCCAGCGGCACCGGCAGAGCGTAACTCTGTGCAAGATAACGCGCGTTTCGCGGCACCTGCTGCCGAGCCCAGACTTTAGGTCTCGGGATCAGACCTCGGGATCGCGGCGGCCCCATTTGCGCCATGCCAGCCACGCAAGGCCCAGCCCCCCTGCGATCAACGCCATGTGACGCGGGCGAATGCCGCGCCCGGTCGTGGTGCCCTCTCCGGGATGATAGCGCGGGTCAAGCAGCCGGGTGTTTGCCAGAAAGCCGCCGACAACCGTCTCGCTGCCCCGGAACACGGCACGCAGGCCGCGACCTTTCTTGCGGTTCAGGGTTTCAATTGCTCCGATCATCGACCCCTTTTCGACCATCACCTCGGCAACACGGGCGGGCGGCAGGCCCAAGTGCTCGGCGATGAGGCGGGTCCTGAACCCTTCGATCACCTGCGCGGGGCGCTCAATCGCCACGTCGCATTCGGTGTCAAACCCCATGGAGCGGTTGTTGAGGTTGCTGGAGCCGAGGCGCAGAAGATGGTCGTCGATGATCATGATCTTCGCATGCACATAAATCGGTTCCCCCTCGTCGGTGACGGGGAAATAGATGCGGAAGCGGTTTTGGTGATCCGCCCGCTTTAAGTCTTCGACCAGACGTTCACGCAGGACATGCATGGCGTCATCTTCCAGCTGCGATTCCGCATCGCGCGGGTTGATGATAACGATCTCGGGCCCGTCCTCCTCGGCCAAACGCGCCTTTAGCGCATCACAGACCGAGTCTGCAGCGAGGTACTGCGATTCAATATAGATAAAGTCGCGGGCCGATCTGATCCCGGTGAGGTAGAGGTGTTCGATCTCATTGATCAGCGGCTCTTCGTCGAAGGGCGGCTCGGTACGGGCGATCCCCACATCAATGTCTTCGGCATCCACCGGCAGGTCTTTGGGCCATTCGAACATGGGCGCGCCATTCGGCTTCGCGATTTCATCCCCCGTGGCCCGCAACCAACGCCGGCGCGACAGTTCGCCCAAGGCCGCAGCGGCAGGGCCGGACATCGCCGAGGTGGCATCGTGCCATGGGTCGGAGGGAGAGCCGTCTTTGCGCACCCGGCGCGGATCATGCGGCAGGTGATCGGGCGTGTCCCAACGGTCTTCGGTCGCGTCGATGCCGCCGCAAAAGGCCAAGGCGTCATCGGCCACGACGATCTTTTGGTGGTGGCAGGCGCCAAAGGGGTGGTGCCCGTCCAAGGCGAAATGGATCCGGTCACCGCCAAACAGGCTCAGCGCCAACGAGGGCACCAGCCGCCCCGGCGCGGCCAACACGGCCCCGTTCCATTTCAGCAGGTAGACATGCAACTCCGGCGTCCGCTCGACCACCGCCTCTACGAAGGCGCCGAGTTGATTGGGATAGCCGTCCGGGGCATTGCCGTCCTCATCGCTCTCGCCCGGCAGCATCTCAAGCTCAAAGTCGAAATCCCAGCCGATCAGCATCAACTGCTGCCGCGCGCCGAGAAAGATTTTGCGCAAGACACGGAAGTAATCCGCCGCATCGACGACAAGGCCAAAACGCTCGGCCCGCGCAACGCGCCATGTGGACTTATCGGTAAACAGGCTCTGGCGCGTTGCCGCGTCAGTCGGATGCTGCTGGTCCGCCTTCGCCAAATCCAAATCGCCACGCACGTGCCTGTCCCTTTCGGTTCGATCCTACATGGCTAAACGCCCAGTGCGGTGGGAAGTTGCATGGGCGCAGAAATATCGGCGGCAACGGCCGCTCAGACCAATTGCGCCTCTGACAATTCGGCCTGAAGGCGGGCTTCTTCGGCGGCTTTGGGCGTGGTGAAACGTGCCAGCAAGAAATAGGCGACGGGCGTGAGATAGAGCGTCGAAAGCGTGGCCATGCCCAAGCCGCCGACAATGACCCAGCCGAGCGCCTCGCGCGCCTCGGCCCCCGCGCCGGAGGACAGGATCAGCGGCACGCCCCCCAGCACGGTCGAGGTCATCGTCATCATCACTGGGCGCAGGCGGATGGTAGAGGCACCAAAGATCGCGTCGTGAATATCCGCCCCCTGATCGCGCAGCTGGTTGGCGAATTCGACAATCAAAATCCCGTTCTTGGCCATGATCCCGATCAGCATGACCAGCCCGATCTGGCTATAGACGTTCAGACTTTGCCCCGTCATCAGCAGCGCGAAAATCGCGCAGGCAAGGCCCAATGGCACCGTGGCCATCACCACGATGGCAGAGACGAAACTCTCGAACTGCGCGGCGAGGACAAGGAAGACCACAAGGATCGCAAAGCCGAAGGTCACGAAAAGCCCGGAACTGGTTTGATCCAACGCCGCGGCCTCGGCCAAGGGCACGATCAGGTTTTCGTCGTCCAACACCTCTTGTCCGACCGCGCGCACTTGTTCCAACGCATCGCCCAGCGACAGGCCCGGCGTCAGCCCGGCGGAAATCTCGACCGAGCGGTTCTGCCCCTCCCGGTCCAACTCAGGGGCGACGGCGCGCTCTTCGAGGGTGACAAAACTGGCCAGCGAAATCATCTGCCTGTTGCCCGACTGAACAAAGACGTTCTCAAGGTCGCGCGGGTCGTTCACCGGGTCCGAGGTCGACAGCATCTGCACGCCGTAGCTGGTGTCGTCGATAAAGACCGATGCCACCTCGCGCCCATCGAGCATGGCTTGCAAGGCTTGGCCCAGCCCGGTGATGTCGACGCCCAAATCAGCCGCGAGCGTCCGGTCGATCTGCACGAAAAGCTGCGGCTGCGTGCGCTCATACTCCAGCCGCACTTGGCCCATCGCGGGGTTCGTGCTCAGCCGGTCCACCATGGCCTGCGCGACCTGCGACAGTTGCTCATAATTGTTGCCCGTGATCGCGAAAGACAGCCCCCGCCCCGCGCCGCGAATACCGAGGGAGTTGGGCTGGATCGCAAAAGCCCGCACGCCGACGATGCCGCGCAGCTTGCCGTTGATCTGCCCCACGATCTCATCTTGGCTACGGGCGCGGTCTTCCCATCCGGCAAGGGTGAAGACCATGAACCCGCGATTATCCGCGCCAAACCCGGTGATGGAGAAGATGTTCGTCACCTCGCCCGCCTCTTGCAGTGGGGTGATCAGGTCTTCGATCTCGCGCATCTTGGCTTGGGTATAATCAAGCGAGACGCCCTGCGGGGCTGACACGCTGAGCAGCGCCACGGCGCGATCTTCGCGCGGGGTCAACTCTTGGCGGATTTCGCCCGCCACCAGCACCGCCGTCAGCGCGACGAAGGCCGCGATCAGCACCACGACATAGGGCATCGCCAGCGCCCCTTTGAGGGTCGCGGCGTAGAGCCGAAACAACGCATTGCCAAGCGCCACGACAGGGCCGCGCGGGTTTTCTGCCACTGGTTTGGTCAGCAGACGGCTGGCCAGCACCGGACAAAGGCTCAGCGCCACCACCGAGGACAGCATCACCGCGATGGCGAGGGTAAAGCCAAACTCCCGAAACAGCCCGCCAGCCTGACCAGGCAGGAACGACAGCGGGATAAAGACCGCCGCCAGCGTGGCCGTGGTGGTGACCACGGCAAAGAACACCTGCGAAGTGCCCAGCACCGCCGCCGCCCGTGGCCCCATCCCCGCCGCCCGCTGGCGCACGATGTTCTCTAGCACCACAATCGCGTCATCCACGACCATGCCAGTGGCCAGAACCAGTGCCAAAAGGGTCAGGATGTTGATCGAAAACCCGACCAGATAGATCGCCGCCAAAGTGCCGATCAACGCCACGGGCAGGGTCAGCGCCGGGATCAGCGTGGCGCGGAAGTCGCGCAGAAATATAAAGATCACCGCCACCACGATGCCCACGGCAAAGGCCAGCGTCGACAGCACCTCGCGGATCGAGCCAGAGATAAAGGTCGCATCATCAGAGGTCACGAAAATCCGCACGTCTTGGGGCAACGTATCGTTCAACTCTGCCACCACGGCGCGCACATCGCGCGAAATCTCAAGCGTATTCGAGGTCGCCTGTCGGATGATGCCGATGCCCAGACCCAACTGCCCATTGGCCCGCAGGATCGTCTCACCATCGGCGGGGCCGAGCGTCACGGTGGCCACGTCCCCGAGCCGGACATTCTCTTTGATCTCCATCGCTTCAAAGGCCTGCGTGGTCGCGACACTGGCGGTGGTGCGCACGTTGATCGACTGCCGGTCGCCAGCCAGATCACCCGCAGGCGCGTCATAGGCGACATCGGCCAAGGCGCGCTGGATGTCGCCCAAGGTCAGGCCCCGGCTGGCCAGTTCCAACTGATCAATATCGACGCGGAAAAACGGTTCGCGGTCACCATAGACCTGCAAATCCGCCACCCCGTTGACCGAGATCAGCCGGTCTTCGACGCGGTCCTGCACCAGTTTGGTCAACTCTTGAGGCGAGCGGCCCATGGAGGTCACGGCGATACGCATCACCGGCTGGGCGTTGGCGTCGGCTTTGACGATCTGCGGCTGTTCGGCGCCCTCGGGCAGTTGGTTCACGATCCGCGCCACCGCGTCGCGCACATCGGTCGCAGCCACGTCGATATCCGTGCTGTCGTTGAACTCAAGCGTGACCCGGCTGCGCCCAAAGCGGGAGTTTGAAGAAATCGCCCGCACACCCGAGACGCGGCCTACGGCCCCTTCGATCCGACCGGTCAATTCCTGATCAACGGATTCCGGGGACGCGCCCGAGAATGTCGTGGTGACGGTAACGACGGGCCGGTCGACATTGGGAAGCTCACGCACCTCGGCGCCAAAAAGCGCGGCGATGCCCGCCAGCACAATCAGCGCATTCAACACAAAGGCGAGGATAGGCCGCCGTACGAAAAGCGCTGTGCCCGACGCGGTGGCAGGCGGCGGGGCGCCTTCATCAGAGGGCGGGGCGCTCATAGGGTTGTCTTTTCAGAGATGGCGGCACCCGATTGAGCACGGCCCGAGCGGTTTGTCTCGCGCACCTCTCCACCTTCGCGCAGGGTTTGCACGCCTTCGGTCACCACCACATCTTCGGCGGTCAGGCCCTCCGACAGGACAAGAACGGAATTGCTGTTGCGCTGCGCGATTTCGACCGCGACTTGATGCGCCTTGCCCTCCCGCACCGTCCAGACAAATGGCCCGTCCGAGGACCATTGCACCGCGAGCGGCGGGATCGCCAAGAAAGGGTCGCCGACAAAGGTAAGGCTGACCGAAAAGGCCATGCCCGCGCGCAACTGGTCGTCTGCGTTCGGCACCCGGCCTTGGACCAAAAGCGTGCGGCTGGCGCGGTCGATCACGCTGTCGATGGCGCTGACCTCGCCCGTCAGCGTCAAATCACGCATCCCAAGCGGGGTGACCGTGATTTCTTTGCCAAGGTCCAGCTTGCCCACCACCCGCTCGGGCACGCGGAAATCGATCAGGATCTCGCTGCGGTCGGTGATGGTGGCCAGTTGATCCTGCGCATTCACCCGGTCGCCTACTTCGATGTCGGTGATCCCCACCCAGCCCGAGATCGGCGCGAGGATGCGGCGTTGCGACAGATCAAACTGCGCTTGGCTGAGCGCAAGTTCGGCGCTTTGCAGGGCCAACTCCGTCTCGCGTAGGCGCACTTCGCTGACGGCACCGGTGTTTTGCAACCGCTTCACCCGGTCTTGCTCGGTCCGGGCGTTTTCAAGCTGTAATTCGGCTTGTTTCAGGGCGATCTGCTCGGCCTCATTCTCAAGCAGGGCGACCACGGTGCCCGCCTCGATCAACTGTCCGGCGGGCAGGTTGAGATCGGTGATGACCCCCACGGCGTTGGAGCGCAGCGTGACCGAGCGGCGCGCGCGCCCGTCGCCGATGGCGGTGATCCGGTCGGCCAAGGTCTCTTGGCTGACCGCTGCCGTGACAACCAGCGAGGGCCCGCCGCCACCCCAACCGCGGCCTGACGACCCCGGCTCTTGCGATGCGACCTCGATCCCCAAAAGATCGAGCAGACCCGTCTCAGCCACATAGGGGCGGGAGGCGGGGACGAAGGTCAACATCATGTAAAGACCAGCAATGAGAACCAGCAAAAATACGAAAAATTGGCGCAGGGATTTCACAGGGATGCGCTTTCAAATTGTTTTACAAGGCGCATAATTGAGCATCCCCCCGAAAAAGGCACGTCAAATCTGCTTGATCAATGGCCGGGCATTCCCTGACGGGGCCGCTGGCTGCTACCACTATGGCGCGGAACCCAGCCCGGTGAAAGGGCGCGGGGCTTGATTACTAGAAATTCGATTGCCGCCGCACATATTCCGGCCCAAAGGCCAGGCAATCACCGGGGCCAAGGCCAGACAAAAGACCAAAGGGGACATCATGCGCGCGACGGTTCTACCACTGGCGACACTGCTACTGGGCTTCTCGCTTTTGCAGATGAGCAACGGGCTGCAAGGCACGCTTTTGGCCGTGCGCGCGGGGCTTGAGGGGTTTGGCGGGGCGACCACCGGCCTGATCATGTCGGGCTTTTTCGCGGGGCTGAGCATTGGGTCTTTCGTCGCGCCGCGGCTGATCAGCGGCGTGGGGCACATCCGCACCTTTGCCGCGCTCGCCTCTGTTGCCTCTGCGGCGGCGCTGATGCATTTGGCCTTTGTCGACCCTTGGGTCTGGATCGCGGTGCGCTGCCTGACGGGTTTCGCCTTTGCCGGGTTAATCATCGTTACGGAAAGCTGGCTCAATGCGTCGGTCAGTTCCGCGCAGCGGGGCAAGTTGCTGGCGGTTTATGGCATGGTCGGCATGGCATCGGGGGCGGCGGGGCAGTTCCTCCTTAACCTTGGGGATCCGGCTGAGTTCATCCTCTTCGTGCTCGTCTCGATCGTCATGTCACTGTCGCTGGTGCCAATTTCGCTAAGCCGCGTGGAAGGGCCGCGCTCTGAGGGCGCGCAAGAGCCGCCTTCACTGCGCCGCCTTTGGGGCCTGTCGCCCTATGGCGCGGTGGCCGCCGGACTGGTCGGGGCCTCCATCGGGACATTCTACGGGCTGGCACCGCTCTTTGCTCAGGAAATGGGATACACGCAGTCCCGCATCGCCCTGCTGATCGCGGCCTTTACCATCGGCGGCTTGGTGCTTCAGTTCCCGCTGGGCTGGATGTCCGACCGGATGAGCCGCCGCGGTCTTGGCGTGGGGCTGGCCGCCGCAGGCAGCGCCTTGATGTTGCTGACCCTGCCGATCCCGGCGCCGACGGGGACGATGCTGCTGGTTCTGGGGTTCGCCATAGGCGGGCTGGTCCTGCCTGCGCAGTCCATCGTGATCGCCCATGTCAACGACCGCGCCCCCGGCTCGGCGGTGGTGGCGGTTTCGGGCGGTTTGGTGCTGATGCAGGGGATTGGCGCGGCAATCGGCCCGCTGCTGGCGGGTGTGCTGCTGGATACGCTGGGGCCGCGCGGCCTGCCGCTGGCGCTTGGCGGCTTTCAACTTATCATCGTGGCATGGGGGCTGCTGCGCATGACCCTGCGCAGCGATCCCGAAACCCAAGAGCGTCACGCGGCACCGCCGCTGACCCCGAATTTTGTCGAAGGTGAGTTGAGCCGCGAGGAATAGCGCGGCTCAGCCTTTCGGCCAGCTTTCCGGCACGTTGCTGCGCAACTCCTCCAACCACGGGGTTGCGACACTATCCGAAGGCGCGCGCCAGTCACCGCGCGGCGACAACGCGCCCCCGGCGCTGACCTTGGGCCCATTCGGCAAGGCCGAGCGTTTGAACTGGCTGGTGGCAAAGAAGCGGTGCAGAAATTTTTCGAGCCAATGGCGGATGGTCTCCAAGTCATAGGCATTGCGCTTGGCCTGCGGAAAGCCTTCAGGCCAGCGCCCTTCTCCGATGTCGTGCCATGCGTGCCACGCCAGAAAGGCCACCTTTGACGGTGCCAGCCCATAGCGCATGGTGTGAAAGAGAAAGAAGTCGTTCAGCTCATAGGGGCCGATCATCGCCTCGGTGCTTTGGATCTCTTCATCTTCGCCTGCGGGCACCAATTCGGGAGAGATTTCGGTGTCCAGAATGGCTTCCAGCACCCCGTCCGTCTCTGCGTCGAACTGGCCCGAGCGGGTGGCCCAACGGATCAGATACTGGATCAACGTCTTCGGCACGCCGGTGTTCACGGCGTAATGGCTCATCTGATCGCCGACGCCATAGGTGCACCAGCCAAGCGCCAATTCGCTCAGATCGCCGGTGCCGATGACGAAGCCCTGCCGCTGGTTGGCCAGCCGAAAAAGGTAATCGGTGCGCAGCCCGGCCTGCACGTTTTCAAAGGTGATGTCATAGACCGGATCCCCGTCTGAAAAGGGGTGATCCATATCCTCAAGCATCTGCCGCGCGGCGGGGCGGATGTCGATCTCATCCGCAGTGATGCCCATAGCGCGCATCAGCTTCCAAGCGTTGGACTTGGTTCCTTCGGAGGTGGCAAAGCCGGGCATGGTGAACCCAAGAATACGGTCGCGCGGGATGCCCATACGGTCACAGGCTTTGGCCGCCACGATCAGCGCATGGGTCGAATCCAGCCCGCCGGAAATGCCGATCACCATGGTCTTGCCCTTGGTCGCGTCAAACCGGCGGCGCAGCCCTTCGACCTGAATGTTGAACGCCTCGTAGCAGTCTTGGTCGAGGTGGCTCTCGCGGTTCGGCACATAGGGAAAACGGCGCAGCGGGCGGATCAACCCGGCGTTCTCGTGATGCGGTTGATGGGCGAAGGTCACCCGGCGAAACTCTGGCGCGCGGTGCCACGCGGCGTCGTGGAAACTGCCCGTCCGCATCCGCTCGGACTGGATGCGCCCGCAATCCACATCAGCGATGGTCAGTTCCGGCTCAAGCGAGAAGCGGGTGGATTCCGCCAAAAGGTCGCCCAACTCATGGATCATCCCCTGTCCGTCCCAAGCCAGATCGGTTGTGCTTTCTCCCGGTCCAGCGGCGGAATAGACATAGGCCGCAAAGGCGCGCATGGATTGCGACCGGCACAGCAGATGGCGGTCAGAGGATTTCCCGATCACGATGTTGGAGGCCGAAAGGTTGGCGAGGATCAGCGCCCCCCCAAGTGCGGCCTCCGACGAGGGCGGCGCGGGCGTCCAAAGGTCTTCGCAGATCTCGGCGTGGAAGATCATACCGGGCAGATCCGTCGCCTCGAAAATCAGATCATCGCCAAAGGGCACGCGACGGCCCGCGACGGTGATCTCTCCGCCGGTGTCACGGCCATGGGCGAACCAGCGTTTCTCATAGAACTCACGGTAATTGGGCAGGTAGGATTTCGGCACGGCGCCCAGCACCTGCCCGCGTGAGATCACGACAGCGCAGTTGTACAGCCGCCCCTCCCGACGCAGCGGCGCGCCGAGCAGGATCACGGGGGTCATCTCGGCACTGGCTTCGACAAGCACGCCAAGCGCCTCTTCCACCGCATTCAACAGCGCATCCTGCATGTGCAGATCGTCAATGGCATAGGACGAGAGCGACAGTTCGGGACAGACCAGCAGATCAACACGCGCCGCATCGGCGCGGCGCATTTCGTCCAGCAGGCTATCGCGGTTGAAGGCCACATCAGCAGGCCGCACATGGGGTGTACAGGTCGCCACCCGGACAAAGCCGTGACGGTGGTAGGCGGTAAAGGCGGCGGCTTGGCTCTTGCTCACATCAGGCTCTCTTCCAACATATCCAATATCGTTTCAAGGCATCGCTGCCGGATTGCATCGCGGCCAATGGCCCCAAAGGACTCGGCCCGATGAACCGTGTTACATCCCTCGCGTGCAAGCGCAAAATGCACAAGCCCCTCTTCGTCCTCGGGGCGTCCCGGTCCGGCAAATCCGGTGGTCGAGACGGCAATCTGCGCACCTGAGCGCGCCATTGCCCCTTCGGCCATCGCAATCGCCACAGGGCGGGAGACCGCGCCGCATGCGTCCAAAAGCGCCCGGTCGACCCCCAAAAGCTGGTGTTTGGACTGATCCGTATAGCTGACGAAACCACGCTCAAACGCATGAGAGCAACCTTCGATATCCGTCAGAAGGGCGGCAACCAGCCCGCCGGTGCAGCTTTCGGCGGTGGCGATATGGATGTCCCGCGCGCAAAGCTTTTCCAAAACGGATTTCGCGCGATCAGCGATGTCGGGCTGCGATAGGGGATCACTTTTCTGCATCTTCGCTCCGCAAATAGTGCCTTGTTAAGCAAGCCCCCTGCCCCCGCTGCGGTTCCCTGCGTTGACCCGCCGCAAACTGCCTGCTTAACATTGCAAGAAATTAAACCGCGCATCTGCATATGGGACCAAAGCGATGATTGACCTTTACACATGGACCACCCCGAACGGCCGCAAGGTCTCGATCCTACTGGAAGAATTGGGGATCGACTATAACGTGCATCCCATCAACATCAGCAAGGATGAGCAGCACAGTCCCGACTTCCTCAAAATCAGCCCCAACAACAAAATCCCCGCCATCGTGGACCATGACACCGGGGTGAGCTTGATGGAATCCGGCGCGATCATGGTCTACCTCGCCGAGAAATTTGGCCGCTTTCTGCCCGAAGGTCAGGCCGCGCGGGCCGAGGTGATGCAATGGTTGATGTGGCAGATGGGCGGCTTTGGCCCCATGGCCGGGCAGGCGCATCATTTCTTGCATTTCAATCCCGGCAAGGCCGCCTATGCCGAAGAACGCTTCGGCGCCGAGGTCAAACGCCTCTACAGCGTGCTCGACAAACAGCTTGAGGGGCGTGATCACATCTGCGGCGAATACTCCATCGCCGATATGGCCTGCTGGCCTTGGGTGTCGCGCTATGAATGGCAGCAGATCGACCTTGCCGATTACCCCAATGTCCGGGCGTGGTACCAGCGGCTGCGCGCGCGCGAGGCAGTGCAAAAGGGATACCATGTGCCCAAGGTGATGGGCGAGATTCCTGAGGGCTGAAATCGGCTCCCCCCTCGCGGCTACAACGTAAGGGGGAACCAAGGCATAAGTTGATCGGTTGCACTGTCATAGGCAGTGCTGCCGACCGCGCAGGCTGCCCGTTTCATGAACGGGGGCTTTATCGTGATGCTTGATCTGATGATGATACCCGTGAGCGGCTGTCGGAAACTGCCATGAACAGTGCGCCGCGTTTCGATCCTTTTCCGCCCAGTTCTCAAACGAATGTCCTTTCTCAAGCGGCTCGAAGCGCATTGCGCAAAGCGGCCCGGGATGAGGAAGCGGGTACGGCACCGATCAGCGCCTCCATCGACATTCTGCGCGACGCGGGTCTGATGCTCGAAGACGGTGCTGCCTCCCCCCTGCGCACCGCCCATGCGCTGATGCAAATCGGCGCGGCCAATCTTAGCGTGGGGCGTTTGTGGGAAGGCCACGTTAACGCGCTGCGCCTGATGCGGCTCTACGGCAGTCCGGCACAGGCAGAACACGCAAAACAGGTGATCAAAGACGGGGGACTGTTGGGGGTTTGGGGGGCCAATGGCGGCACGCCTACAACGGCCGAGTACGGGGTGTTGCAAGGTGAGAAGATCTTCGCCTCTGGTCTCGGCACCGTCACGCACGCGCTTATCACGCTCAATTCCGGCGCGCAGGTGCAGCTTGCGCTGATCGATGTGACCGACCCGAAACGGGGCGATGCCACGCAATGGGACATGCTGGGGATGCGGGCCACGGCCTCGGGGACGTATGATTTCTCTGGGCTGCCCTTGGGCGAGGACGCCCTTATCGGTGCCCCGGGTGACTATCTGAAAGAGCCACATTTCATCGGCGGGGTCTGGCGGATCGCGGCGCTTCAGGCTGGCGCGGCGGCGGGGTTGATCGATGCGGCGGCCAGCACCCTGCGCGATATGGACCGACTTGAAGCCGAAGCCCAATTGGCGCGGCTGATGCAGGTCTTGATGCGGGTCTGGGCCGGGATGGCACTGGTCGAACGCGCAGGTCAGGCCAACGTGGGCGACCACGAGGAAGAGACCATCGTCAGCACCTCCATCGCCGCGCGGCTCTACACCGAGGAAGTTGCCCTCGACACGATCAAAGCGGTTGAGCAAAGCCTCGGCCTGCGGCATTTCACGGCCTCTTCCGAGACTGGCCGCATGGCGCGGGACCTGTCGGTCTACCTGCGCCAAGCAGCGCGGGACGCCTTTCTGCAACGTGCCGCGGGCCAGGCACTTTCCAGCGAAAAAGCGACTTGGGGTGTCTTTGGATGAGCCGTAGCGCGCCCCTTGCCGATGCCCTGTCGGGCCGTGAAAAGATCGTGGTCTTGGCACCGCATCCGGACGATGAAACACTTGGCTGCGGCGGCCTTTTGGCCCGTGCCTTTGCAGGCGCCGGGGCGCATGTTGTCTGCGTGACCGATGGCAGCGCCAGCCACCCCGCCTCTCGCGAATGGCCCCCGGAGCGATTGGCCGAAATGCGCCGTGGCGAGCTGATTGAGGCGATTGAAATCCTCGGCGGCGGCGCGGCGGACCTGACGTGGCTCGGCCACCCTGACAGCCGTTTGCATGAGGTTTCCGCTGCCGACATCCTGCCCCCGCTGACAGCGGCAATCGACGGCCAAGCCGCGCGCCACGTCTTTGTTCCCGCCCGCGAAGACAAGCATTGCGATCATCAGACAACCGCACAACTGGCCGAGGCGTTGCGGGCGCAGCGCCCCAATCTGCATTTCCACAGCTACCCGGTCTGGAGCCGTTTTGACGATCCAAACTTCGCAGCGAATACCGCAGGCTACGCCCCCCTCACCCTCGACACCGCCACCTACCGCGAGGCCAAAACCGCCGCGATCCGCGCGCATCGCAGCCAGCTTGGGGAGGTCGTGCAAGACGACCCCCAAGGCTTTGTCCTGCCCGATGCGATGATCGACCTTTTCGCGCAGCAAGATGAGATTTTCTGGAGGATGCCGTGATGGGCGTGGGGTTGGATCACCTTCAAGGTCTCTATGCCGAGACGAGCGATCCTTGGGGGTTTGAGCATAGCGCCTATGAGCAGGCCAAATTCGCGGCGACACGGGCGGCGCTTGCGCAAGATGGCTACCGCTCGGCCTTTGAGTTGGGCTGCGGCAATGGGCAATTGGCACGGCATCTGATCGACCTTTGCGCGCGCTATACCGGGATGGACGCCGTGGCCAGCGCCCTCATCGCCGCGCGGCAAGCGGTGCCTGAGGGGCGGTTCATTCAAGGGTTCTATCCCGGCCCCCTGCCCGAGGGTGACTTTGATCTGCTGATCCTGTCAGAGGTGCTTTATTTTCTGGATCATCCGGGGCTGGAGCATCTGGCCTCCGACATCGCGACCCGTTGGCCGCAGGCCGAGATCATCTGTGTGACCTGGCGCGGCGACACCGGGAACCCGCTTCAGGGAGAAGAGGCGCTCAAGGGCTTTGCACGTGCGCTCAGCACCCATGAATTCACCTGCGTGAGTGAGACCGAGAACTACCGCATCGACCGCGCGTTTCCGGGGGAGCGGGCATGAGTTTCGAGCGCTGGAAGGACACCGCAATCATCATCCCCGCCCGAAATGAGGCGGAGCGGATCGGCGCCTGCCTGGGCGCTCTTGCCCCGCAGTGCAATGACCGTATTCGCGTGATCCTTGTGGTGAACAACACCGACGACGACACCGCCAAGATTGCCACGCTTGCGGCGGCGCGACATGGCATCGACCTTTCTGTGCTCGACCTCACCTTTCCGCCCGGCATGGGGGTCGGGGCGGCGCGGCGGAAGGGCTGCGCCGTGGCCATGGAGCAGATGCCCCATCTGCGCCAGATCCTGACCACCGATGCCGATTGCCGCGTCAGCCCCGATTGGGTCGCCCGCAGCATTCAACACCTGCACCGCTACGATGCCCTTTGTGGCAAGGTCACGCTGAACCCGGATGAGGCCGTCTGTTTGGCGGGGCAAGACCCCGGCCTAGAGGCCCATGAAACTGCCTATCGCCGCTTGGTGCTGGAACTCTACGCCCGCCATGCCCCCAACTGCGCCGATCTGCAAAACAGCCACGGCGAAGCGCCGGGGGCCAGCCTTGGCTTTACCCGCGCGGCCTATGAGGCCGTCGGCGGCTTCGCCCCGATCCCCTGCGGCGAGGACCGCGCGATCATCCGCGCCGCGCGGGCGGCGGGCCTTCGGGTGCATCACGCGGATGACATCTGGGTCGAAGCCTCTTGCAGGCTTGTCGGACGGGCGGCGGGCGGAATGGCAGATACCCTGCGCATTCGGCTGGCCGGAACGGAATATCTGGCCGACGACTGTTTGCCGAATGTAGCGACCCTTCTTGATCAGGTGCAGCGCGGCACTTTGGGGTGCTGGCCCGCACAGGTTCCGCAACCGCAGCGCGTCCCGGTCCGAGAACTGCCTGCACATATCGCGAAGCTGCGCGCCTTTCTAAACCTGGCAGAAGGAGAGGAAGCAACCGCGTCGCCCGCTCAGGCGCTAACCAATTGCTGGAGGGGCGAGAACTTTCCCGCTCAAGTCGCAGTAACCTCGGAACCCCGCACCGCCGGGACGGTTGAACTTTCATAGGGTCGGGCGATTGCCGCCCCCTCTGGAGCGGCCATCTGTGCCCGCCACATATTAGCAAGAAATCCTCTCGATTATTTCCGGGGGCGCTGTGGAGAAAGATCATGACAGACAAAGAACTTGGCAAAGGCGGTGAACCCCGCCAGCAAACCACGGACCGCGAAAAGACGATGACAACCGCGCAGGGCGGTCCGATCGCGGATGATCAGAACTCGCTCAAAGCAGGCCCGCGCGGCCCGGTTTTGATGGAAGACCATGTTTTCCGCGAAAAGATGTTCCATTTCGATCACGAGCGCATTCCAGAGCGTGTCGTTCACGCCCGCGGCTACGGGGTGCATGGGCACTTCGAACTCAAAGAAGCGATCCCCGAACTCTCTGCCGCCGATATTTTCCAGCGCGTCGGTGAAAAGACCCCGACCTTCACCCGTTTTTCCACGGTGGCAGGCAACAAAGGCTCTTTCGATCTGGCCCGTGACGTGCGCGGCTTTGCGACGAAGTTCTACACCAAAGAGGGCAACTGGGACTTGGTGGGCAACAACATCCCCGTGTTCTTCATCCAAGACGCGATCAAATTCCCCGATCTCGTCCACTCCGTCAAAGCCGCCCCCGACCGGGGCTTCCCACAGGCGCAATCGGCGCATGACAACTTTTGGGATTTCATTTCGCTCTCACCCGAGGCGATTCACATGACGGTTTGGCAGATGTCCGACCGGGCGATCCCGCGCTCCTTCCGCTTCATGGAAGGCTTTGGCGTGCACACCTTCCGGCTGGTCAATGCCGAGGGCAAATCCCATTACGTCAAGTTCCATTGGAAGCCCAAGCAAGGCGTACAATCAGTGGTCTGGAACGAGGCGCTCAAGATCAACGGCGCGGACCCTGATTTCCACCGCCGCGACATGTGGGATGCCATCGACGCGGGCGATTACCCGCAGTGGGATCTGGGCATTCAGGTCTTTGATGATGACTTTGCCGATAACTTTGAGTTCGACATCCTCGACGCGACCAAGCTGATCCCCGAAGAGCAGGTGCCAGTGCGCATTATCGGCACGCTGACGCTGGATGCCAACGTCGATAACTTCTTTGCCGAGACCGAGCAGGTCGCCTTTTGCACGCAGAACATCGTGCGCGGGATCGACCACACCAACGACCCACTGCTGCAGGGGCGGAACTTCTCGTACCTTGACACGCAGATCAAACGGCTCGGTGGGCCGAACTTTACCCATATTCCGATCAACGCGCCGAAATGCCCGTTCCACCATTTCCAGCAAGACGGCCATATGGCGATGCACAATCCCAAAGGCCGGGTGAACTATGAGCCTAACAGTTGGGGCGACGATGGCGGCCCGCGTGAAAACCCCGAGATTGGGTTCAAAAGCTACACGGAAGAGGTCAGTGGCACCAAACAGCGCGTGCGCTCTGAGACATTCGCGGACCACTACAGCCAAGCGCGGCAGTTCTACATCAGCCAGACCGAGATCGAACAGCAGCATATCGCGGCGGCCTATACGTTCGAGCTGTCGAAATGTCAGGAAGAGCGCATTCGTCTGCGGATGCTCTCGCATCTGATGAATGTGCATGACGATCTGGCCAAACAAGTGGCCGAAGGTCTTGGCGTGACCGAGATGCCGGAACCGGCCACACCCGCGCGGGAACCAATCACCGATCTGCCGCCTTCGGATGCGCTCAGCATTTTGAAAAACCCGCCGAACACCTTCGCGGGCCGCAAGCTGGGTCTGTTCCTGACGGAGGGCGCCGATGCGTCGATCGTGGAAGCCTTGGAGAAAACGTTCGCCGACGAGGGCGCGATGGTCGCGATCGTGACGCCGCATATCCAAGGGGTGACCCTGTCAGATGGCAGCACCCGCGCGGCGGATGAGAAGATCGACGGTGGGCCGTCGGTGGTCTTTGACGCGGTGGCCTTGGTCTTTGGCGAAGAAAAGGCCGACAAGATCGCCAAGAACAAACCCTCGCAGGATTTCGTCTCGGACGCCTTTGCGCATAACAAGTTCATCGCGTGGACCAAAGCCGCGGACCCGCTGCTCAAAGCCGCCGGTGTTGAGAAGGACGAGGGCACGGTGGAAGTCTCTGCCGAGAATGCCGATGACTTCCTTCAATCCTGCCGCAAGCTGCGGTTCTGGCAGCGCGAAGAAAAGCTGAACTGGGAATAAGAAATCAAAGGCCGGGGCAGAAATGCTCCGGCCTTTTTCTAGCGCCGATGCACCTGTGAGGATGGTGAAATCGCGTTCGCCGTGTCCTGCAACCGCGGCAGAATTGCGGCCCTGATCCGCTCGCGCGTCCAGGTGTGAGCCGAGACCGAACATTGCACCGCCGCAAAGGCGCGCCCGTCGGGGCCGGTGATCGGGCAAGCCACACCGATCTCTGACAGAATCATCTGATCGCTTGAAATCGCATGGCCATGTTGGACGGCCTCATTGATGCTGTTGCGGATCGTGGCGCGGTCCATCGTGGTGCGCGCGGTAAAGGGTTTGAGCGGCCAAGTCTCAATCGCCTCTTCCCGATCCTCGGGCGAGAAGGTCGAGATGATCGCCCGCCCCGCCGATGTCGAAAGCGCAGGCAACCGCCGCCCGATCACCGTCGCCGCGAAGTAGGTCCGTTGGCAAGGCAAGCGGCTGACGTAGATGATATGGTCCTTGGAAAGCTCGGCCAGATTCACCGTCTCACCGATCTCTTGGCTGAGGTCGATCAGCTTGGGAATCGCCTGCCCGACCAGTTGATCTGACCAGTAATAAGCATAGGCCAGTTCGAGCCATGCATGGGAGGGGCGATAGCGCCGGGTGGCCGGATCCTTCTCCAACATGCCTTCGATATGCAGCGTATTCGCAAGGCGTTGCACGGCACTTTTGTCCAGCCCGCTGCGCGCGGCCAGCTCTACCAGTGACAATTCCGTATGCGATTCATCAAAAGCGCGGAGCAGTCGCAGCCCCTTGGCCAGTGATCCCACATAGAGCGTATTTTGCTTCTTTTCCAATCACCTACCCCTGAAACCGGCCCAATTGTTCAAACCGGGGCTTGACGTATGCCAAGCTCATTGCGTTTACTAATCGTATAGCGATATCAAGTATTATTATATGATACGCTTCGCAAGTCAAAAACGATACGAAACCGAATTCGTAAACCAACAGGGGAGTTGACCATGAAATCCACGGTCCTGAAATCTACCATCACCGGCCTTATCCTTGCCGCCGCCACGGGTGCGGCTTGGGCGGACAAGGCAGACGACACGCTGAACGTCGCCTTCACCAAAGAACTTGAGAACGTCGACAGCTACTTCAACTCATCGCGCGAAGGCGTTGTGCTGCAGCGCGCCGTCTGGGACGGGTTGATCTACCGCGATCCGGTCACCAACGAATACATGGGCAACCTCGCCACCGAGTGGGAATGGATCGACGACACGACCATCGAGTTCAAACTGCGCGAAGGTGTGAAATTTCACGACGGGTCGGACTTCACTGCCGATGATGTGGTGTTCACCGTCAACTACGTGGCCGATGAGGCCAATGGCGTGAAAACGCAGCGCAACGTGAACTGGATGAAATCGGCCGAGAAGATCGACGATTACACCGTCCGCATCATGCTGAAAGAGAAATTCCCGGCGGCCATCGAATTCCTGTCCGGCCCCGTGTCGATGTACCCCAGCGACTACTACGAAGAAGCTGGCCCCGAAGGCATGGGCCTGAAACCCGTCGGCACCGGCCCCTATAAAGTGACCGAAGTCGTCCCCGGCCAGCACTTCAAACTGGAAGCCTATGAAGGCTATCACGACAGCCCCAAAGGCAAGCCCAGCATCAAAAACGTCGACATCCGCACCATTCCGGATGTTAATACGCAAATGGCTGAACTGTTCAGCGGGTCGCTCGACCTGATCTGGCAGGTGCCTTCGGACCAAGCCGAAAAACTGGCCGAGCGGGATGAGTTTCAGGTCTCCAATGAATCCACCATGCGCGTGGGTTATCTGACGCTGGATGCGGCGGGCCGTTCGGAAGACAGCCCTTTCACCGATATCCGCGTGCGGAAGGCCGTGAACTACGCGATCAACCGTCAGGAACTGGTCGACGCGCTGCTCAAAGGTAAGTCCAAAGTCGTCTACACCCCCTGCTTCCCCAGCCAGTTTGGCTGCGACGAAGAGGCGGCGGTCGAATATGAGTACAACCCCGAGAAGGCCAAAGAACTGCTGGCCGAAGCGGGCTATGAAGACGGTCTGACCATCGACTTTTATGCCTACCGCGACCGTGAATATGCCGAGGCGATCACTAGCTATCTCAACGCCGTGGGCATCGATACCAACTTCAAGATGTTGCAGTATTCCGCCCTGCGCGAGCAGAACATGAAGGGTGAAACCGCCGTGTCGTTCCAGACATGGGGCAGCTATTCGATCAACGACGCCTCTGCCATGGTCAGCCAGTTCTTCAAACATGGCTCGCTCGACTACGCGATGGACGATGAGACGTTGGAATACCTCAACACAGCCGACAGCTCGACCGACCCCGAGGTCCGCAAAGAGAACTACTCCAAGGCGATCGAACGCATCACCGAGGAAGCCTATTGGGCGCCGATGTTCTCCTACAACACCAACTACGTGACCACCAACGAGGTGGACTACACGCCCACAGCCGACGAAGTTCTGCGCTTCACCACGGTTAGCTGGAAGTAAACCAAACGGCAGGGGCGCCGTGATCGGTGCCCCTGCCCTGCTTTTTTCCGCACCCCACCCAGACCCACGCGGCAGGCCATCCGCCTGCGGCGCAGCCTCAAGGTAGTTGCACCCGTGCTTCAATTCATTCTCAAACGCTTGGGACTGGCCCTTCTCGTGGCCTTTACCGTGTCGTTTATCAGCTTTAGCCTGCTGTTCCTGTCGGGCGACCCTGCCGCAGCACTTGCGGGCGAAACCGCCAGTGGCGAAGATATCGAGGCGCTGCGCCGTCTCTACGGGTTCGACCGGCCCATGTTGGTACAATACGGCGAATGGTTGTTCTCAGCCCTTCAGGGCGATTTCGGCGAGAGCTATTATTTCCGCCTGCCCGTCGCCTCGCTGATTGCCGACCGTCTGAGCGTGACCATGACGCTGGGTGTCTGTGGCATTGTATTTGCCCTGCTGACAGCCGTGCCGCTTGGCGTGGTCGCCGCGATCCGCCCCAATTCGATCATTGACCGTGTGGCCCTGTTTATCTCGGTCGCGGGGCAAGCGATGCCGAGCTTTTGGTTCGGCCTAATCCTGATCGTAGTCTTCGCGATCCAACTGGGCTGGCTGCCGCCTTCGGGCACCGACACGTGGCGGCATTTCATCCTGCCGACTATCGTGCTGGGCTATTACGCCATGCCCGCCATCATGCGCCTGACGCGCGCCGGGATGCTGGACGTGCTGAACTCGGACTACATCCGGACCGCGCGGGCCAAGGGGGCCAATGAACGCCGCGTGCTGTTCCGCCATGCGCTGCGCAACGCGATCATCCCGGTCGTCAGCCTTGCGGCCGTGCAGATGGGCTTCATGCTTGGCGGCTCCATCGTGGTTGAATCGATATTTGCCCTGCATGGCGCGGGCTATCTGGCGTGGGAAAGCATCGCGCGGAATGACCTGCCCACCGTGCAGGCACTGATCCTGATTTTCTCGATGTTCTACATCGTATTCACCTTCCTCGCAGACGTGCTCAATGCATGGCTCGACCCCCGCATGAGGAGCAGCTGACATGATCACCGCTGGTACACATGACAGCCTTTTGGACGAAATCACCGGCCCGACCCCCGGCCAGATGCTGCGCAAGCGCGTCTTCGGGCATCAGGGTTTGCTGATCGGGGCGATTGTCCTCGTCATCCTTACGATCATCGCGATCCTCGCCCCATGGATCGCACCCCATGACCCCTATGCGCAAAGCCTGATGACCCGGATGGAGCCGCCTGTGTTCCTTGGCGGCGATTGGGAACATCCCTTGGGCACCGACCACCTTGGCCGCGATTACCTGTCACGCTTGATTTATGGCGCACGGATATCGCTGTTGATCGGGGCCGTGGCGGCGCTGATCTCTGGCGTGATCGGAACAGCCATGGGCGTGGCTGCGGGCTACTTCGGTGGCAAGGTCGACGCGGTCGTGACCTTCCTCATCAACGTGCGTCTGGCGATGCCCGTGGTGCTGGTGGCCCTCGCGGTCGTCGCAATCCTCGGCGGCTCGCTTCAAGTCGTGATCGGCGTTCTGGGCCTGCTGCTTTGGGACCGTTTTGCCGTGGTCATGCGCGCCTCGACCATGCAGGTGCGGCGGCGCGAATACGTGGCCGCAGCACAGGTCATCGGCGCCTCCACACCGCGCATCCTTTTGTCTGAGATCATGCCCAATATCGCCAACAACCTGATCGTCGTCGTGACGCTGGAAATGGCCCATGCGATCTTGCTCGAAGCGGCCCTGTCGTTCCTTGGCCTTGGGGTGCAACCGCCGACGCCAAGCTGGGGGCTGATGGTCTCCGAAGGCAAGAACATGATGCTGTTCGAGCCGTGGCTCGTCCTGATCCCTGGCGCTGTCCTTTTCGTGCTGGTGCTGGCGATCAACCTGATGGGTGACGGCCTGCGCGACGTGACCGCCCCCGAAAACCGGAGCTGACCCATGACAGAACCTCTTTTGAGCGTCCGCAATCTGCGGCTCGACATTCCCACGGGCAGCGGCACCCTGCATGCAGTGCGCGGGATCGACTTCGACCTTAACCGTGGCGAAACCCTGTGTATCGTTGGCGAAAGCGGGTCGGGCAAATCGCTTACCTCGCTGGCGCTGATGGGGCTCTTGGGCAAATCCATCAAGCGAAACGCGGATCGGATGACCTTTGATGGCACCGAGTTGACCACCGCCAGCCAAGGCCAGATGCGCAAGCTGCGCGGCGCGCGGATGGCGATGATCTTTCAAGAGCCGATGACCTCGCTCAACCCCGCCTACACCATCGGCGATCAACTGGCCGAGGCGCTGTTGCTGCACCGCAAGGTCAGCCGCCAGCAGGCGCGGGACCGGGCGATTGAACTGCTGGAGAAAGTCGGCATCACCGCCGCAGAGAGCCGTCTTTCGCAGTATCCGCACCAGCTCTCGGGCGGTCTGCGCCAGCGTGTGATGATCGCGATGGCGCTGATGTGCGAGCCGGAACTGATCATCGCGGACGAGCCGACAACCGCGCTTGACGTGACCATTCAGGCGCAAATCCTGCGGTTGCTGCACGATCTGGGACGCGAGATGAACATGGCCGTGATCCTGATCACCCATGATCTCGGCGTCGTGGCGCGCGTGGCCGATAAGGTCGCCGTGATGTATGCGGGCGAATTGGTTGAGACCGGCCCGGTGGCCGACATCTTTAACGCGCCGTCGCATCCCTACACCCGTGGCCTTCTGCGCTGCATTCCCCTGCCCGGCAAAACCGACCGCGGCGCGAAACTGGGCACCATCCCGGGCATCGTGCCCTCGCTCGTGGGCGAGGTCGAGGGCTGCGTCTTCCGCACCCGCTGCCCCCATGCGGTCGCCGAATGCCGGGGCGAGATCCCGAAAAGAGAGGACGGCAGCCACGCCTTCCGCTGCATTTTCCCCGATGGCAAACGCCATTCCGAGAAGGAGCTGACCGTATGAAGGACAGCGTAAACACCCCCCCGGTGCTGGAGCTTTCGGGCGTCAGCAAGACCTACCGGGTGAAACAGGGCATGTTCGGCAAGGTCAAACCGCTGACGGCGGTGAATGACGTGTCGCTGCAATTGGGCAAAGGCGAAGTGCTGGGCCTCGTCGGGGAATCCGGTTGCGGTAAATCAACACTCGCCAAGATCCTATTGGGGCTGGAGCAGCCGACCGCAGGTCATGTCAAAATCGACGGCGAAGAGATCACGCAGCAGGGCCGTCTGGCGCTGGCGCGGCGCATCCAGCCGATCTTTCAAGACCCCTATTCCTCGCTCAACCCGCGCAAGAGCATCTATGACGTGATCTCTCTGCCGTTGCGCGTGCATGGCATCGGGGATGAAGCCAGCCGCAAGAAAAAGGTGAAGGAAATCCTCGATGTTGTCGGCCTGCCGCAGCGGGTGATGAACACCTATCCCAGCCAGATGTCGGGCGGCCAGCGCCAGCGTGTAGCGATTGCCCGCGCGCTGATCATGAAGCCCGAAGTGGTGATCTGCGACGAGCCGACTTCGGCGCTGGATGTGTCGGTGCAGAGCCAGATCCTCAACCTTCTGGGCGAGCTGCGCGAAGAATTCGGCCTGACCTATCTTTTCATCAGTCACGATCTCGCGGTGGTCGAACACCTCGCGACCCGCGTGGCGGTGATGTATCTGGGCGAAATCGTTGAGCAGAACTCGGTCGCCGGGCTCTTTGACGCCCCGCGTCATCCCTACACCAAGGCGCTGCTGAAATCCGTGCTGACACCCGAGCCGGGCCTGGGCGTGCCAGACACGCAGCTTGGCATGGCCTATCCAAACCCGATTGCGCCGCCGCCGGGCTGCCATTTCCACCCGCGCTGCCCACGCGCCACGGATCTCTGTAAACAAAAAGCCCCACGTCACACCCCGATCCCGCAGGGGCATGTCGCCTGCCATCTGCACGATCCGGAAACCCCCATGTACGAGCAAGAGTAATCCCATGTCATCGAACCTGTCGCACAGCAGCCAAACCCGCAAAACCGTCATCGAAACCGAACATGGCGTCGTTGCCGCACAGCACCGTCTGGCAGCAATCGCGGGGGCCGAGGTGCTTGCGGCAGGGGGCGATGCGGTGGATGCGGCCGTGGCCACCTCATTCGTTATCGGCGTTTTGGAGCCGTGGATGAGCGGCCCGGCAGGCGGCGGGGCGATGATGCTCTGGCGCGCTGAGGAAGGTCAGGCCCATGCCCTGAACCACGGCATGCGCAGCCCCGGCGCGCTCGACCCGGCGAATTATCCGCTCAGCGGGCGCGGCAAGGCAGGCGATCTCTTCCCGTGGGAGCATGTGGAGGGGGACCGCAACATCCAAGGCGCCACCGCCATCGCCGTGCCGGGTGTGGTCGATGGGTTGGGCCGGGCGCATGAACGTTTCGGCAAAATGCCTTGGGCCGAGCTGCTTGTCCCAGCAATTGAACACGCCCGACAGGGTCTGTTGGTGGATTGGTATGCCGCACTCGTCATTGCCTCTTGCACCCGCGAATTGGCCAAAGATGCCGACGCTGCGGCGGTTTTCCTCGATGATGGGCAATGGCCGACGATCAGCGGTTGGACCGCGCTGGCCGAAAAACGGCTGGATCAATCGCGCATGGCCGACAGCCTTGACCAGATCGCGCGGCACGGGGCGCGCGCGCTTTATGATGGAGACCTCGGGGCCGCGATGGCGCGGGATGTGCAGGACAAGGGCGGCTGCCTCAGCCGCGACGACCTGCAAGCCTACCGCGCCGAGTTCCACGCCCCGCTCGATTTCGCCTACCGCGACGCGCGGTTCCATGTCGTCCCGGGGCTGACCGCTGGCCCGACTTTCCGCGACACCTTTGCCTCGCTGGAAACCGAAGACCTCGGCAGCGCTCCCGGCCCCGACAGCTATGCCGCGATGGCTGCGGCGCTGAAGGGCGCTTATGCGCGGCGGCTCGGATCGATGGGCGATACCGGCGAAAGCCCCGAAGCACCGGGCTGCACCACGCATTTCTCGGTCGTCGACCGCCACGGGAATATGGTGGCACAGACGCAGACGCTTTTGTCGATCTTCGGCTCCCGCGTCGTCTCGCCCTCCACGGGCTTTTTGATGAACAATGGCATCATGTGGTTCGACCCGGTTCAGGGCCGCCCGAACTCGCTGGGGCCGAACAAGCGCTGCCTGATGAACGTCTGCCCGGTGATCGGCGAACAGGGTGAAAAACGCTTTGCCTTCGGGGCCTCCGGCGGGCGCAAAATTCTCGGCGCGGTGGCGCAACTGTCCTCCTTCGTCACCGATTTCGACATGTCGTTGGAGGAAAGCTTCCACGCGCCGCGCATCGACGCCTCGGACGCGAACCAACTCATCGCCGATGAAAGCCTGCCGCACGATGTGCTCGACCGTCTGCGCGAAGACAGCACCGTCGCCGAAACAAAGCGCACGATCTTTCCCTACGCTTTCGCCTGTCCCGCAGGCGTGATGCGCGCGAACGGGCAGAATTCCGGCTGCACCGAGATCATGTCGCCTTGGGGCGACGCCATTTCCGAAGATATGACAAAGGACATTGAAGCATGACCCGCGACAGCGCGATCGAAGCGATCTCGACCTATTTCGATGAGGGGACATTCCAAGCCGAACTTGCCAACCTCGTCTCTTATGAGACCGAGAGCCAGAACCCCGACCAAGCCCCCGAACTCAAACGCTATCTGGTCGAGACGATGGAGCCGCTGCTGACGGCAATGGGCTTTGCCTGTAGCTTTCACGACAATCCCGACCCGCGCGGTGGCCCCTTTCTGGTGGGCGAGCGCCGCGAGGGCGATGACCTGCCGACCGTGCTGACCTATGGCCACGGCGACGTGATCCGCGCCCAGACCGACCAGTGGCGCGAGGGGCTGCATCCGTTCAAATTGGTTGAGGAAGGCGACAAGCTTTATGGCCGCGGCACCGCCGACAACAAGGGCCAGCATCTGATCAACATCGCCGCCATCGAAGCGGTGCTGAAAACCCGTGGCAAGCTGGGCTTCAACTGCCGCATCGTGATCGAGATGAGCGAAGAGACCGGCAGCGCGGGCCTGCCCGAATTCTTTACCGAACACCGTGAGAAACTGACCGCCGACGTGCTGATCGCCTCGGACGGGCCGCGCCTGCAACCCGATGTGCCGACCATGTTCATGGGCTCGCGCGGCGGGGTCTCTTTTGATCTGATCATCGACAAACGCGACGGGGCGCATCACTCGGGCAATTGGGGTGGCTTGCTGGCCGATCCGGCGATGATCTTGGCCCAAGCGCTGGCGACCATCACCGACAAACGTGGGCAAATCCAGATCGCGGAATGGCGCCCTGACAGTCTGACACATTCGGTCCGCGACGCGCTGAAAGACCTGCCGATCGAGAGCGATGACGGCCCCCCCATCGACACCGACTGGGGCGAAGAAGACCTGACCCCGGTCGAGCGCGCCTATGGCTGGAACAGCTTTGCCATTCTCGCGATGAAGAGCGGCGTGCCCGAAGCGCCGGTCAACGCGATCTCGGCCCATGCCACCGCCACCTGCCAATTGCGTTATGTGGTCGGTACCGATCCCGAAGACATCTTGCCCGCGCTGCGGCGTCACCTTGATAAACACGGGTTCGAGGATGTGCGGATCGAGCCGCATGACCGCGGCTTCTTCCGCGCCACGCGGCTGGATGCGGATCACCCTTGGGTGAAGTTCGTGGCGGCCTCCCTCACGAAAAGCGCCGGAAAAGCGCCACATATCCTGCCGAACCTTGCAGGCTCCCTGCCCAACGACAGTTTCAGCGATATTCTGGGTCTGCCGACGGTCTGGGTGCCGCATTCCTATCGCAGCTGTTCGCAGCACGCGCCGGATGAACATGTGCTGAAACCCGTCTGCCGCGATGCGCTGCGGGTGATGGCGGGCGTGTTCTGGGACCTGGGCGACGGCAATACACCGCCGCGTGCCGCGTGAGAACAAACGGGCGGGGGCAACCGGCCCCTGCCCGACTTACAGCGCAGCCCGGATGCAATTTTCCAGCGCATCTTGGCTCAGGGCGCAGGGGTTTGCCCGCATGGAGGAAGACGCCGCCGCTTCATGCGCAGTCTCTCCAAGGTCGGTCCCTTCGGGGATCCAGCGGTTCAGGCGTTCTAGCCCCCAATCGTCAAGCAGGGCCGAGAGGGCGGTGAAGGTGCCGGTCTCGGGCAGATCAAAACCCTCTGCCAGCCATGTCTGCACTTCGGAAAACCGCCGGGAGGCACCGAGCACATCACTATTGGCGGCCAGCACCGGCCCCAGCAGACGCCCACAAATTAACCCATGCGGCGCGCCAAACTGCCCGCCGATCACACCGGCCAGCCCATGCACCGCGCCGAGGCCCGCATTCGCCAGCGCCAAACCGCCCGACAGGCTGACATAGGCCATCGCATCCCGCGCGGCAGGGTCTTCGCCCGCCGCCAGACGTTTGAGCGCGGCAATCCCCTGCGGAATCGCGGCGCGGCAGAGCGCATCGCTGAGCGGGTTGGCTTTGCTTGAAAGATAGGGCTCGATCACCTGCACCAACGCATCAAGGCCCGACCCCAACGTGACGCCGCGCGGCGCACCATCCGTCAGCGCAGGATCGACCAAGGCCAAACGCGGCAGCATTCGGTCGTCGCGCAGGCTGACTTTTCGCGCGGCTTGCGGCACGGCGATAACGGCGTTTTTGGTGACCTCGGCCCCGGTGCCTGCGGTGGTCGGGATCGCGATCATCGGCAGCGGGTCGGCTTGCAACGGCTGGCCCGCACCCACGACTTCGAGATGTTCCATCACGTCGCAATCCGACGGGATCAGCGCCGCTGCGGCTTTGGCAAGGTCAATAACCGCGCCGCCGCCCACGCCCAGCACCACCTGCGCCCCGCGCCCTGCCAGAGCGGCAGAGCGGACATCATCGACAGAGGGTTCGCCGCTGCTGCGGACCTCGGTCACGTCACATCCAGCCGCCGTCAGGTCACGGCTAAGCTCATCGACCCAAGCGACGGAACCACCGCGTAAAATCAGCACCCGGCGGCCATAGCTGAGCGCGGCGCCGACGGCTTCTGTAGCGGTCCCACGGCCAAAGCGGATGCGCCCGGCGGTGGCGAAACCAAAGGCTGCGACCTCCTCCATCAGAATTGCAACGTGGCGTTCACAGCGCGCTTCCATGCGCCGTATTTCTCATCCCGCGTCGCCGCATCCATTTGTGTTTCAAACCGCCGATCAAGCGCCCATTCGCGGGCAAAGCCTTCCATGTCCGGATAGATGCCCGCCCGCTGCCCCGCCAACCATGCCGCACCAAGCGCCGTGGTTTCCAGCACATCAGGACGGTCGACCGAGGCGCCGATCACGTCGGACAGGAACTGCATCGCCCAGTCACTGGCGCTCATCCCGCCGTCGACACGCAGGGTGGCGATCTCGCCCGCCTGCCCCTGTGCGGCCCAATCCGCCTGCATCGCCTCCAGCAAATCGCGGGTCTGGTAGCCGACGCTTTCCAGCGCCGCGCGGGCCAGTTCCGCGGGGCCGGAGTTGCGCGTCAGCCCGTAGATCGCGCCACGGCATTCGGCGTTCCAGTAAGGCGCACCGAGGCCCACGAAGGCGGGCACCAGCACGACGTTTTGATGCGGGTCGGCCTGTTCGGCCAGTGCTTGAGTCTCGCTCGCCTCGCGGATCATTTTGAGTCCGTCGCGCAGCCATTGCACCACAGCCCCGGCGACAAAGATCGACCCTTCGAGCGCATAGGTCGGCTTGCCGTCGAGTTGATAGGCGATGGTGGTCAGCAGGCGATTGGTTGAAGTCACCGCCGTTTCGCCCGTATTTAGCAGCGCAAAACAGCCCGTGCCATAGGTCGACTTCATCATGCCGGGCTGGAAACAAGCCTGCCCGATGGTCGCCGCCTGCTGGTCGCCTGCCACACCAAGGATCGGAATCTCGCGGCCAAACAGATCGGGACGGGTCATGCCGAAATCGGCGGCGCAGTCTTTGACCTCGGGCAGCATCTCGACGGGAATGTCGAACATCTTGCAGATCGTCGTGCTCCATCGGCCCTTGTGAATGTCATAAAGCATGGTGCGCGCGGCGTTGGTGGCATCAGTCACATGGCGCGCGCCGCCGGTGAGCTTCCAGATCAGGTAGCTGTCGACCGTGCCGAAAAGCAACTCGCCCGCCTGTGCGCGGTCGCGCGCCCCATCGACGTTATCCAAAATCCATTTCAGCTTGGTGCCGGAGAAATACGGATCCGCCAACAGGCCCGTGCGTTCGGTGATGATCTTGTCGTCACCCCGCTCGCGCAGTTCGCGGCAGAAATCGCTGGTGCGGCGGTCTTGCCAAACGATGGCGTTGTGGACCGGTTTGCCAGATTTCGCGTCCCAGACCAGCGTCGTCTCGCGTTGGTTCGTAATGCCGATGGCGGTGATGTCATCGGGGCGCAGGCCAGCCTTTTCGATCACCGCGCGGCAGGTGCCCGCGGTGGTGGACCATAGATCGCCCGGATCATGTTCGACCCAGCCGGAGCGGGGGAAATGCTGCGGAAACTCTTCTTGGGCCGTGGCCGTCACCGACATGTTGCCGTCAAAAATGATCGCCCGCGAAGAGGTGGTTCCCTGATCAATGGCGAGGATATGGGTCATGGCGCAGCCCCCGGATAATGGTTTGGACATGAAAAAGGGGCCGGGACGCTAATACGCCCCGGCCCCCAAAGTTTGGCTTACTGCCAGGACTTGATCAACTCTTCGTAGCTGATGGTCTCAGGCTCTGGGTCTTCGTTGTCGAGCTTGGCAACAGGCGAACCTTCCTGCTCCAGCCAGTAGGAGGCTTCCTGCTCTTCGTTCATCTTCGGACCCAGATCGCCTTGGACGCCTGCGCGCTCAAGACGTTCCATGACCTTTTCCTGCTCGGCGCAGAGGCTGTCGAGTGCTTCTTGCGGGGTTTTCGCACCGGACATTGCGTCGCCGATGTTCTGCCACCACAGCTGTGCCAGCTTGGGGTAGTCCGGCACGTTCGTCCCGGTGGGCGACCATGCGGTGCGCGCGGGCGAGCGGTAGAATTCCACCAGACCGCCGAGTTTCGGCGCCCGCTCGGTGAAGCTTTCGTGCTGGATGGTCGACTCGCGGATGAAGGTCAGACCGGCATGGGCCTTTTCAACATCGACGGTTTTCGAGGTCACGAACTGCGCGTAGAGCCATGCAGCCTTGGCGCGGTCGACGGGGGTGCTTTCCATCAGCGTCCAGCTGCCCACGTCCTGATAGCCAACCTTCTGGCCATCTTTCCAGTAGGCACCATGCGGGCTGGGGGCCATGCGCCACTTGGGCGTGCCGTCTTCGTTCAGCACGGCCTTGGCGCTGTCGTTGACCATGTCGGCGGTGAAGGCGGTGTACCAGAACATCTGCTGGGCAATCGCACCCTGGGCAGGAACCGGGCCAGCTTCGCCAAAGGTCATGCCAGCGGCGGCGGGGGGCGTGTACTTCTCAAGCCATTCGATGGATTTGGTGATCGCATAGACCGCCGCCGCATCGTTGGTCGCACCACCGCGGGTCACACAGGAACCGACCGGCTGCGAGTTTTCGTTGACCCGGATGCCCCATTCGTCGACCGGCAGGCCGTTGGGTTCACCGACATCGCCCATGCCAGCCATGGACATCCACGCATCGGTATAGCGCCAGCCAAGCGACGGGTCTTTTTTGCCGTAGTCCATGTTGCCAAAGACTTCGACGCCGTCGATGGTGCGGCCGGTGAAGAATTCGGCGATGTCTTCATAGGCAGACCAGTTGACCGGCACGCCCAGATCATAGCCGTATTTTTCTTTGAACTCAGCCATCAACTCAGGATCAGTGAACCAGTCCTGGCGGAACCAGTAAAGGTTCGCGAACTGCTGGTCGGGCAGCTGGTACAACTCGCCGTCGGGCGAGGTGGTGAAGTCGAGGCCGATGTAATCGTCGAGATCGAGACCAGGGTTGGTCACGTCCTTGCCCTCATTCGCCATCCAGTCGGTCAGACTGCGCGCCTGCTTGTAGCGCCAGTGGGTGCCGATCAGGTCAGAGTCGTTGATATAGGCGTCATAAATGTTCTCGCCCGACTGCATCTGTGTTTGCAGTTTCTCGACCACGTCACCTTCGCCGATCAGGTCGTGGGTGATGTTGATGCCCGTGATCGCGGTGAAGGCCGGGGCCAGCACGTTGGCTTCGTATTCATGGGTGGTGATTGTCTCGGACACCACTTTGATGTCCATGCCCTTGAACGGCTCAGCAGCGTCGATGAAGAACTGCATCTCCGCCTCTTGCTCTTCGCGGCTCAGCGCGGAGCGTTCGATTTCCTCGTCGAGGAATTTCTTCGCGGCTTCCATATCCGCAAATACTGGTCCGGCGAGCAGACCGAGCGTAACCGCAAGTGCGGTACTCGATTTCATGACAGATCGTTTCATTATGTCCTCCCTAGACATTTGGTCGTGTCGTATGGCTGCCCCGATTAACCGGGATCAGCCGTGATAGCGCCTAGACCCAGCGAAATACGGCTGCGGCATAGGCAAGGCAGACCAGCAGCGCATAGGGCTGCGGCCCCGCCTCGAAACCCAGCCAGATCAAATTGATAAAGGCCGAGCCGAGAAGCGTGATGAACAGACGGTCACCACGGGTTGTTTCAATCCTGAGAATGCCGGTGCGGGGCGTCTCGGGGTATTTGATCGCGAGGATCGTAAAAGTGATAAGCAACAGCGCGATGACACCAAAGAAGATCGCGGTGGGCATGGTCCAAGCCATCCAAGACATATTCGATCACCTCTGAAAGTTGTTGCAAGTTTCGCTCATGACCCAGGTCGCCGAAGTGCCCGTCGATGCGCCGAATACCAGTTTAAAGTCTGCGCTCAAATTGAGCGTTATCTGACTCGGGCGACCGTCGGTCGAACAGAGCTCAGCCATGATATAGTTGGTCGCGGATTTCATCGATGTGATCGCGCGCTGTAAGCCTTCATCAAGGCCGGAAACCGACCTAACCTCTTGGATTTTTGCTGCATATTCATCCGCACCAATAACCGAAAACCGGGTACTCGGTCCTGCAGTATAGCCAGCGACTCCAACGATTTCACCGTTCTCATCCATAATGGTGGAAACAGATGGGCCAAAAACAGTTTTAAGTTCTTCGCCCTCATACGCAGCGATACCGTATTCAGGCAAATCCACCTGAACGCTCAATTTATTTTCTATCAGGTTCGGGTCTGAGAAAGTCCATCCAGGATCTTCATAGGAATGAACTGTCACCCCATCCCTTTCCAACGCCTCGTTCAACCTTTTTAAGAAATCGGCTTCGTTGAATTGTTGGCCGAACAAGCCGGAGGGCACGACGAGCGCAAATGCTATTAGAAGAACAGACCTCATATTAAACCCTCCCGAGGGCAAAGCCCTTGGCGATGTAGTTACGGACAAAATAAATCACCAAAGCACCCGGTACGATTGTGAGCACCCCGGCGGCGGCCAGAACACCCCAGTCGAGGCCCGAGGCCGAAACGGTGCGGGTCATGGTGGCGGCGATGGGTTTGGCATCGACCGACGTCAACGTGCGCGAGAGCAGCAGTTCCACCCATGAGAACATGAAGCAGAAGAAGGCCGCGACGCCGATGCCGCTGGCAATCAGGGGCGTGAAGACGCGGATGAAGAAGCGCGGGAAGGAATAGCCATCGAGATAGGCGGTCTCGTCAATCTCCTTCGGCACGCCGCGCATGAAGCCTTCCAAAATCCAGACCGCCAGCGGCACGTTGAACAGACAATGCGCCAGCGCCACGGCAATATGCGTGTCGAACAGCCCGACCGAGGAATAGAGCTGGAAGAACGGCAGCGCGAATACGGCAGGCGGGGCCATGCGGTTGGTCAGCAGCCAGAAGAACAGATGCTTGTCGCCCATGAAGCTGTAGCGCGAGAAGGCATAGGCCGCAGGCAGCGCCACAGCGAGCGAGATCACAGTGTTCAGCACCACGTAGATCAGGCTGTTGACATAGCCCATGTACCAGCTCGGATCGGTGAGGATCTTGGCGTAGTTCGCCAGCGTCAAATCACGCGGGTAGAGCGAGAAGCTCCCCAAGATTTCTGCGTTGGTCTTCAGGCTCATGTTGATCAGCCAGTAGATCGGCAGCAGCAGGAAAAGCAGGTAGAGGGTCATCACCACCACAGACCCTTTGGGCCGGAAGCGGCTGCGCCGGGCGCGTTTGTCGGTGGTCACGTCACCCGGAATGGGCGCGGCACCGGGGGCTTGCACGGTTGTGTCGGTCATCACACACCATCCCTTTTGTCGAGGTTGACCATCACGGTGTAAAATACCCATGAAATCAACAGGATAACGAGGAAATACATCAGGCTGAACGCCGCTGCGGGGCCGAGGTCAAACTGGCCGATGGCCATTTTCACCAAGTCGATGGACAGGAAGGTCGTGGCATTGCCCGGCCCGCCACCCGTCACGACGAACGGCTCTGTATAGATCATGAAACTGTCCATGAAGCGCAGCAGGATCGCGATCATCAGCACGCCTGCCATCTTGGGCAGTTCGATGTAGCGGAACACGGCCCAACGGCTGGCTTGGTCGATCTTGGCGGCCTGATAATAGGCGTCCGGGATGGATTGCAGCCCGGCATAGGCCAAGAGCGCCACCAGCGAAGTCCAGTGCCAAACATCCATGACCACGACGGTAATCCAAGCGGCGGTGATGTCTTGGGTGTAGTTATAGGTGATCCCGAGCTTGTCGAGCGTGTAGCCCAAAAGGCCAATGTCGACGCGGCCAAAGATTTGCCAGATGGTGCCGACCACGTTCCACGGGATCAGCAGCGGCAGCGACATGAGCACCAGACAGAAGCTCGCCCAGAACCCGTTTTTCGGCATGTTCAGCGCAACAAAGATGCCCAGCGGAATTTCGATCGCCAGAATGACACCCGAGAAGATCAACTGTCGGCCAAGCGCATCCCACATCCGGTCGCTGTCCAGCATGTCGGAAAACCACTCAAGCCCGGCCCAGAAGAACTCATTTCGGCCAAAGGTGTCTTGCACCGAGTAGTTCACCACGGTCATCAGCGGGATCACCGCCGAGAAAGCCACGAGGATCAGAACGGGCAGGACAAGGAACCATGCCTTTTGGTTGACGGTCTTGTTCATGCGGTCTCTCCCTCTGCGCTGATGCGCCAATCATCGGCATAGACATTGATGCCTGCCGGATCGAAACTGATCGCGGTGTTTTCGCTCGGCACGGACGCGCCTTCTTCGGCAATGGCGCTGACCGGCTGGCCTGCCACATCAAGGCGGATGATTTTATGGCGGCCCACGTCTTCGACCCGGGTTACCTTGGCAGGCAGCCCCAAGCCTTCGCCGTTGAGACGGATAAACTCGGGCCGGACGCCCAGTTGCGTTTTGCTCCCCTTGGGGGCGTAAGTTTTATTCAAGTTGATGCTCGTGCCTGCGACCTGCGCGGCATTGCCCGCGATCTGCGCATCAAACAGGTTCATCCCCGGCGAGCCGATGAAATAGCCCACGAAAGTATGCGCGGGCCGCTCGAACAACTCTTGCGGCGTGCCGATCTGCACCACCCGGCCATCATACATCACGACGACCTTATCGGCGAAGGTCAGCGCCTCGGTCTGGTCGTGGGTCACATATATCATCGTGTGGCCAAATTCGTGGTGCAGCGATTTGAGCTGCGTGCGCAATTCCCATTTCATATGCGGGTCGATCACGGTCAGCGGCTCATCGAACAACAGGGCGTTCACGTCCTCACGCACCATGCCGCGGCCCAGCGAAATCTTCTGCTTGGCATCCGCCGTGAGGCCGCGCGCCTTGCGATTCAGCTCGTCTTCCATGCCGATCATCTGCGCGATCTGCTGCACGCGCTCTGCAACATAAGAGGCATCCGCGCCCCGGTTGCGCAGCGGAAAGGCGAGGTTATCGCGCACCGTCATCGTGTCGTAGACCACCGGGAACTGAAACACCTGCGCGATGTTGCGCTCGGCTGTCGGCGCGTGGGTCACGTCCACATCGTTGAACAGAATACGACCCTGCGACGGCTGCAACAGGCCCGAGATGATGTTGAGCAGCGTAGACTTGCCACAGCCCGACGCGCCCAGAAGGGCGTAGGCTTCGCCGTCGATCCAATCGTGGTTCAATTCCTTGAGGGCGAAATCATCCTCATGGCCGGGGTTCGGCAGATAGGAATGCGCAAGGTTATCAAGCGTGATCTTGGCCATTATGCCGCCTCCGCATAGGGCGCGGCAGAGACGAGGGCCCCGCTCGCGTCAAACAGGTAAATATGCGCCGGATCCAGATAGACCGGCAGCGGCTGACCCGGTTGCAGGTGCTGGATGCCATGGACCAGCCCGACCCATTTCGCGCCGTGATAGTCGAGGTGGATAAACGTCTCCGACCCCGTAATCTCGGTCACGTTCAGCACCGCGTCAAAGCCGATCGCGCCGGGGGTCTGCGCTGCGAGTGTCAGGTGGTTGGGGCGGAAACCGGCGGTATATTCACCGTCTTTCAGGTTTGCCATCGTGGCAGGCGCGGGCATTTCACCGCCGTCAAACCGCAGCGTGTTGCCCGATTTGGTCATGCTGAGAAAATTCATCGGCGGGTCGGAGAAGACCCGCGCCGTCGTGGCATTCTCAGGCCGACGGTAGACGCTTGGCGTCAGGCCGAATTGCGTCACGCGGCCCTCCCAAAGCGTCGCGGTGTTGCCGCCCAAAAGCAGCGCCTCTTCCGGCTCTGTCGTGGCGTAAACAAAGATCGACCCGGCGCGTTCAAAGATGCGCGGAATCTCGGCGCGGAGTTCTTCGCGCAGTTTGTAGTCGAGGTTCGCCAGCGGCTCATCCAGCAGTACGAGACCTGCGTTTTTCACCAGTGCCCGCGCCAAGGCGCAGCGCTGTTGCTGACCGCCCGAAAGTTCCAGCGGTTTGCGGTCAAGCATCGGGGTTAGCTGCATCAGCTCGGCGGTTTCGCGCACCGCGCGGTCGATCTCGTCTTTGGATTTACCGACCAGCTTCATCGGCGAGGCGATGTTGTCATAGACGGTCATCGAGGGGTAGTTGATGAACTGCTGATAGACCATCGCCACTTTGCGGTCTTGAACGCGCATGCCGGTGACATCCTCACCGTTCCAGATCACTTGGCCCGTGTTTGGCACATCAAGCCCTGCCATCAGCCGCATCAGCGAGGTCTTGCCCGCAGACGTAGGCCCCAAAAGCACGTTCATCGTGCCCTTTTCCAAGGTCAGGTCGGTCGGGTGGATATGCGTTTGACCGCCCACCGTTTTCGACACGTTTTTTAGGATCAAACTCACGTTCGTCCTCCCCTCATTCCGCCGCAGAGGCGGCTTGTTTCGCCGCACGCATCTGCATCCATTCATCGAGACGCGCGATCTGCGCCTCATCCATTCGCAGGCCCAGCTTGCTGCGGCGCCAGACGACGTCCTCTGCGCTGAGAGCATACTCTTTGTTCATCAGCCAAGCGACCTCACGCGCCGTGAGGGTCGCGCCGAAATGCTCCCCCATGTCCGCGAGCGTCTTGGTCTCACCCAGCAGCGCCGATGCATCTGTACCATAGGCCCGGATCAGCCGTGCTGCCCAGCCTTCATCTAGAAAGTCGTAGTCCGCATTCAGCCGCGCGATCAACTGCGCGACACCGTCCACCGGGAAATCACCGCCGGGCAGCGCCACGCCAGCGGTCCAATGATCCGGCAGCCCGCCGAAATGCGGGGCGATCAGATCCAGCGCGTCTTCGGCCAGTTTGCGGTAAGTGGTGATCTTGCCGCCAAAGACATTGAGGATCGGCGCGCCGCCGGTTTCGTCCACTTTAAGCGTATAGTCCCGCGTGGCCGCCGTGGCGCTGCTGGCCCCATCATCATAAAGCGGGCGCACGCCGGAATAGGTCCAGACGATATCTTTGCGGGAGATGTCCTGCTTGAGATAGCCGTTCACGAAGTTGATCAGGTAATCCTGCTCTTCGGGGGTGCATTCCGGGGTGACCGAAGGATCGGGGTGATCCGCATCCGTGGTGCCGATCAGGGTGAAATCCTGCTCATAGGGGATCGTGAAGATGATCCGCCCATCGGTGCCTTGGAAGAAATAGCATTTGTCGTGATCGTAAAGCCGCTTGGTCACGATATGGCTGCCGCGCACCAGCCGGACCCCCTCGGAAGAGTTCAGCCGCGCGGTGTTGTGGATGATCTCACCCACCCACGGGCCGCCCGCGTTGACCAGCATCTTCGCGTGGATCACCTCGCACTGACCATCGGCGCCATGCTCCACCGTGACAGCCCAACCTTCGGCATTGCGGTCGGCCGAGATGACCTTTGTCCGGGTCATGATGCGTGCGCCGCGCAATTCCGCATCGCGGGCGTTCAACACCACCAGACGGGAGTCTTCGATCCAGCAGTCGGAATACTCAAAGGCTTTTTCGAAGCGATCCTCCAGCGGTGCCCCTTCGGGCGTGCCGCGCAGTGACAGGCTGCGGGTGGCGGGCAGGATCTCGCGACCGCCGAGGTTGTCATAGAGAAACAGGCCCAAGCGGATCAGCCAAGCCGGGCGGCGGCCCCGCATCCAAGGCATGAACAGCCGTAGCAATTTGGAGGTCGGCGTGTCCCCCTCAAACCGCATGTCGCGATGATAGGGCAGCACGAAGCGCATCGGCCAAGAGATATGCGGCATCGCTTTCAGCAGCACTTCGCGTTCGGTCAGCGCGTGGCGCACGAGGCCGATCTCGAAATACTCAAGGTAGCGCAGCCCGCCGTGGAACAGTTTGGTCGAGGCCGAAGAGGTCGCGGAGGCCAGATCGTTCATCTCGGCCAAGGTCACGCTCAGCCCCCGTCCTGCGGCGTCGCGCGCGATCCCGGCGCCGTTGATGCCCCCACCGATGACGAAAAGATCGACCGGGGCAGCGGGCACATGGCTATCGGGCTGTTGGTTCAAAATCCGGCCCTCCCCCAGCTCAGACTGTCCAATTGGGGGCAGTGTTACGAAACGACTCTCATCTGCACAAGAATTATTTTCGTTTATGTTCGTTTCGCCAGCATATCGAACATGCTAACCACAACCTGCTGCGCGATTGCTTGCGTTAGACAAAACACTGGAGATAATGCGCCAACAGCAGGCAGGAGCGACACCCATTTCACAGACATTCCGCCATCCCGACATCCTTGAAATCGCCCGGCGCGAAGGCAAAGTCACCGTCGACGGGCTGGCCGAGCATTTCGGCGTGACCCATCAGACCATCCGCCGTGACCTTACGGAACTGGCCGATAGCGGTAAGCTTGAGCGGGTGCATGGCGGCGCGGTGCTGCCTTCGGGGGCCAGCAACATCGGCTATGCCGAGCGGCGCAACCTGCACGAAGAGGCCAAGAATCACATCGCCCGCGCCTGTGCCGAACATATTCCCGACGGTTGTTCGGTCTTTCTGAATATCGGCACCAGCACCGAGGCGGTGGCCCGCGCTCTGCTGCATCACCGCGATCTGATGGTGGTGACGAACAACATGAATGTCGCCAATATTCTGGTCGACAATCCCGAATGCCGCATTGTGCTCACGGGCGGGGCGCTGCGCCGCATGGACGGTGGGCTGGTCGGCAATCTGACAATCGAAACGATCCGCCAGTTCAAGTTCGATATCGCGGTGATCGGCTGTTCGGCCATGGACGCGGATGGTGATCTGCTCGACTTCGATATCGAAGAAGTGGGGGTCAGCCAATGTATCATCGCGCAGTCGCGCAAGACCTTTTTGGTGACGGATCATTCCAAATTCAAACGCTCCGCCCCGGCGCGCATCGCTTCGGCGCGGGAGGTGGATATGTTCTTTACCGATCTGCCCCTGCCCGCCGGGCTTGCAGAGAAATGCAAGGGTTGGGAGACTAAAGTGGTCTTTGCCCCGGATGCCTGACGCGCGCCGCTAGGCGTCCGTCCATTCCCGCGCGGCGGGTTTGGTCACCAGCGTCGGCAGGCAGGCTTGCAACGCTTCGACAAAGTTCTGGCTCCAGCGATTCACATCCGTCGCCCGCACCTGCGCCATGCAACTGGCATGACGGCGTTTGCGTTCCTCCAGCGGCAGGGCAAGCGCGGTTTTGAGCGCCTCGCTCATGTCTTCAATGTCGTAAGGGTTGACCTGAATAGCATCCGTCAGGTCTTCGGCGGCGCCGGCCATATGCGACAGGATCAGCACGCCGGGGTCTTCGGGGTCTTGCGCCGCGACATATTCCTTGGCGACAAGGTTCATCCCATCGGCAAAGGGGGTGACGATACCCACCCGCGCACGGCGGTAAAGCCGCGCCAAGAGATCGCGATCAACGTTGCGGTGAATATAGCGCAGCGGGGTCCAGTCGATCTCTCCATGTTCGCCGTTCACCCGGCCGACAAGCTCTTCCAATTCGTAGCGCAACTCGCGGTAAGCGGCGACCTCTTCGCGGCTTGGCGGGGCGATCTGGACCATACTTACCCGCCGCTCACGCTCATCGCGGGTTTCCAGATAGCGGCCAAAGGCGCGGAAGCGGTTGGGCAGACCTTTGGAGTAGTCCAGCCGGTCCACCCCGATCACGATGTCCCCCGCCATATCATCGGCAAGCCGGTCCTGCGCGCTGCCGCCTTGGGCGGCCTGCACAAAGGTCTCCACATCGATCCCGATAGGGAATGACCGCAGCGCCACCGCCCGAGACCCGCATTTGATCGTGCCGTTCATCAAGAATTCGGAGTCCGTTTCGGCGCGGAACATTTCAAGGCAACGCGCCACGTCAGCGCGGGTTTGCAGGCCCACAAGGTCATAGTCTGCCAGCCAATGCGCCAGATTGGCCTCCCTCGGTAGGGCGCCCATATCACCCAAAGCGGGGAAGGGAATATGCAGGAAAAACCCGATTTTACCCGCAAAACCCAGCTTGCGCAGTTGTGTTGCGAGGGGAAAGAAGTGGTAGTCGTGCACCCAGATCATATCGTCCGGCCGGGCCACCTTCATTACCTGCCGCGCAAGGCGCGCGTTCACAGCGCTGTAGCCCCGCTCGAACCCCCGGTCCAACTCCACCAGATCGCCGCGACGATGACAGACCGGCCAAAGCACCGAGTTCGAAAAACCGAGGTAGAAATTCTTGTAATCTTCGGGGCTGAGGCTGAAGCTCAGCCGCGTGTATTTGCCCTGATCGCCATATTCGGTCAGGCTCTCTGACGGGGTTTCGGTGGTTTCCGGGTGCGACCCAATCCAGATGCCGCCGATCTTGCGCAGGGTTTCGTGAAGCGCATAGACCAACCCACCGGAGGGGGCGGCCTCTGACGGGATGCGATTTGAGATTACAATCAATCTGCCAGCCATTTTATGCCTCGGGAACAATCAATTTTTGGCCGCCGAGCCTGCTAAGGCGGAACGCCGACCACCACTAACGGTTTAATGGTTTAGGTCGGTAAATGTTCCCAGCTTGGTCGGCTTTGGTCAATTCTTTTGCAGCCGCAGCATGGCAATCCGCCGCGATTATTTTTTCAGCGCCCAAGAAAGAACCATGCAACCCCCACGGGAAGCAGGGACATCAGAACCATCGAAAAAATCACGACCCTACCGTCGCGCATCAGATAGCCCGCTGCGAAAATGGCGATCATGGCCGATGCGATAGAGCCGGAAGTGGGCACGAGTTCCATGAACGGCATGAACATCGACAGGGCCATCACCATCAACAACGGCAAGTAAATCCACGGGCGGTGCAGGATAAAGGTCGACCGCTCATGCAAATATTGATCCACGAAATCCACCGGGCGGCGCAGCCAGCGCACTCCCGCTCGCAGCTTCTTCGCAGCGATGTCGCGGCGCATGATAAAGCCCGGCAGCCACAGGCTTTCGCGGCCAAAGATCATCTGCACCACTAAAAACAAGACCACCAACCCGATAAACGCCGTAAAGCCGGGGATGCCGCTGGCCGGAGAGGTAGAGATCAGACTGAAGGTCAGGATTGTCGAAGCAAATGAATGTTTGCCCAGACAATCGATGATCTCTTCCACAGTAATCTGCCGATCCGCACCGCCGGACAGATGCTCCATCTGGTCAAGGACACCGCTGAGGGTCGGCCCACCTGTCTCGTTCATGAAATTTCAGTCCTTCTAAAGCCGGGCGATACCACTATTCATGTTAACAATGCCTGAGCGCGGTTAAAGTTCGCCCATTCCGTCAATTCAGGGTCACGCGGTGCTGCGCAAAAAGGCCAGAAGCTCCCGTTCGGCTTGGGTCATATCGTCAATATCAGGCGGGTCCGGCAGATCTTGGGGGGTTTGGCAAAGGTCGATGACCTGCGGATGGATATAGCTGTTGCGTGCAATGGTGGGCGTGTTGTGCAGCCGCTGGGCCGCCGCTTCGGCCATGGCTTTGATGGTCGGTTTGTCGTCCTTTAGCGCCACGTCGAAGGCCGCGACAGACCCGGCCCAAGTGCGAAAGGTCTTGGCAGAGAACCCTTCGGCGCCAGCGGCCTCGGCGATATAATCATTCAGGGCCGAAGAGGTCAGCCCGCGCGGCTCTCCCTCTTCGTCGAGCCATGTCAGCAGGTCCGCGCCCGGCAGATCGCGGATTTTCTCCAGCGCGCGCATCAGGGTGCGGTTGGCGATCTGGCGGCGAACCCGCTTGCCGCCCTTCGCCATGAAGGAGGCCTGCAATTTCCCATCTTTCAAGACCAGATGCCGCCGTTTCAAGGTCAGCGTGCCATAGGTACGGTTGGTCTTGGCATAGACTTGATTGCCGACGCGCAGGGACAGGCGGTCGATCATCGCCACGGCGGCGGCCAGTGCAAAGGCACGTTCGCCCAGCTCCTCCTTGAGGTCACGGCGCACGCGGCGGCGGATGCGCGGCAGGGTCTCGGCAAATTCGGGCAGGCTTGCGTATTTCTCCTGCGCCTGCGCCTCGGACCAGAGCGGATGATAGCGGTACTGTTTGCGCCCCCGCGCATCAAACCCCGTCGCCTGTAGGTGACCGTTGACATGGGGGCTGATCCAGACCTGCTCATAGGCTGGGGGCACCGCCAGTTTTACCAGACGTTCACGTTCGGCCTTGTCCTTGATGCAGCGGCCATCGGGCGCGTGATAGGAAAACCCCCGCCCGCAGCGCCGCCGCGCGATGCCGGGTTTGCTGTCGGGGTAGTACCTAAGCGTGGACGGTGCGGTCATCTGGGGTTCCGAAAGTGTGATGCGGGGTCTTGCGGGGGCGCGCAGATTGCCCTTCGTCTAGGCAAACGCCGCTGCATGGGCTGGGTTCCCGCCCCGCAGGACGCGCATCTTTGCGCAGTTGCAGCATAAATCCTTTGATTTCGCTGCGCCGGCGCATAGGTTTCGTGAGAACGCCCGCGCACTGAAAACGCCAGTGCCCTGAAACGGATAGACCAGACACTATGGATAGCACCACCTTGTCGCACAGCAATCTGCCGCCCGTGATCCCGCTTGAGCGTCATGCGTTTTTCCTTGATCTCGACGGCACGCTGGCCCCCATCGTCGACAACCCCGAAGACGCCTGCCTGCCGGAGGCGACGCGCCACCTGCTGACGCAACTCGTTGCGCAGACCGATGGGGCGGTGGCGGTGATCTCGGGCCGGGCGCTAGCGGATGTGGACCGTATCTTGGGCGCACTGCGGCTGCCGGTCTCTGGCTCGCATGGGTTGGAGCTACGGTTGAGCACCGCGGCAGATCACACCCCAACGCAGAGCGCAGGGATCCCCGCCCCCGTGATCGACCGGGTAGAGGAATTCGCCGTGCTGCATGGGGTGACGTCAGAACGCAAACCCGGCGCGATTGCGCTGCATTACCGCAAGGCCCCCGATCAGGGCGAAGCCTGCCGCGCCTTTGTCGATACGCTGGTTGGCGAAGACGCCAGCCTGCGCGGCCTGCATGGCAAGATGGTCAGCGAAGTCGCCCTGAAAGGTGTCGACAAGGGCGGCGCGGTGACGCGTTTCATGGCCTCCCCCGCCTTTGCCGAGCGGCTGCCGGTAATGGTAGGCGACGACGTAACGGACGAAGATGGCTTTCGCGCGGCGCAGGCCATGGGTGGCTTTGGCATCAAGATCGGCCAAGGGCCAACCGACGCACAACATCGCATCGCAGATGTGGCCGGCTTTGCCGATTGGCTGAAAGAAATTTTGCGCTGATCCGGCCCGCCCGGCAAACGCATTGAGAATAGAAAAGAGGGACGTATGGATCTGGGTGTCATCGGGAATTGCGCGGTTGCGGCGCTGGTCAGCCGCGAAGGGGCGATCAACTGGTTTTGCCTGCCACGGTTTGACGGCGATCCGGTCTTTCACAGCCTGATGGGTCATGGCGCGGGCGAAGAGGGCGACGGGGAGTTTGCCGTCGAACTCGAAGACATGACAGAAAGCGAACAAAGCTATCTGCCCAATACCGCGATCCTGCGCACGGTCCTGCGCAGCGCAAAGGGCGCGGTTGAGATTGTTGATTTCTGCCCCCGTTTCACCGCCTATGGCCGCAGCTTTCGCCCGCAGATGCTGGTGCGGCAAGTGCGACGCATTGAGGGTTCGCCTCGCGTTAGGATGCGCCTGAAAGCGCGCTTTCAATGGGGAGAGGTGGCTCCCACGCTTACCCGCGGGTCGAACCATGTACGCTTTGTCGGGCCTGAGCAGAACATGCGTCTGACCACCGACGCGCCGATTGACCATGTGCTCGACGGGCGCATGATCAACCTCGAAGGGGAAATGACCTTCATCCTTGGCCCGGATGAGACGCTGTCGGACAGTCCTGAGCAGATCGGCACCACCTTTCGCACCAAAACCACGCGCTATTGGCAGCGCTGGACGCAGCGGTTGGCGATCCCTTTCGAGTGGCAAGAGGCCGTCATTCGCGCCGCGATCACGCTGAAACTCTGCAGCTATGAGGCCACGGGCGGTGTCATCGCCGCAATCACCACCTCGCTGCCCGAAGCGCCGGATTCGGGGCGCAACTGGGATTACCGCTATTGCTGGGTCCGCGATGCGTTTTTCACCGTGCGCGCGCTCAACAGTCTCGCCGCGACCCGCACCTTGGAGCATTATTTCCAATGGCTGATGAATGCCGTGGCGGATGCCGAAGGCGGGCATATCCAGCCCGTGCTAGGGCTCGGGCTTGAGACGGCGTTAACCGAACGTATCTCACCCAGCTTACAAGGCTTCCGCGGGATGGGGCCGGTGCGGATCGGCAATCAGGCGCATGAGCATTTCCAGCACGACACCTATGGCAATATCATCCTCGGCGCAGCGCCCGCGTTTTTTGATCACCGCCTGCCGATGAACACCGGGCGCACGGCCTTTGAACAGCTAGAGCCCTTGGGCGAGCAGGCGTGGGAGCTGCATGACGAACCTGATGCCGGGATTTGGGAGCTGCGCAGCCGCGCCCGCATTCACACGTCTTCGTCGCTGATGTGCTGGGCTGCCTGCGACCGTTTGGGCAAGATCGCGCGACATTTGAAATTGGACGACCGCGCCGCCCTCTGGGCCGAGCGCGCCGAGGTGATCCGCGACAAGATCCTCGACAACGCTTGGTCAGAAGAACGCGGCGCTTTTGTCGAAAGCTTTGGCGGCAGCACCTTGGACGCCAGTGTCTTGCTGATGGGGGAGGTCGGTTTCCTGCCACCGAAAGACCCGCGGTTCATCGCCACGGTCGAGCGTCTTTCCGAAGTGCTGGGCCGCGGCCCCTTCATGCTGCGCTACGAAGAGGCGGATGATTTCGGCGTGCCCGAGGTCGGCTTTAACGTCTGCGCTTTCTGGCGGATTGATGCGCTGGCGCGGATCGGCCGCGAAGAGGAGGCCCGCAAACTGTTCGAAGAATTGCTAGAAGCCCGCAATCACCTTGGCCTTATGTCCGAAGACACCGCATTCGCCACCGGCGAGGGCTGGGGCAACTTCCCGCAGACCTATTCCATGGTCGGCATCATCAACGGCGCGATGCGCCTGTCGCGGCGGTGGGAGGCCGAGCTTTAACGCGCGAACAGCAGACGCAGGCCCAACAGCCCCAGCACCGCTGAGGCCACCCGGTCAAAGTAAACCTTCGCGCGCAGGTAGCCTTGGCTCACTGCCGGGCGGCTCATGCCGAAGGCCAAAGTGGTGTAAAAGGCGACTTCGATGATCAGGTGGTTGGCGACGATCAAAAGGTTCTCGCTCAGGCGCATCCCCTCGGGGAAGATGACCACCAGAACCGCCGCGGCGAAAAGCACCGATTTGGGGTTCAGAATGTTGATCATCAGCCCCTGCCGAAAGGCATGGCGGGCGGGGGTCACCGTACTTGTCACGGGCGCCCGCGCCCCGCGCCACATGCCAAAGGCCACATAAAGCAGATAGACCGCGCCCAGGGATTTCACGACTGCATAGGCCCATGGGAAAGCGAGGAACACCGCCTCCAACCCCAAGAGCGCGGCGAGGGTCCAGAACGATGCCACGAGGCCAAGACCAAGCCCCACGGCAACACCCGCCCGCCGCCCCGAACTCAGCGTGGTTTTCAGCGCGATCAGAAAGGCCGGGCCGGGGCTGAGGATCGACGCGATGAGCGCGATGTTAAAGGCGATGAGATGCGACAGTTCCATGGCAGCGGCCCCCCTTTGTGCGCCCCCAGCTATGCGGGGCTGAGGCACCCGGTCAACTGAGATTGGGTGACCCCGCACCGTCGGGAGGTTGATCCGCCCCACATCTGCCCAAGAAACGGGCACGGCCCCTAGACGAAAGACCGCACCGTCGCGATGGCCCCGTCGAGCGCCTTTCCTTCGGCATCTTGCAGCGCCGCCTCGCGCAGACGTGCAATCCATTGCGCCGCATCTTCGCGCCCATGCAGCAAGTCGGCGCCATCCATCACCTTGTCGAACTTGCCCAATCCCCGCGCGTGGGTGTCGGAATAGCCTTTGATGAGCCGTCGGCATTTCACCAACTCGACCGCGACGTCATAATCGGCCTCAACCTCGGCCAGACAGCGCGACAGCCAACTGTCGAGATGGGCGACTTCGATGGCATGGCGATGGGTTTTCAGACGATACCCTTTAAGCCCGCCCAGAACATGCAGCATGAGAAACGCAGGCAGCCTGTCGGTGCGCAGGCGGCGGCCCTTGTCGAACCAGCGGTTCAGACGCGCCATCCACTTCTCGCTCGCCTCTACCTTTGCGCCAAGACGGACAGGCATCAGGCCCGCGATTTCGTCGGCGCGGGGGTGAAAATATTCGGTCAGCTGCATGAGGTTGGCATCGCCCGCCCGCATCTCTTGCCGGATATGCGCAAAGCGCGGCGCGCGGGTTTTCAGGTCTGCCACCCGAATAACGTCATCATAGGCCATGGCGTTGGCAATATATTTCGCCGCAGCCGCCGAAAGCCGCCAGTCCTGCGCGGCGTTGTCACGGGCCAACACGGTATCGAGCCGATCAAGATAGAGCGTGCCATAGGCGCAGTCTTGGTAGTTCACGACCTTGGCAAGCCCCGCAAAAGCCAGATCATGCACCGCTTCGGGCAGCGCATCGGCGCGGGTGACCAGCGCGTCCCACTGGCTTTGCAGCGCGTCCGGCCCGGCAAGGCGGAATGCGGTTTCGGGGTCTTCCACAGGGACCGGGGCGGCGTTGGGCAGACGGCCCTGCGCCGCGTCAAAGCCCACGGCGAAGGCACGCAACGAGGGCTCCACCCCCTTGCCCCCGGCGCGGATCGCATCCTCATAGGCCTCCCGGCGGAACGGCAGCGCGTCAGACCCGGCCAAAGCACCAAAGAGCGAGGCCGAGATGACAGAGCCTGCGCCCACGGCCAGCCCCTCCATATCTTCGAGCACCAGTTTCTGCGCCGCGATCTCAGCCGCCGCGCGCACTTCATCGGCATTGGCAATGCCATCGCCGGGGGCCATCTTCTCGCTCACCGCAAGCGCGCGGTGGGTCGAGCCGATCAGCGTGGTGCGGTCGGGGGTCACGAAACCGCGCATCACGGCGCGGCCAACCTCCATCATCTCAGCCGCGATCAACACGTCGACATCGCCCGCCGCAGGGGCGAGGGCAAAGACCGGCTCAAACGCGGTTTTCGGTGCCATCTCAACGTAATAGATCGTGGCCCCAGTGCGCTGCGCCACCCCCGCGACCGAGGTCGCCTGACAGACATAGCCTTCGGCCCGGGCCATGGATTCGATCCACCCGGTCAAGACGCCGCCGCCCTGCCCGCCCACGGCCATGACCGCGAGCTTGATGATTTCACCGACACGCGCATCAGGTGTCTTTTGCGGCAGGACCAGATTCACGTCGTCACTCCTTCGCTGCGCAGCCGCTTGGCGTCGCGCCGTCTTTGCAGCCAAGCGATGATCTGGCTGGTTTTCTCGGCACGCCACCGCTCAAACCGCGTCGGATTATGCACCACATCCGCTTGGTAAAACGACGGGCAAAGCACCGCCGTATCGGCCACTTCGCCGCAGTTGCCGCAGCCCACACAGGTCTGATCGATATGCGCCACCGGATCATCACGCAGCGGATCGTCGAGCCGTTTGAGCGACAGCGACGGGCAGCCCGAGAGCCGGATGCAGGCGTGATCGCCGGTGCAAACATCCGCATCGACCCCAAAGCGCGGCACCTCCTTGCGGCGGCCTTCCTTGATCGCCTTGTTGCGCAGGGGCTTTTCGCGGCGCTGCTTGTTGAGCATACATTCCGAAGAGGCCACGATGACCTTCGGCCCCTTATAATCGGTGGTCAGCGCCTCGCGCAGCACCTCGCGCAGCTTGCCCACGTCATAGGTCCGGTCGATCTGGCGCACCCATTCGACGCCCACGCCCTTGAGCGCCTTGGAGATCGGATTGTTGGTTGATTTCGTGTCGTTATGCGCCCGCGAGGACATCACGTCCTGCCCGCCCGTGGCGGCGGAATAGTAGTTGTCGACGATCACCGCGACGCTGTCGGACTTGTTGAACACCATGTTCCCGATCGAGGTCGAGAGCCCGTTGTGCCAGAATCCGCCATCCCCAAGAATCGAGATCACCCGTTTGTCGCCGCCCCCGTCGAAGGCCGCGTTAGAAGCGGGGCCAAGGCCATAGCCCATGGTCGAGCCGCCGATCTCAAAGGGCGGCAGGCACCCGAAAAGGTGGCAGCCGATATCGCCGGTGATCTGGTGCTTGCCCAGCTCTTGCTCAGTCAATTTCATCGCAGCAAAAATCGGGCGTTCAGGGCAGCCAGTGCAAAAACCCGGCGGGCGGATCGGCACGGTGTCGGACAGATCGGGGATTGCGGGCGCTTCGGCATTGGGCGCGCGCACGGCGCCGGGGAGCATTTCGGGCGCGGCGATCTTGAGGAAAGCAGTCATCCCATCGAGCAGCACCTGCCCGGTATATTCACCCGCCATCGGCAGCACGTCCTTACCGTGCAGTTTCACCTTGCGTTCGAGCCTGTAGAGGTAGGAGCCGAGTTGCTGTTCGATGTGATCGGGCTGGCCTTCCTCGACCACCAGCACATGCTCTTTGCCCGCGCAGAATTCGTCGAACTCGTCCCGCAAAAGCGGATAGGTGACGTTCAGCACATAAAGCGGCACTTCGGTCTGGCCGTGGATATCGGCCAGCCCCAGCCGTTGCAGCGCCCGGATAACCGAATTGTACATGCCGCCCTGCACCACGATGCCCAAGGGCGCTTTCTCGGGGCCAAAGAACTCATTCAACCCATTGTCGCGGATGAATATCTCCGCCGCAGGCCAGCGGTTTTCGATCTTGTCCTTCTCATGCAGATAAGACATCGGCGGCAGCACCACGCGGTTGAAGTCCGAGCGCGGGTTGGCGGCGGCTTCGGCCACGGTCAGCGGTGGGCGCTGATTGTCGCGCGTCTCAAAACTGCCCGTCACATGGCAAGACCGGATGCGGACCATCAGCATGACGGGCGTGTTGCTCGCCTCCGACAGTTCAAATCCGTCTTTGACCGCCTTGGTGATACAGGGCAGGTTGGGGCGCGGATCGAGCATCCAGAACTGTGATTTCATCGCGAAACCATGGCTGCGCTCCTGCATGATCGAAGAGCCCTCGCCATAGTCTTCGCCCACGATCACCAGCGCGCCGCCGGTCACGCCGGAGGAACTGAGGTTCGCCAGCGCGTCCGAGGCCACATTCACCCCCACCGGCCCTTTAAAGGTCACCGCCCCGCGAATGGGGTAATGCACCGAAGCCGCCAGCATCGCCGCCGCTGCGGCCTCTGAAGCGTTCGCCTCGAACCGCACGCCAAGCTCACCCATAAGCTCTTCGGCATCGGCCAACACGTCCATCAGATGCGAGATCGGCGCGCCCTGATAACCGCCCACATAGCCGACCCCGTTTTCCAACAGCGCCTTGGTAATCGCGAGGATACCCTCACCTGTGAAGACGTCGCCATCCCCTTTGCGCAGGTGCTCCACCTCTGCCTTGAACGAACGTTCGGCCATTGGACCCTCTTAAAAATCGTGTTTTCGGATATTGCGCAGCATGGTGCGCAGCGTGGCCACAAAGGCCTCTTTCTCGGCCGCGCCGATGCCTTTGAACATCGCGTCATAGGCCTCTGCCATATGCGGCCAAAGCCTTGCATAGGCCTCTTGTCCCTTGTCGGTCAGATAAACGCGCGTGGCACGGCTGTCGGCCGCATCGGTCTCGCGCCGCACCAACCCGTCGCGCACCAGCGCGTCGAGCGCGCGGCTTAGCGTGGATTGCTGCACCACGGCATAAACGGCCAATTCGCGGATCAGGATGCCATCGGTTACCGACAGCACGGCGAGAGAGCGCATTTGCGGCGTGGTCAGCCCAAGCGCGGCCATCTCCGCCGACAGGGCGGCGTTATACCGCCCCATGATCCGGTTCATCAAATAGGGCGCGAAATTATCGAGGCCCATCTGATCCAGCGGCGCATTCCCCGCCTCGGAAGGTGATGTATCTGCCACCGGTCAGCCCTTCGGCACCAGCGCCAGCGCCCGAATGGGGCTGCCGGTACCGTTCTTGATCTTAAGCGGTGCCGCAATCAAGATCGCGCCCTTGGGCGGCAGCTTGTCGAGGTTGGCAAGGCTGGCAAGACCGAAACAATTGTTCTTATGCAGCAGGTTATGCGCAGGATACGGCGGCTCCATTCCACCGGCTTGGCCCGCATCGGTGCCGATGCACTGGGTGCCCCAGCCGACGATCTTTTTGTCCATCAAATATTCAATCGCATCCGGGGTCGGCCCGGGGCTGTGGGGGCCCGCCTCATCCGCATTGAGAAAACGCGCTTCGTCATCGACGCGGGCGTCCCAATCGGTGCGCATGACGACCCATTCGCCCTTACCGATCTCACCATATTCCGCTTCCCATTCCTTGATGCCCTTGGCGTCGAGCAGAAAGTCCGGATCTTCTTGAGATTGCTGCGAACAGTCGATCACATTCACCGGCGCAACGAGGCGCTGCACGTCGAGCGTATCGGTAAAGCCGTCGTCGTAATCCTTGCCGGTGATCCAATGGTGCGGCGCGTCGAAATGCGTGCCGGAATGCTCTCCCAGCACCATCCAGTTCCATGCAAAGAACGGGCCATCCTCGTCATATTCGCTGATCTTGTGAATCTCGACCTTCGGTGTCGGCTTGGCAAAGTCGGCTGGCAGTTGCAGGATCGGCGTATCCGGCCCCAGAACGCCCGAACAATCCACCACTTCGACCCCGCCGGAGACGAGCATCGCGCCAAAATCACGCATTAAATCTGTAGCACTCATTTCAAACATTCTCCCTCAAATGGCGCACCCACTCCCGATGCGTTGGCCCCTGAAAAGATGCTAGTCAAATTTATATGCGTTTGCAATTATCTTCTTCAAAAGGGCGCAGAACAACGCAAAAGGCCCGCCGCAAATGCGACGGGCCTGCCCAGCCGGGGAGAGTTGGGAGGGGGATTAAGCGGCGTATTTCGCGACCGCGCCGCCTTGCTTGCTCCAGTCAGCATACCATGTGCGGAACAGCCGGTACTGCGCCTCGGCATAGCCGCGCTGGCTGTCGGTCAGAGCGTCGGTCTCATTAAAATGCAACGCATATTCCCCATGGCCCTCAAGCACCATCAGATGCTTATAATAAAGCACGAGGTCCGGCCCCTCATCAAAGGAGGATAGAACACCAAGCGCCGCGTCGAGTTCCTGCGCCCGCTGGCGCGCTTCGGCATCGCCCGCCGCTGCGGCTTGGCTGAGGGCTACGAGATGCAGCACTTCGCGGGGCAGCACATTGCCGATCCCGGTGATGGCGCCCGTGGCACCGCAATTGACGAAACCATGGAACACGGTGGTATCCACCCCGATCATCAGCGTAACTTCATCATCGCGGCTGGTGATGTTCTCTGCTGCATAACGCAGATCATCCGCACCGCCGAACTCTTTGAAACCCACGAGGTTCGAATGCTCGGCCCGCAGGGCAAAGAACAGATCGGCGCGGGTGGCGAAGCCGTAATAGGGGCTGTTGTAAATCACGGCAGGAAGTTCTGGCGCGGCCGACAAAACGGTTTTGAAGTGATCCTTCTGCGCCGCAACCGACGTGCCGCGCGACAGGATGCGTGGGATCAACATCAACCCCTTCGCGCCGACCCTTTGCGCATGGGCCGCATGTTCGGCGGCCAGCTTGGTGTTCACAGCACCCGTGCCAACAACGACCGGCACACCCGCATCAACCAAACGCTCAACGCCCTCCATCCGCTCTGCATCTGTCAGCAACGGCCAATCGCCCATGGAGCCGCAGTAGACGACCGCGCTCATACCATCGGCGATTAGCTTTTTGCCCATGCGCACCAGCGCATCGAAATCGGGTTTCCGGTCTGCCGTGCAGGGGGTCATCAGGGCCGGGATGCAGCCGGAAAAAATCGAAGGGGTCATTTGTCTCTCCATTCATAGAATCCGGCTGCGATATTGCCGGGATTGGCTGCATCTTAGCTATTGTATTTTATTTGTCGACATAAAATCGCCGCAAGCTCTCTGCGCGCGCAAAAACCACGCATTTACCTGTTGTTATAGTTCGATATGCTGCCGCCGATCCCGCGAAATCAGCCCCTGAATCTGCCGTACAATCTGATCCGCATGTGTCTCCGCCAAAGAATCCGCGCGCCCGATATCGCGCGCCTCGATGGCCGCGATCAAATCCTCATGCTCTTGGACATACTCACTGGGAAGCTGATCGTCGAAGGATTGGTAATACATCCGCAGCAAACGGCGCCCCTCATCCAACAAGCGCAAACAAAGCGATTCGTAATAAGGGTTGCGCCCCGCCCGCGCGATCTCGGCATGAAACTCACGGTTCGTGGCGATCATCGACAGCGCGTCCTGCGCCGATACGGCCTTGGCAAACTCTGCCTGTCGCGCGCGGATCTTCGCCATATCGGCCGGGGTATGAAACTGCGCCGCCAGCCGCGTGGTGACACGGTACATCAACGTCATCGCGTCAAAGAAGGTATGCAGGTTCATGAAGTCGATATTCGCCACCACGGTCGAACGGTTGGGCAACGTGGTCACCAATCCCTCGCTCGCCAGCCGCACCAATGCCTCACGGATCGGCGTGCGCGACATCGAAAGACGCTCGGATAGCCGAATCTCGTCGATCGGGCTGCCGGGCAGCAGGGTCAAATCAAGAATCTCATCCCGCAGGATAGAATAGACAAATTGCGCCCCGGACCCGCGCTTGCGTTCCGCCGTTTTAGGTTTGCTGGTCATGCGGGGATGCCGCCCTTTCGAAATTCTTGGCTCCCCTTCGATAAAGCAACAAATCGACCGCCCTACAATAGCGCGGCCCCACCGAATGCGCGCCCGCCCCCTTCAATTCATCCTTTCTTAAATACCGTCCGCAATCTCACCAAACGCCATCCTTGGCAGTCAAGCCTCCCAACGGACCTTCACAGACCGCTCAAAAATCAAGCATCGCCGTTGATACGACAGGCAATTTCTGTCGCAATAGATTGACCGAAAAAGGCTTTCCCAAAAATTAAAATCGCCGGATTGACAGCGAGAAACTTGCAACCGCATACTCGACCAATCTTATATTGGTTCAAGAAAGCGGTCCATTGCCCAGCCCTGACATCGGCCTCAACACCGACCCAGACAAGGTTTTGCTCGAAGTGCGCGACTTCAGCCTGCGCTTTCGCGGTGCGCCGAGCGACCAGATCAACCACGTGAATTTCACGGTCCATCCGGGCAAGACGCTTTGCGTTGTCGGGGAAAGTGGGTGCGGCAAAAGCGTGACCTCCTTGGCGATGATGGGGCTGCTACCTGAAGGCGCTGCGACGATCAGATCGGGCGAGATGGTTTTCGAGGGGCAAAAGCTCGACCTTGCCGACCACACAGCCATGCGCAAACTACGCGGCAGTCGGATGACCATGATCTTCCAAGAGCCGATGACCTCGCTTAACCCCGCGTTCCGCATTGGCGACCAGATCACCGAAGCCGTGCTTGCCCATAGCAACGCCAGCAAGTCCGAGGCCGAGGAAAAGGCGCTGGCGATCCTCGAGCGGGTCGGCATTCCGGCGGCGGAAAAGCGGATGCGCGACTATCCGCATCAGCTCTCGGGCGGGATGCGCCAGCGGGTGATGATCGCCATGGCGCTGGTGAACGACCCCGCGCTACTGATCGCCGATGAGCCTACAACCGCGCTCGACGTGACCATTCAGGCACAAATCCTTGAGTTGATCCGCGACCTTCAGGCCGAGACCGACATGGGCACGATCATGATCACCCACGACCTCGGCGTCGTGGCCGAAATCGCCGATACCGTGGCCGTCATGTACGCGGGCACGATTGTTGAGACCGGCCCGGCGGAGCGCATTTTCAACGACCCGCAGCACCCCTACACGATTGGCCTCATGTCCTCGATCCCGCAGTTGAGCGGTCCGCGCGGGCGTTTGGCCACCGTGCCGGGCATGGTGCCCACGACGCAGAACATGCCTGAAGGCTGCCGTTTTGCCACGCGCTGCCCTTTCGCCCAGCCCATCTGCGCCAAGGAACCGCCGCTTGCGCCGCTGGAAGGTGGCCACGCCGTCGCCTGCCATTTCGCCCCGCTAGAGACCCATCTGGAGCAGAGCGCATGACCGACAAGATCCTGACCGCGCGCGGGCTAAAGAAACATTTCAAGACCTCGGGCGGTGGCTTGGCGAAAGGGGCCACGGTCAAGGCGGTCGATGGTGTCTCCTTCGACGTGCGCCGCGGAGAGACCTTTGCCATCGTCGGTGAATCCGGCTGCGGCAAATCCACCCTCGCGCGACTTCTCATGCGCCTGCTGACCCCGACCGAGGGCGATGTGCAGTTTGACGGCAGCGATGTGCGCAGCCTTGCCGGGCGCGACCTGACCGCGTTGCGCCGGGACATGCAGTTCATCTTTCAGGACCCCTTTTCGTCGCTGAACCCGCGCATGAGCGTCGGCAAGCTGGTCGGCGAACCCCTAGAGACGCATTTCCCAAAAATGTCCGCCCCTGAGCGGCGCGGCAAAGTGGCGGAACTGCTGGCCAAAGTCGGCCTGCGCCCCGAGCACGCGGAACGCTACCCACATGAATTTTCGGGCGGCCAGCGCCAACGGATCGGGATTGCCCGCGCGCTGGCCTCCGCTCCGAAGCTGGTGATCGGGGATGAGCCTGTCTCGGCCCTTGATGTGTCGGTGCAGGCGCAGGTGATTAACTTGCTGGGCGATCTGCGGGATGAGTTGGGGCTCACGCTGGTGATCATCGCCCATGATCTCGCCGTGATCCGCCATATGAGCGACCGCGTGGCGGTGATGTATCTGGGGCAGATCGTTGAACAGGGCGATGTCGATACGGTCTACAACCACCCGCGCCACCCCTATACCCGCGCGTTACTCTCGGCCATTCCAGTTGCCGCGCATGGTGCACGCACACCGCAAACCGCGCTTGAGGGAGAGATGCCAAGCCCGGCCAATCCGCCTTCGGGCTGCCGTTTCCACACCCGCTGCCCCTATGCCAAAGAACGCTGCGCGAGTGAGCCGCCTGCCTTGCGCGAAACCGATGCCGGCGACGGTCATATCGCCGCCTGCCACTTTTTCGAAGAGATCGCCGCCGCCACGCCGGATCTCGGGCTTGCAGATGCGCCCGAACGTGCCCCGGGCGCGGCGGCACGCTTTGCGCTTTACCAAGACGCCATGCGGGATCGGACAACGCTCCGCCCCCGCCAAGACCAAGAATAACAGGCTAAAACAGACTTAATGAAACGACAGGAGAGTCCGATATGACACTGACCAAAATGACCCTCGCCGCCGCGCTGCTGGGGGCCACCACCCTCGGCGCGCAGGCGGCTGACCTGCGCATCGCGCTGCAATCTGACGCCGATGTGCTGGACCCCGACCAGTCGCGCACCTTTGTGGGGCGGATCGTCTATACGTCGCTTTGCGACAAGCTGGTGGACATCACGCCTGATCTGGAAATCATCCCCCAACTGGCGACCGAATGGTCCTTTTCTGAGGATGGCAAACAGCTGACCATGAAGCTGCGCGACGATGCGGTCTTCCACGATGGCACGCCGTTTGACGCCGAGGCCGTGGCCGCCAACATCGACCGCAGCCAGAACCTTGAGACCTCGCGCCGCAAGTCCGAGCTTTCCTCCATCACCGGCGTCGAGGTGCTGGGCAGCCATGAAATCCGCTTTGATCTGGCCGATGCCGACGCCACGCTGATGGCGCAGTTCGCCGACCGCGCGGGCATGATGGTTTCCCCCACAGCTGCCGAAGCGGCGGGCGATGACTTTGGCCTGAACCCGGTCTGCTCGGGCCCCTACCAGTTCAAAGAGCGTGTGGCCCAAGACCGGATCGTGCTGGAGAAATTCGCCGACTATTACAACGCCGACGAATACCACTTTGACAGCGTGACCTACCTGCCGATCCCCGACACCACCGTGCGTCTGGCGAACCTGCAATCGGGCGACATCGACATGCTGGAGCGTTTGGCCGCGACCGATCTGGCGCAGGCCGAGGGTGACGACGGCATCAAGGTCGAAAGCGCCGTGTCACTGGGCTATCAAGGCATCACCATCAATGTCGCCAATGGCGAAAAGGGCGACAACCCTTGGGGCAACGACAAACGTCTGCGTCAGGCGCTGAGCTATGCCATCGACCGCGAAGCAATCAATCAGGTCGTCTTCAACGGTGCCTTCGCCGCGGGCAATCAGCCCTTCCCGCCGAACTCGCCTTGGTACAGCACCGACTTCCCCGTGCCTGAGCGTGACGTAGAAAAGGCCAAGGAACTGCTGGCCGAAGCAGGCTTTGCCGATGGGATCGACCTTGAGGTACAGGTGCCCAACACCACGATCCCGCTGCAACTGATGCAGGTCGTGCAATCCATGGCGGCTGAGGCGGGGATCAACATCTCGATCACCTCCAAGGAATTCGCGACGCTGCTGGCCGACCAATCGGCGGGTGACTATCAGGCGAGCCAGATCGGCTGGTCGGGCCGTGTGGACCCCGATGGCAACATCCACCAGTTCATGACCTCCGATGGCGGCATCAACGATTCCAAGTTCTCGAACCCGGAAGTGGATGAGCTGCTGAACAAGGCGCGCAAATCCAACGATCAAGACGTGCGTCGCGAAAGCTATACCGCGGCCCGTGCGATCCTGAACGAAGAGCTGCCGATCGTGTACCTCTATCACCAGACATGGATCTGGGCGCTGGACTCCGACATCTCCGGCTTCACCCCCTATCCTGATGGCATGATCCGCCTTGAAGGTATGAAAAAAGAAGAAGGGTAAAACCTTCTCCATATGCACCGCCGGGCCGGTCCCGGCGGTGCCCCTCCCCTGAGCGAGACGTTTCAAAATGCTGTCCTTCATCCTGCGCCGTCTGGTGATCGCGATCCCGACGATCATCTTGATCTCGGTCTTTGTCTTCACCTTGCAAAAGCTGCTGCCGGGCGATCCGGTGCTGGCCATGGCCGGCGAAGAACGCGACCCGCAGGTGCTGGAATTCTTGCGCGAGAAATACCGCCTGAATGACCCAATCCCGGTGCAATATTTCACTTGGATCGGCAACGCGCTGACGGGGGACCTGGGCATTTCGCTGCGCACCAACCAGCCGGTGCTTGAGCTGATCGGGGAAAAGCTGCCCGTCACGATCCAACTGGCGACGATGGCGATGATCTTTGCCCTACTGATCGGCGTGCCTGCGGGCATCTTCTCGGCCGTTAAGAAGGGCACCGTGACCGATTATGTGGCCAATGTGGTGGCGCTCTCGGGCCTGTCGATCCCGAACTTCTGGCTGGGGATCATGCTGATCCTGCTGGTCTCGGTGAAATGGAAGCTGCTGCCCGCCTCGGGCTATGTGCCCCTGAGTGAAGACCCCATCCGCTCCATCACCGTGATGATCATGCCGGCCTTCGTGCTGGGCACAGCACTCGCCGCCACGCTGATGCGCCACACGCGGTCGGCCATGCTGAGCGTGCTGAGCAGTGACTACGTCCGCACCGCCCGCGCCAAGGGTCTGGTCGAGCGGAAGGTTATCCTCAAACACGCCTTCCGCAATGCGCTGACGCCCATCGTTACCCTGACTGCGCTCTTGTTTGGTGAACTTATCGCGGGCGCGGTGCTAACCGAACAGATTTTCACCATCCCCGGCTTTGGCAAGCTTGTGGTCGATGCGGTGTTCAACCGGGATTACGCCGTGGTGCAGGGGATCGTGCTGGTCACCGCCGTTGGCTTTATCTTTATGAACCTGCTGGCCGATGTCGCCTATGTGCTGCTGAACCCCCGCCTGAGGAAGCAATAATGGCCCAACCTGCCACCCCCATCACCATCGACGCCGAAAGCGCCGCTGATCCGGTCCTCTCTGCCCGTCCGGAAAACCGGGTCTGGAAGAAATTCCGCCACCACCGCAGCGCCATGCTGGGCGGCGTGCTGGTGGTTTTCTTCTGCGCCATCGCTTTGCTGGCCCCGTTGCTGCCCATCCCCGACCCTGCCGCCACCGATTGGGGCGCCGTGCGCAAAGGTCCGTCCGCCGCGCATTGGTTCGGGACCGATGAATTGGGCCGCGATGTGCTGTCGCGGCTGATCTGGGGGGCGCAGGCGTCCTTGCTGGCGGGGGTCGTTTCAGTCGCCATCGCGCTTGGGCTTGGCGTCCCTCTGGGCATCATTGCCGGGTATTTCGGCGGCTGGACCGATGCGATCATTTCGCGCTGCACCGAGGCGCTGCTGGCCGCGCCCTTCCTGATCCTCGCCATCGCGCTCGCCGCCTTCCTCGGGCCGAGCTTGACCAATGCGATGATCGCCATCGGCATCTCGGCCACGCCGATCTTCATCCGCCTCACCCGCGGTCAAGTGCTCAGCGTCGCCGCCGAGGATTACGTCGAAAGCGCGCGCGCCATTGGCCTGTCGACCCCGCGTATCCTGCGCCGCTATATCTTCCCCAACGTGCTGCCGCCTGTGTTGGTGCAGGCCACGCTGACCGTCGCCACTGCCATCATCGCTGAGGCGTCGCTCTCCTTCCTTGGCCTTGGCCAGCAGCCGCCCGCGCCCTCTTGGGGGTCGATGCTGAACACGGCGAAGAACTTCCTCAATCAAGCGCCATGGATGGCGCTCTGGCCCGGTATTGCGATCTTTATGGTCGTGCTTGGCTTCAACCTTCTTGGCGATGGTCTGCGCGATGCGCTGGACCCGCGCGAACACTGACCGGAGACGACATGACCCCCTTTACCACCCGCCCCGAGATCCGCGGCTCCTTCGGTGTCACCACCTCGACCCATTGGATCGCTTCGACCGTGGGATTTGGCATCCTCGAAAAAGGCGGCAATGCGTTTGACGCCGCCGCCGCTGCGGGCTTTGTCCTGCAGGTGGTCGAGCCGCATTTGAACGGCCCGGCGGGCGATCTGCCGATCATCTTTCACGACGCGGAAAAACGGGCGACCAAGGTCGTCTGCGCCCAAGGGGTCAGCCCCGCCGCCGCCAAGCTCGAGCATTTCGAGGAACTCGGGCTGAAACTGATCCCCGGCTCGGGGCTTTTGTCGACGGTGGTGCCCGGTGCCTTTGACGGCTGGATGCTGATGCTGCGCGACCATGGCACCATGGCCCTGCGCGACGTGCTGCAGCCCGCGATCGACTATGCCCGCGACGGGCATCCGGTGCTGCCGCGCGTGTCGAACACCATCAAGGGGCTGGCCGAATATTTCGCCGACGAATGGCCCAGCTCCGCCGCCGTCTGGACGCCCGGCGGCGCGGCGCCAGAGCCCAATGCCAACTTTAAAAACCCCGATCTGGCCGCCACCTATGAACGGTTGGTCAGCGAGGCCGAAGCCGTGGGCGAAGACCGGAGCGCGCAGATCGAAGCAGCGCGCAAAATCTGGTCCGAAGGGTTCGTGGCGGATGCCATTTTCGACTACCTCGAAGACGCCTGCGTGCATGACGTGTCCGAGCAAAAGAACAGCGCCCTTCTGGCGCGCGAAGATATGGCCAAATGGCAGGCCAGCTACGAAGACACGCTCACGTATGAGTATCACGGCTGGACGGTGCACAAGACCCACGCCTGGTCGCAGGGGCCGGTGTTTTTGCAGGCCCTCGCCATTCTCAAGCATTTTGATCTGGCCGCGATGGACCCGATGGGCGCCTCCTTTACCCATACGGTGATCGAGGCGATGAAACTCGCCTATGCCGACCGCGAAGCCTACTACGGCGACCCCGAACAGAGCATCATCCCGATGGAAGAACTGCTCTCTGACGCCTATAACGCTGAGCGCGCGAAACTGGTGAACGGCAAAGCGTCCCTTGAGCAGCGCCCCGGCGTGATCGCAGGGTTGGAGCATTTGGCCGAGCGTTATATCGAACGCGCTGCCCGTGATTTCGGCGTTCAGAATGCCGCCCCGCAAGAGCCCACGATGGCCCATCTGACCGAAAAACGCGGCGATACCGTGCACCTTGATGTGATCGACCGCTGGGGCAATATGGTCTCGGCCACGCCCTCGGGCGGGTGGTTGCAGAGTAATCCGGTCGTGCCAGGCTTGGGCTTTCCGCTGAACTCGCGCGCGCAGATGTTCTGGCTTGAGCGGGGCCTGCCCACCTCCCTCGCCCCCGGTCGGCGTCCGCGCACCACGTTGACCCCCTCCTTTGCCGAACATTCAGACGGGCGGCAACTGGTCTTTGGCACGCCGGGTGGCGACCAGCAGGACCAATGGCAACTGATCTGGTTCCTGCGTTTCGTGCATCACGGGATCGACCTGCAAGAGGGCATGGACGCGCCGCTGTTCCACACCATGCATTTTCAAAGCAGCTTCTTTCCCCGCCAAGCCCTGCCCGGCGAGATGATGATCGAACCCAATGTCGGCGCTGCGGTGATCGACGCGCTGCGCGCACGGGGCCATATCGTCACCGTGGCCGAACCGTGGTCGGTGGGGCGCATGACCGCCGCGCTGCGTAATCCCGATGGCAGCCTTCAGGCCGCCGCGACCCCCCGCCTGATGCAGGCCTATGCCGTAGGACGTTGACCCATGACCTATTCCATCATCGCCCGTGACCCCGAAAGCCATGAGATCGGCATCGCCGTGGCGAGCCGTTTTTTCGCCTGCGGGGCTGCTGTGCCCTATATCGGGCGCCGTGTCGCCGTGGCGACGCAGGCTTTCGTCAATCCGCTTTGGGGGACCGAAGGCCGGCGTATGCTGGAAAGCGGCGACCCCGCCGAAGCACTGCTGAAGGAATTCGCCGCGCGCGATGCGGGGCGCGATATCCGCCAGTGCCACATGCTCGACGCCGAGGGGAATTTCGCAGCCCACACTGGCGCGGGCTGTGTCGATTGGGCCGGTCACCGCGTTGGCACGATCCACTCCGTTGCAGGCAATATGCTAACCGGGCCGGAGGTGGTGGAGGCCACGTTCGACACCTATGCCGCCCGCAGAGATCTGCCGATGGCTGAACGGCTGCTTGCCGCGATGCGCGCAGGCGAAGAGGCGGGCGGCGACAAACGCGGGCGTCAGGCGGCGGGGCTGGTGATCCACCGCGGGCAGGACCACGCCTATCTCGACCTGCGCGTCGATGACCATGGCGATCCGCTTGGCGAACTTGACCGGCTGCTTGAGGTCGCAGGAGAGCGCTATCTCCATGTGGCCGAAGCGATGCCGAGCCTCGACAATTTCTCGGGCACCTCGGACCGCGCACCGATTGATGCCGCAATTGCGCAGGCCGAAGAGGCGCGCAAAGCAGCGGGCAAAGCCAGCCGGTCACTGGCGACAGATGTAGAGACAAAGAAAGATTAACCCGATGAACGCGCTCGATTTTGGCCAGCTTCTGCCCCTCCTCGCCATTGCGGTGACCGCCGGTATTTTTGGCGGTATCCTTGCGGGTCTGCTGGGTGTTGGCGGCGGTATTGTGATTGTGCCTGCGCTCTATCTTGCCCTGTCGACGGCGGGGATGGACCCGGCGATTACCATGCAGGTGGCCGTTGGCACCTCGCTGGCGACTATCGTCTTTACCTCTTTGTCCTCTGGCTATGGTCACTTCAAGCGCGGCGCGATTGATATGGATCTGCTGAAACTCTGGGCGCCGTCGCTTTTGGTTGGCGTTGTCATCGGCGCGCTTTTGGGAGGCTACGTCTCGGGGCTGATCCTTGTCGGCGTCTTTGCCACCGTAGCCGCGCTCGTCGCGCTCGACATGATCTTTCGCAAGACCAAAGACGACCCCACCCCGCGCGGCTTTGCCAAGCCGATCTGGGCGGTGCTGGGTGTCGTGACCGGCGGGCTGTCGGCGATGATGGGCATCGGGGGCGGGACCATTGGCGTGCCGCTGTTGAACTTTCTGGGCTATGACATCCGCCGCGCGGTCGGCACCTCTGCCGCAATCGGCTTTATCATCGGGCTGCCCGGCGCGGTGGTCTATGCGCTGACGGGCCTCGGCGCAGAAGGGCTGCCGCCCTTCTCGCTTGGCTATGTGAACCTTGCCGCTGCGGCCATCATCATTCCGCTGACCAGCAGCTTTGCCCATGTGGGCGTGAAATTGGCCCATAGCATCCCCCGAAGGGCGCTTCGGTTTGCCTTTGGAATTTTCCTGATGGTAACGTCATTGCGTATGTTCATTGATTTATTTGAAGCGTTTTCTAACACATGACACAGCCCCCCCAGACCGCCCCAAGTGAAGATGAATTGGCCGAGCGGCTGCGCGGAGCGATCCGGCAGGGGGATATCCTGAACGATGGGCGGATGCCGCCCGAACGGGCATTGGCCGAGCATTTCGGCGTGAGCCGCGCGCGGCTGCGGCTGGCGCTTGGCCTGCTGCAAGAGGATGGCACCATTTACCGCCGCCACGGCCAAGGCACCTTTGCCACGCCGCCGCCCGCCACCAATGCCGACAGCCTGCGCCACCTCGCCCGGCAAGTGACACCAAGCGATGTCATGGAAGTCCGGCTTGAGGTCGAGCCCGCCCTTGCCGCCCTCGCCGCCGACCGCGCCCGCCCGCAAGAGATCGAGCGGCTGGATCAGTTGATGCGCGCCACGCTGAACCTCAGTGATCCCGACGCCTATGAGGCGGCGGATGACATGTTCCACTACAAGATCGCCGAGATGGCCCGGAACCCGCTGTTCCTCACGGTCTACGAATCCATCCGCGCGGTGCGCCGCGAAGTGGCTTGGACCTCGCGCCGCCGCAGCTCTCACGCGCCAGAGACGTTACAGATACTTGGCGAACAACACATGACCCTGAACGACGCAATCGCCCGGCGCGATACGCTCGGTGCGGCCGCGGCGATGGAACAGCATTTGCTGACCGTATCCAAAACCCTGCTCCGTGACCGGGTGCGCAAAATCGAGCTCGATCTCTAGCCGGGTCAGTCCTGAGCACTGCTGAAGTGGTCAAGGGTTGTAGCATCGAGTCCGCTCATATCACGAAGGAAACCACCCTCAAAACGCTGTGGATTCATTGTCCACAAAGCGCCCTCACCCCATTGCCATTTTGAGCGTCCAGCGCTAGCAGATTTCATGACCTTATTAATAAGATCGCTGGAGGATACAAAATGTTCAAAATCACCAAGCCCACGGCAATTATCGCCACCTTGGCCGCGCTCACCGGAGGAGCACTGAGCGCCCAGACCGAAGTCAAGATCGGCTACGCCCTCGCCCCCGACAGCCACTACGGCGTCGCGGCGCAGAAGTGGCAGGAAGTCGTCGAAGCCGAAACCGACGGCAAGTTCAGCTTCCGCCATTTCCCCTCTTCCGGCTTGGGCGGTGAGCGTGAAGTGGTCGAGGGTCTGCAGCTTGGCACCGTCGAGGCGACCATCGTCTCCACCGGTACCCTGAGCAACTTTGTCCCCGCCACCGGCGTCACCGACATCCCCTTCCTGTTCCGCAGCCTTGATCACGCCCGCCGCGTGCTTGATGGCCCCATCGGCCAAGACATTCTGGCCGAGTTTGACGGCGCGGGCATGGTGGCCTTGGCTTGGGGTGAGCAGGGTTTCCGCCACATCACCAACAACCGCAACGCGATTGAGACCCCCGAAGACATCGCGGGCATGAAGCTGCGGACCATGGAAAACCCGGTGCACCTTGATGCCTTCAACGCTGCCGGTGCTGCCCCCACCCCGATGGCATGGCCCGAGGTCATCAGCTCGCTGCAGCAAGGCACCATCGACGGGCAGGAAAACCCGCTGTCAGTGATCGTGTCGGTGAAACTCGACGAGGTGCAAAAGTACCTGACGCTGTCGGGCCACGTCTATTCGCCCGCCATGCTGCTGGTCTCCAAACCGTTCTGGGAAGGTCTGTCTGACGAAGACAAAGCCGCCTTTGAGAAGGGCGCGACCGAGGCTGTCGCCGCCATGCGTGGTTTCGTCGATGATGTCGAACAGAGCGGCGTAGAGACGCTGAAAGAGCGCGGCATGGAAGTCAACGAGCTGACCGAAGAGCAAAAGGCCACTTTCCGCGCCTCCATCGAGAGCGCCTATGAAGGCTACTATGAGACCTACGGTAAAGAGCTGATCGACCAGATCGCCGCGACTGAGTAATCACGTCGTTGAAAGAAAAAGCGGCCGGGAGCAGCGCTTCCGGCCGTTTTGCACGGGAGGGGAAACCATGCGCAGATTGGAACAGCTATTCGTCAAGGTGAACGCCGCGGTGGTGATCGCCTGCCTGACGGGGATGGTCTTGGTCGTGGGGGCCAATGTCGCTTTGCGGTTCAGCACCAATCACTCGCTGTCATGGTCCGATGAATCCGCCCGTTACCTGATGATTTGGATGGCCTTTCTGGGGGCCGGTCTGGCGCTGCGGCAGGGCGGCCATGTGGCCATCACCAATCTGCACGACGTGATGAACACCCGGATGCAGCGCATCCTGCGCGGGGTCATCGTATTGATCCTGTTGTTCTTTTTCGCTTTCATGGTCAAAGTCGGCTGGGACTATATGCAGCGCGCGCAGTACCAGATGACCCCCGCGATGCGGCTGTCGTTTCGCTATGTCTATGCTGCCATGCCCGTTGGGTTCTCGCTGTTGATCGTGCATTTGCTGCTGATCGCGCGGCCTTTCATCATGGCGGGCCACTACCATCAGTCCGATGGCCAAACCGAAAACATGCCGGGAGCCGCCAATGGCTGAGATCCTCTTTATCTCGCTTTTCGTGCTGATGGTGCTGGGCCTGCCCGTGGCCTTTGCCATGGCCATTTCGGTTTTTGCGGCAATTGGCTTGGGCAGCTCCTATCCGCAGATCGTCGTCGTCAAAGAGATGTTTTCCGGCCTCGACAGTTTCCCGCTTTTGGCTGTGCCCTTCTTCATCCTCGCCGCCGAGATCATGACCGGCGGCGCGATCACGCATACGTTGCTTCGCTTTGCCGCTCAGTTCGTCGGGCATCTGCGCGGGGGGCTGGGCTATGCTAATGTGATCTCCTCCACCATGTTCGCAGGCATTTCCGGCTCGGCCTTGGCCGATGCGGCGGGGCCGGGGGCGATGATGATCCGCATGATGGAGAAAGGCGGCTATGACCGCTCCTACGCGGGGGCGCTGACGATTTCCTCGGCGGTGGTGGGGCCGATCATTCCGCCGTCTATCGTGATGATCATCTATGCGCTGCAGGATCAGGAAGTCTCGGTCGGGTCGCTGTTTATGGCCGGTGTCATTCCGGGGCTTTTGCTGGCCTGTGGCAGTCTTGCCGCCAACGGGTGGGTCAGTTGGAAACGCGACTATCGCAGCGCGGATGCACGCCCCGAGCGGGCGCAGATGTGGCGCAATACATTCATGGCGCTGCCAGCACTTGGGCTGATTGTGCTGATCGTCGGCGGCATCCGGGGCGGTATTTTCACGCCCACCGAAGCGTCAGTCATCGCGGTGTTCTATGCCCTCTTCTGCGGTTTTTTCGTCTACCGCGCGCTGCGGCTGCGGGACCTGCCGGGGCTGATCCTCCGCGCCGCGCTGATCTCTTCGGCGGTGCTGCTCATCCTCGGAGCCGCGCGGGCCTTTGCATGGGTTCTGGTGATCGAAGGCGTGCCGCAGTTTCTGGCCGAGACGATCATCGCATGGGAGCTGTCGCCGATCCTGTTTCTCTTGGCGGTCAACGTGTTGCTGCTGCTCTTTGGCCTGTTTATGGACCCGCTGCCGGGCGTGATGATCTTGGTGCCGATCTTGGCGCCGATCAGCCATGCGCTTGGCATCGCGCCGGATCATTTTGCGATAGTGGTGATCGTGAACCTGACGCTGGGGCTGACGACGCCCCCGGTGGGGAGCCTGATCTTCGTGGTGTCTTCGGCGGTGAACCTGCGCCCGGCGGCGCTAATCCGTGAGATGCCGCCGTTCTTTCTGGCGAACTTTGTCGTGTTGATGCTGCTGACTTTCGTGCCGGCGATTTCGACATGGCTGCCGAAGGTCAGCGGATTTTAACAGGTTACCGCCCGGCATCAGACCGGGCGGCGTTGCCGGTCGCGTTTCCCTACTCGGTCTGAATCCAAACCGCCTTGGTATCCAAATACGCCTGCAGGTGCTCCACGCCGCCTTCCTTGCCATAGCCCGACATCTTGAGCCCGCCGAACGGCACCGCCGGGTCGATCGCGTGGTACATGTTCACCCAGACCGAGCCCGCTTTCAGCCGTTTCACCGTGCGGTGCGCCGTGCTTAGATCGCGGGTAAAGATGCCCGCCGCCAGCCCGTAGGGCGTGGCATTGGCGCGCGCGATCACCTCTTCCATCGTGTCGAAGGGCAGGACCGAGATCACAGGCCCGAAAATCTCCTCCCGCGCGATGGTCATGTCGTCGGTCACATCGGCAAAGATCACCGGCTCAAGAAAGTTGCCGCCTTCATAGTCCGCGCCCTCGGGCCGCGCCCCGCCGGTGACCAGCCGCGCGCCTTCGGCCTTGCCCGCAGCGATATAGCCCTCGACCTTTTCGGCCTGCACACGGTTGATCAGCGGGCCGAGGTCCGTGCCCTCATCCAAGCCATGCCCGATCTTCAGCCCCCGCGCGAAAGCGGCCAGTTTCTCGATGAACTCATCCTGAATTTCGCGCGCCACGAACAGCCGCGAGCCTGCGATGCAGATTTGCCCCGAATGCGCGTAGACCGCCATCGCCGCGACAGGCACCGCCTTGTCGATATCCGCGTCCTTGCAGATGATCAGCGGAGATTTCCCGCCCAACTCCAACGTGATCCGCTTGAGGTTCTCAACGCCAGCGCGGGCGATGGTCTTGCCCGTGGCGGTCGAACCGGTGAAGACCACTTTGTTCACATCCTCATGTTCGGCCAGACGCGCGCCTGCTTCGCGGCCCGTGCCGGTCACCACGTTGACCACCCCATCGGGCACGCCTGCCTCTTGCATCAACTTCGCGATCATCAAGGGCGTCAGCGGCGCGTCTTCGGAGGGCTTCAATACCACGGTGCAGCCCGTCGCCAAGGCAGGGGCGATTTTCCAGATCGAGGCGGCGGTCGGGGCGTTCCAAGGGATAATCGCCCCCACCACGCCCACCGGCTCGCGCGTTGTGAAAGAGAACATCGATTGCGAGACTGAGTTCTCGATCACATCACCGTGCAACGCGACCGCCTGCCCTGCGTAGAACCGCAGCATCCCGATCACCCGGCGCTTGTTGCCCATGGTCCGCGCCAGCGGCAGACCCATATCGGCGGTGTCCGACACACAGAGCTTTTCCCAATCGCGTTCCATCACATCAGCGATGCGCAAGAGCACCTCTTGCCGATCATAGGGCGTGAATTTCGACCACGCCCCCTCAAAGGCCCGACGCGCGGCAGCGACGGCGGCATCGACATCTTCGGGCCCGCCACGCGGGACCGTCGCCAGCGCCCGGCCCGAGGCGGGATCGACCACATTCAGCACCTCACCGGACAGCGCGGGTACATCTTTGCCGTCGATGAACATCGGGCAGAACTGCCCGTGATAGAGGTCTTGGGCAATCTGGTGGGGGTCGATGGTCAAAGTCATATCAGCCTCATGCAATCAATGCGCCATACCTATCAAGCGCTGTGTCGGTTTCAAATATACAAAGCCCTGTTTGGCCGAGAAAATCCGCCCCGCCCGCGTTGCGCCGTGGCGGGCGGCGGGGTAGACCTTTACCCAAGGGAACCGCGCGCAGGAGCGGCGGTGGCAAGCGAGGGAAAACCCATGAAAATCGGTATGATTGGTGTCGGCCTGATGGGCCACGGTATTGCGCGCAACGTGATGCGGCGCGGGGGTTTTGCGCTTGGCTATTTTGGCCACCCCGGCAACCAGCCGACCGATGAGCTGGACGGGCTGGGGGCCACGGCCTTTGACAGTCTTAGCGATCTGGCCGCCGCGTCGGATGTGATTATTCTCTGCGTGACCGGCTCCCCGCAGGTCGAAGGAATTCTGACCGGGGCGGGCGGCGTGATTGCCGGACTGAAGCCCGGTGCGGTCGTGATCGATTGCTCTACCTCCCTGCCCGCCTCGACGGTAAAGATGGCCGAGGCGGTCAAAGCGGCGGGGGGCGAATTCGTTGACGCGCCAATGACCCGCACCGCGCAATTCGCCCATGAGGGGAAGTTGAACCTGCTGGTCGGGGGTGAGGCCGCGGTGGTTGAAAAAGTCTCTCCCATCCTCGCCTCCTTCACCGAAGAGGTGAAACATGTGGGCGAGGTCAGCGCAGGCCACCGTTTGAAACTGCTGCACAATTACGTCTCGGTCGGGTTCATGTCGCTGCTCGCCGAGGCTGCCGCGCAGTCGGCAGATGCGGGTATTGATCCGCAGAGCTTTGTCGATGTTTTGGCGGGTGGCGGCGGGGCCAGTGTCGCGCTTGATCGGCTGTCGCCTTTCATCGTCAGCGGCGACCGCGAGGCGCTGCCCTTTGCGATCAGCAACGCGCTGAAGGATTTCGACTATTACCGCCAGATGTCTGCGCAGGCGGGCGCGCAGGTTGAGATTGCCGACGGGGTCTATCGCGCCCTTTCCAAAGTCGCCGAAAAGGGCGCGGGCGATGCCTATGTCCCTGAGTTGGTGCAGCATTTCCGCAAGGGTTAAGCCCTAGGGTCAGAGCGTCAGCGTCCCGATGCTCGACCCGCCACAGACGAAAAGCGTCTGGCCGGTGACGAAACTATTGGCCGGATCGCAGAAGAAGAGGAAGGCGTTGGTTACATCCTCCACCTGCCCCAACCGCCCCACGGGGATGCGTTTGGCCAGCGCCGCTTCGCGTTCGCTTTCTTTGGGGATGATGCCCCAGAAGTTGTCAGTCTGCACCGGGCCGGGGGCCACGACGTTGACGGTGATCCCATGCGGCGCAAGCTCTAGCGCCCAAGTGCGCGCCATGCCGATCATCCCCGCTTTCGACGCCGAATAAGCGGTGCGCGTCGGGGCGCCCAAGGCCGCGCGCGAGGCGTTGAACATCACCCGGCCAAAACCGCGTTCTTTCATGTTGGGCAGGAAGGCTTGTAGAAGCGTCAGGGCCGAGCCGAGGTGCAGTTGCGCAAGGCCGGTGATGTCTTCGGGCTTGGCGTCTTCGATGAGATTAGGCCAGATCAACCCGGCGTTATGCACCAGATGGGTCACGTCATAACGCGCAGCGATATCGGCCGCCACGGCAGCGACGGAGGCGGAATCGAGCAGGTCGGCTTCGATATGCTGGGCGCCTTCCCCGTCCCATTCCGGCTTGCCGCGCGCAATTGAGATGACGCGATAGCCGCGCTCCAGCAGGCGCTGCGCCAAATCGGCACCGATGCCCTTACTGCCCCCGGTGATGACGGCGGTGTAATTGCTCATCGTCTCGCTCCCGGTATCAGCGCCAGCACCCGCAAGGGGCTGCCGGTCCCGCCTTTAATCTTGAGCGGCGGTGCGATCAGCATGGCCCCGGTGGGCGGCAGTTGGTCGAGGTTGCACAGACATTGCAGCCCGTATTTGCCGGCCCCATGCAGCAGGTAATGCGCCGGAAAGGGCGGGTCGTAATGCATCCCCTGCCCCGCATCGGTGCCGACGGTTTCGGTGCCAAAGCCACGAATGCCGCGCTCCAACAGAAGGGCAATCGCGGCGGGTGTGGGACCGGGCGAATGGGCGCCGTCCTCGCGCATGTTGAGGTAATCCGCCCCGCTGCGTTTCGACCAATCGGTGCGCATCAGCACCCAAGCGTCGGCGGGGATCGTCCCGTGCTGGCCCTCCCAATCGTGGATGATTTCGGGGGTCAGTTCAAAGTCATCGTCCTGCCCTGCCCCCTCGGAGCAGTCGATCACAACGACCGGGCCGATGAAGGCCTCGGGCGGGATTTCATCCACCGCGCCATTTGCCACGTCTTTGCCCGAGACCCAGTGAATCGGCGCGTCGAAATGGGTGCCGGTGTGCTCATTGAGGGTCAAGTTATGCCACTTCCACGCCGGGCCGCGATGGTCATAGGCCGAGACCTCCTCCATCCGGAACCGCGCGCATTGGCCGAACTCGGGCGGCAGCACGATCACGGGGAAATCGGGATCAAGCCGGTGCGTCAGATCGACGACCCGTGCCGCGCCGCTTGCCAGCGCATCGGCCAGTGCTGTGATTGCATCGCTCATGCTCCGTTCCCCCGCATCTCGCGTTCCATCAGCGCTGGATTGTCCAGCCAACGGGCCAGAGCATCCTTGGCGACATCACCACAGGCAACCTCTTCCAGCCCGTCAACCAAGCCGCTGACGACCGTCCGCGCCAGCGCGCGGGGGGAGACTTTGGGCGGTGGCAGGGGTTGGTGCCATTCATCGTCTACCGGGCCGGTGTAGACATTCATCACCCGCAGCCCGGACCCGGCAAATTCCGCCCGCAGCGTCTGGCTGAGCGACCGCGCCGCTGCCTGCGAGGCATCGAAGCCACCAAACCCTGCCTCGGGCGCCAAGGCCCCCGCCGACAGGATGTTCACCCACGCCACTGCCGAATTCACACCATCCGCCGTGCGCGACGCCATCGCCGGGCCAAAGCCCTGCGCCAATCGCATCAGGCCGAGCACATTGGTCTCCATCCCCTCGCGGGCAAAGATCGTGTCATTGCCCAGCACCCCGCCGGGGCGGATGAACTGTGCAGAGTTGATCAGAATATCGACCTTGCCGCCGATCTCTGCCGCAAGGCGCGAGACCGAGGCGGTATCGGTCACATCAAGCGGCATAAGACTGAAGTTTTCCATCGCCTCAAACCCCGCGCGCCCTTCCCACCGCCGCCAATGTTCGGGCTCGCCCAGAAAGACCTGCGCCGCACCAGCTTTCAAAACCGCTTGGGCCAGCGGCAGAGCCAAGGGGGAGCGGACATCGGTGATCAGCACCCGCCGGTGTTTCGGGTCGCTCGACATCGCGCGCAGCATTGGATCGTCTTGCATAAATTCGCTTTCCTCTCGCGGCAGGGCCACCATGACCCCCTGCCCGGCCCGGTCCAACTTGAGCGCCAGACGGACGTGATCGCCGCGCCCGACATCGCCGTGCAGATGGCACACCGCAACCGGCCCGGCGGTGAGTTGCACCGTGCCAATGCGCCACGGCAGACGTTCGCGGAAGTAAGGATCGGGCGAGACCCGGATCGTCGTTTCGGCCAATACCTCGCCCGCCGGTTCAGTCTCGCGCCACTCAAGCGCCACCGACAGGCATTTGCCGCAGGCGTCGCGCGGTGGATATTGCACCGCGCCGCAATCCGCGCAGTGCTGCAGGGCGAACTGCCCGCGCCCTGCGGCAATCGCCAGCCCAAGCGCCGCGCGGGAGCGTTGGGCAGGCGGCAGGGTCGGCACCGTGCTGCGCTTTTGCGGGTTCTTCTTTTGGGGCGGCATCAATGGTTCGGTCATTCCCCGCCCCCTTCGATGATCGCCGCCGCCGAACAGACGCCCCGGTCATAATTGATCATGCCAAAACCCGAGACCAGCGCCCGCCGGGCATTTGCCACCTGCGTGCTATCGGCCTGTCCGGTCACCTGTCGGATCGCTTCGACCAGCCCCAGATAACCACCCGCGGCCCCCGCTTGGCCCACCGACAATTGCCCACCCGAGGTGTTGTGCGGGAAGTCGCCGTTGATCGTGAGATCACGCTGTCGGGCAAAGGCGGCCCCCTCCCCCTTGGCGCAAAATCCGAGGTCTTCGAACTGCATCATCGAGATCACCGGGTAGTCGTCATAGGTCTGCAACAGGTCGACGCCTTCCGGCCCATGACCCGCCATGTCATAGAGCTCCCCAATGTCCATGCCCCAGCCGCCGCGCAGTTGCATCGGGTCTTCGGGATAGGCGTTGTGTCGTTCGATCGTGCCGCTGATCTGGGCGAAGGGCAGGTCGCGGCGTAGGGCCTCGTCCTCGCGCATGACCAAAAATGCCTCGGCCCCGGCGCAGGGCATGACGCAGTCGAACAGCGCAATGGGGTCTGAGATCATCCGGGCGTCCATATACTGCGCCAAAGTTAGCGGAGCCTTCATTAAAGCCGCAGGATAGTTCAGCGCATTTGTACGTTGCGACACCGCAATATGGCCGAAATCCTCACGCGTGGCGCTGAATTCTTGCATGTAGCGGTCCATCAGCAGCGCAAAACTGGCGTTGGGGCCGCCGAAGCCATAGGGAAAGGTCGCATCCATCGAAAAGCGCGAAAAGCCGCTGAGCAGGCTGCGAAAACTGTCGATCCGGTTCGCGTCGCCCGCGACGCAGGCGACCACATCCACGTCGCCTGCCTGCACCGCCCGCGCGGCGCGGCGCAGGGCGATCACCCCACTGGCCCCGCCCGTGGGCACGGTATCAAGCCAACGTGGACTAAGCCCCAGATGCTGGGTCAGCCCGACCGGGGTGTCGGGCGCGAGCGAGAAGCTGGAGACTGAGAACCCGTCCAGCTCGCCCGGCGCGATCCCGGCTTTGCCCAGCATCGCGCGCAGCGCGCGGGCGATCCACCAGTGCGCGGTCTCGGTGCTGTAGCGCGCGTAGGGAACCGAGGTGGGTGCCGCGAGCACCACACCGTCATAGCCCTGACGCCTCATGCCGCTGTCCGTTTCTTCAGCCTGCGCAGGTCTTGCGTGGCAGGGTCGGCGAGCAGGTCGGCGGCCAGCGTTTTTAGCACCCCCCGTTGGAGTTTTTGGGTGACGGTCAGCGGCAGCGCCTCGACAAAGGCGATGAAACCGGGGGCTTTGTAATAGGCAAGTTGGGTGAGGCACCATTCGGTGATTTCACGGGCCAAGACGGCAGGATCAGCGCCTGCGTCCTTCGGTACGATACAGGCGAAAACCTCATCCCCCCGCACTGCGTCTGGCACGGCGGCGACGGCGGCGCCGGCCACGGCGGGGTGACGCATCAGGGTTGATTCCACCTCGACCGCCGCGATGTTCTCGCCCGAGCGGCGGATCACGTTTTTCTTGCGGTCGACGAAATACATCGCACCATCGGGGGCGCGGCGCACGATGTCGCCGGTGTGAAACCAACCATCTGTCCAAGCCTCATCCGTAGCTTCGGCATTCTTGAAGTAGCCCGCAAAGAACCCGCGCCGCGGGTCGGCACCGGCGCGGCGCACCAGAAGCTCGCCTTGATCGGCCACTTGCCCGGCATCGTCGACCAGCCGCACATCCAGCCCACCCTCGGGGGCACCAAGACAGCTTTCGCCCACCCTGCGGGGTGCGCGGTTGGCGCAGATCACGGCGCCCGCGCCCGTTTCGGTCATGGCCCAAGCCTCCACCAACGGAAAGCCGAAGCGCGCCTCAAACGCGGCGTGCAGTTTTGGGTCGACCCCTGCGCCAAAGCCGAAGCGCAGGGCGTGATCGCGGTCGGCTTCGCTTTCTTCGGCCCCCATCAGCATGGATGGCATGACACCAAGGTAGTGTAGGCAGGTCGCCTTTGACGCCCGCACCGAGGCCCACCAGCTGCGCGGATGGAACCGATCAAGCGCGGTCAGGCAGCCGCCCACGGCGATCATCGCCATAAAGGAATAGGCCATCGCGTTCATATGGAAGATCGGCAGGGGCGTGATCATGCGCTCGCCGTGCTCCGACAGCGCGCAGAGCCCGCCCGTCTCCGCGTACCAGCGTCCGGCGTCGAGGAAATAGGTGTTGGTCAGGATGCAGCCTTTGGGCTGGCCCGTGGTCCCGGAGGTGTAGAGGAGTGCGGCTTCCGCATCCCCCGCGCCGCCCTGCCGTACCGCGATGGCCGTGAACGTGACCGGCGGTGGAAGTGGATCGCGCGGGGCAATCACCGGCATGTCGCGCCCCGCCTGCTGCGCCGCTGCGCGCAGGTCATCGCCGCGTGAAGAGATCGCCACGGCCAAAACAGGCTCGGAGTGGTCGATCATATAGCTGAGCTCCGCCGCCCGCAGGTCGGGGTTCACCGGCACGACCGACAGACCCAAACCGTTCAGCGCCAGCCACCATAGGAAAAACGCCGGGCGGTTCTCCATCAGCAGCATGACCCGCTGGCCGGGAAGGTAGCCCGCCGCCGCGATGTTTTCTCGCAAAGCCGCAACCTCGCGCGCGGCTGCGGCATAGCTCACCTCTCCCGCCGCGATGCCGTAGATTTCCGCCGTTTCTGGCAAAACATTGAGAAAGGCGCGGTTGGGGTGCCGCGCGGCGGTGTCTTCAAAGGCCGCATAGACCGTCTCAATCTCTGGCGCGATCATGGCAGCAACTGGATGTTGCGAAAGGCCGCGTCGCAATTGACGATATCGACCCGTTTGTTGGCAATCCGCAGCGCGCCATCGACCATGGCCAACTCATGCCGCGCGGTGACGGCGAGCAGTTGCTGCTCATCAAGCCGCGTCTCGACGTAGTGCATGAAGGTGGTCGTGACGAAACGCCCCGCCTCCGTGTCCATCTCATCCACGAAGGGACGCTGGATCACATGATGGCAGCGGCTTTTGGGCTTTTGGCTGAAGGTCCGTGCGCCGTTGAGCCGTTCGACGCGAAGTTTGAGCATGAACATATCTTCATACATCAACGACGTTTCGTTGATCGGATCGGTCTGCTGATAGTCCAGCGGCATCCAGTAATGCCCGTCCGCCAGCCATAGGTTCAGCCATTCGGTATAGCGCCCCTCGTCCAACATGCGCACTTCGTCATAGATGAAGTCGATCAGGGTGTCGCGCGTCACGCTCATTCCGCTGCCTCCGCTGTTTGGCTCATGGTCATGAACTTGACCCAGGCATGAAACTGGTTGCGCATCTGGCGTTCGGTGGTGCCGTTTTCAACCGCTTCCACTTCAAAATCTTCGTCGTCTTCGATCAGGCGCTGGATGTTCACCCATTCCAAACCGTCGACCATCAGACCCTCTTGGGCGCGCTCGTACATTTCCAAGTCGTCATGGCCGACGATGGAGGTCGGCGCGTTGATCATGCGGTTGTACATCGCGGTGCGGGCGGTCAGCTCTTCCGGCGCATCGACAAGGCGGTAGATGTAGCTTTCCACCACCGTGCGGTCCGCCGCGAGGGGGATGAATACGCGCAGCTGCTGGATCGGCCCCTTGATCATGATGTTGGGGAAATAGACCGTGTTGTGGCGGTTTTCGTCCAGGATCGCCTTGGCTTTTTCCTCTCCATAGCTTTCGCAGAGTGCTTCGAAATAACCGGGGATGGCGGAATAATCGGAGTGGATTGAATGATTTACGCCCGTGTGCCCGTGGCCGTTGGGCCATGTGCGGATGCCCATGCCTTCGAAGAATTCGTAAGGCGACATGAAAGGGGCGATGATCTCCATCGCGGGGGGCTTGGGGGCACCTTCGGGGAGGTCCATTTCCTCGTAGAGTTTCACCGCCGTCCCGGCAGAGCTTTCGTGGGCTACCATCGGGTGGCAGGTGTCGGTCTGGTTTTCGACCAGCATCTTCCAGTTGCAATGATGCATGTAACGCAGCGGCGGGCCGACGACTTCGAGCCGTCCGGCGGGGGAACGGTCCACCATATTGTCGAGCGAGGTCAGGCTCGCGCCAAAGAACTCTTCGAAGCTGATGCCCTCTTCCGCGAGCCGGGCAAAGATGAAGCCGCGGTAGTTCTTCACATCGCCAACGCTGCGCATGCCCTTGCCGCTGTCGGTCTCTTCCAGCCCGGTATCTTGGTAGCCTTTTTTGAGCGGGATCGCCAAAAGGCAGCCGTCAGTTTTGAAGCTCCATGCATGATAGGGACACCGGAAGAATTTGCCGGTGTTGCCCTGCCGGTCGATGACGATTTTCGTGCCCTTATGCGGGCAACGGTTCAGCAGCACATGGATGTCGCCGGTGGAATGACGCACCTGAATGACCGGTTGGGTGCCGATATGGGTGCTGAAATAATCGCCCTTGTTCGGGGTCTGGCTTTCGTGGCCGACAAAGACCCAAGCATTGGCGAAGAGATGCTTCATCTCTTGCTGGAACACCTCCGGGTCGGTGTAGATATCGCGGTGCACCTGATGTGGCTGCACGAGAGCGGCCAGTGCCGCCGGGCTGTCGTAACGTCCCATGAGTTCCTCCCTCAGATGTCGAGTACAAGGCGCGGTGACTTGGCGCGGCTAACGCAGATTTGCATGACATTGCCTGCCGCGCGTTCGGCCTCGGACAGCACCACGTCGCGGTGATCGGGGGTGCCACTGAGCACATCGCATTGGCAGATGCCGCAGTCGCCGCGCTGGCAGTCGTACATCACATCGACGCCGCCCGCTTCCAACACGTCGATGATGGATTGGCCGGGCGGGATGGTGAAGACCTCCCCGCTTGAGGCTACTTCGACCTCGAAGGCGCTGTCGCCCTGCTGCTCTTGGGGTGCGTCGAAGAGTTCGAAGTGGATGTGGTCAGGCGCGATACCAGCGGCTTCGGCCTTCGCCTTGACCGCGTCGATCAGCCCCTTGGGGCCACAGACATAGAAATGCGCGTCGCCCCCCGCAGAGGCAATCACCGCATCAAGGTTCAGCGCGCTGTCGTCATCGTCACAATGCAGATGCAAGGCATCGCCAAAGGTTGCGCGCAGGGTATCGCGATAGGCCATCAGGGATGCGCTGCGGCCTGAGTAGTGAAATGCAAACGCCTGACCAGCGGCCTTGAGCGTCGCCGCCATTGAGATCATCGGCGTGATGCCAATCCCCCCCGCCAGCAGCACCGCAGGCGCGTCTTGGGTCAGGGGGAAGTCGTTCTTCGGCGCGGCGCAGGTGATTTCTGCCCCCGGTTTCAGCCCGTGCATATGGGTTGAGCCGCCCTTGCCCTCAGGTTCGCGTTGGACGGCGATGCGGTAGCTCTCGGGGGCCTCGGAAATCGGGCCGAAGGAAATCAGGGAATAGGCGCGGGTGTCGCCGTCGGGCAGATCGAAAAGCACATGGGCCCCCGCCTCCCACCGCGGCAGCGCGCTGCCATCTGCGGCTGCGATCTGGAACTCACTGATGCGATCGGTCAGCGCTGTGACCTCGCGCACAATAGCGTTGATCTTCGACATGTGGTGTCCTCCCGTGGTAAACAATATGATTTTTCATATAGTTTCGGTCAAGGGTTTTCTTGCCAAGCGCGATTTTGCCCGCCATTTAGGGGTGCCGAGGCGCAAGGAGCCCTCTTTTCATCAAAGGCTTAACAGGTGTGACGCAGCATAAGACCCACGCAACCTCTGACGAAGACACGGGTCAGGAGGGGGGATTCGTCTCCGATTACCTGCTCTATTTGTTGGCGGCGGCCAGCGATGTGGCGAGCGCACAGTTCCACGCGCAGGTGCGCAAGGCGGGGCTGCGCGTGCCGGAATGGCGCGTGCTGGCCTGTCTGTCGGACACCGATGGCGCGATGATCACGCAACTGGCTCGGCAGGCGCTGGCCGAGCAATCACGACTCACCCGGATCATCGCCCAAATGGAGGAACGCGGCCTGCTGATCCGCCGCAGTGACCCCGCCGATGGCCGCCGCGTGCGGGTCTATCTAACCGATGCGGGCCGGGCGCTGGCCGCCGAACTGGTGCCGCAAGCGCGCCGTCATGAGGCCGCTTTGATGGAAATGCTCAAGGGCAATGAGGGCGCGCAATTGAAACCGGCGCTGAAATCCTTGCTGGCCGCCTTGGACGACACTGCGGATCAACGCGGCTGATCGCAGCCCTTGCCCTACGCGCAAAAAATGGTTCCAATCGTGCTGTAAATGTGAATACATGAAAAAGCATATACTTGGCGACACGGGTTTGGGAGAACCCCGCCAAGGCATATCGAACGGTATGGGGAGGAGCCCAAAATGACCAAATTCACCAAGTTTCTCACGACGAGTGCGCTTGCGCTCTGCACCGCGACCGGCGCGTTTGCCGCCGAGACGCTGACCATTTCCACTTGGCTGCCACCAAGCCACCCGGTCAACACCGGCATGTTCACGCAACTGACCGACATGATGTCGGAAGCCAGCGATGGGCTGATCGAGACCGAGCTGAAAAACGGCCTTGCCCCGCCGCCCGCGCAGATGGACCTGTTGCTGGATGGTGCCGCTGATATCGCGATCCTGTTTCACGGCTACACGCCCGGTCGTTTCGTCGGCACGAAGCTGGTGGAAATCCCCGGTTACGAGGGCAATGCCGAGGCGGCATCGGTCGCCCATTGGCGCGTGCATGAGGCGATGCTGGCCGAGTTGGACGAGCACCGCGGCGTGAAAGTGATCGCGCTGACGACCCACGGTCCGGGGCAGATTCACTCCAACAAAGAAGTCGCCTCGCTGGATGACCTTCAAGGGCTTAAAACCCGCCTCGGTGGCGGTGTTTCGGCGGATGTGGGGGCGGAGCTTGGCCTCGTCGGCATTCAGGTGCCCGCGCCTAAGGTTTACGAAACCCTCGATTCCGGTGCCGCTGACGCGGTAGCGATGAACATGGGCGAGCGGATCAGCTTTAAGCTGAACGAAGTCGCCAAGAACGTCTATGAAATGCCCGGCGGTTTTTACCGTGGCTCCTTCTCGGTCATCATGAGCCAAGAGACCTTTGACAGCCTGCCCGAAGACGTTCAGCAAAAGCTCGACAGCGAAGTTTTTGGCGAGACGGCGAGCCGCATGATGGGCGCCGTCTGGGATCAAAGCGACGTCGACGCGCGTGAGGCGACCGAGGCTGCAGGCGACAACAGAATCGTCACCGCCTCCGAAGAGGATCAGGCCCGCTTTGCCGAGATGGCCGCCAAGGTGCGCGACAAGGTGATCGCCGAACTCGATGCGGCAGGCGTTGATGGGCAAGCCGCCTATGAGATGATGCGTGAGGAAATGGCAAACGCCAGCCAGTAACCCCCACCGCCAAAGGGGCCGGTCGCAGCAGCGGTCGGCCCCCAGCCAGGGAACCGCCATGCGCTCTTTGATCCGCCTCACCACCGCCCTCTCGGCCCTGCCGATGACGATGGCCTCTGTCGCGCTTTTCGCGCTGATGGTGCTGACCTTTGCCGATGTCATCATGCGCTCGGTCTTCAACGCCCCGATCGAAGCCGCGACGGAACTGATCCGCATCGGCATCGCCTTGATCGTTTTCTCTGCCCTGCCCGTTCTGTCGGGCCGCGAGGGGCATATCGCTGCTGACCTGCTGGACCGCCCCTTTGAAAATTGGGGGCTGCAACGCTGGCGCGACGGGCTGGTGACGCTGGGGTGCGGGGTGATGCTGTGGTTTCCAGCGGGGCGGGTCGTGGACCTTGCCTACCGCGCGCTCAGCTATGGCGACGTGACCGAATACCTTGAAATTCCGACCTTCTACATCGGCATGTTTATCGCGGTGATGACCTATCTCACCGCTGTCGTGCTGATCCTGCGCGGGCTTTTGCGCCTCTTTGCGCCGCAACTTCTGGACCCTGCCACATGATCGCATCTGCCATCGGCTTTGCCGCCGTTTTCGTCCTCGTCTTGCTGCGCCTGCCGATTGCCTTTGCCATGGGCCTCGTTGGGATGATCGGGCTGGTCTATGAGACCAGCTACCGCGCGTCGATCTCCATGGTGTCGCGGCTGATCATCGACACCAGCCAAGACTACGGGCTGTCGGTGATCCCGCTTTTCATCCTCATGGGGCTTTTCGTCAACAAAGGCGGCATCAGCCGCGAGCTTTACCAAGTCTCCAACGCCTTTTTGGGCCACTTCCGGGGCGGCTTGGCCATGGCCACCATCGTGGCTTGCGGGGGCTTTGCGGCGATCTGTGGCTCATCCTTGGCCACGGCGGCGACCATGTCCAAGGTCGCCATGCCAGAGATGCGCAAATACGGTTATGCTGATAGCCTTTCGACCGCGTCTATTGCGGCTGGCGGCACGCTCGGCATCCTGATCCCGCCGTCAGTGATCCTTGTGATCTATGGGCTGCTGACCGAGACCTCTATCGGCGCGTTGTTCATCGCGGGCATCGTGCCCGGGGCGCTTGGCATCCTGCTCTACCTCTGCGCGGTCCGCTTTTCCGTCGCCATGAACCCCGAGGCCGGCCCCGCTGGCCCCCGCGCCACATGGGGTGAGCGGCTGCGCGCGCTGAACCACGTCTGGTCGGTGCTGGCGCTCTTCGCGCTGGTGATCGGCGGGCTCTACGGTGTGCTTGATTTCTGGCCCATTCACCTCGCCTTCTCCCCGACCGAAGCGGCGGGCATGGGCGCTGCAGGTGCTTTCCTGATCGCTTGGGCGCGTGGCGGGCTCAGCTGGCGCGGCCTGCGTGAGGTGCTGGAGGAAACGACGCTTACCTCCGCCTCGCTTTTCTCGGTGCTGATCGGCGCGTGGATTTTCTCAAACTTCGTGAACCTCGCGGGCCTGCCCGAAGGGCTGCTTGCGACCGTCACGGCGCTGGACCTTGGCCCATGGGTGGTCATGGGGCTGATCCTTTTGATCTACATCGCGCTTGGCTGCATTTTCGAGAGCATGTCGATGCTGTTGCTGACGGTGCCGATCTTCTTTCCACTGGTCACCAGCCTTGGGTTTGATCCGGTGTGGTTCGGCATCATCGTCGTTGTGGTGACAGAGATCAGCCTGATCACCCCGCCCGTGGGCCTCAACGTCTTCGTCCTCAAAGGCGTGGTCGGCGATGTCTCTACCGGGACAATCTTTCGCGGCGTCACCCCGTTCTGGCTGGTCGATATCTTGCGCCTGATCCTGCTGTTGATCTTCCCCGCGTTGGTGCTTTTCCTACCGGGGCAGATGTAGACCCCCTGCCCTCTTAGCCTCATCGCGCCGCGTCTGTTTGCACTTCGACCAGCGCGGCGCGATAGTGCGGCCAAATCACCAAAGATGAGGCTAGCATGAACATCGACCTACTCAAAGACCTTTGCGAGACCCCCGGCGTTCCGGGGCGCGAACACCGCGTGCGTGACCTGATCACCCAGCAGATCGAGGGACTGTTTGACCATGTAGAGACCGACGCGATGGGCTCCCTCCTCTGCCGCCGGGATGCGACAGCGAGCGATGGCAAAGCGCCCAAGATCATGCTGTTGTGCCATATGGATGAGATCGGGTTTCTGGTCAGCCATATCTCGAAAGATGGGTTTTTGTACCTTCAACCCGTAGGCGGCTTTGATCCTCGCAACCTCTTCTCGCGCCGAGTGTTGGTCTGCACCGATCAGGGCGATCTGAAAGGCGTGATGAACCCCGGCGGCAAACCCATTCACATCTCCTCCCCCGAGGACCGCAAGAAGATTCCCGAGGTTTCGGAATTCTTCGTTGATCTCGGGCTGGGTGAGAAAGCCAAGGACCTCGTCAAGGTCGGTGACTTCGTGGTGATGGACGAACCCTTCCTAGAAATGGGCGATCAGTTTGTGTCCAAGGCGCTCGACAACCGCGTCGCCTGCTGGCTGGGGATCGAAGCGATCCGCAAACTGGCCGACAAGGGACGCGGGGCGGAAATTCACGTTGCCTTCACCTGTCAGGAGGAAGTCGGCCTGCGCGGCGCGCGCACGGCAGCCTATAAGGTACAGCCCGACATCGGTCTTGGCATCGACACGACGCTGGCCTGCGACACGCCCGGCGTGCCCGAGCATCTGTCCACCACACGCCTCGGCAAGGGCTTTGGCCTGCACGTGCGTGACAGCAGCTTCATCGCCGATGTGGATCTGGTGCGCGACATCGAAAAGCTGGCCGAGGCCCGCAAAATCCCCTTCCAGCGCACTATGCTTGCTGCCGGCGGCCAAGACGGTGCAGCGGCGCAGCAGGCCGCCGCTGGCGCGCGGGCCGTGGGGATCGTGGTTGGCACCCGCTACATCCACACGGTGACCGAGATGGTCTCCAAGAGTGACCTACAGGCGGCGCTGGATATCCTCGTGGCCTATCTGGAAGGCTTCGACGGCAAGGCCGCCTAGAGCCCCCTGCCCCCCCCCTAAACGCGCCGCGCGCGTTCAGGGGGGGCCTGCATCATCGGGCGCTTGCGGCAGCCAGACGGTAAAGGCCGCGCCTCCCTCGTCCCGGTTGCGCACCGTGATGATCCCGCCAGCGCGCTGGATTAGCGTCTGAGAGATCGACAGGCCCAGCCCCGTCCCCTCTCCGGGTTTCGTGGTAAAGAAGGGATCGAACAGCGAGCCGAGCAAAGCCTCTGGCACCCCCGGCCCGCTGTCATGGACAGAAAGCGCGACACCGGGCACAGCGTCGCGCTCCTCAGACCTTAGATACAGATCCAACCGCCCTGCCCCCCGCATGGCCTGCACGGCATTGACCACGAGGTTCACCACGACTTGCTGAATCTCCCCCGAGTCCGCGCGCACGGGCGGAACCTCTTCAAAGTCGCAATCCACCTCAATCCCGCCCCGGCTGATCAGATGATCAACGAGCACGAGGCAATCCTGCACCAAGGGCCGCAGCGCGATATTATGTTCACAGTCAGAAAACTCAGACGGTGCGGCAAACTTCAGCAATTTTCCGACGATCACCTCGATCCGCGACAGTTGTCTGTCGATCAGCCCCAGTTCCGTGGCCACGGGCGCGGCATCCTTGCCTAGAGTCTCACGGATGACATCGACATTGCCCATGATGACCGCGACCGGATTGTTGATCTCATGGGCGACCCCGGCGGTGATTTCCCCGATGGAGGCGAGCTTTTCGCTCATCACCAACTGGCGGAAGGTCTGCTCCAACTTCTCATTCGCCTCGCGCAATTCACCGGTACGCTGATCCACGCGCTGGTTCAGCTCATCATTCCAACTGCGCAACTGTCGGTCGCGTTCTTGAACCTGCTCCAGCAACCAATCTAGGTGATGCGCCACGGCGCCGATCTCATCCCGCGCGGGCACCGGCCCGATCCGCGCCGAAAGCTCTCCCTTGCCGACGCGATGCATGACCTTAGTCATCCGTTCAAGCGGCGAGAAGATTCCCCGCGCCAGCCACAGGAACACCGGCGCCGAGAGGGCCAGCACGGCAAAGAAGGCCGCCAGCATCCACCAGAACGCCTCGCGCTTCGCCTGCGCAAAGGGCGCCTCGAGAAAGCCGACATAGAGCATCCCTACCCGCTCCCCGAAACTGTCGGTGATGGGCTGGTAGCCAGAGATATACCAATCGTTCACCACAAACGCCCGGTCGAGCCAAGTGCGCCCTTCGATCAACACGGCCTCCCGCACTTCGGCCGAGACGCGCGTGCCAAGGGCGCGCACATCCTCGAACAGGCGCACATTGGTCGAGATGCGCAGATCATCGAGGAACAGCGTCGCAGTCCCCTGCCGGTCGCCGCCGGTTACCGCGTTCAAATAGACCAGATCGTTGATCGTATCGATGAAGTCGAGGTTTCGGTTCAAAAGCATTCCGCCAACCAAAACGCCCTGCCTGCCGTTCAGCGCCACCGGGCTTGCCGCATGGACCACCATCCCGCGGTCTTCGACTTTCCGGTTGGTGGGCACGGCGGCGGGCGTGTCGATCACCGGCACCTGCGCGCGCACCGCGAGCGCGTCGTTCAAAGTTGTCAGCCGTGCATTGCTAAACACGTCGATTTCCGCCCCGCTTGCCCCCCGCGCCGCGCGGGCGATCACCGGCCAATCCTCGCCTTCATCGACCGCTGTTTCGAGGGGGAGGAAGCGCAGAAAATCCAAGCCCAGCCGATCCTGTATCTTGGCAAAGAAGGCCGCGCGATCTGCTGGCGACATCTCAAGCACTCGGGCAAATTCGACAGAGCCTGCGACGGCATCCAGTTCATTGCCCGTCTGTGCCAACAAACGCGCGAGATACTGGTTGGCGATCCTCAACTCGCTCTCGACATTCGCGATGAGCACTTCGTCATAGTCCGCCGTCCAACGCGACATGCCCAAGACCAGTAGCAGCGGCATCAACACGATAAGCGGTGTTAGTGCGAGGATCAGCAGGCGTAGGCGAACGGAGGTCATGGGCTTTCCCGGAAAACTGAGGCCAATTTAGCCGCTGCGCCTTCAAGGGTGAAGTGTGGGGGCGTATTTTACCCTACAAACCCCACCGATTCAGTTTTCTGGTCCAAATTGCCAGCCGTACATATACCTAACCCACTGTAAAAGCAAAGTTTTTCAAATTGTCAGCTGACAATTGCGCTGATTTACCAGTGCCGCCACCATGGGATTAAGGGAAAATGCGCCATCACGGGCCATTTGGGTCAAACGGCGAAGATATGCGCCCGGGCTTCGGATGGTCGCGGCTTTCTCTAACAGACAAAGGACTGTCACCGCTGCGCTCTCCGCACCCATGTCCCGTTTTGCCTCATTTAAGACCGGCAGGTCAATCCCCAGCATTGGGGCAATCTGATCTCCGATCCGTACAATATCGCTCCAATTGCGCATCGCTTCTGGGAAGAAACTTTGAACTTCTTTGCAAGCCGTGAACACCTCAGCCAAAGTGACCCCTTTTTTTGGCTCGTTGTCTTCACTGTCAATGTTGTCAGCCGAGTGAGGGAGGGCGTCTTTCGGACCGCTCTGCTGTTCAGAGTCAAAATAGGGTTTAATTGAATCCTGTATGTGCCGCTCATTTTCGCCGTCACTGGCGCTCATTTGGTCTGTAGATGGGGCAGGGGAAACCGGTTCTGCTTCGGCCTCATCAACGATGCTGCCCGTGCGCTCAAGCGCTTCACGTAACGCATTCTCGAGCAGGGTCAATGCCGCTTCATCCGGCTTACGTCGAAGAACACGCCCCGCCTCATCTGCCACCCCTTCAGCGCCACCCTGACGGATCAGCGCGTGCCTCAGAACAAGCACCCGGTCCCTCAGCGCTTGCAGCCGCTCACTGTGCGCTTCGGCTGCCTGAGCGGCTGTCTCTATCATATCTGACTGAACCACAAGGGGGGAGAGGTCAAAGCCAAAGGCCAGCGCAATCGCGCCGCCCCGGTTTCGTGCAAAGCGTTTGCGATTGGGGCTATCGTGCCGGGCAATAAGCCCAACACGCACAAGCTGGGCAAGATGCCGTCGAAGCGTGCTTTCAGGCATCCCGTGCAACCGCTCAGACAGCCGGGCGTTCGAGGCAAATACGGTCCCTGCCGCGCCATCTGGAATATGACGGCTCGGCAGAAAGCTGAGCAACGCCTTTAATACGGTGAGGGTGCGGTGCGACAATTCAAAACAGTCAGCCGCAGTTGTCAGCCGGTCGAGCAAAGCCCATTTGTCCGGCCCCTCGCACGACACTTGGGTAGCCGATTTCGGCCGCCCGAACGCAGTTCGGAACGTGTTTTCCATCTAAAATCACGAAAGACAACAAAATACCGGCCCTATCCCATCGGGTAGAGTTGACATCGATAAATCTTTGGGGCTATCTCGAAGGTGCAAAGTTTGAGAAGGGCCTTCCGGGATTTATCCTGGGGGGCTTTTCTTTTGTGGTCTTGGATGTGCCTCCTGTTGCTACTTCCTCAATGTCTCACGCGCGCGTCTTTTGCCAGCGGTCGTGAATCTCTTGCAAAAGCTCTTCTGCATGCGCATCGAGCCATGTATCAAATCCCTCGGCTGCACGGGCAGGGACGGTCACCGTGACACCACGCTTGCCGCTGCGAATGTCCGCCAAAGCCTTGCCATCACGGCTCCGAAGGGTGCGGGGCTTGGACGATGGGGCAGGGGAGGTGGCAGCTTTCTCGGGCTGAGCTGAAGCCTCAGCAAAGATCGCCTCGAACCGTTCATCTGAATTGAACCCTTCCCAGTCGGCCTGCGACATCCGTTTGTCCGCCCGCGCTTTTGCTGCGGGTTGCTCAAAGAGTTTGACCAAAGCCATCCAGCGATCCCGCCCGATGGACGGGGCAGAACCGATCTGGCGCAAGAAAGTTAGCTCGAACGCATGACCAACTTTGAGCATGCGACTGACCATAGGCAGATCGATCGACAGCGCGTCTGCGATTGTCTGCCGATCATGTCCGCCCACGTCTAACTGAGCAGCAAAGCTCGCCTTTTCGATAAACGACAGATCCTGTCGCGCGGTATTCTCCTGCCCCTGCGCCATCACCAAAGCATGGTCGTCCAACTGGCGGACCATCGCCTTGACGGGCATCGCAAGCGCTTTCAGTGCCTGAAGCCGCCGCCGCCCGTAGACAATCTCAAACCGTCCGGGGGTTTTGGGGTGGGGTCGAACGAGCACAGGAACCTGCTGCCCGTAGGTTCTGAGGCTTTCTTGCAGCTGCTTCTGAGCCTGTGTATCAGTGCCTAAACGGTCTTCGACACCAGCCATGTCGATAAGATTGCCGTCCAATTCCTGAACCGCGTTTTCTTGCATCCGGTTCAACGAAGACTGAAGCGCCCCTACCGCGCCGCGCGGCATTAAATTGGCCTTACCCCGGCTCTTATTAGGCTCTATCGCGGGGGATTTAGGCTTCTCTGACTTCTCAACATTCGCTGGTGCAGAAGATAAAATGCCTTTACGTGCCATTACCGCCCCCATGCTTTCTGGATCATGCTTTCGATCTCATCATTCACAAGATTGAGTGAATCCACCGCCCGGTCATAGGTTGATCGGTGAAATTGGGACCGGTCGACCTCATAGATTGTCTGATGGGTCAGCCCGGCATCCGAAATCGCGGTGGACTTCAGCATCGGTGCGACCATGACTTCTTCGTCAAAGAGCTGGCGCAGGAAGGATAGAACCTGCTGTTGCGGCCCATCATTCGGCTCGTACCGATTGATCAGGAAACGCAGGAAATCAAATTCCATGCTCGCCCCTGCATTAGAGACTACGTCAAGCAGGTCCGCGCTCATCTGCAGGAACTGCGACATTGATGCGACGTCGAGCATGTTCGGGACCACTGTGATCAACACGCCCGTCGATGCGCAAAGCGCCGACATCGTGAGGTACCCCAGTTGCGGCGGGCAATCGAAGATAACAACGTCGTAATTCTGCTCTACGTCCTGCAAAGAGGTCGCCAACCGAGCGAAAAATGCTGGCTGGGTGTTGTTCAGCAGAGCCTGGGGTGTCTCATGCTCAAACTCCTGAAGCATCAACCCGCCGGGAGCAAGATCAATGCCAGTAAAGAATGTCTTCTGTATGACATCGGCCAAAGGGACCGGATCGTCATATTGGATGGCATCGTAAATGGTCCCCGAGTTCAGGAAATCATACTCTGGCCGATAGCCAAAAAGCGTTGTTAGAGACGCTTGCGGGTCAATATCGACGCAGAGAACCCGGTAGCCTTTTAAGGCGAGTCGTTGCGCCGCATGGATCGCGCTCGTCGTCTTCCCGCTGCCGCCTTTGAAGTTCAAAAAGGACAATACTTGCAGTTTGTCCCCATCACGCCGCCCACGCTGGTAGGCACCGCGTGATTTGGCAGTGGACTCAAGCGTGCGCCGGATCGAGAGCAGATCTTCAGCACTGTAATGCCGCCGCCCGCCCGGGCTTGTCTGAACATCGACGACCTTATTGTCGAAATGGAGCTTGCGAAGGAAGCTGGTTGAAATTCCAAGCAATTCAGCGGCTTCCCCGGCTGAAAAGCGGCGTAACTCCTTGCGCGCGTCGGGCGCAAAGACCTTCAACATGTGACTTTCCAACGCCTCGGAAAGCGTTTCCGCATTACGGCGGATCCGTGTATTGATGTGTACAGTGTCCGTCACATCTGCCCTCGCTCTCAGTAACGCTATTATTCGGTAGCGCTTTTGTTTCCGTTACTTAATGCCATTGAAGCGATGCGTGCAATAGATTCTTGCGCGAGGAGACGGAAAGACGGCATCAATAGCCGCAGTTGTGATCAAAGATAGTTAGCCCTTTGACGTCTAAGTGACTGTAAATATTTGTTAAAACTATCCTTAGAGATGAGAATGAGCTCATCATGAGCTGCATCGCGAGCATTTCACCGTTTTGCCGTAGTTAGAGCCACATACTCGAACTGCGAGAATCATGGGGCGGGTCATCCTGACCTTGCGCGCCCTAGATCACGGTGAGTTTCAAGCCAGTCTGTCTCTTCCGGCAATTTCGGTCCCGGTGGCTCTGGCGTCCACAGGCTAGTCCTGACACTGTGCGGGGAAAGTGGGGCTTTGGGTCCCAAGTCGGAGGAGGCCACTGCGGGATGGTCGATATTTGGAGCGGACTGACGCAGGCCTTTTGGCTTGTCTTCACGCTTGATCCCGAACTGGTGGAGATCGCCGGCCGGTCATTGCAGGTCACAGTTTCCGCCTTGGTCGTCGCCTGCCTGATTGCCCTCCCCCTCGCGGCATTGGTCGCCGTAAAACGGTTTCGCGCACGGCGCTTGGTGATCGCGGTTCTAAATGCGCTCATGGGGCTGCCGCCGGTCGTGGTGGGGCTCATCGTTTATGTGGTCCTTTCCCGCTCCGGGCCCCTTGGCGTGTTGGGGCTGCTTTTTACCCCCACGGCGATGATCATAGCGCAGGTGATCATTATCGTGCCGCTCATTGCCTCGATCGCGCATCAATCGATCCGCGAACTTTGGCAGGAATATCATGATCTGCTGATTTCTATGAATGTCACGCAAGGCCAAAAGATACGGACCCTGCTTTGGGATTCCCGCCGTGCGCTCCTCACCGCCGCGCTCGCAGGTTTTGGCCGCGCGATTGGGGAGGTGGGGGCGATCATGATCGTCGGGGGCAATATCGACCATGCGACGCGGGTGTTGACCACCGCGATCGCGCTTGAGACCGGAAAGGGTGAGTTTGCCTTGGCGCTCGCCCTCGGTTTCGTACTGATCGGGCTGGCCGTGGCGGTGAATCTCGCGATCCATTGGCTGGGCCGCACCGAACGGGAGGGTCGGTGGTAATGCAGCTTTTCCCGATGCAGGCCATTTCGATCGAAAGCCGCAGACGCGGGCAACGGCTGGTGGGACCGATTGATCTGACGCTGGAAGGGCAGGGCGCCACGGTCGTTATCGGCCCGAACGGCGCGGGTAAGACCACGCTGTTGCAATTGCTGCATGGCACCGCGCGGCTCTCTGCGGGGCGGATCGATTGGGCCTGTACGACCGAAGAGGCGCGGCATCATCAGGCCTTCGTTTTTCAGCGGCCCGTTATGCTGCGGCGCACGGTTTTGGAAAACCTCATCTATCCACTGCGCCTGCGTGGTGTCGCAAAGGCTCAGGCCCGACTGGCGGCGGAGGAATGGGCCGCGCGCGTCGGGTTAGAGCCGCTTTTGGGGCGCGCAGCCCCTGTGCTTTCGGGTGGCGAGCAGCAGAAACTGGCCCTCGCCCGCGCCCTGATCTGCAAGCCCAAGCTGCTGTTTCTGGATGAGCCCTGTGCCGCATTGGATGGCCGTGCGACCCGAGAGATCGAGGCGATTTTGCATTCGGCGAAATCTGCCGGCACGCGGCTGATCCTCTCCACACATGACCACGGTCAAGCCCGCCGTTTGGCCGACGATGTCTTGTTCCTACTCGGGGGCCATCTGCATGAGGCCGGCCCCGCGACTATGTTTTTCAACCGACCTGAGACCCCTGAGGCGCAGGCATTTTTAAGAGGAGATATCGTAGAATGAAACATTGGATTGTAGGCGCAATTTCCGCGCTGGCGATGAGCGGTGCGGCGCAGGCCGCGGACGTGATGAAAATGGCGGTGACGACATCGTTCAATAACTCCGGTCTCGCGGATGTTCTCTTGCCTCAGATCGCAGCGGATCTTGATCTCGATGTGCAATTGTTGGTCGTCGGGACCGGCCAGGCGATCAAGCTAGGCGAATCCGGGGACGTGGACGCGCTCCTGGTCCATTCGCGCAAAGCCGAGGAGGCTTTCGTCGACGCGGGGTTCGGCAGCCACCGAACGGAAATCATGTACAACGATTTCGTCTTCATCGGTCCAAAAAGCGATCCGGCGGGCATCGCATCCTCGGGTGCGGCCACCGAAGCATTGAGCGCAATCGCCGACAAAGAGTCTGATTTCGTGAGCCGAGGGGACGACAGCGGCACCCATAAGAAAGAACTGTCTCTCTGGGGCGAAGCGGGTCTCGATCCGGCAGAGTTCGGGGATTGGTACAACGCCGTCGGGGCAGGCATGGGGGCGGCGCTCAACACCGCCTCGGGGATGCCCGCCTATGTGATGTCGGACCGGGCAAGCTGGCTGAACTTCGGCAATAAGGGGGATCTGGCGTTGCTCTATGCGGGCGATCCGGTTCTGTTTAACCAATATGCCTATTTGCCAGTGAACCCCGAGCGTCACGGCCATGTCAAAAATGATCTAGCTCTGAAGCTTGAAGACTGGCTGACCTCCGACCGGGCGAAAGCGCTGATCAACGACTATAAGATCAATGGTGAGACACTATTCGTGTTCAACGCGGAAGGTGCCGAATAACCTGAGTTAGAGACCATCCGCGCCCAAACCTGCGCGGATGGTTCACTCGGGCAGGTCGCCGTGGATCGCGAATTGCTCTAGTCCTGCATCCTGCGGCTGGATCATGCGAAAGCTTTCACGGACGCCCGCGTCGGTCAACTCGCGCGCCACGGTGAGCAGACAGTTGGGCGCGTGATCGGCGCAGAGGTCGATCATCTGCGCCAACTCCTCTTTCGCCACGGGACGCGCGGCATCGACCGAAGGTGCACCGTAGTAGGTGACGAAATGCTGCGCCAGCAGCGCGGCGAGGGTCTCTACCTCGGCTTCTTCGATCTGGGTCACGGCGACAAAGGTCACGCGGCCAAAGGTTTCGAGCCCAAGCCAGCCGTTGGCGAAGGCTTGGCGGGCTTTGCCAGTCAGGTCGCCCTCGGTCCAATCGGAAAACTCGAATCCGCCAGAGATGCACCATTCCCCGGTGCGGGCGGGTGAGGCGAAGACGTTGCGGTCGCTCTCATCGAAATGGATCGCGCGGGCAAGTTTGAGGGTCATGGTGCGGGCTCCAATAAGGTGGTGAGCGGGATCAGGCGGGTCGTCTGTCCCGCGCGCAGTAACATGCCGAAGTCCTCGTCGACACCGATGAATGTACCGCTTGCGCCCTGCGCGGTCACCTCTTCGTCGATCCCATAGGCCAAGCCGCGCCATTCGCCATGCAGGCTGGCAGGGCCGAGGTCTTCCCAGCGGTTGATCCAATGGAGCGTGTGCCGCGCCCAGGATTCGACAAGGGCGGGGGGCTGCACCTCGGCGCAGCCTTCGGCATAGAGCGCGGTTTGATCCGGGTTTAGACCCGTTTGCGCCATGTCAGGGTCGTTCGCAGGGTAGAGCGGCAGGGTGAAACCGACGACGAGCCAATCGGGCACCGCCGCCGGATCGGTTGTCGAGGCCATCATCCCGAGCGCGCCGCAGGCCGCGCCGTTCACGCGGATGCCGCCGTTCCATTCCAGTTGCACCGCGACTTCGGGCGGCGAGAGCGCGCCGAGGGCGTTTTGAAAGCCCACCCCGCAGAGCGGCAGCATCGCCACCGCGCGGGCCAGCGGCACCTCGGGGGCAAAGACCAAGGCCGCCTGCATCTCGGTCCCGTCGAGGCGGTAGGTGATCAGCCCCGCATCGCAGCCCTCGGCCGCGCGGGCGCAGGCGGCGGCAAGCGCATCGCCCACGACCGCCTCGCCCGACATCAGCGGCGGGAAGGACAGCACCTCGCTCATGCGGCGCCAGCGTCCAAGAGTTGCTTGGCGATGGCGTGAAAGGCCGCGGCCTGTTTGCTGTCCGGCTGGCTGACGGTGATCGGCGCACCGCCGTCCGAGGCGAGACGGATCTGAAGATCGAGCGGCACTTCGGCGAGCAGGGGCACGCCCCATTTCTCGGCCTCGGAGGCGACACCGCCGTGGCCGAAAACATGCTCCTCGTGGCCGCAATTTGTGCAGATATGCGTCGACATGTTTTCGATCATGCCGAGGATCGGCACCTTGAGTTGGTTGAACATATCGATGCCCTTGCGCGCGTCGATCAGAGCCACATCCTGCGGTGTAGAGACGATCACCGCCCCATCCACATGGGCCTTTTGCGCCAGCGTCATCTGCACGTCACCAGTGCCCGGCGGCAAGTCGACGATCAGCACGTCAAGCGCACCCCATTGCACCTGCGTCATCATCTGTTGCAAGGCGCCCATCAGCATCGGCCCGCGCCAGACCACGGCTTGGTCTTCGTTGGTCATGAGGCCAATCGACATCATGGTGACGCCGTGGTTGCGCATCGGCAGGATGGTCTTGCCATCGGGCGAGGCGGGGCGGCCAGAGACGCCGAGCATGCGTGGCTGGCTGGGGCCGTAGACGTCTGCATCCAAGAGCCCGACCCGGCGGCCTTGGGCAGCCAGCGCGCAGGCGAGGTTCGCGGAAACGGTGGATTTGCCGACGCCGCCCTTGCCCGAGGCCACGGCGATGATCCGGTCGACGCCGGGGATCCTCTGCGGGCCGGTTGGCTCCGCTTTGCGCTGCGGCTTGAGGTCGGGCGGCGGGGCTTTTTCGCTGTGGCCGGTCAGCACGATGGAGACTTTCGACACCCCCTCGACCTGCGCCAGCGCCGCTTCTGCCAGCGCCTTGGCCTCCTCATAGGCTTTGGCTTGGGCGGGCGGGATTTCCATCACGAAACGCACCGCGCCCGCGTCATCCACATTCAGCGCGCGCATCACGCCGCTGGCCACGATGTCTGTCCCCGTGGCCGGATCGGTCACGGTCTTCAAGGCGGTCAGGACCGCGTCTCTGCTGGCTGTCACGTCGCTTATGCCCCGCCCTTGTCCGCGCCGGCGATGGTGCCGTCGATCTCATGCTCAAGGCCCAGTTCGGGGATGGTGATCACGGCCTTGACCGCAAACTCTTTGCCGCTGGTGTCATGGTCGCGCATGGCCTTTTCGATGGCCTGCTGCGAGGTCACGCCGACCTGTTTGAGAAACTTGCGCATCGACATGTTGAAGTCTTCGCTCATGGGTGGCTCCTGTGCTGTGGGCGGCCTAGTGGTCGCGCCGTTTGGAGAGGTAATCGTCGGTGGTCCGAGGGCGCGGGCGTTCGTTGCCGGTCATCGGGTTGTTGGTGCTGTGATACTGCGCATTGATCCGGCAGTCATCGCACATCTGGATCATCCGCAGTTTTGCCTCATCGGCAAACATCGAATGGCTGCGCAGCTTGTCGGTGATTTTCTCTACGGTGGATTTCACACCAAAGAGGCTTCCGCATTCGACGCAGGCAAAAGGCTCTTCCTCGTTCAGCACGCGCTGGCTCAGCGCGGCTTCGGTCAGGTCGAGGCGCGGCGCGAGGGTGATGGCATCCTCGGGGCAGACGTTGGCGCAGAGTCCGCATTGCAAACAAGCGTCTTCCTGAAAACGCAGTTGCGGCAAGTCCGGGTTGTCGCCAAGCGCGCCCGAAGGGCAGAGCGATACGCAGGAAAGACACAGCGTGCAGGCATCCTTGTCGACCAGAACGGCACCGTAGGGCGCACCCTTGGGCAGGTCCAACACCTCAGCCTCGGGGTTGAGCGCCCGCGCTGCCTGCCGGGCGATCTGGCGGCGGCTGCCCATGGGGCGCACCGGCTGGGCGACGGGGGCAGGGGCCTCGCTGTCATAGAGGATGTCGGTCAGCGCCTCGGGGTCGGGGGTGTCGATCAGCGACATCCGCGCGTCCCCCGCAATGGCGCGGACCAGCGCGGTCTGCGTCTCAATCGCGTCGCGGTCGGCCTTGGGGCCAAGCAGAAGCGAGACATGGGCGAACCCGGCGGCCAACGCGGCCAGCGCCTCAGCATGGCCAAAGGCGGCGAGCGCATCGAGTTCCATCGGCACCACATCGGCAGGCAACCCGCGCCCGTGGCGTGCGGCAAGGCGGATCATCTCGGCGCCATGGGCGTCATGCACCATCAGGCGCGGCGCTTCGCCGCCCGCTTCGAGATAGGCACGCGCCAGCGTCTGCACCCGGCGCATGGTGAAATCGACGGGCGGCGCGTCATAGCTGATCGCACCCGAGGGGCAGGCCGAGGAACAGGCACCGCAGCCCGCGCAGATCATTGGATCGATCGCAACATGATCGCCGTCGGGCGTGATCGCGCCAGTGGGGCAAAGGTCCAGACAATTGGTGCAGCCGGTTTGCCCCGCGCGGGAATGGGCGCAGAGCAGCGGCTCGGTCCGCACATAGAGCGGCTGCTCAAATGTGCCGGTGAGATGCGAGGCAGCCAGCACGGCGGCGGCCACGGCAGGCGGGTGGCCGGGATCGGCGCGCAGGTAGCCTTCGCGTTTTTCATGCGCCGGGAACAGCGGCGTCTCGCCGCGCAGGTCGATGATGATGTCACATTGGCTGCGCGCGCCGTCGCGCGGCGCGGTCCAATTGAGCGGTCCCCGGCCACGCGGGTCGACCTGCCGCAGCGCGTCGATCACCACTTCGAACTGTCCAAGCGCGCCCTTGGCACGGCGCAGCTTGCCGGAAATGAGGTCAAAATCGCGCACCTCGGGCAGATTGTCCTCGGCCTGTGTCACCGCGTCGTCCATCAACAGCGTGACGCTCAGGTGGTCTTTGAGCTGCGCCGCCGCCTCCAGCGCTGCCGGGCCGCGCCCCACGATCAGGCAAAGCCCTTCGGACCCGACATCGATGGTTTTCTCTGCCGGGGCGTCCAAAAGCGCCTCGGCTGCAAGGGCGGACATTTTGGGTAGTTTGTCACGGGGGTCATCCGACCATCCGGCCCGGTCGCGCAGGTCCAAGAGGGGGGCAGGGGGCAGGCCCAGTTCCTCGGCCAATTCGGTAAAGACCCGCTCTTCTTGGGTGCAGCATAAAATTGCGTCCCCGGCGGTCAGGGCCTTGGCCGCCCGGTCGATCTGGGTGGTGCAGAGGGCCGAACAGGGGGGCGCGACCGCCAAACCGCTGCGCTCGGCCAATGCATCGGAATCGATACGCTGCGACCCTGCGCAATCGCATGTTATCAATGTCTTGGCCATGAATTTTCCCTCAATTCGCACGACATTCCGCAGCCCATCTGGGCAGGGCAGAGGCCCCAAGCTAGACGGGATTTGCCACCCCCTACAACCGAAATTCGCGGCGCGGCGGTGCTGCTCTTGGACGGTGAAGCAGGCAGAAACAGCAGTCTGCGGGGGCAGTGATTCGAATTTTGCGATTCCCTCATTTTCCGAGCGAAATACTCAAGTTAGACAATTAGGCCGAGGCGCCATTGACGGGCCAAGCCGATGGGCCATCTTGTCTCGAAAGCCGGGTTTTTCGGGCTTTGGCGCGGATTTGCGCTTCCCCGGACCGGCCTTTGCGGCGAAGGTCATTGAAACGGAGGAGCAATTTGATTCACAACCCGACAATGTATCGGACAATGCCCTTGGGCATTGTACTGCGGCGCGCGCCGGGGGTGGCCCGTTGGGCCAAGTGGAGCTGGAAAGCGACCGCCGTGCTGCCCGGTGCCGGGGAGGCCGATTGGCGCGAGCTGCGCCGCGACGGTGAGATCGTCGAGTACCACGCCGCGACGCTCAAGCTGGACCTCCACGGAGCCGAGACCGAAGCCTATGTCCACGGCCTTGGCGCGGATGTGCCTTGTGTCTATGTTGTGATGCGCCCCATTCCGGGTGCAACCGACCGCCCCTTCAAACTCGCGCTGGTCACAGCATCGCCCTATGAGGCGCAGGATTATTGCGACAGCGCCGAAGAGGTGGTTGAAAAGGTCGCGATGACGCCGGGTCTGTTGGCATGGGTGCAAGAGTTCGTCGAAGAGTTCCACCAAGAGGAAGCCTTCGTCAAACGCCGCCGGGATCGTCTGCGCACTGATCTTAAACAAGACGGGATCGGGGATCCGCGCATTGAAAAGCCTGCGGACATCTATGCATCACCCGCGCTGAAACGAAAGCGTCTGGCATGAGCGGTTTTTGGCAGAAACGCCGCGCCGCCGTCGCGGCTGAGGCAGAAGCCGAAGTGCGCGTTCACGCAGCGCAGGTGGCAGAGGCTGAAGAAGCCGCGCTGGCCGAGCGCAGCGATGATGACCTGCTGGCCGAGTTCGATCTGCCCGCGCCCGAGGATCTGGTGAGCGGCGAACAGTTGCGTGCCTTTCTCAAGGCGCAACTGCCCCAACGGCTCAAGACCCGAGCGCTGCGCAGCTTTTGGAAAACCAACCCGGTGCTGGCCTGCCTTGACGGGTTGAACGATTACGACGACGATTACACAGCGGCGGCGACAGCTGGGAAACCGGTTAACACGATCTATCAAGTGGGCCGCGGCATGGTCTCGAAGGTCGAAGAGGTGCTGACCGCTGAGGCCGACGCGCCCGAAGAGACGGTTGAGAGCGCCAACAATGACGCGCCCGTTCTGGCCTCTACCCATGATGTTGTCGTGCCCGGCCCCCGCCGGACCGAAATGACGCTGGCCCCAGATGCCCCCCTTGAGGTGCATCATGCCGCCCCGGCAGAAGAAGCCGAGGCGCAGCCCGCGCCGACCCACCGCCGCATGCGGTTTCACTTCGCCAGTGATCTGGCACAGGACATGGAAGGTAGCAGCGCATGACCCAATTGGCCGCGACGCCCCTGCCCGAAGAAGACCGCCTGCGCGCGGACCTTTACAACTTCATGGGCCTAATCCTTGCCGGACCGCCGGATCAGATGCTGCTGGATCAATGCGCGGGCCTGTCGGGGGATGACAGCGAGTTGGGGCAGGGATTCAAGACGCTGTCGAAACTTGCCGCCAAGACCAAACCCTCGGGTGCCGAGAGTGAGTTCAACCGGCTTTTCATCGGGCTGGGCCGGGGCGAGCTTTTGCCCTATGCGAGCTTTTACCTCACCGGATTTCTCAATGAAAAACCGCTGGCCGCCCTGCGTCAGGATATGGTTGCACGCGGGCTTGAGCGGGCGGCGAATGTGTTTGAGCCCGAAGACAACATCGCGTCGCTGATGGAAATGATGGGCGCGATGATCGCTGGCCGTTTTGCGTCCCCCGCGACGCTGGCGCAGCAAAAGACCTTTTTTAATCGGCATATCGCCCCTTGGGCCGGGCACTTCTTTGCCGACCTCGAAGGCGCGAAAAACTCGGTCTTCTATGCCCCTGTAGGCAAAATTGGCCGTGCCTTCATGCAGATTGAAGCAGAAGCCTTCCGGCTCAGCAAAGACGACTAGACCCACCGCGATGAGACAGGCGGGGCCACGCGCCCCTGAACAAGAGACGTAACAGGAGAGAGAAGATGACACGCAAGCCAGAGGGTACCACCGACGCACCCGTTCGCAAGGACCGGCGCGACTTCCTGAAATTCGCGGGCTCCGCCGCGCCCTTGGCCGCCGTTGCCGTGGCCACCACAGGGAGCGAAGCCGAAGCGGCTAAAGCCCCCGACCTGTCGTCGGACCGTATCCAAGACACCGAACACACGCGCGCCTATTACGCCGCCGCGCGGTTCTGACCAGATAACAGGGGCGCGGCCCCGAAACTTGGCAGGGCGAAAACGCCCGCCGTTCAATAGCCACCTCAGGCGGGGACCAGCCCGCGCATAGGGAGTGAAGATATGTTGAGGAAAAAGACCAATGGGGTCGCGCGGTCTGCGCAGCGGACAGGCATCATGTCCGATGTGGCGCGCAGCGGTATTGACCGGCGCGCGTTCCTGCGCGGCTCGGGCCTTGCCATCGGCGGGCTTGCGGCCATTGCAGGCACCGCGGGCAGCGTGCAACAGGCATCAGCCGCCACCGCAGCCGTCAGCGGAAAGATGGAAGTCAAGAAATCCGTCTGCACCCATTGCTCGGTCGGTTGTACCGTCATCGCCGAAGTGTCGGACGGTGTTTGGCTCGGTCAAGAACCCGGTTGGGACAGCCCCTTCAACCTCGGCGCGCATTGCGCCAAGGGCGCCTCGGTCCGTGAGCACGCCCATGGCGAGCGCCGCCTGAAGTATCCGATGAAGAAAGTCGGCGGCGAATGGCAGCGGATTTCTTGGGAGCAGGCGATCAACGAGATCGGCGATCAGATGCTGTCGATCCGCGACACCTCCGGCCCGGATTCGGTCTATTGGCTCGGCTCGGCGAAACACTCCAACGAACAGGCCTATCTGTTCCGCAAGTTCGCGGCCTATTGGGGCACCAACAACGTCGACCACCAAGCGCGGATTTGTCACTCCACCACCGTGGCGGGCGTGGCGAACACATGGGGCTACGGCGCCATGACCAACAGCTACAACGACATCCACAAGTCGCGCGCGATCTTCATCATCGGCGGCAACCCCGCCGAGGCGCACCCGGTGTCGCTGCAGCACGTGCTGAAAGCCAAGGAAGAGAACAACGCGCCGCTGATCGTCTGCGATCCGCGTTTCACCCGCACCGCGGCCCATGCCGACGAATATGTGCGGATGCGTCCCGGCTCTGACGTGGCGCTGGTCTGGGGTATCCTCTACCATATCTTCGAGAACGGTTGGGAGGATGAGGAATTCATCCGCACCCGCGTCTGGGGCATGGATGAAATCCGTCAGGAAGTCGCCAACTGGACCCCCGATGAGGTTGAGCGCGTCACCGGCGTGCCCGGCGAACAGCTTCAGCGCGTCGCGCGCACGCTGGCCAACCACCGCCCCGGCACCGTGATCTGGTGCATGGGTGGCACGCAGCACACCAATGGCAACAACAACACCCGCGCCTACTGCATTCTGCAGCTGGCCTTGGGCAACATGGGCACCGCCGGTGGCGGCACCAACATCTTCCGCGGCCACGACAACGTGCAAGGCGCGACCGACCTTGGCGTTCTGGCCGATACGCTGCCGGGCTACTACGGCCTGTCCGATGGCTCTTGGGCGCATTGGGCGCGGGTCTGGGGTGAGGATCTGGAATGGATCCAGAGCCGCTTCGCCTCGTGGACCGATGGCGCGGGCGAAGAGCAAAAGATGATCAACCTCATCGGCATCCCGGTGTCGCGTTGGATCGATGGTGTGCTTGAGGACCGTGAGAACCTTGAGCAGCCCGACAACACCAAAGCCATGGTGCTCTGGGGCCACGCGCCGAACTCGCAGACCCGTCAGGGTGAGATGAAAACGGCGATGGAAAAGCTCGACCTGCTGGTTGTGGTCGACCCATACCCAACCGTCTCTGCCGTTCTCCACGATCGGACCGACAACACCTACCTGCTCCCGGCCTGTACGCAGTTCGAAACCTCCGGTTCCGTGACCGCATCGAACCGCTCGCTCCAGTGGCGCGAAAAGGTCGTCGAGCCGCTGTTTGAAAGCCTGCCGGACCACACGATCCTCTATAAGTTCGCCAAGAAGTTCGGCTTTGATGATCGCATGTTCCGCAACATCGAAGTGAACGGTGAAGAGCCGCTCATCGAAGACCTGACGCGCGAGTTCAACAAAGGCATGTGGACCATCGGCTATACCGGGCAGTCGCCCGAGCGGATGAAGATGCACATGCAGAACCAGCACACCTTCGACAAAACCACTCTGCGTGCCAACGGCGGCCCGGCGGATGGTGATTACTACGGCATGCCATGGCCCTGCTGGGGCACGCCCGAGATGAACCACCCCGGCACGGCGAACCTTTACGATCTGTCGCTGCCAGTGGCCGAAGGCGGCCTGACCTTCCGCGCCCGTTTCGGCGTTGAACGTGACGGTGAGAACCTGCTCGCCGAAGGTGTCTATTCCAAAGGCTCCGAGATCAAAGACGGCTATCCTGAATTCACCATGCAGATGCTGACGGATTTGGGCTGGGACGGCGATCTCACAGCGGAGGAACGCGCCATCATCGAAGCGGTCGCAGGTTACGAGAAGCCTGAAAATGCGGACGATGGCCAAGAAGAGGTCGGTGAAACCTCGCATCAAGGCGAGATGGAATCGGATTACGTGGCCCAAGTCGGTGGCATCAACTGGAAGACCGACCTTTCGGGCGGCATCCAGCGGGTCGCGATTGAACATGGCTGCGCCCCCTTCGGTAACGCCAAGGCCCGCTGTGTGGTCTGGACCTTCCCCGATCCGGTGCCAAAACACCGCGAGCCGCTTTATTCAAACCGGCGCGATCTGGTCGCGGATTACCCAACCTACGAAGACAAGACCTTCTGGCGGGTGCCGACGCTTTATGCCTCGATCCAAAAGAACGACTTCTCGCAGGAATTCCCGATCATCCTCACTTCTGGCCGCTTGGTCGAATATGAGGGCGGCGGGGACGAGACCCGGTCGAACCCATGGCTGGCCGAGCTGCAACAGAACATGTTCATCGAGATCAACACCCGTGACGCCAACAACCTTGGCGTGCGCGACGGGTCCGACGTTTGGGTCGAAGGGCCCGAGGGCGGCAAGATCAAAGTGATGGCCATGGTCACCGAACGGGTGGGCGAGGGCGTGGCCTTCATGCCCTTCCACTTCGGCGGGCACATGGAAGGTGTCAGCCTGCGGGACAAATACCCCGATGGGGCCGATCCGATCGTTCTGGGCGAAAGCACCAACACGGTTCAGACCTACGGCTACGATTCAGTGACGCAAATGCAGGAGACCAAAGCGACTCTCTGCAAGATTATGCCAGCGTAAGGAGACAAGAGAATGGCAAGAGCAAAGTTTCTCTGCGATGCCGAGCGCTGCATTGAATGCAACGCATGTGTAACGGCTTGTAAGAACGAACACGAAGTCCCTTGGGGCATCAACCGCCGCCGCGTGGTGACCATTCAAGACGGCCAACCGGGCGAACGCTCGATCTCGGTCGCTTGTATGCACTGCTCGGACGCGCCCTGTATGGCGGTCTGCCCGGTGGATTGTTTCTACCAGACCGACGATGGCATCGTCCTGCACTCCAAGGACCTCTGCATTGGTTGCGGTTACTGCTTCTACGCCTGCCCCTTCGGCGCGCCGCAGTATCCGCAGGCTGGCAACTTCGGCAGCCGCGGCAAGATGGACAAATGTACCTTCTGCGCCGGTGGCCCTGAGGAAAACCACTCTCAGGCGGAGTTCCAGAAGTACGGCCGCAACCGGATCGCGGAAGGCAAACTGCCAATCTGCGCCGAGATGTGTTCGACCAAGGCGCTTCTGGCCGGTGACGGTGACATGGTCTCCGACATCTACCGCGAGCGCGTCGTCGCGCGCGGCTTTGGCTCCGGCGCTTGGGGCTGGGGCACGGCTTACGAGCAAAAAGGCCAGTAACGGCTTTCGGGGCGGCCTGACCGGGTCGCCCCTTTACTCCATATCTGTCTAGCCGGGGGATTTCCCATGCTGCGCCACCTGATGGCTCTTTTCATTCTCGCCTTGGCCGCGCTGCCGGTCAGCGCCACGGCGCAGGACGTGCGCCTGCCCGAGAACGCGACCCCCTCGGCCATTGACCGCGCCAACACCGGCGGCGCGCAGAACCTGGCCGACATCGAACGCCGCCAAAACGGGGCCGAGATTGACGACGGGTTCCGGCGCAACAATCTGGGCGGCGACGCCGCAACGGTGCCGGGCCTTGGCCCGCTTGGCGGGCGCTCGGACCCGGACCTGTGGCGCGGCATCCGCTATAACGAATTGCCCGTGCGCGTCAGCACGATGAACAAGACCGGCCGCGTCTTGGTGCAAGACAACGGCATGTGGTGGCAGCAATTCCGCGAAGGGCCGCTGGCAACCTACGGCGCTTGGCTTCTTGCCGGAACGCTGGCCGTGCTCTTGCTGTTCTATCTCCTGCGGGGGCGGATCCGCATCGAAGGCGGCAAGGTCGGGCGCACCGTCACCCGCTTCAAAGCGATCGAACGGTTTGCCCATTGGATGCTGGCCGGGTCTTTCATCCTGCTTGCCCTGACAGGCTTGGCCACGCTCTTTGGCCGTAAGGTGGTCATTCCGCTCTTGGGGCGTGAGTTCAACTCGGTCCTGCTGACCGGGTCTAAGTTCATCCACAACAATGTCTCATGGGCCTTTATGATCGCGCTCGTCATGGTTTTTGTGATGTGGATTTGGCACAATATCCCGAACAAGACCGATTGGGTTTGGATCAAGCAAGGCGGCGGTTTCATCGGCGACAAACACCCGCCTGCGAAAAAGTTCAACTTCGGGCAAAAGATCGTCTTTTGGGCCGTGATCCTGCTGGGCTTCTCGGTCTCGCTTTCGGGCCTGTCGCTGCTATTTCCCTTCGAAATCCAGCTTTTCGGCCATACCTTCAACCTTATCAATGACATCGGCATGGCCGAGGCCGCAGGCTTTGGTCCGCTTCAGGGCGATCTGACGCCCCATGCGGAAATGCAATATGCCCAGCTTTGGCACGCGATCATCGGCTTTCTGATGATGGCGGTGATCTTGGGGCACATCTATATCGGGACACTCGGTATGGAAGGCGCCTTTGACGCCATGGGCAACGGCGAGGTTGATGAACGTTGGGCCGAGCAGCACCATTCGCTCTGGCTTGATGAGGTCAAAGGTGACAAGCGGACCCCCGCAGAATGATGGGCGGCGTTCAGGTAAAAGGATACGCGCAATGAAAGCCATGCTGGCAGGGTTTCTGGGCGTCGCGGTGATCGGCGTTGTGGCCTATTTCGGACTGCATGAGATAGGCTTTTCCTCGGCTGAGGTCTATTCAGGTGAAAACGTCCGGCTGGACTGACACCGAAGAGGCATATCATGGCGGCAGGCGATGAATACGGCGGCACGCTCGAAGGCGCGTCGATCCTTGTGATCGACGACGAACCGGGAATGCGCCATTTCCTGACCAAGATTTTGGAGCCGCGTGTCAAGCGCGTGGCACAGGCCGCGTCGCCTGCAGAGGCCACCAAACTCTTGGACGAGGCGCATTTCGATGTGGTCGTTCTGGACAATGTCATGCCCGGCAAAACCGGGCTGGAATGGGTGGTCGAGCAGCGCCGCAAAGGGTTTTACGCCGACACGGTTCTGATCACCGCCTATGCCGATCTGGAAACCGCCATCGCCGCGCTGCGCGCGGGCGTCAGTGATTTCGTGCTGAAACCCTTCCGGGCGAACCAAATCCTCGGCGCCGTTTCCCGCACGCTCGACCGCAAGAACCTCCGCCGCGACAACACACTGCTGCGGCGTGAATTGCAGGGCGGGGCAGCGGTGCAGATGCTTGGCAAGTCCGAGGCCCTGTCGAAGGTGCGCGGGATGCTGAACCGGCTTGCCCCGGTCCCGACGCCGGTGCTTTTCACTGGGGCCAGCGGCACCGGCAAGGAGTTGGCCGCGCGGCAACTGCACCAGATGTCTGACCGCGCCGACCATCCTTTCGTTGCGGTCAACTGCGCCGCCATTACGCCGGATCGGATCGTGCCGGAACTCTTCGGTGCGGTGGAGGGGAACGAAACCCTACAGCCGGGGCTGTTCCTTTTGGCCGATGGCGGCACGCTGTTCCTTGATGAAGTGGCGCAGATGCCGGAGCAGTTGCAGGCGGCCTTGTTGCGGGTATTGGAAGATCAACGCATCCGGCCCGAAGGGGCCGAGCGGGAAATTCCGCTGAACCTGCGGTTCCTTTTCGCCACAAATGCCGATCTGCCCAAAGCGGTGGAGGAGGGGCGTTTCCGCGCAGACCTTTATCACCGCATGAATGTTGTCGAAGTCGCGATGCCGCCGCTCAAGTACCGCTCGGATGATATCGTCGAGCTGGCGGCGATGTTCATGCAGCAATTCTCGACCGCGCTTGGCATGCCCGCGCTGCGGTTGGATGCCGAGACATTGCTCAAGCTGCGGCGCTACGATTGGCCGGGCAATGTGCGAGAATTGCGAAATCTGATCGAACGGTCGGTCATCCTCGGCAGCCTGCCCGAAGCCTTTGCGGGCCATGGCACTGTCGATGGGCCAAGGGCAATCGAGGATCTCGAACTGGTCACGCAGCGCCACATGCTGCACATTCTTGATCTTTCGGGCGGCAACCGGGCCGAGGCCGCGCGGCGCTTGGGTGTCTCTCGTAAAACCGTTGACCGCAAGCTTGCCGCTTGGGCCGCTGAGGGGCTGGATATCGACGCCCTTTGAGGGGAGCAAAGCTATGTGATTTGCGCATATCCGTTCCGCGGGCGCGGAATCCATCGTTCCTTTCGGGAATTCTGTTCTGTCTCTGGGCCCACAGTAGGAAATTCGACCCGCGCACACCCGATGGCCATAGCTCCCATTCCTTCTGAACCGATCCCGCCCGTCAAACGTTCCTGTTTCAGCAATGGTGTTGAAGCGGGCGGCGCCCGGTGACATCTGATGCTCAAGCGTTACAGGAGTAAATTCAATGCTGAAACAGATCGTTACCGCCACCGCGCTTGCCGCGGTTTCTGGCACCGCAGCCTTCGCCCAAGATAATGAAACGCTCCGCGTGGGCATGTCGGGCGGCTATTTCCCCTTCACCTTCGTTAAGCAGGACGTGCTTCAGGGGTTCGAAGTCGACGTGATGAATGCTGTCGGCGAAGAGGCGGGCTTTGAGGTTGAGTTCGAAACCATGGCCTTTTCCGGTCTGATCGGCGCGCTGGACGCAGGCCGCATCGACACGATCGCCAACCAGATCACCATCACGCCAGAGCGTGAAGAAAAGTTCGCCTTTACCGCGCCTTACGTATTTGATGGCGCGCAGGTCGTGACCAAAGAGGGCAACGAAGAGATCGGTGGCGTCGAAGACCTGCGCGGTAAAACCGTTGCGGTCAACCTCGGCTCGAACTTCGAGCAGCTTTTGAACGAACTCGACTTTGCAGATGAGATCGAGATCAAGACCTATGAGTCCAACATCGCCCAAGACACCGCGCTTGGCCGGGTGGATGCATTCGTGATGGACCGGGTTTCCTCAGCCCAGCTGATTCAGGAAAGCCCCCTGCCGCTGCAATTGGCAGGCAAGCCGTTCTCCGAAATCCGCAACGCGCTGCCGTTCCAAGACAATGACGAAGGCCGCGCCCTGCGGGACCGTGTCGACACCGCGCTGGAGTCCCTGCGCGAAGACGGTACACTGACCGAAATCTCGGACAAATGGTTCGGCACTGACATCACCAAAGCGGAGTAACCCATGCGGGCGCTAGACCTTGACTACATGCTGGGGCTGGTGCCCGTCATATTGGGCTATGTACCGTTAACTTTGTTCATGGCGGTGGCGGGGATGGTCTGTGCACTGATCCTCGCCTCGCTTTTGGCTGTCGAACGGGTGGCCAAAGTGCCTGTTCTCGACTGGTTCGTAATCGTCTTCATCAGCTTTTTCCGCGGCACGCCGCTGCTGGTGCAGTTGTTTCTGTTCTACTTTGGCCTGCCGCAGGTGCTGTCATTCCTGTCGGATATCAACGGTGTGACCGCCGCGATCATGGGGCTGACCTTGCATTTCTCGGCCTATATGGCCGAGAGCATCCGCGCCGCGATCATGGGGGTCGACCGCAGCCAATGGGAGGCCGCGCAATCCATCGGCATGACCCAAGGCCAGATGATGTGGCGCATCATCCTGCCACAGGCCGCCCGGATCGCCGCGCCCACATTGGTCAACTATTTCATCGACATGATCAAAGGCACCTCGCTGGCCTTCACCCTCGGCGTGACCGAAATGATGGGCGCAGCCCAGAAAGAGGCGGCGGGCAGCTTCCTCTATTTCGAGGCCTATCTTGTGGTCGCCATGATCTATTGGGTTATCGTCGAAGCGCTTAGCCAGATGCAAAAGCGGCTTGAAACCTATCTAAATAAGGCGTTCGTCCGATGATTGATATCACTGGCCTGACCAAACATTTCGGCGGCTCGCCGGTCCTCAATGGCATTGATTTGCAGATTGCGGAAGGCGAGCGCGTGGTTGTCATCGGCCCCTCCGGCACGGGCAAATCGACCCTGCTGCGCTGTCTCAACTTCCTCGACGTGCCGCAGGCGGGGACCATCCGCATCGGCGATGTGACGGTTGACGCTGCGAAGGCGCGCAAGGCGGACATTCTGGCGCTGCGCCGTCGGACCGCGATGGTGTTTCAGAACTACGCCTTGTTCGCCAACAAGACGGCGAAAGAGAACATCATGGAGGCGCTTGTCACCGTGCAAAAGCGCCCCAAGGATGAGGCCGAGCAGCGCGCGCTTTCGGTCTTGGCCGAGACCGGATTGGCCGACAAGGCCGACAGTTTCCCCGCAGCACTGTCCGGCGGACAACAGCAACGTGTCGGCATCGGCCGCGCGATGGCGCTTGGGGCCGAGTTGATGCTGTTCGATGAGCCGACATCCGCGCTTGATCCTGAATGGGTCGGTGAGGTGCTGGACCTGATGCGCGCGGTGGCAGAGCGCAAGAAAACCATGCTGATCGTGACCCATGAGATGCAGTTCGCCCGTGAGATCGCGGATCGGGTGATCTTTATGGACGGCGGCAAGATTGTTGAGAGCGGCCCGCCATCCAAGATTTTCAGCGCGCCCAAGGACGCGCGATTGCAAAAGTTTCTCAAGCGCGTCGAGGGCTAGGCGGGTGCCGCGCGCCTGTCGCGAGGTATTTGTCGCTTTTACCGGCTTGGCCCGCTATGCTGCGGTGCAGAGAACCTATTGAAGGCTTGGCAAATGAGCGCCCGGATTATCTGTGTAGCCCAACAAAAGGGTGGGGCAGGCAAGACCACCCTCGTTTCGAACTTGGCGATTGCCTATTTAGCAGCGGGCAAAAGCGTTGGCCTGTTGGATACGGACCCTCAAGGCAGCCTCGGCAAGTGGCTCGACATTCGCGAAGAGATGCTTGGACTAAACCCAAAACTGAAGTTCGCCACGGCGACCCCCTATGGGATATCCCGCGCCATCCGGACGGTCGGCAACGAGGCTGATGTCATTCTCATCGATACGCCCCCCAAAGCGGATAGCGATGTGCGTTGGGTCCTGCGCGACTCGGATCTGGTGTTGGTGCCGGTATCGGCCAGTCAGGCCGATGTCTGGGCAACCCATGACGTATTGGATTTGGCCGAGCGTGCGCAGAAACCGACGCATATCGTGATGAACCGCACCCGCGCCGGCACGCGGGTCGGCGATGACGTGGCCAAGTCGGTGGCCGAGCTTGGGGCCGGGCGGCTTGACGCGTCGCTGGCCAACAGAGTGATCTACGCCGATGCCCTTGGCCGGGGTCTGGGTGTGGTTGAGGCAAAAAAGTCCGGCCCTGCCGCGGATGAAGTCCGCGCGCTAGCGCAAGAGGTCGCAGGCATTCTTGAACTGTAGTCCCGGCTGAGCGGGTTTAATTCTGTCTCGGTACAGACTAAGCCCCTGCAAACGTAAAAAGGCCCGCCATTTGGCGGGCCTTTCCGTTAGAACCGATAGGTTCAAATCACTCCGCGCAGGCGCGGATTTTTTCGATGTCCGGCCCGTTGGGCGTGCGGCCCAAGTTGAAGGGGGCCGATGCATCACGCCATTTGGCGTAGTCGTTCAGATACTCCAACTGGCTCAGGTAAACCTTTGCGGAATCGGGGTTCTCACAGGCGGTTTCTTCGATGGTTTCGTTGGCCATTTCCTGAACGGTCGCCAGCGTTTCATCGTCGTAGCGGTTGATCTCGATGCCCGCGTCGAGGAACTGCTGATAGGCTTCGGTCGCGCGCTTCTCGGTGAAGGAGAGCGACCAGACAAGGTTGGCCTGTGCCGCGATTTCAAGTGCTTCGCGGGTTTCGTCCGACAGCGCGTCCCACGCGCCTTTGTTGATCATCACACCGAAGATCGACGCCGACTGGTGCCAGCCCGGTGTCGCCCAGTATTTGGTGACCTGTTGGAAACCGCCCGAGAAGTCGACGTTGGGGGTCGAGAATTCGGCACCATCAATCACGCCGCGCTCAAGCGACTGGTAGATTTCGCCACCAGCCATGGAGACCTGAGAGCCGCCCAGTTTTTCCAACAGACGGCCTTGCTCAAGACCCGACAGACGCAGACGCTTGCCCTTGAGGTCTTCCAGCGTGACGATCTGCTCGTTGGTGCGGAAGCCGGATTCGTTGTTGGTCACGCCGTAGGGCAGGTAGACCATGCCGAACTTGCCGTAGATCTCGTTATAGAGTTCTTTGCCGCCCCACTGCTCGATCCAGTTGACGTAATCAACCGCGTTGAACAGGCTCGCCGTGGTCGCCAGCGGCGAGAAGGCAGAGTTGCGGCCAGCCCAGTAACCGGGCCAGTCGGCGCCAGCCTGCACGGTGTTCGATTCAACCGCGCCGAAAACTTCGCCTGCGGGCACGAGGGAGCCGCCTTCGAAGAATTCAATGGTCAGGTCTTCGCCGGTCAGCTTATTGGCCAGATCAACGAAATGCTTGTCGATCTCGATCAGTTCCAGCGAAGTTGGCCATGTGGTGGTCATGGTCCAGTTGTCTTGGGCCGCGGCCTGCGTGCCAAAGCCTGCGCAGAGTGCCAGACCGGCAAGTGTTGATTTCAATTTCATAATATTCTCTCCTCCGTTGATTTATTTTGTATAGAGCGTTTCCGGCAGCCAAGTGACAAGCTGCGGGAACAGGGCGATGGCCACGCACATCATCAGGATCAGCCCGATGAACGGCAGCACACCAATGATGATATGCGACGTCTTGACCTCGCGCGGGGCAATGGCGCGCAGGTAGAACAGCGCATATCCAAAGGGCGGGGTGAGGAAGGACGTCTGCAAGACCACCGACATTAGGACGACGAACCACAACAGGCTCACGTCCATCTCCTGCACGATGGGCAGGAAGATCGGGAAGGACAGCAGCACGATGCCGGTCCAATCGAGGAAAGCACCAAGAATGAAGACGATGAACATCATCATCGCGATCAGCATCCAAGGCGCCATATCAAGGTTGCGGATGATCTCTTGCGTGGCGCGCAGACCCCCGGTGATGTTGAACACCCCGGTAAAGGCCGTCGCACCAATGACGATAAAGAGAATCATCGCAGAGGTCCGGCCCGTCTCCAACATCGCACCATAGAAGCTCGCCCATGTGAACTTGCGGCGCATGATCACGATAAGCAGAGCCAGCGCAGCACCGATGGCCGAGGCCTCGGTTGCGGTGGCAATCCCCGCAAGCAGGGAGCCAAGGATACCGAGGATCAGCACCAGCGGCGGCACGGCTTCGATCAGCAGCATCCGCACCAGCGCGGGTTTGGAGATCTTCTCATCAGGCTCAACCGCGGGGGCCATATCCGGGCGTACCACGGCCACGATAAAGACCCACACCGCATAGAGCAGCCCCAGCACCACGCCGGGCACCATCGCACCGGCGAAAAGCTCGCCCACCGACAGGGGCGAATAGGAGGCCATAAGGATCAACATGATCGACGGCGGGATCAGAATGCCCAGACAGCCGGAGGCCGCGATGACGCCGGTGGTCAGCGTCGGGCTGTAGCCATATTGCAGCATCGGGCGCAGGGCCATCACGCCCATCACGGTGATCGACGCGCCGATGATGCCGGTGGTGGCGGCCAGTAGGATCGAGATGAAGACCACCGCCAGCGCCAGACCGCCGCGGATGTTCGACATCAAAAGCCGAAGCGATTCGAACATCTTATCCGTCACGCCCGAATCGGACAGGAACCGCGCCATCAAGATGAACAGCGGAATCGCGATCAGCGTGAAGTTGTCGAGCACATCGCCGAAAATCCGGTTGATGACGATGCCCAGCACCATGGGCTTGCCAGCGATGACAGCGCCCAAAACGGCGGTGCCGCCCAGAACGAAGGCCAGCGGGTGGCCCATGAAAAGGCCCAGCAACAGCAGGCCAAACATGGTGAGTGCAATGAGTTCAGGCGTCACGGGGCAGTTCCTGACGGTTAAGTACGAGTTTCAAAAATTCCGCCACACCTTGCAGCAACAGCAAACCAGCGGCGAGCGCCATGGCCATTTTCAGCGGATAGACCGGCAGCTGCACCGAGCCATAGGTCGTCTCGCCCTGAGCATAAGAGCGCATGGCGAATTCATAAGAGCGGGTGGTGAAGATCCACGCGAAGGGGAAGAAAAAGATCACATAGCCCGCCGCTTCGACCCAACGTCGCAAGGTGGGGGCAAGGGTTTCGGTGATCAGATCGACCCGCACATGGGCCTGATGACGCAGCGCATAGCCGCCCAACATCACGAAATAGAAGCCATATAACTGTTTCGTAACGTCGAAAGCCCAGCGAGTCGGGTCATTCAGCGCATAGCGCATGAAAACGTCATAGATGATGATTGCGGCGAAAATGACGGCGACGACCGACACGATACGCCCGACGAATTCGTTCATCTGGTCGATGAATTTTATCAAGATCTGAGCCCTCCCTGGCAGCTCGCACATTATTGGGCTTTCTGCCGAAAACAAGGCAAAAGACCAATAATAATGCTGCTTTAAGTAGCACTACGTATGCGGCGTGGGGAGAGTTTGTCCAGAAGGAGAGGTTTCAATTTGCCTAAGCCATGGACATTTTCGAAAAGCGACGATTATCTGCTGCGCAGAGCCCTCCGCATCGACGTCGGGGGAGGCTTAGCAAATATCCGTTTGGGAGGAAAAACATGGATCGTCGTTCATTTATCCGCAAAGCTGGTGTGATGGGGGCAGGTGCCGCCGCCACGACACTTGCCGCGCCCGCTATTGCGCAGGGCAACATCACGTGGCGCATGGTCACCACTTGGCCCAAGAACTTCCCCGGTCTGGGTGTCGGCGCGCAGCGTCTGGCCGACCGGATCACCGCCGCCTCGGGTGGCGAGCTGACCATTCAGGTCTTCTCCGCCGGTGAAATGGTGCCGCCGCTGCAATCGCTCGACGCCGTGATCGACGGCACCGCCGAGATGAGCCACGGTGCCGCCTACTACTGGCAGAACAAATCGCCGGCACTGTCCTTCTTTACCGGCGTTCCTTACGGCATGACCACGCCCGAGCTGACCGCTTGGATGCGTTACATGGGCGGTCAGGAAATCTGGGACGAGATCTATGACCAGTTCGGCGTTCAGGGCTTCCTGTCCGGCAACACCGGCACCCAGACGGGTGGTTGGTTCCGCGATGAGCTGAAAAGCCTCGATGATGTCAAAGGCGTGCGTTTCCGGACGCCGGGCCTTGGTGGCCGCGTGTGGGAGAAGCTGGGCGCAACCGTTACCAACATGGCCGCGGGCGAGATCTTCCAAGCGCTGCAGTCCGGCACGCTCGACGCGGCTGAATTCGTCGGCCCCTACAACGATCTGGCGCTCGGCTTCCATCAGGTTGCCAAGAACTACTACATGCCGTCTTTCGTGGAATCGGGTCTGGCGACCGAGCTTGTCGTCGACAAGAAGAAGTATCAGGAACTGCCCGAGAACCTGCAGGCGATCATTCGCGATGTAAGCCAAGCGGAATACGACCAAGTCGCCGCCGACTTCTACGCAAATGATCCCCGTGCGCTGAAGACGCTGCAGGAAGAGCATGGCGTGACCGTGCGCAACTTCCCCGACGACATCATGGAAGCCGGTGCCAAAGCCTCGGTCGAAGTGGTCGAAGAGCTGCGCAACAGCGACGATCCGCTGGTCAAGAAGACCGCCGACAGCTTTGTCGAAGCGCTGAACCTCGTCCGCACCCGGACCGAGAACATCGACAGCCCCTACGTTCAGGCGCGTCAGAAGTTCTTGAAGTACTAAGCTTCGCGTTCAGGAATGTGGAAAGGCCCGGTGGAAACGCCGGGCCTTTTTTATTGGGGTAGAGGCCTAGCCTCTGTCCCACCCGGTGGCCTACAGGGCATCGCCCTCCCTCCCCCCGGAGGGCGATTTTGCAACCTCTCGCCAGCCGGATGGGTAAAGAGTGTCGCGCCGCACCGGCCACTTTCGCAGGTTCCGATCGCCCCCAAGAGAGGGCGATGCCCTTCGCGTACAAACGCAAAAGGCCCAGCGTTTCCACCGGGCCTTTGCTCTGAAAAAACGCCGTCTTACCCGGCGATCAGCTTCGGCAACCATGTCACGATCTGCGGGAAGGCGAAAAGGATCGCAATCGCCACCACCTGCAACATCACAAACGGCAGGATGCCCTTGTAAATCGCACTGGTCGGCAGATCCGCCGGAGCCACCCCGCGCAAATAGAACAGCGCAAAGCCGAAGGGCGGCGTGAGGAAGGAGGTCTGCAAGTTCACCCCCACCAGCACGCCCAGCCAGATCGGATCAATGTCCAGCATCAAAAGCACGGGCGCGGTGATCGGGATCACGATGAAGATGATCTCAAAGGTATCAAGGATGAAGCCGAGGAAGAACATGATGATCATCACCACCGCCACCGCCGCCAAGGGGCCGCCGGGCAGGTTGCTCAGGAACTCATGCACCAGATTGTCGCCGCCCATCATGCGGAACACGATCGAAAAGACCGAGGCGCCCAGCAGAATGATGAAGACCATACTGGTGATCGTGGCTGTGGCGATCATCGTCTCCCGCAGAATGCGGAAGGACAGGCGCCAACGCAGGGCCGCCAGCACCATCGCCCCCACCGCCCCGACAGAGGCCGCCTCGGTCGGGGTGGCAATGCCCCCGAGAATCGAGCCCAGCACGGCGAGGATCAGCAAAAGCGGCGGCACGAGGGCCACAAAGAAATCCCGCACCAACTGGCTTTTCTCATCCGCAGGAACCGGCGTCGCGGGGCAAGAGGCCGGCGCGGTCGCGGCTTTGAACAAGACATAGCTGAGGTAAAGCGAGACCAGCAAAATGCCCGGCAGCAGGGCCCCGGCAAAAAGGTCCCCCACCGAGACCGGCGTCGGGGCAAAGTTGCCCTTGGCCATCTGCACCTGAGAGTTAATCCCCGACAGCATGTCGCCCATGAAGATCAGCACGGTGGACGGCGGAATGATCTGGCCCAATGTCCCGCTGGCACAGATCACGCCGGTGGCAAGTTTGGGATCATAGCCCGCCCGCAGCATCGCAGGCAGTGAGATCAGCCCCATGGTGACCACCGTGGCCCCCACAACCCCGGTAGAGGCCGCAAGCATCGCGCCCACCAGCACCACGGAAATCCCAAGACCACCGCGCATATTGCCAAAGAGTTTGCCCATGGTGAGCAGCAGTTGCTCGGCGATCTGGCTGCGTTCCAGCATCACCCCCATGAAGATGAAAAGTGGCACCGCGACCAGCACTTCGTTGGTCATAAAGCCGATGTAGCGGTTCGGCAGCGAGCCGAAGTTCGATGGGTCAAAAACGCCGAAGCCAATGCCCACGGCCCCGAAAAGCAATGATACGCCAGCGAGGGTAAAGGCGACCGGGAAGCCCAATAGCAAAAAGCCGATCACGCCAAAGAACATAAGCGCGGCGAGCATCTCGCCAATCAAAATCGGATCCATCAAACGGCTCCCTGCGGATGGTCTGCGGGGATTTGGTCCCGGCTGTATTGCATGGATTTGGGCACCAGCTCAGCATTGCCGCTGAGTACGAGGATGGAGCGGATGATCCATGCAATCCCTTGAATTGCGAGTAGAAATGCAAAGCCGATGATGAAGGCCTTGAGAATATAAAGCCCCGGCATGCCGCCCACATTGGCGGACCCTTCTTGATAACCCCATGCGCGTGTCACGAAGGGCATCGAATAGGTGTAAACGATCCAGCAGAAGGGCAGCAAAAAAACGACCACGCCGATCAGGTCGATCAGCGCGCGGCGTGCCATCGTGGCGGGGCGGTAAAAGATATCGACCCGCACATGGTCGTCGCGCAGCAGGGCAAAGCCCGCAACGGCGGTGAACATCGCACCGTTTAGCCAAATATAAAGGTCTTGCATCCAAACGAAGCTGATCGCGAAAAGATAGCGCTGCACGACCACGGTGAAACAGACCAACACGATGCCGAGTGCGAGCCATGAGAAGAGATTGCCGATGAATAAGTTCACCGCGCAGATAACTCTGGCAATTGCTGCTAAGAAACGCACCTTGTCCCCTCTCCCATCAAGTTCGTTTGACCGTCAATCAAAGGGAGGGGGCTAAATGTCAAGATTTAGATGGCGAGTGGCCCTCAACGGGCCGCATTTGTCCCTCCCGCAGTGGCAGGAGGGCAACCGAAGGGCGGGGCCGCTCAGTAGATGTTGGTTTCGGGGGCGCTGCCTTGCCGCACCGAGCCGCGGTACATCCCTTGGGAATTGAACGGCATGGCGATATTGCCCGCGCCGTCCACGGCGATGACCCCGCCCGACCCGTCGTTGGGGGCCAGATCCTGCAGCACCACATGATCGGCGGCGGTGGCAAGGTCTTCGCCCGCGTGGCGCATGCGTGCGGCGATCTCTCCGGCGGCATTCCAGCGGATAAAGACCTCTCCATGTCCGGTGGCCGAGACCGCGCAGGTCGCGTTATCGGCGAATGTGCCCGCGCCGATCATCGGCGTGTCGCCCACGCGGCCCGGGGCCTTGGCGGTCATGCCCCCCGTTGAGGTGGCGGCGGCGATGTTGCCCGCAACATCGCGCGCCACGGCCCCCACGGTGCCATGCCGCCGCGCCGGATCGTCCGAGACTTCGCCGCGCGCCCGCATCGCAAGCGTCTCTTGCAGCGCGTCCCAGCGGGACTGGGTGAAAAAGTAGTTGCGGTCGCCGAATTGAAGCCCCGCTTGCCGCGCGATCTCGAGTGCGTTGGGGCCAATGAGCGTGACATGCTCGGTCCGCTCCATCACCGCGCGGGCCAGTTTCACCGGGTTCTTCGGGCCAAAGACACCGGCGACCGATCCCGCCCTGCGGTCGCGCCCATCCATCACGGCGGCGTCCATCTCTTGCGTGCCTTCCGAGGTATAGACCGCGCCGCGCCCTGCGTTGAACAGGGGCTCATTCTCCAGCGCGCAGACCGCCGCTTCGACCGCGTCCATCGCGCTGCCGCCTTCGCGCAGGATGGCTTCGCCGGCTTCCAGCGCGCGGGCAAGGGCGTCGTGATAGGCGGCCTCCTTCTCGGGCGTCATGTTTTCCTTCAGGAGGGTTCCGGCACCGCCGTGAATCGCAAGGGAATAGGTCATGTCGGTCCTTTCGATCCGGGGGGGCGTCTAGCCCGCAACCCGGTGCAGCATCTGGCGGCCCGGGGTCAGCCCCTGCACCTTTTCCACGATCGACCGCGCGTCGATCCCGAAGTGGCGATAAAGGTCGGCAATGGTGCCGGTCTGGCCGAAGTGCTCAACCCCAAGCGGCACCGTCTGGTGCCCAACGACCGAGCCCAGCCACGAAAGCGTCGCCGGATGCCCGTCGATCACCGTGACCAGTTTGCAGTCGCGCGGGAGCTGCCCCAGCAGCGTCTCGATATGGCTTTCCGCCGCGTGGTCGCCCCGCGCGCGGGCGCGTTGCGCGGCGGTCCAGCCCGCGTTGAGACGGTCGGCAGAGGTCACCGCCAGTACGCCCACGTCGCGGCGGCCTTCGGCGATGTTGCCCGCCGCTTTGATCGCTTCGGGCGCCACCGCACCTTGATAGGCGATCACCACGTCGCAGTTCGGCCCCGGCTTGCGCAGCCAATAGGCCCCGTCGATGGCGCCCTGGCGGAAGTCCTCATCGACGCGTTTGCCGGGCTGTTCGATGGGATTGGTGGTGAGCCGCAGATAGACCGAGCCGCCGGTCTCATCGCGCAGCCACGTGCGCTCGTCCGGGTCGCCTTCGCCGTCCTTTTGCAGATAATCGAAAGCCCACTGCATGATCACCGCAAGCTCATCTGCAAAGGCAGGCTCGAAGCTCGCCAACCCGTCTTGGCTCATCCCAATCAGCGGCGTGCCGATGGATTGATGCGCGCCGCCCTCGGGGGCGAGCGTCACGCCCGATGGCGTGCCGACAATCATAAAGCGCGCATCTTGATAGCAGGCATAGTTCAACGCATCCAAGCCGCGGGCGACGAAGGGGTCGTAGACCGTGCCGATGGGAATGACCCGCTTGCCAAAGAGCGAATGCGACAGACCCGCCGCACCCAAGAGCAGAAAGAGATTCATCTCGGCGATGCCAAGCTCGATATGCTGGCCCTCGGGGGTGAACTCCCATTTCGCGGTGGAGGGGATCTTCTCGTTGATGAAGGTGTCGGCCTGTTCGCTGCGCGCAAACAGCTTGCGCCGGTTCACCCACGGGCCGAGGTTCGTGGTGCCGGTCACATCGGGGGACATGGTGACGATACGCGCGGCCAGATCGCTGTCGCCTTTCGACAGATCGTCGAGGATCTTGCCAAAGGCCATCTGCGTGGAAATCTCGCGGTCGCTCGACAGTTCGATCTGCGGGACCGGTAGCGTGGCGTCGCCATAGCGGCGGCGGCCCTTGGCGAAGAAGGGCACCCGGTCGAGCGCCGCTTGCAGCGCTTGCGGGTCCGCGACGGTGGCGAAGGGCTCCCATTCGTCGCCCTCGGCCACGCCCATGTGTTTCTGCCAAGCGGCCATCTGACTTTTGGTCATCAGCCCGCCGTGGTTGTCCTTGTGCCCCGCGATCGGCGTGCCCCAGCCCTTGATCGTGTAGGCCAGAAAACAGACCGGGCGGTCGTGGTCGATGGCGGCAAAGGTCTCCGCCATGGTTTCCACGCAGTTGCCGCCGAGGTTCTCCATCAGCTCGGCCAGTTCGTCATCGCTGCGCGCGTCGATCAGTGCTGTGACATCACCCTGATCGCCAAGCGCCTCCATCAGCCGCTCGCGCCAGACCGCGCCGCCCTGATAGGTCAGCGCCGAGTAAAGTTGGTTCGGGCAATTGTCGATCCAGTCGCGCAGCTTGTCGCCGCCCGGCTCGTCAAAAGCCGCACGTTGCAGGGCGCCGTATTTCACCTTGACCACATCCCAGCCGAAGGCGTCGAAAATCTGCTCGATCCGTTTGAACAGCCCCTCGCGCACCACCCCGTCGAGCGATTGGCGGTTGTAGTCGATGATCCACCATGTGTTGCGCAGATCGTTCTTCCAGCCTTCCTGCAGGGCCTCATAGATATTGCCCTCGTCGAGTTCCGCATCGCCCACCAGCGCCACCATGCGGCCCAGATCGACATCCGCGCCCCAAGCCTTCGCGGTGATGTAGTCCTGCACCAGCGAGGCAAAGGAGGTCACCGCCACGCCAAGGCCGACCGAGCCGGTGGAGAAGTCCACATCGTCGATGTCCTTGGTCCGGCTGGGGTAGCTCTGCACGCCCTGAAACCCGCGGAAATTCTCCATCTTTTCGCGGGTCTGATTGCCCATCAGATATTGCATTGCGTGGAAGATCGGCGAAGCATGGGGTTTGACCGCCACGCGGTCTTCGGGCCGCAGGGCGCTGAAATAAAGCGCCGTCATGATCGACACCATGGAGGCTGAAGACGCCTGATGCCCGCCCACCTTGATCCCGTCCACCTTGGGCCGGATGTGGTTGGCGTTGTGGATCATCCAATGCGACAGCCACAGCAGACGTTGTTCGATGGTCTTGAGCTGGGCAGGGGCGAGAGCGGTCATGGCAGGTCTTTCATCTTGAGGATCCCTCGGGCGGTGCCCTCCTCGACACCGCCCGCAACTGGTCCGATCTTTGCCGGATCAGGCCGCTTGCATGTTATGCGCGCCAAGCGCGGCGTAAAGGTCATCAATGATGTCTTCCGCAGATTCCAGCCCGACCGAGAGCCGCACCAGCCCTTCGGCGATGCCATGCTCGGCGCGTTCCTCGGGGGAATAGGTGGAATGGGTCATGCTCGCCGGATGCTGGATCAGGCTTTCCGCATCGCCAAGGCTCACCGCGCGCTGAATGAGGTGTAGACGGTTCATAAAGGCGATGCCGCCCGGTTTGCCGCCCTTGACCTCAAAAGGGATCATGCCGCCAAAATTGCCCATCTGTCGCCGCGCCAGTTCGGCCTGCGGAAAGCTCTCCAGCCCCGGATAGGCGACATGCAGCACCGCCGGATGCGCTTCGAGTGCCTCGGCCACCTTGGCCGCAGTGGCGCAGTGCCGTTCCATCCGCAGTTCCAGCGTTTTGATCCCGCGCAAAAGCAGCATGGCGGTCAGGGGCGACATCACGGCACCAGTCATGTCTTTGAGGCCGACAAGCCGCACCTGCGTCATGTCTTCGGCGCTGCCGACCACGAGGCCAGCCACCACATCGCCGTGTCCGGAGAGAAACTTCGTCGCCGAATGAAGCACGATATCCGCGCCATGTTCGATGGGCCGGGTGATCACCGGCGTGGCATAGGTGTTGTCGACCACCACTTTGGCCCCCGCGCGATGTGCGATCTTCGAGATCGCGGCGATGTCCACCAGACGGTTGTTCGGGTTCGCAGGGGTTTCGAAATAGACGATCTTGGTCTGGGCGCTGATTACCTCGGAGAGGTTTTCAGGCTCGGTCATATCGACCAGCGTCACCTTGACGCCAAAGCGCGGCAGACCGTGGGTCATGAAGGCGAAGGTGCAGCCATAGAGCGTCTTGTCGATGATGATCTCGTCGCCCGCCTGCAGGAACGTCCAGAGCGTGGAGGTGATCGCCCCCATGCCCGAGGCGGTGGCGAGGCCCGCTTCGGCCCCCTCAAGATTGGCGATGCGCTTTTCCAGATGGTCCAGCGTCGGATTGGAAATGCGGGTATAGAAATGCCCCGCGCGTTCGCCCGCGAACATGTCGCCACCGGCCTCGGCGGTCTCGAAGGTGAAGGTCGAGCTCATGTAGATCGGCGGGTTCAGCGCGCCCTGTTCGCTTTGCGCGTCATATCCGTGGTGGATGGCGCGGGTGGAAAAGGATTTCTGGTTCTCGGTCATGGCGGGCCCCCCTGATTGATTTTGAGGGCATGATCCGATGGCACAAGAGGCATTTGGTTGCTAATATATGCGCAGATTGCAGAGGATTTGGCATATCATGCCCCAAACACCCCTATTGGACGCGACTGACCGCCGCATCATCCGCGCGCTACAGCGCAATGGCCGGATGACGAACCTTGATCTGGCCGAGGAAGTTGGCCTGTCGCCTTCCCCCTGTCTCCGCCGCCTGCGCGCGCTTGAGAAAAACGGCGCGATCCGTGGCTATAGTGTGGAGGTCGACGCCAAGGCCTACGGCCTGCCGGTTACGGTCATGGTGCGGGTGACGCTCGATGGCCATGACGAGGGCACGGTGAAACGTTTTGAAAACCAGATTCGCGCGATCCCGGAGGTGCTGGAGTGTTTTGTGATGAGCGGATTGTCAGACTACCTGCTGCGCGTGGTGGTGGGCGATCTGGAAGACTACGAGCGTTTCGTGCGCGCCCGGCTGCACCCCATCGGCGGCATCGGGTCGATCGACACCAGTTTTGTCTACGGGGTGGTCAAACGCTCTCAGGTCTATCCTGATATTGGGGGCTGAGCTGGCGCGATTGAGGACGCCGAAACCATTTAACCGGTTTACAATTCCGCCCCCCTTGGGAAAGGTTCGCCCCAAGCCCCGAGGAGTCCCCATGACATTCGCCGCCACCCCCGCCCTGCAAGCCGTCGTCGACCACGCGCTGGCGCATGAGACTGACTGGCCCCGCTCGATGTATCACCCCGATGGGGCCTATGTTGGCAACCGCGAGTGGAACGAAAGCGGCCCTTGGACCGAGATCGTGGGCCCGGTAAAGCCGCGCGGCGGCTCGGCAGGGGTGATCCTGCACCGGGGGCAGCGGGTCGCCGATTGGGGCGATACGACGCGGACCGACATGACCTTTTCCATCGCCAAGAGCTACCTGTCGGTGCTGGCGGGGCTTGCGGTGAAGGATGGGCTGATCACCGACCTCGACGCGCCCGTGGGCGACAGCGTGCCGGGGCCGCATTTTGCGGGCGACCACAACGGGCGCATCACTTGGCGGCATATGTTGCAGATGAACAGTGAATGGCGCGGCGAGATTTTCGGCAAAGACGATCAGGTCGACCATTACCGCCAGATCGGGCCGGGCGCAGACAACAGCCGCAAGGGACAATTGCGCAAAGTCCGCCCACCGGGAAGCCATTACGAATACAACGACGTGCGGGTGAACGCGCTGGCCTATGCGCTGCTGATGCGGTTCGGCCGCCCGCTGCCAGAGGTGCTGCGCGCGCGGATCATGGACCCGATTGGCGCCTCAGACGACTGGCGGTGGGAGGGCTATTCAACGTCGTGGATCGAGATGGCGGGCAGGCGCGTTCAATCGGTCACCGGCGGTGGCCATTGGGGCGGCGGGCTGTTCATCGGCGCCGACGATCACGCGCGCTTCGGCCAGTTCATCTGCCAAAACGGCCAGTGGAACGGCGCGCAGATCTTGCCCGAAGGTTGGATGCAGCAAGCGCTGACGCCCACGCCGACACTGGATAAATACGGCTTCCTGTGGTGGCTGAACCGCGGGGCGGAGGCTGACCCCAAGCTGCCCGAAACCGCCTTTAGCGCGCAGGGCGCGGGTGGGCACACGATCTGGATCGCGCCGAAGCATGACATCGTGGCGGTGATGCGCTGGCTCGCCCCAACCGCCACGCCGCACTTTCTGCGCCAGCTTTTCGCTGCGCTGGCAGACCACTGAGATACGAAAGGAAAACCCCATGAAGATCGCGACCTTCGGCGTCGAAATGTGGATGAACGAGTTCGAAAACCACTGCCGCTACAACCTCGCCGAGACCTGCGTCGATTCGATCACATTGGGAGAGTTGATCGACATGGCGGGCGTCGACAATTCGGTGCTGGGCGATCTGCGCGGGATGCGCATGAGCTACGGCGCGATCGAAGGCTCGGACCGTCTGCGCGACGCAGTGGCGGGGCTTTATGAGACTCAAAGCCGCGAGAACATCCTGACCACCCATGGCACCATCGGGGCCAATGCCTTGGTGCACCAAACGCTGATCTCGCGCGGCGACCATGTCATCGCCATCGTGCCGACCTACCAGCAGCACTACTCCATCCCCGAGAGCATCGGCGCAGAGGTCGAACTCCTGCACCTGCGCCCCGAGAACGGGTTTCTGCCCGATCTGAACGAATTGCGCGCCATGATGCGCCCTGACACGCGGATGATCGCCACCAACAATCCCAACAACCCGACCGGCGCGCTGATGGACCGCGCGATGCTGGCAGAGATCGCCGAGATCGCGCGCGGCAGCGAGGCTTGGGTGCTCTGCGATGAGGTCTATCGCGGCACCGATCAGACGGGTGATGGCTATACCGCCTCGATCTGCGATCTCTACGACCGCGGCATCAGCACGGCGGGCATGTCCAAGGCCTATTCGCTGGCCGGGCTGCGCGTGGGCTGGGTGGCGGGGCCGCAGGCGCTGCTTGAGAAGATCATGATCCACCGTGACTACAACACGATTTCCGTCGGGGGGATCGACGAGTATTTCTCGGCTCTCGCGCTTGAGAGCCGCGCGCAGATCCTTGACCGCGCACATCGGATCACCCGGGGGAACCTCGAAATCTTGGCAGATTGGGTTGAGGCGGAGCCGCTGATCTCATGGGTGAAACCCCAGTCGGGCACAACGGCGCTGGTGAAATACGACCTGCCACTGCGCAGCCGCGATTTCTGCACCCAGTTGCTGGAGGAAGAGGGCGTGCTTTTCACCCCAGGCAGCGCCATGGATATGGAGGGTTGGCTGCGCATCGGTTTCGCCAATTCGACCGCCGACTTGCAGGACGGGCTGGCAAGTGTCTCAACCTTCCTCGCGCGGCAGAGCGCGGCCCAGACCACCACGCAGCCTTAATCGATGACCGCCCTCCGCCGTGGTCATCGGTTTTGACGGACCTACATGCCGCAGCGGCGCATCTCAGCCAACCTGATGGAGCCTATCATGCCGCCAGTCTCTGATCTGATCGCCCAATCCGCCGCGCGTTCCTGCGTGGTTCACCGCAAGATCGCAGGCGCGATTTCACGCACCCCGGTGATCGCCTCGCGCCTGCCGATGGCAGAGGGCACGCGGCTTTTCTACAAAACCGAGAACTTTCAACACACCGGGTCGTTCAAGCTGCGCGGGGCCAATGCCAAACTGACCACGGTGCCGCTGGATCGACCGGTCATCACCGCATCCTCCGGCAACCACGGCATCGCCTGTTCACGTGCCGCCCAGACCACGGGGCATGAATTGATCGTCGTGCTGCCCGAGACGGTCGTCGCCAAGAAACGCAAAACCATCGAAGGTTTTGGCACCAAGGTCGTGATCCATGGGTCGGATGCGTCGCTTTCGGAACGGCATGCGCAGGCCTTGGCCGAAGCCGAAGGCTATACCTATATTTCACCCTACAACGACGCCGAGGTGATCGCGGGCCAAGGCACCGCCGCGCTGGAACTGCTTGACCAGATCGAAGGGATCGACACTGTCTTTATCTCGATGGGCGGGGGCGGGCTGATCTCGGGCATGGGGTCGGTGATCAAAGAGTTCTCGCCGCAAACCCGTGTGATCGGCGTGAGTGCCGCCAACAGCTGCGCTCTGGCGGCGTCGATCAAGGCGGGCAAGATCGTCGAGACGGACCATCTTGACACGCTGGCCGATGGCGTGGCGGGCGGGGTCGATGAAGGGTCGCTCACCCTGCCGATGGCAAGCGCGGTGATCGACGAGATCGTATATTGCGACGAAGAGCAAATCGCCGCCGCGCTAAAGGTGCTGGCGTGGGAAGAGAATATGTTGGTCGAAGGGGCCGCCGCCTTGGCGCTGGCGGCCTATCTGGCGGAACCGCAGAAATACGCAGGCCAAACCTCTGCCGTCTTGCTTTGCGGGGGCAACTATGAGGTCGCGCAGTTGCGCAGCATTCTCTGATTGCAGCCCGGCCCGCTGTGGCGTCAGCGGGCCGGGGCCGTCTTTGCCTCAGGGCATGTCGAACCGCAGATCAACCCAACGGCCCACGGGGATGTCACAGGGCGCACCCCCGGCCCAGCCATCCTGCCAGATCACCTCGCGGGTACGGACATCAAGCGCCGCCATCCCCGCGTCATAGCTGCAATGCACATAGACCAACCGGTTGCCATTCGCATCCTGCGGCACTTCGATCTGCCACCCTTTGGACGCAAGCGGCGGGACATCCGTCAATCTGTAGTGGCCAAGCCCAATCCGTTCGAACCGCGCCGCCAGGGGCACCGCTGGCTCTTCGCTGCTGTCGTGGAACAGCCGGACAATCGGGCTCGCTTCTTTGATGAAACCATTGGCATCCACAGTCGTGTTCGCCCCAGTCCACAGGGATTGCCACGCGCCCCATGCCCCGGTTGCCCGCACGCGAAAGGCCAGACCCGGCGTGTCGATCCCCACTGCGATCTGCCACAAGTTCGCGCTTTGCCCGCCCAAGGTGCTGTTGCCGCAAAGCAGCCCAAAAACCCCATCCAGCGCCGAAAAGGGATTGGCCCCGGCGGGTGCCTGTGCATGGGCGCCGCCATAGGCTGAGAAACTGCCCGAAAGCGCATGCGCATCAAGGTCCGCCACAAGTGGCCCCGCATCCGCACCGATGCCGAAATCCCCCACGCGCAGCAGCCGTCCCACCGTCGCGTCACCCACGCTCTGCGTCAGCGCCGCGCCCGTGGCCATGCCGCTGGCGGCGTCAAAGGCCAGCGCGGTGGTCCAACTGCTGCCATCGGCGCTGACCTTGATGGCGAAATCATCCTGCCCCGCCGTGCCCATCTCGGCCCGTCCGGAAAAATCGGTCTGGAACAGCAGGCTCGCGGTATCAGCGACGCTGGCCTTGTTGAGCTTCACCTGATGCCCCGCGCCTTCGTGGGTGAACAGGCTCGCCGGGGAAGAAACCGCCAAGCGATTGCCGCTGTCGTGATCCGTGTTGATCCCCACGCCAGAGAGGTTCGCCAGATCGGGGGGCGACACCTCGGCCCATGCGCCTGCCACCCATCGGCACAGGATCCCGGTGGATTTATCCAAGGCAAGCCAGCCGTCCTGTGGCGTGGTGAATTGCCAGGTCTCTCCAATCCAGACGGCCAGTTCGCCGACATGACCCGCCCAAGCCGCCGTGGGGGCGGTGCCGAGGGCATGAACCTCCCCCGCCTGCGGCAGGGCGGGCGGCGTGTTGGCGTCGAAACCTTCGACCGCAAGCTGCACCAGAAGGTCCAGCCGTTGCAGCGCTTCGTTGTGGGTCACATGTTTTTGCGCCTGTGCCGGCATCAGATAGGGAAGGGACAGGCGCTCTGAGGTGTCGGGCATCGGGGCTCTCCGGTTTATGGGTCGCCTGAGACTGTGTGAAAGAAGTCTTTCCAGCCTGACAACCCACCGCTCGGGCGGGGCGCAACGGCGCGGGGGGCTGCCCCGCCGCCGATTGCTGAACCGGGCCGCGTTCACATTTACCAATCCGCCCTAACTCCCTGTCAGGCGGCACCTTTTCAATCCGAAAGCCGCAGTCTAACATCCCGCCATCGGCACGCAGGAAAGGCCCACACTTATGTCTATGACCAAGATCGCCGTTGTTGGCATCGGCTATGTCGGGCTGTCGAACGCGGTGCTTCTGGCGCAGCACAATGACGTGACGGCGGTGGATCTGAACGCGGACAGGGTGGCGCAGGTGAATGCGCGCCACGCGCCGATCGTCGACCCCGAGATCGAGCAATACCTCGCCCAAAAGCCGCTTACCCTCAAGGCCAGCACCGAGCCGGAGGCGGCATACCGCGAGGCCGACTATGTGCTGATCGCCACGCCGACGAACTATGACCCGCGCACCAATGTTTTCGACACCTCCAGTGTCGAGGCCGTGGTGCGGGATGTTCTGGCGGTTACGAAAACGGCCACCATCGTTATTAAATCCACGGTGCCGGTGGGCTATACCGCAGGGCTGTCTGCCGCGTTGGACACCGATCAAGTGATCTTCAGCCCGGAATTCCTGCGCGAAGGCCGCGCGCTTTATGACAATCTGCACCCCTCGCGGATCGTCGTCGGCGAAGACAGCCCCCGGGCGCGACGCTTTGCGCAACTGCTGGCCGAGGGGGCAATCGACGATGATATTCCCATGCTCTTTACCGGTGCCTCCGAGGCGGAAGCGGTCAAACTCTTCGCCAATACCTTCCTCGCCATGCGGGTGGCGTATTTTAACGAATTGGACAGCTATGCGCTGACCAATGGGTTGGACACGCGCCAGATCATCGATGGTGTCTGCCTCGACCCGCGCGTGGGCGGGCATTACAACAACCCGTCTTTCGGGTATGGCGGCTATTGTTTGCCCAAGGATTCCAAGCAGTTGCTGGCGAACTATTCGGATGTGCCGCAGAACCTGATCAACGCCGTGGTCGAGGCGAACCGCACCCGCAAGGATTTTGTGTCAGAGCAGATCATGGCACTTGGCCCGCAGCGGGTGGGCATCTACCGGCTGGTGATGAAGACGGGATCAGACAACTTCCGCCAAAGCTCGGTCCAAGGGATCATGAAACGGCTCAAGGCCAAGGGCATCGAAGTGATCGTCTATGAACCTGTGTTGCAGGAGGACCGGTTCTTCGGTTCGGAGGTCACCCGCGATCTGGAAACCTTCAAGGCGCGCGCGGATGTGATCGTGGCAAACCGCAATCACCCCGATTTGGCGGATGTCCCGGACAAGGTCTTTACCCGCGACCTTTTTGGCGCGGATTAACGGACGGGCGGCACTCCTCAACGCGCTTTGGAATGGTGGGCCGCAGCGGGACGAGGATAGCAGCCGTTGCCCGCCTTCCGCGACCGGAAGGCGGGTCTCACCACCGCCTAATCCGCGGTTGCCGGGGCCATAGGCGCAAGGTCCAAGCCGCCCACCTGCGCCAGATGCTCCAGCAGGGCGTCGACCCCTTTGCCGGACTTCAATGCGCAAAAGACCGTCGGCAGGTCTGGGCGCATCCGCGCGCTGTCACGCTGCATGACCTCAAGCGAGGCCCCGACATGGGGCGCGAGATCGGTCTTGTTGATCACCAGAATGTCGGACTTGGTAATCGCCGGACCGCCTTTGCGGGGGATTTCCTCACCCGCTGCCACGTCGATCACATAAAGCGTCACATCCGCCAATTCAGGGCTGAAGGTGGCCGACAGATTGTCGCCGCCGCTTTCGATCAAGACCACGTCGACCTCAGGGTGGCGCGCGACCATCTCTGTCACGGCGGCAAGGTTGATCGAGGCATCTTCGCGGATTGCCGTATGCGGGCAGCCGCCGGTCTCGACCCCGATGATCCGGTCTTGGGGCAACACCTGCATCCGCATCAGCGCTTCGGCATCCTCTTGGGTGTAGATGTCATTGGTGATCACGCCGATAGACAGCCGATCCCGCAAGGCGCGGCACAGCGCTGCCGTCAGGGTGGTTTTGCCCGCGCCCACGGGGCCGCCGATGCCGACCCGCAAAGGGCCATTGTTGCGTTTCATGTGCGGAAAATCCTCGAATACTGGGTTTCGTGTTTCATGGCGGCGATGTCACCTAGAAAGGCGGTGGAGGAGAGATCGTCGAGCGTGCCTGCTGCCGCTGCCTCGGCAACTTCGAGACAGACCGGCGCGAGCGCGCGGATGACGATCTGCCCCTCGGTCTGCCCCAAGGGGATAAGGCGCATGCCTGCGGTGGCAAGATTGGCGGCAAAGGCGTGTAGGAACATCTCTAGCGTATGGCGCAGGGGCAGCCCTTGCAGACGCGCCGCGCGTCCTACGGCAACCGGATAGCAAAGCGGCGGCAGGTCGACCTGCCAGATCGCGGCACTTGCGCGGGCAAAGGCTTCGCCTTGCAGCACGGTCTCTTTCAACCGTTCAGCAGAGGCGGCAAAGGCGCGGGCCTGCGCGTCGATCTCTGCCGGGTTATCCGCGCGATAGGCCGCCGCAAGAAACAGCGCATCGGCCTGACCCGCGCCGTGCCGCAGCACGCTGGACAGCCAGTCGGCCAAAGCATCTTGATCCGCCACCGCCCCGTCCTGCACCGCCCATTCCAGCCCGTGGCTATAGGCAAATGCCCCCACCGGATAGGAGGGAGAGAGCATCTGCACTAGGGTCAGAAGCGCATCGGCCTGCAGGGTTTCAGCCATGCGCGTGGTCGTGGTGCTGGGCGGGGTCGTGATCATGCGCATGGTCGTGATCATGAACGGCGTGATGGACATGGCCGTGGTCGTGCCCATGGGTCCGCCCATGGCCATAGGCGCCGCCTTCGGGGCGGAAGGGGGCGGTGATCTCTCGCGTGGCGGCACCGATCTGGCCAAGCATCTTGGCGATCACATGGTCGCGCTGGATCACAAGCCGGTCGGCGTCGATCTGGCAGGGGGTATGTCGGTTGCCGATGTGCCACGCGATGCGCGGCAGGTCGGGGCCGGTCACTTCCAGCAGGTCTTCGTCGGCGGCCACCACTTCGATGAGACGCCCGTCGGCCAGAACGAAAGCGTCGCCGTGATCAAGCGAGGTGGTCTGCGCCAGATCGACCAGAAACGGCAGCCCACCTGCCGTGGTCAGCACCTTGCGGCGCAGAAAACGCCCGTCATAGGTCAGCTCGACCCGGTCACTGGCATCGGACCACGCTTCGGCGCGGCGCATGTCTTGGCAAAGGATGGGGGTCATTTCGGTCTCTTCAAAACAGGAAATAGCGCTGCGCCATCGGCAGCACAGAGGCAGGTTCACAGGTCAACAATTCACCATCCGCGCGGACTTCATAGGTTTCGGGGTTCACCTCGACCTTGGGCAGCGCATCGTTCAGTTCGAGATCGCGCTTGCCGATTTCGCGGGTGTTGCGCACGGCGAGGGTTTGTTTGGCAAGGCCAAGCCTGCCGCCCACGCCCGCCGCCTCTGCCGCTTCGCTGATAAAGACCACGGCAGAGTTTTCCACCGCCCGGCCATAGGCCCCGAACATGGGCCGCGAATAGACCGGCTGTGGCGTCGGGATAGAGGCGTTCGGGTCGCCCATTTGCGCGCAGACGATGCTGCCCCCCAAAAGCACCATCTCGGGCTTCACTCCGAAAAAGGCGGGGTTCCACAGCACCAGATCGGCGCGCTTGCTCTCTTCGATGCTGCCGATATGGGTCGAGATGCCATGCGCGATGGCGGGGTTGATGGTGTATTTCGCAATGTAACGGCGGACGCGGAAGTTGTCGTTCTCGCCCGTCTCTTCGGCCAGCCGCCCGCGCTGCTTTTTCATCTTGTCGGCGGTCTGCCATGTGCGGATCAAGACTTCTCCGACCCGGCCCATGGCCTGACTGTCGCTGGCGATGATGGAAAAGGCCCCCATGTCATGCAGGATATCTTCGGCGGCGATGGTCTCTCTCCGGATGCGGCTTTCGGCAAAGGCCACGTCCTCGGGGATGGATTTATCAAGGTGGTGACAGACCATGAGCATATCCAGATGCTCTTCCAACGTGTTGACCGTGAAGGGCCGCGTGGGGTTGGTCGAGGAGGGCAGCACATGCTCTTCGCCGCAGATCTTGATGATATCCGGCGCATGGCCCCCGCCTGCGCCTTCGGTGTGGAATGCGTGGATCGTGCGGCCTTTCATGGCCTTTACGGTATGTTCGACAAAGCCGCTTTCATTCAGCGTGTCGGTGTGGATCATCACCTGCACATCCATGGCGTCGGCGACGCTCAGGCAGCAGTCAATCGCGGCGGGGGTGGTGCCCCAATCCTCATGCAGTTTCAGCGCACAAGCGCCCGCGTTGATCTGCTCTTCCAGAGCCGCGGGCTGTGAGGCGTTGCCTTTCCCCGCGAAGGCGAGGTTCATCGGAAAGGCATCTGCCGCCTGCATCATGCGCCCGATATGCCAGCCGCCGGGCGTGCAGGTGGTGGCCAATGTGCCATGCGCGGGGCCGGTACCGCCGCCGAGCATGGTGGTCAGCCCCGAATGCAGCGCGTCTTCGATCTGTTGCGGGCAGATGAAATGGATGTGGCTGTCAAACCCGCCTGCGGTCAGGATGCGCCCTTCGCCCGCGATCACCTCGGTGCCCGGTCCGATGATGACATCGACCCCCGGTTGCGTGTCCGGGTTGCCCGCCTTGCCGATCTTGGCGATGCGCCCGTCTTTCAGCCCCACATCGGCTTTGTAGATGCCGGTATGGTCGACGATGAGCGCATTGGTGATGACCGTGTCCACGGCCCCGCCTGCTCGGGTCACCTGCGACTGGCCCATGCCGTCGCGGATCACCTTGCCGCCGCCGAATTTGACCTCTTCGCCATAGGCGGGGGCGTTTTGGCCGCTGCGTTCGGTGGTCAGGTCGCGCTCAACTTCGATGATGAGGTCCGTGTCGGCCAGCCGCACCCGGTCGCCGACCGTGGGGCCGAACATGGCTGCATAGTCACCGCGTTTGATCTGTGCAGGCATCAGAGGTCTCCCATCACCGCGCTGTTAAAGCCAAAGATCCGCCGCGCCCCGCGGATCGGGATCAGCGATACCTCACGGCGTTGGCCGGGCTCGAACCGCACAGCGGTCCCCGCCGCGATATCGAGCCGGTGCCCCCGTGCCGCCGCGCGGTCAAACTCAAGCGCGGGATTGCTCTCGGCGAAATGGTAGTGGCTGCCCACCTGCACCGGGCGGTCACCGGTATTGGCCACCATGAGCGTGATCGCCTCGCTGTCGGCATTCAGGGTCAGCAGGCCCGCCGCCGGAAAGATCTCTCCGGGGATCATGCTTTTGCTGTTTTCAGGTGGCGCATAGCAAGGATCAGCCCCGACAGCACAAAGGCCAGCCCGGCGACAATATAGACCGCCAGCGATCCGTCACTCTCTGCGCCATGGCCATGGGGGAGAGGCGCTGTATGGGCAAAGGCCGCCATGGCAAGCGACATGAGCGGCAGGGCAAGAAGGGGGGCAAAACGCGGCATGAAATGTCCTTATCTGATGGGGTTGTGCACGGTGACCAATTTGGTTCCGTCGGGGAAAGTTGCTTCGACCTGCACCTCGGGGATCATCTCAGACACCCCTTCCATACAGTCGTCGCGGGTGATGACATGGGCACCGGCCTGCATCATATCGGCCACGCTGCGCCCGTCCCGCGCACCTTCGACCACGGTGTCGGTGATGAGGGCGATGGCCTCGGGGTGGTTCAGCTTGACCCCCCGCGCTAGGCGCTTGCGGGCGACCTCGGCGGCCATGGAGATCAGCAGTTTGTCTTTTTCTCGCGGGGTCAGTTGCACGTCAGGTCATCCATGATCGGGGGAGGGTGTCACCGCTCAGTTCGCCCAAGATCGGGACGAGCGATTGGCGAAGGTCGAAACTGTCTGCCGCGAGGATCCGCGCGATCAGCAGGTCAGGGCCGATGAGACTGGCCCCGGCGTTGGCGGGCAATTGGCTGCGGAGCCGGGCCAGCCGCGCTTCGGCATCGGGCGCGACATAGACCAGCGTGGCGAGCGCGCCTGCACCCGCCGCGATATGAGGGGCCGCCAGATGGGCGGTGACATCGCCGCTAAGCGTCATCGCGTCGTGGAACAGCGGGCGGCCCGCGCGGCTGACCTCGATCCGGTCGCGGAAATGGGCCTGTCGAAGGGTTTCACCCATGGCGGCGCGGCCAAAGACCAGCGGCTCAACCAGCAGGAGGGAGGCATCTTGCGCCAGATCGACCGACAGCCGCCGCCGCAGCGCGCATCCGTCATAAAGGATCGTCTCTTGCGGCAGCCAATGCAGCGTCGCGCCGGAGTCTACGGCGAGGGTGTTGCGCAGGTTTGCCACTTGTCCCGGTTGCGCGCGATAGGCGCGTTCGGCGGCCTGCGTGGTGAGGCTGAGCGCGGCCTTTGCCTCTGCCCGGGCGGTCAGGGCAAAACTATCGCCGCCCGTGATGCCACCTGCGGAATTGATAATGATCGCTTGCAGCATCGCGGGGTCGGGGCGCGGAAACAGCAGCTTCATCGCGCCCGATTGCCGCAAATCCCCCAGCGTCGAGCCACCCCGCGCGGCCTTGGCCGAGACCATCGCCGCACCGATCGCGCGCGGCTGCACCGGGGTCGCTTGGGGGCTGTTTATGCTGGTGTCGACGAGAATGAGAATGGCTCCGCCCGGAAATGTATGATGATTTTTTAATCACCATAGAGACGGGGGAGAGTCATCGCCGAGGCGGTGCAGGGCCGCCAGTGCGCTGCGTTTGCCCAAATAAAGGGCGGAAATTCGCGGATGTGTCGTAATCTTGGGCGGTGCAAGAATGGCGCGGCGGCCCCGCGTTGAGGGCCGCCGCTGTCGTCAAATCCCGATCAAGGGCGCAGCATGACCTTGCCGCCACGGCCCGTGGTCAGTGCGGCCTTCATCGCCTCGGTCACCTCGGCCAGCGGGTAGATGCCGCCTGTGTCGAGGGGAAGCTGCCCCTTCGCGGCGAGTTGCACCAGCTCACCAATCAGACGGCCCCGCGTCTCAGCCGCCATGTCACCACTGACACGCGAGCCCCAGAAGCCTTTGACGGTGATGTGCTTCATGATCAATTCGCCCGAGGACATGGAAAGCGGTTGGCCCGTCGCCGTGCCGAAAACGATCAATTCGCCATCTTTGCCCAGAAGCTCGACCAATTGACCGCCCAACTCACCGCCGACCGAGTCGATGGCCGAAACCGCGCCGTCTTTGCCGATCAACTCGCGCGCCTTGCTCTGCCAATCCGCATCTTCGGTGGAAAGCACGTTCTCCGCGCCGGTATCGCGCATTTCTTCGGCGGCACCTTCGCGGCGGACGAGGTTCAGCAGCTTGATACCGCGTGCCTTGGCCAGACCAACCATGATCTTGCCCACCGCGCCGTTGGCGGCGGTTTGGATCAACCACTCGCCTTCGCCGACCTTCAGGGTCTCCAGCAGGGACAGGGCGCTGAACGGCATGGCGATCAACTGCGCACCGGCCTCGTCCGAGATCGCCTCGGGCAGGGGCAGCAGGCCTGCAGCGGGGGCGGTGAAATACTCAGCCCATGCGCCGTGGAACCCGGCCGCCGTGACCCGTTTGCCGATCAGCGCTTCGTCAACGCCTTCGCCCACAGCCTCGACGATGCCGAGCGCTTCGGAGCCGCCGATGGCACCGGGCAGTTCGGGCTTGTAGCCATAATTGCCGCGCACGGTCCAAAGGTCGTGGTTGTGAATGGGCGAGAGCACCATGCGCAGCAGCGCTTCGCCAGCGGCGGGCGCGGGCTTGTCGGTTTCGCGGGTGGTCAGAACCTCGGCGGGCTCGCCGAATGTGTCGTGGATGGCAGCGAACATGCTGTTTCCTTTCAGGTTGGGAATTGGCCCCCAGTGGGGGAGAGTTGGGCAGAGGTTTCAGCGCGGGCCATGCGCAGGGCTGCATCGCTGCGCGCCAGTTTGGCCAGCACCGCCGCGCCGAGCCATTTGGCATAGAGCATGCGGGCGGTGGTTTCGGGGTCAGACAACGCACGAACGGTCCCATCCTCTGCGCCTTGGCGCAGCAATTGGGCAATCCGGGCGACCAATGCGTCGACACCCTGGTCCAGCGTCTCGCGCATGGAATCCGACAGGTCAGCCACTTCGGAGCCGAGTTTCACCACCAAACAAGCGCTGGCGATCCCCGGAGCACTGGATTGGCTGAGCCATGCATCCCAAAAACTGTCGAGCTTGTCGCCCGCCGTTCCCGGGGCTGCGATCAACGCATCGACGCGGTCGAGATAGGCCTCGACGTAGTCGGCCAACATCGCGGTGCCGAAAGCCTCTTTCGACGCGAAGTAATAGTAGAACGAGCCCTTGGGCACGCCGCTTTCGCTCAGAATGCGCGACAGGCCAACGCCAGAGAACCCGTGCCGGAGCACGAGGCTACGTCCGGTGTCCAAGATGCGTTGCCGCGTCTGATCTGATTTCTTTGCCTCTGTCATGAGTGGCATCTATGAAATAATAGACCGGTCGTCTAGTGCACTCGCGCGAATGTGAGGCACGGACCCGTGATGACTGGGAAGCGGTGAAAAAACCTATCCCTGTGCGATCTTATATATTAGATTCTCAGTAACGGCCCGACGCGCAACGATAAGGAATGGGATAGTAGAATGAACCAAAAGATTGCTCTGATCACAGGGGCTGGGAGCGGCGTCGGCCTCGCCTGCGCGCATCGGTTGGCGAAAGACGGTTTCACTCTCGTTCTCACCGGGCGGCAGCAGGATAAGATCGACGCCGCCTGTGCTACGCTTGACGGGCAGGGGCATATCGCCGTGGCTGCGGACGTGGGGGTTGAGGCGGAGGTCGACGCGCTTTTCGAGCGGGTGGAGACGACCTTTGGGCGGCTGGATCTGCTGTTCAACAATGCCGGGCGCAATGGTCCGGCGGTTGAGGTGGACGGCTTGAGCGTCGCGGAATGGAACGACATCGTCGCGACCAATCTGACCGGGTCATTCCTCTGCGCCCGCGCGGCCTTCGCCTTGATGAAACGCCAAAGCCCGAAAGGCGGGCGGATCATCAACAACGGCTCGATCAGCGCCCATGTGCCGCGTCCTCTGTCGGTGCCCTATACGGCGACGAAACACGCGATCACCGGGCTCACCCGCGCGCTGTCGCTCGATGGGCGCGCGCATGACATCGCTTGCGGGCAGATCGACATCGGCAATGCGGCCAGCGAGATGACGGAGCGGATGAAAGACGGCATCCTGCAACCGAACGGCAGCCGCATGTCCGAGCCACGCATGGATGTGAACGACGTGGCCGAAACGCTGTCATACATGGCGAAGCTGTCGCTCGACTCCAACGCCATGTTTGTCACCGTGATGGCCACCAAAATGCCATTTGTCGGGCGCGGCTAAGCCGTCAAAGCACCTTGCCCGGGTTCATCAATTGGCCCGGGTCGAGGGCGGCTTTGATCTCCTCCATCAACTCCAGCGCGACCGGGTCTTTATAGCGGCGCAGTTCGGCCCGTTTGAACGTGCCGATGCCATGTTCCGCCGAGAATGAGCCGCCCATCTGGTGCACGATATCATGCACGATGCGGTTGAACGTGCTGTATTCTGCAAGGAAATCGGCATCGGCCATATCGACGGGGCGCGACAGGTTGAAATGCAGGTTGCCGTCGCCGAAATGGCCAAAGGGGCAGGGGCGCAGTCCGGGCATATGTTCCATGCATGCTTGAGTCGCCTCGCGGATGAAATCAGCCACGCGCGAGACCGGCACGGATACGTCATGCTTAATCGACGCGCCCTCAGGCTTTTGCGCTTCTGAGAGGTTTTCCCGCAGCGCCCAAAGCGCGTCCTTCTGCGCTTCCGATGCGCCGATCACGGCGTCGATGATTTCTTCCGCCTCAAACGCTGCTTCCAACGCCGCCTCCAGCCGGGCATCAAGGTCGGCCTGCGCGCCATTGCCAGTGAGTTCGATCAGGCAATAGGCCGGATGCGCCTCCGCCATCGGGTCGCTACAGCCGGGCGCGTGGTCGATCACCATTTGCAGGCCAAGCCGGTCGATATATTCAAAAGTCGAGAGCGTGTCCGCCGTTTGGCCACGCATCCGGGCATAGAGCGCGAGCGCGGGGTCGGGGCCGGTGCAGGCCACCAGCGCCGTGGCGCGGGCGGTGGGTTTGGGGAAAAGCTTGATTACCGCTGCCGTGATGATGCCAAGCGTTCCTTCGGCCCCGATAAAGAGGTGTTTAAGGTCGAAACCGGTGTTGTTTTTACGCAGCCCGCCCAGATCATTCAGCACCCGGCCATCGGGCAGCACCGCTTCAATCCCCAGCACCAGATCGCGGGTATTGCCATAGCGCAGCACCGCCGTGCCGCCCGCGTTGGTCGAAAGGTTGCCGCCGATCTGGCAGGACCCTTCGGAGGCGAGCGACAGCGGGAAGAGCGCGTCGACCTCATCCGCCGCCGCTTGGATATTGGCGAGGATACAACCCGCCTCGACCGTCATGGTGGCGTTGGTCGGATCGACCCCCCGAATGCGGTTCAGCCGGTCAGTCGTGAGGATGATCCCGCCGTCCGGCACGCCGCCCCCAGCCAGACCGGTGTTGCCGCCCTGCGGGGTCACCGGCACCTGTGCGGCATGGCACAGACGCATGCAGGCGGCGACCTCCTCGGTGGAGCCGGGGCGGATCAGCGCCAGCGCGGTGCCGCGCCGCAGCCCGCGATCTTCGATCAGCCGCGCGTCAAAATCCTTGGCGTCGGTCACGACATGGGCGGCACCGATGGCTTGGCGCAGATCATCGAGCAGAGCGCTATGGTTTTGCCCGTCCGTTTCGGGCGCGCGGCGCGGCGCGGTCAGAGTGGTCATCTGGGTCATCCTTTAGCGCTGGTCGGCGTCGACTTTTTTCTGGGCCGCCGCGCGCAGCTTGCTGATCGTGGTGCGGGTCGAGATTTGCTCGGGGTCGGTTACAAGCTCGATCAGGGCCGGGCGGCCACTTTCGCGGGCGCGGGTGAAGGCGGCGGCGAAATCCTCGGTCTTGGTCACCCGTTCAGCATGAGCGCCCAGCCCCTCGGCCATTTTGACGAAATCTTGGTTCTGCAAAGTAGTGCCCGAGATCCGTTCGGGGTGGTCGCGTTCTTGGTGCATGCGGATGGTGCCGTAGATGCCGTTGTTGAACAGCAGGACGATGGGCCGCCCGCCATATTGCGCGGCGGTGGCAAGTTCATTGCCGCTCATCATAAAGCCACCATCACCGACGAAGGAGAGCGTCAGACGCTCCGGTTCCGCGATCGAGGCCGCGACAGCGGCGGGCACGGAATAGCCCATCGCACCACAGGTCGAGCCGACAATCCGGCCCGGACGGCCAAAGCGCAGGAACCGTTGCGCCCAGCCGGTGTGGTTGCCCGCGTCGAGCGTGACCACCACATCATCGGGCAGCTCGTCGCGCAGCTGCGCAAGTGCCACCCCCATGTCGAGTTCCCAGTCGCCGCCATTGGGCGCTTCGGTATCGGTGAGGTAATCGGCGTGGAGTTTCTCGCACCATGCGTCCCATGCCTCAGCGCGGCCCAGATCGACACCGTCCAAGGCGGCAGCGACAGAAACGGGTGCTGCAGCGATGCCCAGATCTGGCGAATAGACGCGCCCGATCTCATCCGCGTCGGGGTAGAGATGCACCAGCCGCGTCTCGGGGTTGGGCGATTGCATGGTGGTGTAGGTCTTGGTCGTCATCTCCCCCAATCGTGCGCCGATCACCACGAGCAGATCCGCGTCGCGTTGATGGGCGTAGAGGCTGGGCGCGGTAGAGGTGCCGAAATCGCCTGCATAGACGGGCGAGAGGTTGTTGACGATGTCCTGCCGCCGGAAAGAGGTGGTGACGGGGATCTTGTTGGCCTCGGCAAAGCGCGTGATGGCCGCGGCACTTTCATCCGACCAGCCCGAGCCGCCGAGCAGCAGCAGGGGCCGTTCGGCCTGCGCGATCTCGGTCTTGAGCATGTCGAGATTGTCAGGCGACAGCCCAGCATGGGTCGCCGTATAGGGCCGCGCGTCGGCGACGGAGACCACCTCGGTCAGCATGTCCTCGGGCAGGGAGATCACCACCGGGCCGGGGCGGCCCGATGTCGCCACGCGGAAAGCGCGGGCCATATATTCCGGCACCCGCGCCGGGTCGTCGATCTGGGTGGCCCATTTGGCGATGGGGCCGAACATCGCACGGTAGTCGACTTCTTGAAACGCCTCGCGGTCGGTCGTGTCGCGGGCGATTTGACCCACCAGCAGGATCATCGGCGTGCTGTCTTGTTGCGCGATATGCACGCCGATGGCCGCGTGGCAGGCACCGGGGCCGCGGGTGACCATGCAGATGCCGGGGGTGCCGGTTAGTTTGCCATAGGTCTCAGCCATATTGGCGGCCCCGGCTTCGTGCCGCGCGTTGATGAGGGTGAAACGGTCCTGCACATCATGCAGCGCATCGAGCACCTCAAGATAGCTTTCGCCGGGCACGCAATAGGCGGTGTCGGCACCGTGGATCAGCAGTTGATCCACAAGGACCTGTCCGCCGGTCCGCGCCTTGAGGGAAGTTTTTTGCAGCATGGAGAAGGCTCCGTTTCGTTCGTTCTAAGATTTAAGTATGTGTGGCGGCTTGGCTTTTCGGGCTGGGGTTTCTGGCCTTTTGGAAGGCCAGGATAACGCCCGCGATGACCAACCCCGAGGCGGTGAGCCGCAGATCGGGATAAATCAGCAGCAAGGAGGCCCCGAACAGCACCACCGACAGCACATTGGACAGTCTGCCAAAGTAGTAGCGCTGCAAGGCGGCGGCCAGCAGGATGACGCCAATGGTGGCTTGCAAAAGGACCAGCGTGATCTGGGTGACCGAACCCTGCATCAGGATCGCCGGTTCATAGACGAACATGAAGGGCACGATAAAGCCGGTGGCACCGAGTTTCACCGCAGCCCAACTCGCCTCGACGATCTTGGCGTGCGATAGGGTGTTGGCTGCATAGACCGCCATGGCGACGGGGGGTGTGATGGCCGACAGGATGGCGAAGTAGAACACGAAAAGGTGCGCCGCTTCGACCTGTACGCCCAGCTTCACCAGCGCCGGAACCAGCAGGGCGACCTGCACGATATAGGCGGGTGTTGTCGGCATCCCCATACCAAGGATGATGCCCGCGATCATCGACAGGAACAGCGCGATGACCAGCGTGTCTTGGGCCGCTTCGATCACGAAGTTCGAGAAGGTGAGGCCAAGGCCGGTGATGTCGATCACGCCGACCACGATGCCCGCACAGGCACAGGCCGCGGCAATCGCCAGCACATTGCGCGCGCCGCCCTCAAGCGCTTCGAGGATGTTGTCGATGGTGACGTAATGCCGTGTCGTCTTGCGCAGCGCCGCGACCGGCACGACCGAGATGATACCGCAAAGTGCTGCATAGGGAGCAGAGTAGCCCATCATCAGCACGCCCACGATAATCGCCAACGGCAAGAACAGGTGGCCGCGTTCAAGCAGCACGATCTTCAGCGGCACTTGATCCTCTTTCGGGACCGAGCCGATGCCCTTGCGCTTGGCCTCAAAATGGACCGCCGCAAAGAGAGCGACATAAAAGAGAACCGCCGGAGCGAGCGCGTATTTTGCGACTGTCAGGTAGCCGACGCCGAGGTATTCGGCCATCACAAAGGCCGCAGCCCCCATAACCGGCGGCATGATCTGACCGCCTGTCGAGGCCACAGCTTCGACCGCGCCCGCGAACGCAGGTTTAAAGCCCATGCGTTTCATCAGCGGGATAGAGAAGGTGCCGGTGGTCATCACATTGGCAACAGCAGAGCCGGAAACCGAGCCGAAGAGGCCGGAGGTCACACAGGCCACCTTGGCCGGGCCGCCGACCTGACGCCCCGTAAGCGCCACAGCGAAATCCATAAAGAGTTGGCCCACGCCCATCCGCTCTACCAGAGAGCCGAACAAGATGAACAGCACCATATAGGTCGCCGATACCGCAATCGGGATACCGAAGATGCCTTCGGGCGTCATGAACAACTGCTCAAGGATCACCGAAGGCAGCGTCGAGGTGAAGGCCAGACCGTAGCCGAGAAACAAAAGAGCGGTGATGGGCAGCATCGGCCCAAGCATCCGGCGCGTGCCCTCCAACAAGAGAACAACTAGCGTGATGCCCACCACGATATCCATCGGCATTAGCGGGTCAACGTAGAGGAACCGTTGCGTGATGTAATTAAGGTTGAACGACGGATAAAGTGCAGCGCCCGCAGCCACGATACCGATCACCACGTCATACCAACTTGGCACATCGTTGCGCAGACCTTTGCGGTCGACAGTAAGGAAGATCAGCAAAAGCGCGAGAGCGACGTGCACGCCCCGCATGATATAAGGGTTGGGCGGGCCAACGAAGGCGACGTAGAGATGCCACACAGCCATACCGACCAGGATCAGCCTTGCTATACGGGTAATCAGGGGCATCTTGTCCAGTAAGATCGACAGTTGCATGGGGGTTCTCGCGTCTAGAGTGGAAAGCAGCCGGAAGCGCAGCTGCGCTGAGCGCGCGCGGCGGGGGCCAGTATGAGGTCGGGCCGGGCGGAGCGCGCTGCCCCGACCGACCCGTTTTTCGTCAGGGGTGGATTACATCCCCGAGATGCCACGCTCGGCGTAGAACTCTTTCGCGGCGGGGTGGAACGGCACACCGATGTCGGTGGCCATTTCCTCAACCGTCAGGTCAGCCATGGATTTGCTGATCGCGGCAAAGCTGTCGTTGTTGTCAGCAATCGCGCCGAGCACCGATTTGATGATCTCACCGTCATAGTCGCAGGGCGCGACCATATGGGTGTCATAGCTGATCGCATGCACGGTCTCATCGAAACCGGGATAGGCGCCCGCTTGGACTTCGCGACGCTGGAAGGCGGCGTTCTTATCTTTGAAATAGGCAAAGGTCTCTTCGTCCACGTCGATCAGACGGATTTTGCGCGAGGACGCCAGATCCATCACCGAACCGGTCGGCAGCGACGAGCCAAGGGTGAAGAAATCAGCCTGACCGTCTTTCATCTGCGAAGCAGAGTCGGAATAGGACGTGTTGGCCACGCTATCAAGATCATCGAACGTCATGTCAGCAGTCGACAAAAGCTCGCGCGTCAGGAATTCGCCGGTGTTGCCAAGCTGTTGCGTGGTCAGGCGTTTGCCCTTCATGTCGGCGATGGTCTTGATGCCGGAATCCTCAAGCGCGACGATCTGGAAATACTGCGGATAGAGAATGCCAAGGTTGCAGACATTGGTGGTCGCCTTGCGGAAAGGCTCTTTGCCCGACAGGCTGTCCACGGTTGAGATCGAGTTGGCGAATGCGATGCCAAAGCGGCCCGCGTCCACGCCGACCACGTTGGACACGCCCGCGCCTGGCGTGACGGTGATGTCCATATCGGGGTTCTCACGCTCAACAATCGCCTTGATCGCGCCGCCCACGGGATACCACGACCCGCCCTGCTGGCCGGTGGCCATGACAAAGCTCTGCGCATGTGCGGCGACGCCGGCGACGGTGAAAAGGACGGTGGCCGCGGCTGTGCGGCGCAGTGATTTCAACATTGGTGACATAGAAACTCCTCCCGAGTTTTAACTGTGTATCGGCAGTAACTGGATGGGTTCCGGGCTCCCCCCTGACATCCTCTTGCCGTAGGACCGCAGACTGCGGGGGAATCGTCAACCTGTCAATTAAAAATACAAATTTAGGGGGATTTCCTCTCACTTGTAATGTTGTATTCTGCTTGTAATGCAGCGAATGGCCTTAGTTACTCATTATTGACAGCTTGTCATACAGGTGCTCCAATCGGCGAAAGGATGTTGTTATTATGACTGGAAATCTTCAGGCGACTGCGCCCCTCGTCGATGGTGCGACGCTCAGCGATCAAGTGACGGAAGTCCTGCGCCATAATGTCGTGAACGGCATCTGGGGCGTGGGCGATGTGCTGCCGTCGGAAACCACCTTGGCCAGCGATTTCGATGTCAGCCGCACCGTGATCCGGGAGGCTGTCTCGCGGCTCAAGGCGGAGGGCATGCTTTCCAGCCGGCAGGGGCGTGGGGCATTTGTGGCCAGTGATCGGCCCCGGCAGGGCTTTGCGATTCCTGAGCGGGATATGGAAAGCCAGCGTAAGCTTGAGCAGATCCTAGAGTTGCGCATGGGGCTTGAGATCGAAGCCGCCGCCATCGCCGCCGCCCGTGCAACGCCCGAAGCCTGCCAGGAGATCCAGCGCGCCGCCGCCGCCTATGACCAAAGCAACAAAATCGGCGGCCCCGCGGTTGCGAGTGGGGTCAGCGCCGACCTCGCCTTTCACCGCGCGGTTTGTGAGGCGACCGGGAACAGCTATTATCTCAGCCTTTTCAACTACCTTGTCGCCAGCCTGCGCGAGACGATGCTGGCCGGGCGTTTGCAAGCATTGAAACGCGGCGGCGAAAGCCGGGACGCCATTCAGGAGCACTATGACATTGCGGCCTCTATTGCTCAGGGCGATGCCGAACGGGCGCGCCAGCGGATGCGCGACCACCTTCAAATGTCGAGCGGGCGTCTCTTGGCGCAGCTCAAGACAGAGGATGGATTGGGCGAGTGACGGTTCCTGCCGCGCTCCAAGCCGCCCTCGCGCGGCCCGCATCGTTGACCATCGCGCTTAGCGGGGGGATCGATAGCCTCACCCTCTCTGCCGCCGCGGCCAAGGTGCGGGGGGCGGAGGGGGTTACGCTTTGCCACGCGGTTTCGGCCGCGGTCCCTTCGGCGGCGACAGCGCGGCTGAAAGACTTTGCAGCCGCTTGGGGCCTGCCACTGAAACTGGTGGATGCGGGCGAATTCGCCGATCCGTCCTACCGCGCCAACCCGGTGAACCGCTGCTATTTTTGCAAGTCCAACCTCTATGGCACATTGGCGCGGATGGGGCCGTTGGTGGCGGCGGGCACCAATACCGACGATCTGTCAGACTACCGTCCCGGTTTGCAGGCGGCGGCAGAGCATGGCGTGCTGCACCCGTTCGTCGATGCGCAGATGTCAAAAGCCGATGTGCGCGCCTTGGCCCGCGCGCTCGGGCTGGGGGAACTGGCGGAACTGCCCGCGGCCCCCTGTTTGGCCAGCCGGATTGAGACTGGCCTGCGGGTGGAGCCTGTGGACTTGGCGGTGATCGACCGGGTCGAAACCTTGCTGCGCGCGGCGTTGGGCAATATCACCCTGCGCTGCCGGCGCTTGCGCGGGGGCTGGGTGGTGGAGCTTGATCCGCCTCTCTATGAAGGTCTTTCCGCGCAAAAGCGCGCGGCGATTTTGACGCAGGTCCGGCGGGCCACGGATGACGGGCGCGCGGTTGATCTGCGGGCCTATTCAAGGGGAAGTGCATTTGTCCATCAATGAGAAAGGCCCCGACGGGCATCCAGACGTGACCTTTGACCGGGGCCGCGGCGGGCGCATCGGCATCGAAGAGGCCGTGCTGTGCGAGCATAAAGCGGTGGCGCAGATTGCCGCGATCATCGGCGATGCGGCAGCGGAGGGCCGGAGGCTGTTGCTGACCCGGCTGTCGGCAGAACAGTTTGACGACTTGCCGGACAATCTGGCCCAATCGGTCGATTACTGCACCGCCTCGCGCACCGCCATTCTAGGAGAGATCGGGCCTTTGGCCCGCGATCCCCGCATCGCCCTCGTCAGTGCAGGCACCTCTGATTACGCGCCCATGGCCGAAGCGCGGCGCACGCTGGCCTATGGCGGCATGGACGCGACCGAAGTGTCGGATGTAGGCGTGGCCGGGCTTTGGCGTCTGCTCGCGCGGGAAGAAATGCTGCGTGAAATGGATGTCGTGATTGTCTTTGCCGGGATGGACGCGGCGCTGCCGTCGGTCGTAGCCGGGCTTGTGCCGGGGGTGGTGATTGGTGTGCCGACCTCCGTGGGCTATGGTGTGGCCCGCGGCGGGAGGGTCGCGCTCGATTCGATACTCGCCAGCTGTGCGCCGGGGGTCACGGTGGTGAACATCGACAACGGCTATGGGGCTGCGACTTCGGCGTTGCGACTGGCCAATATGATGCGCCGCGCCGCGGCGGGAGGGTAGCCGGTGACAACACCGAAACTAAAGATCAAGAAACGCCAGACATTGGCCGACCAGCTTTACGGGCAGGTGCTTGAACAGATCGTGTCGAACAAACTCGCCCAAGGCGAAAAGCTGCCGTCGGAAAACCAGATCGCCACAGCCTTTGGCGTGTCCCGCCCCGTGGTGCGCGAAGCGCTGCGTAAATTGCAAGAGGACGGGCTGGTCGAGGCGCGGCGCGGCGTCGGTACTTTTGTGCGGCGGCGGCCGTCGGAAAAGCTGATTGAATATGCCACGGCGGGGTCGGTTGCCGGGCTGATGCGCGCGATGGAGGCGCGGATCACGATCGAAAAGGCCACCGCGCATATGGCCGCGCAACGGGCCGGCCCCAAGGATATCGCCCGGATCGAGGCAGCCTTGCAGGCGCTGGAGGCATCCATGCAGGCGCGCGATCCGTCTTTTGACGCCGATTACCAATTCCACCGCGCCATCGCGGCGGCCTCGGGCAACGAGGTCTTCGTGCAAATGCTCGACTGCGCCCGCGGATCCATCGAACAGGGGATCGACGTGGCGCAAAAACTGACCCGCCAAGGCTCGCAAGCGCGGATCGACGTGGTGATCAATGAGCACCGCCAAATCCTTGAAGCGATCCGTGCGGGCGACAGCGAAGCCGCGGGCGTATCGATGGCCTATCACCTGTTGCAGGCGCGGGCCCGGATCACCGACCACGCCGGTATCGCATAACGCCACCCCCCCCCGAAAGGCCCCTTTATGATCTACGACCACCGCACCTATTTCTGCCGCCCCGGCACGATCAAGAAACACCTCGCGCTCTATGCCGAATTCGGCTTTCCCGCGCAGAAACGCATCCTCGGCGCGCCACTGATCTACGCACAGGTCGAGACGGGGGACGTGAACTCCTTCGTGCATATCTGGGCCTATCAGGATGCCGCCGACCGGGCGGCGCGCCGCGCGCAGATGGCGGCGGACCCTGAGTGGCAGACTTACCTCAAGAAAAGCGCCGAGGCGGGATATCTGGTGCGCCAGACCAATAAGATCCTCATGCCCGTTCCGCTTGAAGGCTAAGCGGCGGCCCCGGCCTGACAAGTCAGGCCGGGGCATTGTTCAACTAACGATGCAGCTTTCGTCGATCCCGCGCCCTTCGTGGAAAGCGCGGATGTTGCTGGCCCAATGGCCAACCATGCGTTTGAGGTTATCCTCACTGTGGCCGCCGATATGGGGCAGGGGCAGGACGTTTTCGAGGCGTAGAAGCGGGTTGTCTGGCTCGACGGGCTCTTCGGTGAAGACATCCAAGGCCGCCCCGGCGATACGTTTGTGGGTGAGCGTGTCGATTAGGGCCGCCTCATCGACCAGCCCGCCGCGCCCGGTGTTGACCAGCAGGGCGTCGGATTTCATCTGCGCCAGTTCCGGCGTGCCGATGGTGTGGTGCGACGCCTCCGTCAGCGGCATGTGCAGGCTGACGATATCGCAGGTCTCAAGAATTTCGTCGCGTTCGGCATAGCGCGCGCCAGTGCCTTCGGCTGGCCCCGAGCGGCGGTAGTAGAGCACCTCGCAGTCAAAGCCCGTCAGCCGTTTCGCCACGAGTTGCCCGATGGCCCCAAAACCGATCAGCCCGACCTTTTGACTGCTGAGGTCCCGCGCGCCGGGGACGATTTCTGGCACGATCCACTTGCCCGCGCGGGTGTTGTTGTAATGCAGCGGGATGCGGCGCAGGGCGGCGATCATCATGCCGATAGTGAGATCCGCAATGGTGGGGGCGTTAACACCGGGGCTGCGCGCCACGGTCACGCCCATTTCTTTCGCCAGATCCACCGGGATCTTGTCATACCCGGTGCCCCATTGATGAACGAGGCGCACGCTATCGGCCCTGCGCAGAACCGAGGCCGGAAGCCCTCGCCCGCGCGGAACGATATAGGCGGCCCCCTTCACCGTCTCGGCAAAATCCTCTTCGGAGAAGGACCGGGCAAAGCGCAGGTCGAGCCCTTCGGCATAGCCGCGCACCTTATCCTGCATATCCTCTGGCATCGCGTCGAGTACGGCAACAGGGCCGATCAGATCGCCGCTCATGCCGATGCCCCGCGCAGATCTTCGGGCAGCAAGGCCTCGGGCAGGTTCTGGTAGGAGACAGGTCGCAGGAAGCGGCGGATCGCCATGGTGCCGACGGAGGTCGCGCCGAAGTTGGTGGAGGCCGGGTAGGGGCCGCCGTGCACCATGGCATCGCAAACCTCGACCCCGGTGGGGAAGCCGTTCACCAGCACCCGGCCCGCTTTCCGTTCAAGGATCGGCATCAGCGCCTTGGCGGCTTCGGTGTCGCCCTCGTCCATCTGGAGTGTCGCGGTTAACTGGCCTTCGAACCCTTTGGCAAGCTCTTGCATCTCATCGCCCGACGAGACCCGCAGCACCAGACCCAAGGGGCCGAAGACCTCTTCCCCAAGCGCGTGGTCTTGCAGGTAGGTCTCGGCGTCGGTTTCAAAGAGGTTCGGCTGGGCACTGCGGCCTTCGCTGTCATTGCTTAGCAGCGCACGCACGGCGTTGCGGCCGGTGAAACGTTCCTTGCCCTCGCGGTAGGCTTTGGCAATGCCGTCGGTCAGCATGACCTGCGGGCCGACCTGCTCAAGCGCCTCTTTCGCGGCTGCGACAAAGGCATCGCCCTCGGCCCCCTTGGCCACGACCGCGATGCCGGGGTTGGTGCAGAACTGCCCCGCGCCCATGGTCAGCGACCCGGCCCAGCCAGCGCCGATTTCCGCGCCGCGGTTTCGAGTGGCCTCGGCCAGAACGAACATCGGATTGACCGAGCCCAACTCGCCGAAGAACGGGATCGGCTCGGGCCGTTGCGCGCAGAGGTCAAACAGCGCGCGGCCTCCACCGAGGGAGCCGGTGAAGCCGACGGCTTTGATCAGCGGATGCTGCACCAACGTCTGGCCCACCTCACGGCTGTTGGCATGGATGAGGGAAAAGACACCGGGGTGGACGCCGCATTTCTGGATCGCGGCATGGATCGCTTCGGCTACAATCTCCCCCGTGCCGGGATGGGCGGAATGGCCTTTCACAACGACTGGGCAGCCCGCCGCCAGCGCCGCGGCGGTGTCGCCGCCCGCGGTGGAGAAGGCCAGCGGGAAGTTCGACGCGCCGAATACCGCAACCGGGCCGATGGGGCGTTGGATCATGCGGATATCGGGCCGGGGCATAGGCTGGCGGTCTGGGAGGGCACCGTCGACGCGGCGGTCCAGATGGGCGCCTTTGCGGATGTGATCGGCAAAGAGGCGGAGTTGCCCGGTTGTCCGCCCCCGTTCGCCCTGAAGGCGGGCGGTGGGCAGGCCGGATTCCCGCGCGCCGACTTCGGTGATGATCTCGGCGCGGGCCTCCATCTCATCTGCGATGGCATCAAGGAAATCGGCGCGGCTCTCGCGGCTGGAAGAGGCGTAGGACCAAAAGGCATCCTCGGCGGCTTCGCAGGCTTGGTCCACATGGGCAGGGGTGCCGCTTTGGAATTGGTCGCTTTCGCCGGTGGCGGGGGAATTGGCGAAGGTTTCCCCGCCGCCGACCCATTCGCCTGCGATCAAGTGCTTGCCGTGGGGGTGAAATGTCTTGCTGTCAGTGCTCATGATCAATCCTTGTCGGTTTGCTGTGTCAAAGTGGGGGAGGGCTGCGCCATGGTTTCGACCAGCGCATCCATCTGCCGCGTGAGCAGCCAAGCGTCGCCCGCGATGGCGACGAATTCGATACCGTTGTCAAAATAGCGGCACGCCAGATCGGCGCCGTAACCAAGGATGCCCGCAGGCAGCCCGGCGGCGTGAATTGCATCGACCGCTTCGCGGATCTTGTCTTGGACATCGGGGTGCATGGGGTTGCCGGTATGGCCCATCGCCGACGACAAATCGCCCGGCCCGATAAAGATCGCGTCCACGCCGGCCACGGCGGCGATGGCGGGAATTTGGTCGACCGCTTCGGGGGTCTCGACCTGCACGATGACGCATTGCGCGTCTGTATATGTGCTCAGGTAATCCGTCTGCCGCGCGTAGTTATTGGCGCGAATCGTAGCCGAGATGCCGCGCAGCCCTTCGGGAGGGTAGCGGGTCCATGTCACGGCGCGGCGGGCGTCTTCGGCGTTTTGGATCATCGGGAACATCAGATTTTGCACGCCGATATCCAGCAGCCGCTTGGTCATCGTCTGGTCGGATGAGGGCATCCGCACCACCATCTGCGCATTGGGATTGGCGCTGCCTGCGGCGCGCAGATGATCGGTGATCTGGCTTAGGTCATTCGGCGCATGTTCCATGTCCAGCAACAGCCAATCGATCCCGCTGCCCGCGGCGATTTCTGTCACCGTAGGAGAGCAGAGCGAGAGCCAAAACCCCGACAGACGACTGCCGGGCCGGAGCGTTTGTTTCAGTGTTTTTCCCGACATTTTCGCAACGCGCCCCTCAAATGGTATCGACAATTGCGGTGATACGGTAATATATCAGTTCGGGCAAGATGTGATTTCCACCCGTTTTGCGATGATGTTTTAGCTGACGAGGATTCCATGACCGAGACCAAGAAAACCGCCGATCAGCTGCGCAGCGCGCGCTGGTTTGCCCCCGACGATCTGCGCAGCTTTGGGCATCGGTCGCGCATGATGCAGATGGGGCTGGGCCCCGAGGATTGGGAAGGCCGCCCGGTGATCGGTATCTTGAACACTTGGTCCGAGATGAACCCCTGCCACCTCCATTTCCGCGACCGCGCGGAGGATGTGAAAAAGGGAATCGCGCAGGCCGGCGGGCTGGGGTTGGAGATCCCCACGATCTCGATTGACGAAAGTTTCACCAAGCCGACCTCGATGCTCTATCGCAATATGATCGCGATGGAGACCGAAGAGACGATCCGCTCGCATCCGCTCGATGGCGTGGTGCTGATGGGCGGCTGTGACAAATCCACGCCGGGGCTGACCATGGGCGCGATCAGCGCGGGCGTGCCGTTTATCTTCCTGCCCGCCGGCCCGATGCTGCGCGGCAATTACGCGGGGCGGGCGCTTGGCTCAGGCTCGGATGCGTGGAAGTTCTGGGATGAGCGCCGCGCGGGCACGATCTCGGCCGAGGAATGGGTCGGCGTCGAAGGCGGCATCGCGCGGTCATACGGGCATTGCATGACGATGGGCACGGCCTCCACCATGACCGCGATTGCCGAGGCGATGGGGCTTACGCTGCCGGGGGCCACCTCGATCCCCGCTGCGGACGCGGGCCACAAACGGATGAGCGCCTCTTGCGGGCGGCGCATCGTCGATATGGTTTGGGAGGACCTGACGCCGGACAAGATCATCACCCCCGCCGCCGTGCAAAACGCAGCGACGGTGGCGATGGCGACGGGCTGTTCGACCAATGCGGTGGTGCACCTGCTGGCCATGGCACGCCGCGCCGGGGTGGCGCTGGAGTTGAGCGACCTTGATGCTCTAGGCCGCACCACGCCGCTCATCGCCAATATCCGCCCCTTGGGCAGCAGCGAATACCTGATGGAGGATTTCTATTTCGCGGGCGGTCTGCGGGCGCTGATGGATCAGTTGGGCGATAAGCTTGACCGGTCGGCGATCACCTGCACCGGCAAACCCTTGGAGGAAGGGATCGCGGGCGCGCCTGTCTATAATGACGACGTGATCCGGCCCCTGTCGAACCCGGTCTATAAGGAAGGCTCGCTCGCCGTGCTTAAAGGCAACCTTTGCCCCAATGGCGCGGTGATCAAACCGGCGGCCTGCGATCCGAAGTTTCACCACCACGAAGGCCCGGCGCTGGTCTTTGACAGCTACCCGGAGATGAAGGCCGCGATTGACGACGAAAACCTCGACGTAACGCCGGACCATGTGCTGGTGCTGCGTAACGCGGGGCCGCAGGGCGGGCCGGGAATGCCGGAATGGGGGATGTTGCCGATGCCGAAAGCGCTGCTGAAACAGGGCCACCGCGACATGCTGCGGATCTCAGACGCGCGGATGTCGGGCACCTCTTATGGCGCTTGCATCCTGCATGTCGCGCCGGAGTCTTTCGTGGGTGGGCCGCTGGCGCTGCTGAAGACGGGGGACATCGTGCGCATGGATCTTGAGGCGCGGACCCTCGACATGCTGGTGGATGAGGACGAACTCGCCGCCCGCCGCGCCGCGTGGAAAGCGCCCGAACCACGGTTCGAGCGGGGCTGGGGCTATATGTTCCAGCGCCATGTGGGGCAGGCCGATCAGGGCTGCGACTTTGACTATCTCACCGTGGCCTTTGGCCAAACGGCGGGTGAGCCGGATATTTTCTGAGGGGGGCTGGCAATGACACATGATCTATCGAAAGCGCTTACCGGCATTTCGGGCATTCTGGTGACGCCCTACGACGATGCTGGAGAGATCGCGCCGCGCAAACTGGCGCCGATCATTGACCGTGCGCTTGCCGCTGGTGTGCATATCCCGGTTGTGAACGGCAACACCGGGGAATATTACGCGCTGACCAATGATGAGGCCTGCACCATGGTGCGGGAGGTGGCGCAGTTGGTCGACGGGCGCGCGCCGCTGCTTGCGGGTGTCGGGCGCGGCATTCGGGATGCCTGCGCACTGGCCAAGGCGAGTGCCAAGGCGGGCGCGGATGCGCTGATGATCCACCAACCGCCTGATCCCTTCGTCTCCCCCCGTGGCACGGTCGATTATGTGCGCGCGGTGCGGGATGCGTCGGGCGGGCTGCCGGTGATGCTGTATCTGCGCAATGATGCGATGGGGCCCGAGGGCATCGCGCGACTGTGCGAAGTCGAGGGGGTGAAGGGGGTCAAATGGGCCACGCCGAACCCTTTGAACCTTGCCCGCGCGATTGAGGCGGCGCCGGATGATATCGTCTGGGTCGGCGGGCTGGCCGAGGTCTGGGCACCGCCGCTCTATGCGGTGGGCGCGCGGGGGTTCACCTCGGGCCTTATCAACGTCTGGCCCGAGCGGTCGGTCGCCATTCACGCGGCACTGGATGCAGGCAATTACGCAGAGGCGAACCGCCTCATCGCAAGCATGCGCGCGTTTGAGGACATCCGCGCCGAAGAGCATAACGGCACCAATGTCACAGGCGTCAAAGCGGCGCTGATGGCCATCGGACAGGATTGCGGCCCCACGCGCCCGCCCTCCGCATGGCCGCTGACGGAGCAGCAGCAGGCGGTGCTGGATCAATTTGTGAAAGACAATCAACTGAAGGGAGAGGCGGCATGAGCCCCGAACTACGTGAGAAACTCAAGGCGGTCTCGGTCGCGACGCTGGCCACGGCGCTGTATAAACGCGGGCTACGCAATCAGGTGGTGCAGGGGGTCGGCCCGGTGGCCGCCAAGGGGCGTAACATGGTCGGCCCGGCGTTCACACTGCGCTATATGCCCGCCCGTGAGGATCGCAATCAACTGGTCGAATTTCGCAATCCCGAACACCCGCAGCGCGTCGCGATTGAGACCTGCCCCGAGGGCCATGTGCTGGTAATGGACAGCCGCAAAGATGCGCGTGCCGCCAGTGCCGGGGATATCCTCATCACCCGTCTGATGATGCGCGGCGCGGCGGGGGTGGTGACAGATGGCGGGCTGCGCGATGCCGCGACCATCGGCGCGCTCGAGATGCCCGCCTATCACGCGCGGCCCTCAAGCCCCACGAACCTGACCCTGCATGAGGCGATTGAGATCAACTGCCCCGTTGGCTGCGGCGATGCGCCGGTCTTTCCCGGCGATATCGTGGTGGGCGACGATGACTGCGTGATCATCATCCCCGCAGATATCGCCGAAGAGGTCGCGGATGAGGCGGTAGAGATGACGGCCTATGAGGATTTCGTCGTGGAGCAAGTTAAAGGCGGCGCGGGGATCATCGGGCTTTATCCGGGCACCAAGCAGGAAAACCTCGATAGGTTCGCGGAATGGCGCAAGGCCAACAACCGCTGAATCAGGGCTTTTCCGGGGTGAAATACTCCGGGAAAGCCGCCCGTTTCTCGGTCATGCGGTCAACGGTGCGTTGCAGGTGTTTGCGCAGCGCCTCCATCGCGGCAGGCGCATCGCCCGCTTCGATCCCATCAAGGATCCGGCTGTGGCCGCCGATCACGTCCTTGTTGTTGAGGATGCGCCCCGCCTCATCAATGTCATCCAGATGCAGGCGGCGCAGTCGTTCCAGATGGCCCGCGTGGCTGCGCATGATGCGCTGGCTTTGCACGTGGCCTGCTGCCACAAAGAGGGTCTGGTGGAATACTTCGTCCAACTCCTGAAAAGTCGGCACGTCGCCGGGTTGGTCCGAGATGCTGCTTTGCAGGGCGACGATGCTGCGCAGGCGGGTCAGGGCTTCGGGCGCGATTTCGGCGGCCAAACGGCGCACGACTTCGGTCTCTAGCGCGATGCGCATGAACTGCGCTTCGCGGATCGCCGACATGTCGATTGGCGTCACCAAAGTGCGCGATTGCGGGTAGATCTTGACCAGCCCCTCCTTGGCAAGCTGCTGCAGCGCATCGCGCAGCGGCGTCAGGCTCACCCCATGGGTTTCGGCCAATTCAGCACGCAAAAGCGGGGTGCCGGGCGGTAGGTCGAGCCGGACAATCTGATCGCGCAACTTGGCATAAACCCCGCGCCCCGTCGGCCCACCCTCGAAGAGACCCAGATCGGCCCCGCCGCTCAAAATGCTTTTGGCGAGGGTCTGCGCACTCTGTGCTGAAGGTTTGTTCGATAAGGTCATGTGGGCTCTTCCATAGCTATTAAATCTAATATATCAGTTAATGACATCTTACCGAAGCGGTTTTTTCGACACCCTGGGGGGAGCATCCGATGGACAGCCAGACCATGCAAGAGGACAGACGCGCAAAGGTAATGCTGCTGTCACCGACGGATAACGTGGTCGTGGCGACCTCGGCGGTGCCCCAAGGCGCGGTATTGCCGCAAGACGGGCTGCGTGCCAACCACGATACGCCCCAAGGTCACAAGATTGCGATCCGCCCGATCCAACGCGGTGCCCCGATCCTGAAATTCGACACAGTCATCGGCTACGCGGCAGAGGATATCGCCGCAGGCGATTGGCTGCACAGCCATAACATCAAATTCGATGCGGTTGACAAAGACTATGCCTTTGCCCGCGATTACGCCCCAACCAAGCTGCTGCCTCCGCAAGAGCGTGCGCAGTTCATGGGCATCCGCCGCGCGAATGGCCGCGTGGGCACGCGCAATTACATCGGGCTTTTCGTCACCGTGAACTGCTCAGCCACTGTGGCGCGCAAGATTGCCAACTACTTCGACGAAGAGCGGATGGAGGCATGGGAGAATGTCGACGGGGTGATCCCCTTCATCCACGAATCCGGCTGCGGGATGGAGCTGACAGGCGAGCCGATGGACCTGCTGCGCCGCACGCTTTCGGGCTATATCCGCCACCCCAATCTGGCCGGGGCCGTGGTCCTGTCGCTGGGCTGCGAGCGCAACAATTTGGCGCAGTTCTTTGAGGAGGAAGGACTGGCCGAGGGCAAGATGCTGCGCACGATCACCATGCAGCATGTCGGTGGCACCGCCCGCGCCATTGCCGAAGGCAAGGAGGCGGTGCGCGAAATGCTGGATCAGGCCAATGCCGTGCATCGTGAGCCCTGTTCGGCAGAGCATATCACCATAGGCATGCAATGCGGCGGGTCGGACGGGCTTTCGGGGCTCTCGGCCAACCCCGGCCTTGGGGTGGCGGCGGATATCCTCGTGCGCAACAGCGGCACGGCGATCCTGTCGGAAACGCCCGAGATTTTCGGCGTCGAACACCTCCTGACCCGCCGCGCGCGCAGCGAAGAGGTGGGCCGCAAATTGGTCGAACGCATGGACTGGTGGCTGGACTATACGAAAGGCCGCGACACGCAGATCAACGGCGTCGTCAGCCCCGGCAATCAGGCAGGCGGTCTGGCGAATGTGTTGGAAAAATCGCTCGGCGGGGCCAAGAAAAGCGGCAGCACCGGGTTGATGGAGGTTTACCGCTATGCCGAAGCGGTGACGCAAAAGGGGCTGGTTTTTATGGACACGCCCGGCTTCGATCCCGTCTCTGCCACCGGGCAGATCGCGGGGGGTGCGAACCTGATTTGCTTTACCACCGGGCGCGGCTCTTGCTTTGGCTCCTATCCCTCGCCAACGATCAAACTGGCCTCCAACACACCGATGTTCACCAAGATGCAGGACGATATGGACATCAACTGCGGGACCGTGATCGACGGCGAATTGAGCCTTGAGGAACTGGGCCAAGCGATCTTTGAACGCATCCTCGCCATCGCCTCGGGCGAGCAGAGCAAATCCGAAGCGCTTGGCGTGGGTGAAGAGGAATTCGCGCCTTGGCCGATTGGGGTCACGGGGTAAAGATGTCAGACGGGAGAGCGCAGATGAAACCGAACTATGTAAAACTGGTCGAGGATACGCCGCTACCGCGCATGGCGCTCTGCCGTCAGACCTTTGCCGCGACCCACATCGACGACCCGCGCGCCGCCGTGGCAGAGGCGATGCAGGCCGGTTGCGCGGACAAGATCAAGCCGGGCATGTCCATCGCTATCACCGCAGGCAGCCGGGGTCTCGCAAACCTGCCGGAACTGCTGGCCGCCATCGTGGCCGAGGTCCGCGCGCGCGGGGCGCAGCCCTTTGTCGTGCCCGCCATGGGCAGCCACGGCGGCGCCACGGCAGAGGGGCAGACCGCGCTGCTGGCGAAACTGGGCGTGACCGAAGAGAGCCTCGGTTGCGAGATCCGCTCGTCGATGGAGACTGACGAGATCGGCCTGCTCGACAACGGCATGTCGGTGCGGATGGACCGCCACGCCAATGCCGCTGATGGGATCATCCTGTTCAACCGGATCAAGCCGCATACCTCTTTCCGCGCGCCGAACGAAAGCGGGCTGGCCAAGATGCTCTCGATCGGGTTGGGCAAGCAATCGGGGGCCGAGACTTGCCATTCGCGGGGCATTGATAACGTCGGCATCTTCGTTGCCAAAATGGCCCGGATGAAGCTGGAGCGTTGCAAGGTGCTTTTCGGCATCGGCACGATTGAGAACGCCTACGACGAACTTTCGCAGGTGGTGGCGCTCGACAGCGACGGGATGCTGGAGGCCGAAGCGCCCTATCTGCAAGAGGCGATGCGCAACATGCCGCGCCTGCCGCTGGGGCCGCTGGACGCACCATCAGCTTCGGGCGATCTGGATGTGCTGGTGGTCGATGAGATCGGCAAAGAATTTTCCGGCACTGGGATGGACCCGAACATCACGCATCGTTTCTCAAGCGAAAAGATGCAGGTCCACCTGCATATCTCCCGGCTGGTAGCGCTTGGGTTGTCGCCGCTTAGCAACGGCAACGGCAATGGCGCGGCGCGGGCAGATGTGATCACGGAGCGGTTAGAGCAGGATTTCGACCGAGAGGCGGTTTATGCCAATGCCATCACGTCGCAGGTGTTGAAGCAGTCGAAGATCCCCATGGTCATGCCCTGCGACCGCACGGCGATCCAGACGGCGGTCAAGACCTGCGGGGCCGAGGATATCACCAAGGTCCGGCTGCTGCGTATCCCCAACACGCTGAAGCTTGAGTATCTCTATGCTTCCGAGGCGATGCTGCCGGAACTGCGCGACCGTCCGGGGCTTGAGGTGGTGGGCGATCTGCAAGAGATGCAGTTCGACGACGGCCTGCTGCGCAACCCTTGGCCGGAGGGGCATTGATGCGAGGTCAGGGGCTTCATCTGCACCTCGACCCCGTAGGCGGGGCGGCGGGTGATATGTTCATCGCGGCGATGCTGCATGCTTTCCCCGAACTGGCCGAACGCGCACTGGCCGATGTCGCCGCCGTGCTCCCGGCGGAGGTGGGCCATGCGGAACTGAGCGAACATGTGGCTTCGGGCATCACCGCGCGGCGGTTCGAATTGGTGCTGGCCGCACCCGACGCAGGCAGGCGCCACGGGGCCGAGACGACCTACCGCGCGATGCGCGAACTTTTGGAAAACGCGCCGCTGTCCGAGGGCACGGCTCAGGCCGCCTGCGCGATCCTTCACCGGATTGCCGAGGCCGAAGCACAGGTGCACGACATCCCCATCGACCGGGTGCATTTTCACGAGATCGCGGATTGGGACGCGCTGATGGATGTGACCGCCGCAGGTAGCATTTGCGCCGCGCTGTCGGGTGCGACCGTCTCGCTCGCCCCACTGCCTCTGGGCGGCGGGCTGGTGGAAACGGCGCATGGCAAACTGCCGGTGCCCGCGCCCGCCACGGCGCTGATCTTGCAAGGCTATGATTGGCATGACGACGGCGTGCCGGGCGAGCGGGTGACGCCCACAGGCGCCGCGATCCTTGCCCATCTTACCGGCGGCAGCCCCATCGCCAGCCGTCCACCGGGGCGGCTGCGCTGTACCGGGTCGGGCGCGGGGATGCGGGTGATGAAGGGGCTGCCGAATATCCTGCGGGTCAGCGTCTTCGATACCGCCTCGGGGGGCATCGCGCAGGACAGTCTGGTGCAATTCGCTTGCGATATCGACGATATGACGGGCGAGGAACTGGGCGCGGCGGTGGACCGTTTGCGCGCGATGGACGGCGTGATCGATTTGCTGATGCTGAACGGGCAGGGCAAGAAATCCCGCCCGGTAACGCGCCTTGAGGTGTTGGTGCAGCCGCAGGCTGCGGACCGGATCGCGGCGCGGGTCTTTGATCTGACCTCAACACTCGGCCTGCGCCGGACACGGGTGGAGCGTTTGATCCTCCCGCGGGAGAGTGACGACAGTGAGCCGCTCCGGCGCAAGCGTGCCCAGCGGCCAAGTGGGCAGGAAACCACCAAGGTCGAAAGCGATGATCTGGCCGATGCCGAGACCCTGCACGACCGTCGCAAACGCGCCCGTGCCTCCGAAGGCTAGGTGCCGCCGCCCGGTGATCTAACTTGCTTATCACCGGGCGGCGTGTGAAAATCCTCTGATGCCAATTCAGAGGACCGCATGGAAAAGCAACTCAGCGCAACGCTGCGCCAGTATGAGGTCTTTGTCGCCATTGCCGAAACGTTGCATTTTGGCCAAGCGGCGGCCAATCTTGGCGTGGCGCAGCCCGCACTGACGCAGCAACTGAAACACCTTGAGACCGTCTTTGGCGGTGAGCTTCTCTTCGACCGCAACCGCCGCCGGGTGATGCTGACGGACTTCGGCAAGTCACTCCTGCCCGAGGCCCGCGCCCTGCTGCAACAGGCCCGGCGGGTGGAAGCGCTGGCCGAAGCGGCGCGCAACGGCCAGCGCGGGCGGATTGAACTGGCCTATGTCGGCTCGGCCTCTTACGCGGGCATTCTGGGGCGGCTTTTGCGAGAGTTGCGCGCTGGCGCTGCGGATGTGGACCTGATCCTGCGCGAGTTGGACATGGACTTACAAATCGCCGAGATCGTGGCGGGCAGGCTCGATGCGGGGTTCGTGCGCCTGCCGCTCTCGGGCGTGCCCGAGACTTTGGTCACGCGCACCGTCCATACCGAGGATATTCTGCTGGCCGTGCCGCCCGACCACCGGCTTGCCGGGGTGCCTTCCGTTGCCATGGCGGCGCTGCGAGAGGAGAGTTTCATCTTTAGCCACCTTGGCCCCGATATGGGTTTCGCGGCCTGCGCCTATCAACTCTGTGCCGATGCTGGTTTCGCGCCCCGCGTGGCGCATCGCGCGCCGCAGTTTACTGCGATCGTGAATTTCGTCTCAGCGGGTCTGGGCGTGGCCTTTGTCCCCGCCTCTGCCGCGCGGATGAAGGATGCGGGCGTGGCCTTTCTGCCGATCCGCGATGCAAAGGTTCAAAGCCGGATCGGGCTGGCCTATCTGCGCGACCCAAGTAATCCGGTCCTGCGCAGGTTGCTAGCGGCCCTAGAGCCCGAGGTCTGATTACCCGACCGCCGTGCCACCACAGACAAAGACCGTTTGCCCGGTGATGAAACCGCTGCGGGCATCGGCGAAAAATGCCACCGCCTGCGCCACATCCTCGGGCGTGCCCATGCGGCCCATCGGCACCGCATCGACGATGGCGCGGGTTTCTGGTGCATCTTCGGGGTTGTTCTCCCAAAAGGCGGTCGTGGCGATGGGGCCGGGGGCGACGCAGTTCACGGTGATCCCGTCGCGCGCCAGTTCCAGCGCCCATGTCCGCGCCATCGACTGGATCGCCCCCTTGCTGGCGGAATATAGCGTCCGGTCGATCTTGCCCTTTGTCACGCGGCTGGTGTTCATCACGATCCGCCCTCCCCCTGCCGCGCGCATGGCCGGCACCAGCAGTTTCGCCGCCAAGATGCTGGGGCGGAGGTTCAGGTGCATGATGCGGTCGAAGTCATCAATCTCCACCGCGTCGAAGGGCGCGGGTTTCACGATGCCGACGTTATTAACCAGGCATGTGACCGGCCCCTCTTTGAGGATGTTTTGCAAGGCGGCGGTGGTTGGCTCAGGGTCTGACAGATCGACCTGCTGCGCATCCGCGCGCAGGGCAGGGTCCTCCGGTTCCGCGATATCGAGCACGAAGACACGCCAGCTGTCCTCTCTTAACCTGCGGGCAATACCAAGGCCGATGTTGTGCGCACCGCCAGTGACAACCGCATGGCGCGGGGAAGGGTTTTGGGCCACGGGGGCCTCCTTTTCTCTATTCGCTGTTTACTTATCACCATCATCTAGTGATAAGTAAACGACTGATATCCGGGAGGGGGATAGTATGGCCAAACGCATCATCATCGTGGGGGCTGGCACGATGGGGCAATCCATCGGCAGGCTCTTTGGCCAGCATGGCTGGACGGTACAGGCGGTCGACCCGACCGAGGCCGCGCGCGATGGGTTTCTGGCGACGGTGCCGGGATCAAGCGCCACTGCTGCGTTGGAGGACGCAGGGCAGGCGGATGTCGCGCTGGAATGCGTGCCGGAGAACCTTGCGCTCAAGCGGAAGGTGCTGGCCGCCTTGGAGGGGGTGGTGCCAGAGGGCGCGCCGATCTTGTCGAACACCTCTGGCCTGACACTCGAAGAAATGTCGGCGGACATGGCCCGGCCAGAGCGCGCCGTCATCACGCATTTCTTCAACCCCGGCGATGTGATCCCTGCCGTCGAAGTGGTCGCGGCCAAGGATGCGCCCGAAGGGCTATGTGCAGAAGTCATGACCCTGCTGCGCGGGTTGGAGCGGCGGCCCGTGCGTCTGGATCACGCGCCGCCCGGTTTTGTCGCGAACCGCATTCAACATGCGATCATGCGCGAATGCCTGCATCTGGTGGATCAAGGTGTCGCCAGCCCGGCGGAGATTGACGAGATCGCGCAATGGTCCGTGGGTGTCCGCATGGCGCTTTCCGGCCCGTTCCGGCAGCGCGATTTAAATGGGCTGGGCACCCATCTGAGCATTGCCGAATACCTCTATCCCGATCTGTGTGACCGGCACGACCCGTCGCCGACCCTCGCCAACCTGGTGGGGCAGGGGCATCTGGGCAAACGCAGCGGCAAGGGGTTTTACGACTGGCCCGCGGGGGAGGATGCAAGGGCCGCGGAGGAGGCGCTGCGCCGTGTCATCGCCCTTGCCCGCGACAGCGCCGATTAACCGATTTTCAGACAGCCGAGGACACCCATGACCGATAATCCAGCCATCATCTGCGTGGCCATCACCGGATCGCTTCCCACCAAGGCCGACAACCCGGCGGTGCCGATCGACATCACCGAACAGATCGAAAGCACCCATGCCGCGTTCGAGGCCGGGGCGACGATCTGCCATGCCCATGTCCGCACCGCCGATGGCACCCCCACGGCAGACCCCGAGCGTTTCGCGCGGCTGCAAGAGGGGCTGCGGCAGCATTGCCCCGGCATGATCGTGCAATTCTCAACCGGAGGGCGCTCGGGCGCGGGGCGAAACCGGGGCGGGATGCTGCCGCTGCGGCCCGATATGGCCTCGCTTTCCGTAGGGTCGAACAACTTTCCCAACCGCGTTTATGAAAACCCGCCTGAGCTTGTCGACTGGCTGGCGGAAGAGATGATGACCTACAGCGTGCTGCCCGAGATCGAGGTCTTCGACCTGAGCCACATCCTACAGGCCAAGGCCATGGCCGACGCGGGCAAGATCCCGTCGCGGCCCTATATCCAGTTCGTCATGGGGGTGAAAAACGCCATGCCTGCGGATCGAGACGTTTTTGATTTCTATATCCAAACGGTCAAACGGCTTTTCGGCGACATCCCGTGGTGCGCGGCCGGGATCGGGCGGCATCAGGCCGAACTTAACGCATGGTGTGCTGCAGCAGGGGGGCATCTGCGCACCGGGCTGGAGGATAATATTCGGATGGACAAACAGACCCTTGCGCCCTCCAATGCCGCCCTCGTCACCCGCGCGGCAGAGATCTGCGCCGAGGCGGGTCGCCCTGTCGCCACGCCGCAGCAGGCGCGTGAGATTTTGGGGCTGGGTTGAGGCCACAAGGGCCAACGCAATAGATTAAGGATATTGAGATGAAGAGACTGACATTCGCCCTCACCACTTTCGCAGGCCCATTGGCGGCGCATGAGGGCGTGCATGTGCATCCCCATGGCCACGATCCCTTTTGGGCCGTGGCGGTGCTGGCGCTGGCGGTTGCGATCCTTGCGGCGGCGGTGATGCGCCGCAGGTAGGCGTGGGACTGCCCTAGTGCCCGTCAGCCACCAAAACCGCGCGATCCACCCGAACGGCCAAAACCGCCACGCGATGCGGCAGTGGCGCGGGTCATCGGGGTTTTGCCGATGGTGGTGCTGGGCCGGGTGAATTGCGACGTGCCAAGCTTGGCCGCGCCGCGATTGGTTGAATAGGTGCTGGAGCGTGCCGCATTGGTAAAGCGGCCATCCTTCGTTTTATATAGCGGCTGTGCCGCCGCCATACCTGCGCGATTGCTCATCATATTGCCGATCAGGTAGCCCGCCAGCAGGGGCATGAAAATCCCGCCCGACCCACTTTGGGTTGCCGTCTGTTCCGAGCCGCAGGCGTCTGCGCCATGCTGCTCTTCGCAGACCTCTAGGCTGTCATAGCGCGGTGCGGATTCCACATGGAGGGTCTGGGCCGCGTCAAAGGCGGTTTCGCATTGTTGCTGGGTGTACATCCCGCCGCTTGAGGCATCCGCCAGACAGCTTTGCAGGTCGGGAAAGGCAGCGGCGTCAACCTTTTCCTCCTCGCATCCTGCAAGTGTAAAGGCGGCGGCACCGACGATGGCGATGGAAACCCGTTTCGAGCGTTTGGTCATGATGATCGTCTTTCTGCCAAGGGGCGGCGGGGCATAGGGTTACGCGAGAATATAGTGCGGTTTGAAGCGGGACAAATCCTGCGTGATGCGCGAGCGGTCTTCGCGGATACCGATGCCCGCGCAACTTTCGCCCACGATCCAAGACCCGATAACGGGGCGAAATCCGTCAAATTCGGGCAGGGGGGCATAGGCTTGAACGATGCGCGGATGTTCGGCGTAGTCTAGGTTTTTCGACTGTTCGATCACCTTGCCGGATTGATGGATCGAGACCGACGCCCCCTCACGCGAGAGGATCGGCTTGCGCACATGCGCTGCCGCCAGATCCGCGGCGGCACGGTCAAAGGCCTCGGCGCAGGTGGGGGCGGCGGGGCCGCGCCCGGCGAGCGCATCTGCCACATCCGCCTCAAAAAACGCGGGCAGCAGATTGGGGTGGCCTTCGAACATCCGCCACAGGACGGGCAAGAGCCCCTTGTTGGACAAAAGCGCTTTCCACGCAGGCTCCAGAAACAGGCAGCCCGAGCCTTCGATATGCGCCGCGTAGTCATCGCGCAGCAGGTCTTCCCACGGGTAGAGTTTGAACAGCACCGCAATGCGGCGATCCTGATCGTCGAGGAACTGACCGTCCTCACTGAGTGCGATCTTGTCGAGGTCACAGTAATGCGCACCAAGGCCCGCCTCACGCGCGGCCCACCCCATGGCTTCGACGGTGCCGTAGTCTTCGGGGTTGTCGGCGACAGCGGTGAAATGCAGGTCGCTGTCGGGCTCAAAAACCTCGGCAAATCGGGCGACCAATGCCTCATGGATGCCGTTGAACTGATCCGTGCCTTCGGGCAAAACGCCCGCCTTCAACTGATCCTCAAGCCACTGCCATTGAAAGGCCGCGCTTTCGTAGAGCGAGGTGGGCGTGTCGGCGTTATACTCCAGCAGCTTGGCCGGGCGCGCGCCGTCATAGGCCAGATCGAAACGCCCGTAGATCTCAGGGTCGCCCCGCCGCCAACTCTCGGCCACGAGGTCGCGATGCGCTTCTGGAATGGCAAGCTGCGCCATCAATTCTTCGCTGGCAATGATCTCTGCCACGGCCTCGCGGCACATGGCGTGCAACTCGGTCGAGGGGTCTTCGATGTCGTTCTCGATCTGCTCAAGCGACAGCGCATAGGCCGAGGTTTCGTCCCAGTAGGGCTCACCATGCATATCGGCGAAGGTAAAGCCGACCTCTTCGGCATGGGCGCGCCAATCGGGTCTTTCGGGCAATGTGGTCTTTTTCAACGGTTCGCTCCCCCCGGGTTTCGCCTCCGCTTCTAATCGGCTTTGGCCCAAGCGGCCAGAGGCGGGACGGTTTAACGCGGCTATCGGCAGAAGTGTCGCTTGTAATCATCATTATGTAATATAAGGCCGCGCGCCCCAAGGCCGTTGCTTCCGCCGCGCCCAACCGCTTGCCGCCCAACTTCGCCGCCCTACGTCCCGACGCAGCCGATAGCCGGAGGATTCTGCCCCTTCGCTCCCATTTAGCCAAAGGAATTTGCCGTGGAAACGAAATTGACCATTAATGGCACCGAGCAGCGGCTGGATCTTGATCCCCGCACAACGCTTTTGGATGCGTTACGCCACCACCTTGGACTGACCGGCAGCAAAAAAGGCTGCGATCACGGGCAATGCGGCGCCTGCACGGTCATGGTGAACGGTCGCCGGATCAACGCCTGCCTGACATTGGCCTGTATGCATGACGGTGATGAGGTCACGACGATCGAAGGCATCGGCCAGCCCGGCAACCTCAGCCCGCTGCAAGAGGCTTTTGTCAGCGAAGACGGGTTTCAGTGCGGCTATTGCACCCCCGGTCAGATCTGCTCGGCCACCGCGATGCTTGAGGAAATCTCAAACGGGTGGCCCAGCCATGTGACCGATGATCTGAGCGGCAAGGCCGACCTGACGCCCGAAGAAATCTCGGAACGGATGAGCGGCAACCTCTGCCGCTGTTCGGCCTATCCCAATATCGTCGAGGCGATCCGCAAAGCCGCGGGAGAAAACGCATGAGACCTTTTGACTATACCCGCGCCGAAGACACAGAAGCCGCAGCGCGCCAAGCGGCGGGCGGTGGCACTTTCATCGCCGGGGGCACCAACCTTTTGGACCTGATGAAACTAGAGGTCATGACCCCCGAGGCGCTGATTGACATCAACCGTCTGGACCTTGCCGAGATCGAAGAGACCGACGACGGCGGGCTGCGCATCGGGGCTTTGGTGACCAACAGCGATCTGGCCAATGACGCCCGCGTGCGCAGGGGCTGGCCAGTGCTGAGCCGCGCGCTGCTGGCCGGGGCTAGCGGGCAGCTGCGCAACAAGGCGACGACGGGGGGCAATCTGCTGCAGCGCACGCGGTGTCTGTATTTCTACGACCGCGCCATGCCTTGCAACAAACGTGAGCCGGGCACGGGCTGTTCGGCGAAAGACGGGTTTAACCGCATCCTCGCCGTGCTGGGGACGTCGGAGCATTGCATCGCCACCCACCCCAGCGACATGGCCGTGGCCATGCGCGCCCTTGGGGCCGAGGTGGAGACGCTGAAAGAGGATGGAAGCACGCGCCGCCTGACGCTGGATGACCTCTATCTTCTGCCGGGGGATCGACCCGATCAAGAGATCGTTCTTGAAGCGGGCGAGTTGATCACCGCTGTGGTTTTGCCCGCGCCCGTCGAGGGCAAACAGACCTACCGCAAGGTGCGGGATCGGGCCTCTTATGCCTTCGCGCTGGTCTCTGTGGCCGGGATCGTCGAAGTGCAGGACGGGCGTATCACCCGCGCCGATCTGGCCTTTGGCGGGCTGGCACCGAAACCTTGGCGGAATGCTGAGGTTGAGGATCTGCTAACCGGTGAAGCGCCCTCGGAAGGCCTGTTCAACAAAGCCGCCGACCTGCTGCTGGCCGAGGCCAAGGGTTACGGCGCGAATGATTTCAAAATCCCCCTCGCCCGCCGCACGCTGGTGTCGGTGCTAAGCGAACTTACCGCGGAGGCCCAGCAATGACCGAGCAATTCAAAATGGACGCGCCCGCCACCGCACGCAGGCTTGATGAAATGGCGCAGGGTCTTGTCGGTGCGCCGCTTGACCGCCCCGAGGGGCCGCTGAAAGTTACCGGCACGGCGACCTATGCCAACGAATGGCAGGTCGACGGGATGGTGCATGGCGTGATGGTCCGCGCCCCGGGCAACAGTGGCCGCGTGGTTTTGGCCAACCGGGATGACGTGGCGAAGATGCCGGGCGTCTTGGCCGTGATCCAAGACGAACGCCTGCTGCGTAACCCCGCCCAAGGCACCGCGAACAAAGCCCCGATTCAGGGGCCGGATCACGCCTCCTATCTTGGGCAGTTGATCGCGGTCGTGGTTGCCGAAGGCTTTGAACAGGCCCGCCATGCGGCGCAATCGCTGAAGGTGGAACTTGAAAACGGCGAGGTCATGCCGGTCGATCCCGCAACGGCGGCGGTTGAACCGCAAGAGGCGAAAACGCTGGATCAGGGCGATCTGGATGGGGCGATGCAGGAGGCCGCGTTTTCGGTGGATGTGACCTATACCACCCCGTCGCATTCCAGCTCCCCGATGGAGCCGCATGCCTCTATCGCGTCGTGGGACGGCGATGACCTGACCCTGCGCGGCAGCTATCAGATGCTGAAATACAACCGCAACGAGCTGTCGGACGCGCTTGGTATTCACCCCGACCGGCTGCGCATTCTGTCTCCTTACGTCGGTGGCGGCTTTGGCTCGAAACTCGGGATCGCCCCCGAGGCGGTCGCGGCGGCGATTGCGGCAAAAGAAGTGGGCCGCCCGGTCTCTGTCGCCCTCCAACGGCCACAGGTCTATGAGGCGACGATGCGCAGGTCAGAGACCACGCAGCGTGTACGGCTTGCCGCCGATGCCGAGGGGAAGTTGACCGGTCTGGGCCATGACGCGCGCGTGTCCAACCTGCCCGGAGAGACCTTCGCTGAGCCGGTTTTGCAAGCCTCGCATTTCCTCTATGCCGGGGCGAACCGCAAGATGTCGATGGATCTGGCACGGGTGCACCGCCTCTGCGCAGGCTCTGTCCGCGCGCCGGGCGAAGCGGTGGGGGTCACCGTTTTCGAGGGCGCGATGGATGAGCTGGCCGACAAGATCGGCATGGACCCGGTCGAACTGCGCCGCCGCAACATCCCCGAAAAAGACCCCGAAAGCGGCAAAGACTTCTCTTCTCGTCGCTTCCGTGAGGCGCTTGATAGCGGGGCTGAGACCTTTGGCTGGGCTGACCGCCCCGGCATCAAGGAACGGCGTGAGGGCGAATGGCTGATCGGATACGGCATGGCCTCGGCGGCGCGGATCAACGTGCTGATGGAGAGCCAAGCCCGCGTGACGCTGATGCCCGATGGCCGCCTGCGGGTCGAGACGGATATGACCGATATCGGCA